>Ga0209594_1001023_pt1 | contig 14605 bp, 16 predicted proteins | sample AshMeaCrysSpring_FD_184126 | JGI IMG/M metagenome (GOLD analysis project Ga0209594, IMG submission 184126) | Groundwater microbial communities from Big Spring, Nevada to study Microbial Dark Matter (Phase II) - Ash Meadows Crystal Spring... | ecosystem: Environmental > Aquatic > Deep subsurface...
CCGACACTCACCCATCTGGCCACCGCCTGTCTTCGTCACATTGCGGTACCCTGCGACGCAGGGCGGGAAGGTCCATTATCGGGTCCGGCGGGGCACGGCCTGGTCGCGGCATGGGCTAGGGCCTGGTCGCGGCCTTTTGGCCCAGCGGTCTGGCGATGCGCGGCATGCGAAAGGGGAGCAGGAGCTGTACCCAGGGGGAGGCGAAGCGGGTGAGCTGGAGGCTCTCGTGCATGGCCGTGACCGGGCAGCCGAGGATCTGGGTATGGACCAGGGACCGGGCATAGAAGGGGGTGTCCTCCAGGGTGCGCTCCACTTGGGCGCGCAGACCGGGCTCGCAGCGCGTGCCCCGACCGATTCGCCAGATGGCGGTGGCGGGCAGGGGGACCCGCGGTGGGCTAGGGATGTCCCGTACAGACCCGTCGGCGCCGATGCCCACGGCGATGGATCGGCCGCCGCCCGCCGGGGTGCGGGTGTCATAAAGGATGGCTGTCTCTCCACCAAGGTCGGTACGGGACCAGTCCCAGCCCAGGAAGCCCTGCTCCAGGGGTTGGTCCCCGGCGTTCATGTCGAGGTAGCCGTGGCCGGTCCAGGCGATGCGCGGCTCCAGCATCCGGACCTCTACCCGGGCACAGGGGGCGATGGGCCACCAGTGGTGGCGACCGCCAGTCCCGCCCGCAACCTCATCGAGCGCGAAGTCCCGCTGGGTGATACCGTTGGGGCTGATTCGCACGGTGCCCCGGACTGGAAAGGGCAGCGGGGCCGCGCGCTCGCGGATCTCCACGGTGAGGGTGGAGCCATCCCAGTGGACGGTGCTGGGCCCGATGGACAAGCCCTCGGCGGACTGGTGCAGGGCGTCTCGCCCGCGCTCGGTCAAGGACCAGCGCTTGCCGCCACCCCGGCCATAGAGGGCGACATTGATGGCGCAGTGGTTGCGCGGATCTGCCTGGCCACGGCGGCGCGCCCAGGCGTAATAAGGGGAAAAGACGCTGCCGATGAAGGCGATGATGGTCACGCCATGGCGACCGTCGTCGCTCAGGCCGTCCAGGTACCACCAGCAATAGCCGTCGGGTGCGACCTTCAGGTCGAAGCGAGGTCCTGTAGGACAGAGGATGCCGCCAGCCGCCCCGAGATCGCGGCCATGGGTACCCCGGCCCCGGGATGGGTGCTGCCCCCCGCCAGGTAGAGCCCCGGGATCGTGCTGCGGGAGCCTGGCCTGCTGAATGAGGCCCTCCATCCATGCGATGCCTGCCCGTACAGGGCCCCGCCAGTGGCTGGGAAGATCCCCGCCAGGCGGGTTGGCGTGGTCACCAGGTCCCGCGAGGGGTCCCGTTGGATCTCCAGTCCGCAGCGGCTGAGCAGGGAGAAGGTCCGTTCGGCGCATCGGTCGACCTCGGCGTCTGAGAGTGGGCGGGAGTCGCCATTGGGTGGGGCGTTGATCAGGACCAGCAGGCGCTCCGGCGTGTCGGCGGGCCAGTCGCCCCGATCGTCCCGGTCCTGGGCGCAGCAATAGACGGTGGGCTCGAATGGGGGCTTGCCCTCGGCGAAGATCTCCCGGAACTCGGCCGCGTAATCCCGAGAGAAGAAGACGGTATGACGCAGGAGCGGGAAGCCTTCGGTCACCGTCACCAGGTTCCAGGTGACGGCCGACAGCGAGCGGGTGGCCGGGTCCATGCGGGGTACGGCGTGGCGCGGCCCCTGGCCAAGTAGGCCGGCCGGCAGGGCCGCCACGTCGCCGTTGAACAGGATCGCCTCAGCCTCGATGCGCTCGCCGTCGGCCAGCCGCACGCCCCTGGCGCGGCCGCGCTCGACCAGGATCTCGGCGACCTCCGATTGGTAACGGATGCGCGCGCCGGTCTCCTGGGCCAGGGCCGTCATCGCCTCGGCCAGTCGGTGCATGCCCCCCTCCACCATCCACACCCCCTCCTGCTCCACATGCGCGATCAGCATCAGGGTGCCGGGCGCCAGGAAGGGCGACGAGCCCGCGTAGGTTGCGTAGCGGCCGAAGAGCTGGCGCAGCCGCGCATCCCGGAAGCATCGCCCCAGCTCCGACCACAGGGTACCGAAGGGCTTGATGCGCCAGAGATCGAGCATCCCGCCCGGTCCCACCCGGCTCACAAGTCCCAGCGGGGTCGGGCGCGGGGCGCGGATGAAGCTCGCCTCCAGGGTCCGATAGATGCCCCGGGCCTGATCGCAGAAGTCCAGATAGCGCCGGCCCTCCCCGCCGCCGGCGAATGCCGAGATGGCCTCGGCGGCACGTGCGCGATCCGCGTAGAGGTCGAGTCGGCTGCCGTCCTGCCAGGCATGGCGGGCCAGGATCTCCATCGGCCTGAGCCCGATCCGCTCGCCGAGTCGGGCACCCGCCGCGGCGAACAGATCCTCGAACACCCAGCGCATGGTGAAGACGGTGGGTCCGGCATCGAGCCTGGCCTCGCCGATGGCCAGCTCGCGCATCTTGCCCCCCGGGGCCGCGGCACGCTCGCACAGCTCCACCTCCAGACCCCGGGCCGCCAGCTCGATGGCGGCGGCCAGGCCGCCGACCCCAGCCCCGACAATGACGGCCCTGGGGCGGGCAGAAGGGTGCAATCTCGCGTCTGGCATGACCCTGGTCCCATTGACGAAACGGTTCAGCGTGTCTATTGTACATGACATCTTAAAGTGTCAAGCTAACAAGACACGGGCTAGGCCCTTCGCCAACTGGGGGTAAACATGGATCCTATCGCACGTATCGAGCGGGCCCTGGACTGCGCCGTCGGCGCGGCCGAGGTGCGAGGTTGTCCACCCGGGCTCGCCAAGGCCATGCACTACGCGGTCTTCCCAGGCGGCGCCCGGATCCGCCCGCGTCTGTGCCTCGCCGTCGCCTGGGCCTGCGGCGATCCGGATCCGGCCAGCACCGATGCTGCCGCTTCCGCCATCGAGCTGCTGCACTGTGCCTCCCTGGTGCATGACGACCTACCCTGTTTCGACGACTCGCCCATCCGCCGCGGCCGGCCCTCGGTCCACAGCGCCTTCGGCGAGCGGCTCGCGGTCCTGGCGGGCGATGCCCTGATCGTGCTCGCCTTCCAGACCATGGGCAGACGCATCCCGGCCGCGCCCGAGGCCATGGGCCGGGTTATCGCGACCGTCGCCGAGGGCGTGGGTGCCCCTCACGGCATCTGCGCCGGCCAGGCCTGGGAGTGCGAGGGCGAGGTCGCGTTGGCCGACTATCACCGGGAGAAGACCGGCTCCCTCTTCGTGGCTGCCACTGTAGCGGGTGCCGAATCGGCGGGGGCGCCGAGCGACACTTGGCGGGTGGTGGGGGAGCGCCTGGGCGAGGCCTACCAGGTGGCGGACGACCTCGGCGATGCCACCGGCATGCGCCAGGGCTTCGGCAAACCGGTCGGTCAGGATGACACCCACGGTCGGCCGAATGCCGCCCTCGCCCTGGGTGTGACCGGGGCCATTCATCGGATGAAGGGACTGGTGGCAAGTGCCATCGATGCCGTCCCAAACTGCCCGGGGGCACCCCTGCTGCGCGACCTGATTGCGAGCGAGGCGCGACGCATCATGCCCGAGGAGCTGTTGCGGCTCGCGGCGTGAACGCCCCCGGTGGTCCAGGCCGAGGTGCGGCCATGGACAGCCGTAGCAGGCACTGTGCCCGCCCGGGATGGCGCGAGCGCTGGCTCGGCCTGCGCAATCGCCTGCTGGCCGATCCCGGCTTCCAGCGCTGGGCCTCGGCCTTCCCCTTCACGCGCCCTGTGGCCAACAGGCGCGCCCGCGCACTCTTTGACCTGTGTGCCGGCTTTGTCTACTCCCAGGTCCTGTTTGCCTGTATCGAGCTGGACCTGTTCCGGTTGCTCGCCGACGGCCCCCGCGGGCCAGGCGATCTGGCCCGACTCACGGGCCTGCCCCTGTCCGGTTTGCTGCGCCTGGTCAAGGGGGCCGAGAGCCTGGGTCTGCTGGAGCGAGTCGAGGGGGATCGCTACGCCCTTGGTCAGCTTGGCGCTGCCTTGCTGGGCAACGGCGGTGTCGCCGAGATGGTGCGCCATCACGCCATGCTCTACCGCGATCTGGAGGATCCGGTGGCCCTGCTCCGGGGTGACCGAGACCGGACCGACCTGGGGTCCTACTGGGCTTACGCCAGCGGCGCGGCGGGTCGGCTCGATGCTGCGCAGACCCGCGACTACTCTGACCTGATGGGGGCATCCCAGGCGCTGATCGCCGGCGACCTGCTGGATGCCTATTCCCTCGCCGGTCATCGGCACCTCCTGGACATCGGCGGTGGCAATGGTGCCTTCCTGAGCGCCGTGGCGGGCCGCTGGCCACACCTGCGGCTGACGCTCTTCGACCTCCCCTCGGTGGCGGACCAGGCCCGGGCGCGTTTCGAGCGCGAGGGACTGGAGGATCGTGCCAGCGCGGTCGGCGGTGATGTCTTTTGCGACCCGCTCCCGGCGGGTGCCGACTGTTGCAGCCTGGTGCGAGTCGTCCACGACCACGACGACGCTGCCGCCCTGGCCGTCCTCAGGGCCGCGCGCGCGGCCTTGCCCCCTGGCGGCGTACTACTCGTTGCCGAGCCCATGTCGGATACCCCAGGGGCCGAGCCCATCGGCGAGGCCTACTTTGGCTTCTACCTCCTGGCCATGGGCAGCGGCCGTCCGCGTACCCCCGGTGAGCTGATCTCTATGCTCCGAGCGGTGGGCTTCCGGCAGGTCCGTCTGCGCCCGACCCGGCGGCCCCTGCTGACGCGTTTGCTCGTCGCGACGGCCTGAAAGATCGAGTGTCAATAACGGTTGACATCTTCCGCAGTAAAGCTAGACTGACACTCGATGCTAGGCCCTCCCGGAGGCCCCTCGATCCCTCGGTGCCCATGTGAACGCCAGGACCACCACCGCCGTCGTCTTCGACCAGCCAGGTCAGCTGCGCCTCGGCCAGCTCGCCCTGTCCCCCCCGGGTCCGGAAGACCTGGTGGTGGATGTCGAGTGGAGCGGCATCAGCACCGGTACCGAGCGCCTGCTTTGGAGCGGGCGCATGCCGCCCTTCCCCGGGATGGGTTACCCCCTGGTGCCGGGCTATGAGTCGGTCGGGCGGGTCGCCTCGGCAGGTCCGCAAGCCGGGCACAGGCCCGGGGACCGGGTCTTTGTGCCGGGTGCCCGGTGCTACGGCGAGGTAAATGGGTTGTTCGGCGGCGCCGCCTCACGGGTGGTGGTTCCGAGCCGGCGGGTCGTGGCATTGCGGGAGGGGCTCGCCGAGCAGGGTGTGCTGCTCGCCTTGGCAGCCACCGCCTATCATGCCGTCTCCGCCGCCGGTGCGCGTGAGCCTGAGCTGATCGTGGGACACGGGGTCCTGGGGCGCCTAATTGCTCGGCTCGCCCTCTTGAGCGGCGCGGCGCCGCCAAAGGTCTGGGAGACAGACCCGGTGCGTGCCCAGGGCGCGCTCGGTTACCAGGTGGTGCACCCGGATCAGGATCAGCGGCGCGACTACGCATCCATCTACGACGTGAGCGGCGACTCCGGTCTGCTCGATACCCTCATCGGCCGGCTGGCCCCCGGTGGCGAGATCGTCCTCGCCGGCTTCTACAGCCAGCCGCTGTCCTTCTCCTTCCCGCCGGCCTTCCTACGTGAGGCACGCCTGCGGGTGGCCGCCGAGTGGCGTGAGCCTGACCTGCACGAGGCCAGGGACCTGATCGAATCGGGCTCGCTGTCGCTGGAGGGGCTCATTACCCATCGCCAGGCGGCGGTCGAGGCCGAATCGGCCTATCGCACCGCCTTCGAGGACCCGCACTGCCTCAAGATGGTCTTGGACTGGAGGGCTTGCACATGACCAGCGCGGTCGGACAGGGTATCTCGGCCCGACGCGATCTCGGCGAGGGTGAGGGCGGCGGTGCTGGCCCCCGGGTGGCCATGGAAGTGCCTGGCCCGGTCCCGGTGCGCCACACCCAGATCGTGGCCATCTACGGAAAGGGGGGCATCGGCAAGAGCTTCACCCTGGCCAACCTGAGCTACATGCTGGCCCAGCAGGGCAGGAAGGTCCTGCTCATCGGCTGCGACCCCAAGAGCGATACCACCACCCTGCTCTTTGGTGGGCGTGCCTGCCCGACCATCATCGAGACTTCCGCCGCCAAGAAGGCCGCGGGAGAGCCGGTGTCCATCGGCGATGTCTGCTTCACCCGCGACGGTGTCTTTGCCATGGAGCTCGGGGGGCCAGAGGTCGGACGTGGCTGCGGTGGACGCGGCATCATCCACGGCTTCGAGCTGTTGGAGTCCCTCGGCTTTCACGAGTGGGACTTTGACTATGTCCTCCTCGATTTTCTTGGGGACGTGGTGTGCGGCGGCTTTGGTTTACCCATCGCGCGCGATCTGTGTCAGAAGGTGATCGTGGTCGCCTCCAACGACCTGCAGTCTCTCTACGTGGCCAACAACGTCTGCGCGGCGGTGGACTATTTTCGCAACCTGGGCGGCAACGTCGGGGTCGCCGGCCTGGTGGTGAACAAGGACGACGGGACCGGAGAGGCCGAGGCCTTTGCCCAGGCCGTCGGGATACCCGTGCTCGGCAAGATCCCGACCAACGAAGATATCCGTCGCAAGTCTGCCAGCTACCAGATCATTGGCCGCCCGGGCGGTACCTGGGGCCCCTTGTTCGCATCCCTTGCCGCCCAGGTGGCCGAGGCCACCCCGCAGCGGCCCAGGCCGCTCAGCAACGACGGCCTGCTGGACCTCTTCAATGCCGAGGACGTGGGCCGGGATGTCGTCCTCACTCCGGCCACCGTCGAGGACATGCGGGGCAAGTCCTACGTGCCGCGGCCCTCGCTCGAAGTGGTGTATGACGATGCCTGACGGGTCCGCAAGCCTCGGCAGCGCGGCGAAGGCCTCGGGCGCCAAGGACAGCGGGGAGCTGCTCCCCGCGTTCGTAACAGGGCGCGCGAACGCAGCGCAGGATGCCTTGCCCCTTGCCCCTCGGGCCTTAGCGGACGCGACGACAAGCACGGTCTGCGCATCCGGTGCCCACGATAGACCCCAGAGCATGTGCCCGGCCTTCGGGTCCTTGCGGGTGGGGCTACGCATGCGCCGCACCGCGAGCGTCCTGGTGGGCTCGGCCTGCTGTGTCTACGGGCTGACCTTCACCTCCCACTTCTACGGCGCGCGACGCAGTGTCGGCTATGTCCCCTTCGACTCGGAGACCCTGGTCACCGGCCGTCTCTTCGAGGACGTGCGTGAGGCTGTCCATGGGCTTGCCGACCCGCAGCGCTACGACGCCCTGGTGATCATCAACCTCTGTGTGCCGTCCGCTTCCGGGGTGCCCCTGCGGCTCCTGCCCGAGACCATCAACGGGGTGCGGGTGATCGGCATCGATGTCCCGGGATTCGGGGTCGGTACCCACGCGGAGGCCAAGGATGTCCTGTCCGCGGCCATGCTGCGCCGGGCGCGGATGGAGGCCGAGCAGGGACCGGTGCAGGCCCCGCGTGGCGGGCGGGCGGCCCGCCCGAGCGTGGCACTGATCGGCGAGATGTTCCCGGCGGACCCGGTGGGCATCGGCATGCTCCTCGATCCGCTGGGCCTCGCCCCCGGGCCCGTGGTGCCGACGCGGGAATGGCGGGAGCTCTACGGGGCCCTGGACTGCGCGGTGGCGGCGGCTATCCACCCGCAGTACAGCGGCGTCTGTCACGAGATGGAGCTGGCCGGACGCCGGGTCATCGGCTCCGCGCCCGTGGGCGCGGATGGCACCGCGACCTGGCTGGAAGGGCTCGGCGATCTGTTGGGAATTGGGCGGGCCCTCGTGGATGCCGCCAAACAGCGCTGGCTCCCGGCCATCCAGGGGGCGCTCGCGGCGGCGCCTATTCGGGGACGACTCACCGTCTCCGGGTATGAGGGCTCGGAGCTCCTGGTCGGGCGTTTGCTGGTCGAGAGCGGGGCGGACCTGCGCTATGTGGGCACTGCCTGCGGGCGCACGCCCTGGTCCGACGCAGATCGGGAATGGTTAGAGTCCAGGGGCGTGCAGGTCCAGTACCGCGCCACCCTGGAGCAGGACCTGGATGCCATGCAGGAGTACCAGCCTGATCTGGTGCTCGGTACCACGCCGGTGGTCCAGAAGGCGAAGGAGGCCGGGACGCCCGCACTCTATTTCACGAACCTCATCTCGGCACGCCCCCTGATGGGCGTGGCTGGCGCGGGCTCCCTCGCCCAGGTGATCAACGCGGCGCTGGCCAGCAAGCCGCGCTTCGACGCCATGGATGCCTTCTTCGGTGCCGCCGAGGCTGCCCCGAGGAACCGGTCTGCAGGGGGGGATGCCCCATGCTGATTCAGGACCACGACCGGGCGGGGGGCTATTGGGGGGCCGTCTATGCCTTCGGCGCCGTCGATGGGCTGCAGGTCATCATCGACGGTCCGGTGGGCTGTGAGAACCTGCCGATGACGGCGGTGCTGCATTATACGGATGGTTTGCCGCCCCACAGCCTTCCAGTGTCGGTGACAGGTCTGGGTGAGGAGGAGCTGGGTCAGAAGGGCACCGAGCAGGCGATGAACCGCGCCCATGGCGTCCTAGATCCCCACAAGCCTACCGTGGTGGTGACCGGCTCGATTGCCGAGATGATCGGGGGGGGCGTGACCCCAAACGGCAAGAATATCTTCCGGTTCCTGCCGCGCACCATCGACGAGGACCAGTGGCAGAGTGCCGAGCGCGCACTGTTTTGGCTGTGGAGCCAGTTCGGCGCCAAGCCCGCCAAGGTCGATAGGCGGCCAAGGCCGGCCCAGGGCGCCGCCCAGCCTGAGCGACCCAGGGTCAACATCGTTGGACCCATGTATGGCACCTTCAACATGTGGTCCGACCTGGCGGAGATCCGCCGGCTGATCACAGGCATCGGTGCCGAGGTCAATCTGGTCTTTCCCCTTGGTTCCAGGCTCGATGAGATACCCCGGCTGCGTGATGCCGAGGTCAACATCTGCATGTATCGCGAGTTTGGCCGGCAACTCTGCGAGGCCCTGGACAGGCCCTACCTCCAGGCCCCCATCGGGCTGCACAGCACCACGCGCTTCCTGCGCAAGCTCGGGGAGCTACTCGGGCTGGATCCAGAGCCATTCATTGCCACGGAGAAGACGACTACCCTGGCGCCCATTTGGGACCTGTGGCGCTCCGTGACCCAGGACTTCTTCGCCACCGCGAGCTTCGGGGTGGTGGCGACCGAGACCTATGCCCGGGGGCTGCGGCGCTACCTTGCCGACGAGCTTGGGATGCCCTGCAGCTTCTGCGTGGCGCGGCGTGCCGGACTCAAGCCGGACAATCAGGATGTCCGCCGCCAGGTCCAGGGGCAGACGCCCTTGATCGTCTTCGGCAGCTACAACGAGCGCATGTACCTCGCGGAGATTGGCTCCCGCGCCGCCTACATTCCGGCGTCCTTCCCTGGGACCATCATTCGTCGCCATGCGGGGACGCCCTTCATGGGCTATTCGGGTGCCACCTACCTGGTCCAGGAGGTGTGCAACGCCCTTTTCGATGCCCTGTTCCATATCCTGCCCCTCGGCACAGAGCTCGACCGGTACGACCCGACGCCCGCTCGGGAGCAGCGCGGGATCCCCTGGAGCGACGAGGCCAAGGCGGCCCTCGATGCGGCGGTCGAAAGCCAGCCCGTCCTGATCCGCATTTCCGCCGCCAAGCGCCTGCGCGACGAGGCCGAGCGGGCTGCCCGCAAGGCAGGCGAGCCCTTGGTGACCTTGGAGCGCTTCCGGGCCGCTCGCTCGCTTTCGACACCGGGGGTCGCCGCATGAGCCGCACCGCGTTTGGAGCATACACGGGCAGTCCGCTGCGACTGTCCTGGTCCCTGAACCCAAGTCCCTTTCCGCCCGCTGCGTCAAACGGGCGTACCGCCCACAGGAGATAGCGCCATGACCGTTCTCGTCCAACCGTCCGATCCGATCGCCGCCGAGCGCAGGCAGTACCGCCTGATCTGGGGGATCGTCTTCCTGGTCGTCCTGGCGATCACGCTGGCCGCACGACTGTTGCCGCGCCGGCTGCGTCCCTGGAGCCCCCACGGCGGCAGTCGCATGTCGTCCATCGCCGAGGCGCGGGCGGTGACCAATACCGTGCTGCCGTTCGCCTTTCTGTGATGACAGGGCAGGGCCACCGTGGCGGTCTGTCGGGCCATGTCGAGGCCTGACTCATCGATGCACCCTGGTCCGTTTTGCGCGTTGACGCACTAACAAGGCCGCAAGGCCACATTTCGGTACCGGAGGTTTTTGCCATGGCCAGCGAGACAACCAGTCTGTCCGGACTGACGGACGATGAGGCGAAGGAGTTCCACGGGATCTTCGTATCCAGCTTCCTGGCCTTCACGGCCATCGCAGTGGTCGCTCACATCCTGGTCTGGATGTGGCGCCCCTGGCTCTAGCCGAGCAGATCGGCACGGCATTCGCACCAGAGCGGAGCTGAGAAAATGCAAAAAGGTATGTATCGGATCTGGCAGATCTTCGACCCCTTCCGCGCCTTGATTGGTCTGGCTGCGGCATTGACCTTCCTGGCGCTGCTCATCCACATGCTCCTGTTGAGCACCCCGAGGTTCAACTGGATCGAGGGTGGCGGGTCAGGGGCCAAGGCAGCGGTCTCGCAGGTGGCGCCTGCGGCGCCCGGGCCGACGCAGTAGCGTCTCTCGCCGCTGGCAGCGGGGACCGGGGTGCGGTCCTGTGGATGCTGCCCGGCATCTTGTGGAGGTCGCCCCACCAGCGCCTCCCGATCAGAGGGTTAAACCATGGCTATGATGAGCTTCGAGAGAAAATATCGCGTTCGTGGGGGGACGCTGATCGGAGGAGATCTATTCGACTTCTGGGTGGGCCCCTTCTATGTCGGCTTCTTTGGCGTCACCACGATCTTCTTCGCGACCTTGGGGACGCTGTTGATCGTTTATGGCGCGGCCATAGGGCCCACCTGGAACCTCTGGCAGATCAACATCGCGCCGCCCGATCTGAGCTATGGATTGGGCCTGGCACCGCTCAAGGAGGGCGGTCTTTGGCAGATTATCACCATCTGTGCCATCGGCGCCTTCGTCTCCTGGGCGTTGCGCCAAGCCGAGATCGCACGCAAGCTCGGCATGGGCTACCACGTGCCCATCGCATTCGGCGTTGCGATCTTCGCCTATGTCACCCTGGTCGTAATCCGCCCGATCCTGCTGGGTGCCTGGGGACACGGCTTCCCCTACGGCATCATCAGTCATTTGGACTGGGTGTCTAATGTCGGGTACCAGTTCCTTCACTTCCATTACAACCCGGCGCACATGCTCGCCATCACCTTCTTTTTCACCACCACCCTCGCGCTGTCAATGCACGGGTCGCTGATTCTGTCGGTGACCAATCCGCAGAAGGGCGAACCGGTGAAGACCGCGGAGCACGAGAACACCTTCTTCCGGGACGACATCGGCTACTCCATCGGGGCGCTCGGCATCCATCGCCTGGGTCTGTTCCTTGCGCTCTCGGCCGGTTTCTGGAGCGCCGTCTGTATCGTCATCAGCGGCCCCTTCTGGACCCGCGGCTGGCCCGAGTGGTGGAGCTGGTGGCTGAACCTTCCGATTTGGAGCTGAGGCGGGAGAACCATCATGGCTGACTATCAGAACATCTTCACGCAGGTCCAGGTACGCTCACCCGCGTATCCCGGCGTCCCCCACGATGCGGGCCAGAGGGATCGACTTGGCAAGCCCTTCCTCTCCTATTGGGCCGGCAAGATCGGCGATGCGCAGATCGGCCCAATCTACCTCGGCGCCACCGGTGTCGCCTCGCTGATCTGCGGCTTCGTCGCCATCGAGATCATCGGTCTCAACATGTGGGCCTCGGTGAATTGGGATCCGGTCCAGTTCGTCCGCCAGCTCTTTTGGTTGGCCTTGGAGCCGCCGCCGCCCAAGTATGGCCTAAGCATCCCACCCCTGGCAGAGGGCGGCTGGTGGCTGCTGGCCGGGTTCTTCCTGACCGCCTCCATCCTGCTGTGGTGGGTGCGGACCTACCGGCGCGCACTCGCACTCGGGATGGGGACCCACCTGGCCTGGGCCTTCGCGGCGGCGATCTGGTTGTATCTCGTCCTCGGCTTCATCCGCCCGTTGCTCATGGGCAGTTGGTCAGAGGCGGTGCCCTTCGGGATCTTCCCGCACCTGGACTGGACGGCGGCCTTTTCCATCCGTTACGGGAACCTCTTCTACAACCCGTTCCACATGCTGTCCATCGCCTTCCTCTACGGCTCCACCCTGCTGTTTGCCATGCATGGTGCGACCATCCTGGCGGTGAGCCGCTATGGCGGGGACCGGGAGATCGATCAAATCGTGGACCGGGGGACCTCGGCGGAGCGTGCCGCCCTTTTCTGGCGCTGGACCATGGGCTTCAACGCCACCATGGAGTCGATTCACCGCTGGGCACTCTGGTTTGCGGTGCTGACGGTGATCACCGGCGGTATCGGCATCCTGCTCACGGGCACGGTGGTCGATAACTGGTTCCTTTGGGGGGTCAAGCACGGGCTCGCCCCGGCCTATCCAGTGCCGGAGCTGGCCGCGCCAAATCCCGCGACACTCCCGGGAGGTATGTGATGAGCACGCGAGTATTCAGACGGGAAATGGCCCTGCCTCTAGGTGCGTGCGTCTTCGCGGCCCTCGTGACAGCGGGCTGCGAGCGTCCGCCGGTGGAGGCCGTTCAGATCGGTTATCGGGGCGTTGGCCAGGAGTACCTGGTCAATCCGCGGACGCTGGCCGACAAGGTGGCGGACACGGTGATCCCGGCACCCCAGCCCCCCGCAGTGCCGGTGCCGATCAAGGCCAGCGCATCGTACCCGGAGCTGCAGGTGCTGGGTGACCTGTCGCTCACCGAGTTCAACCGACAAATGGCGGCCATTACGGAATGGGTGGCACCCAAGGAGCAGGGCTGTGCCTATTGCCACAACACAGAGAACTTCGCCTCTTACGAGAAGTACACCAAGTCGGTTGCACTCTCCATGCTGCGGATGACTCAGCACACCAATTCGGCCTGGAAGGACCACGTGGGGGCGACCGGGGTGACCTGCTACACGTGCCACCGCGGCAATGGGGTGCCCAAGTATGTCTGGACGTCCGACCCGGGGCCGGACCAGCCCGCTATGTTCGTATCGGCACGGCAGAACATCGCCTCGCCCACAGTGGCCTATGCATCGCTCCCCTTCGATCCACTCACGGCCTTCCTGGATCGGGCAGACACGCCCATCAGCGTGGTGTCGTCCCAGGCCCTGCCGAGCGATAACGACAAGGGGACCAAGCATGCGGAGTGGACCTATGGGCTCATGATGCACATGACCGAGTCCCTCGGCGTCAATTGCACCTATTGTCACAACTCCCGTGCCTTCTATTCCTGGGAAAAGCCGACCCGGGTCAAGGCCTGGTATGCGATCCGGCACGTCCGCAGCATGAACAGGGACTACATCTGGCCTCTGAACGACCTGCTTCCCGCCTCGCGCAAGGGTCCGCAGGGCGACCCGCAGCGAGTCTCCTGCGAGACCTGTCATCAGGGTGCCTACAAACCGCTCTATGGGGCCCAGATGCTGAAAGACTATCCGGCTCTGGCGGCGCCCATCCCCGCGGCGGTGGGGGCGAGCGGCTCTCCCCCGGTGCCGGCGGCGGCCGAGACGGCATTACCTCCGGCAAGGGGCGAGCCGAAGCTGACCGGCAAGGAAGAGGGGGAGCCATCCTTGATGTGAGAGGGTCGTGGCCGGGCTTCCCGATCGGGTCCGACGCGATGAACGAACGGCAAGGGAATGCCGTGATCGAAACGATCGGAAACGTGGAGCAGGGCAGGGGGCGACCCCTGACCGCGCGCGCCGCGCGGAATCTGCCCCAGTGGCCATCCTAAAATCTGGAGGTTAATCCAATGGCAGACTACAAAGAGAGCCTTTCCGGCCTGACGGAAGAGGAGGCGAAGGAGTTTCACGGGATCTTCGTGTCTAGCTTCCTGGCCTTTACCGCGATCGCCGTGGTTGCCCACATCCTGGTCTGGATGTGGCGTCCCTGGCTCTAGGCTCGCGTACGAGAGCCTGACTGTATAACCCTAACGGAGACTAAGCATGTACCGTATTTGGCAGATCTTCGACCCTCGTCGGACCCTGGTTGCGCTGTTCGCATTCCTGTTCGTGCTGGCCCTGCTGATCCACTTCATCCTTCTCAGCACGGCCCGCTACAACTGGCTGGAAGGCCCGGTGCCGGTCCAGGCGGCCCCAGCCGCCCAGATGGCCCCGCTGCCGCCGGCCACTACCCAGTAGCCGTCGCGCGGCAATTCGGGCGGGTCGAATCTATTGGTCATTCGTGGATTCGGCCCGTCCATCGAACGATTCTTCCAGGGTCTTAGGCTCGGGAACCTGGGGATTCAGCGGCGGGGAGGCCAAAGATCCCGCCAGCGTCGCTAAGTAGTACGAATTGCGACCGGGTCTGCCTCGGCCGCAGGTGTGGGTGCTGACGCCGTGCGATAAGCACCACGCCGGGAGCAGAACATGGTCGCAGTGATCACGCTGAAGAAGGCGCACTGGGTGCAGCCGCAGACGCGGACCGGGGCGGGCCTACCAGATGCCGCGGCAAGCTCCGCGGGGCCAGGGCAAAGGCCATTCCTCCCATCGGCCTTGCGTGGCCTCGCCGAGGATGAGCTGCCCA
>Ga0209594_1001025_pt1 | contig 14595 bp, 10 predicted proteins | sample AshMeaCrysSpring_FD_184126 | JGI IMG/M metagenome (GOLD analysis project Ga0209594, IMG submission 184126) | Groundwater microbial communities from Big Spring, Nevada to study Microbial Dark Matter (Phase II) - Ash Meadows Crystal Spring... | ecosystem: Environmental > Aquatic > Deep subsurface...
ATCCGGCCTACCCTCGAAGTCAATGGCATCTGGGGCGGCTATACCGGGGAAGGCGCCAAAACGGTGCTGCCTTCCAAAGCGTATGCAAAAATTTCCGCCAGGCTGGTGCCTAACCAGTCGTCCGCCCTCATCACGGAAAAACTGCTGAATTATTTTAGATCGATTGCACCTCCGGGCGTTTCCGTCAAAGCTTCTGAACATCACGGTGGAGAACCCTATATGACCCCGGTGGATTCCATCGCCTACAAAGCAGCAGCCGCTGCAATTGAAGAGAGCTTCGGCAAGGCGCCCATCCCGGTGCGCGGAGGCGGAAGCATTCCCATCTGTGCGCTGTTTGAAAAAGAGCTGGGGGTCAAGATCGTGTTCATGGGATTTGGACTGGACAGTGATAACCTGCATTCGCCCAACGAAAAATATGACCTGTTCAATTTCTATAAAGGGATCGAAACCATCCCCTATTTTCATAAGCATTTCGCGGCTATGATGAAAAAATAGATATGGGGGAAGCGAAGGAAAAACTCAGGATCGATAAATATCTCTGGGCCATCCGGATTTTCAAAACCAGATCTGCGGCGGCGGAAGCATGTGATAAGGGAAAAGTGAGGCTGCAGGGTGATGCAGTTAAAGCCTCCAGGACAGTTCATATTCACGATGTGTACGAAGTAAAAACGGAAAAGAGAAAATGGATGATCCGGGTGACCGGATTGCTGGACCACCGGGTACAATTTGCCGAAGCGGTGAAATACTATGAAGATCAGACACCTCCGGAGGAAAAGGAGCGAATGGCTTACCAGGCCTCCGTTTTTTTCTCCGGAAAAAGACAGACAAAAATCGGGAGGCCCACCAAGAAGGAACGAAGGGACCTGGACGGTTTCATGGAAGAATAAGGATTGATACTACCGTAAATGAATACCCGAAAAACGATCAACTGGATAGCCGCCATCACCGGGATACTCGCCCTGGTCCTGATTTTCCTATTCATCATTTTCAGGGTGCCGGACAAACCACTGTCTGAGCTCAAGGAAAAATATGGCAGCAAGTCCTCCAGGTACTTTCCGGTCCAGGGCATGTCCCTGCATTTCAGGGACGAGGGCCCGGCTACGGATTCACTGCCCCTGGTCCTGCTCCATGGCACCGGAAGCAGTCTGCATACCTGGGATAGCATGATTTTCCAACTGGAGGGCAAAAGATGCATCCGCCTCGACCTGCCGGGATTTGGACTGACGGGACCGCACCCACTTGGAGACTACGGCGTGGAAAACCAGTGCCGGGTGATCGACAGCCTGCTGGATTTTCTCCAGGTGGATAGCTGCATCATTATGGGAAATTCCATGGGGGGAACCATCGCCTGGAATTATGCCCTTCACCGCAACGCTGCAAAGGGACTGGTTCTGGTGGATGCAGGTGGCTTTCCAATGACTGCGAAAGGGGGAAACATCGGATTTACCCTCGCAAGAACACCTGTTGTGAACCAACTGGTGAAATATGTCACACCCCGTTCAATCGTGGAAAAAAGCCTGCGGCAGAGTTATGGCAACCCGCAGCAGGTACCCGATGCCGTTATACAGAGATACTATGACCTCAACCTGCGGGAAGGAAACCGTCAGGCGATGATTGACCGATTTCAATCTGTTCAACTCCTGGACACCAGCCTGATTGCAAAAATCTCCGTGCCTGTCCTGATCCTGTGGGGAGAAGATGACCAGGTCATCCCGGTGGGAAACGCATATCGCTTCAAGAAAGCATTACCTGACGCCATCCTGGAAATATATCCAAAACTGGGCCATGTGCCGATGGAAGAAAACCCGGGCCGGGTGGCAGAAAGCGTCAGGCACTGGTTGACCGTCGTAAGACCCGCCTCAGTAGAATGAGCGGCCTTCTTTGTCCGCTCTAAATGCCCAAGGCCTACCTTTGTTCCATGGAGATTCATATCTTATCCGTTCTGCCGGAACTGATGGAAAGCCCGCTCAGCCATTCCATCATGAAAAGAGCGCAGGACAAGGGACTGCTCAGGGTCCACGTGCACCCTTTGCGAAAGTGGGCGGTCAACGAATATGGCCAGATAGACGACTACCAATTTGGTGGTGGCGCCGGCATGGTGATGATGTGTGAGCCCCTGGTCAAAGCCATTGAAGAACTATCCGCAGATCAGCCATTTGATGAAATCATTTTTCTCACACCGGATGGAAAGCGTTTTAACCAGGGCATGGCCAACCAACTTTCACTGCGCGCGCGGCTGCTGATGATTTGTGGACACTATAAGGGCATCGACGAAAGAATCCGGGAACAGTTTGTGACCATGGAAATCTCCATTGGCGATTATGTGCTCAGCGGAGGTGAGTTGGCTGCTGCGGTGGTCACGGATGCCATCGGCAGGCTGCTGCCCGGTGTGCTGAATGATGAAACCTCGGCACTATTTGATTCTTTCCAGGACAACCTGCTCGCTCCCCCCGTATATACAAGACCCGATGATTTCCGGGGTTGGAAAGTACCGGAAGTACTGCTCAGCGGAGACCACCGGAAAATTGAAGAATGGCGCCACGAACAGGCGCTGAAAAGAACCAGCGAAAGAAGGCCTGATTTAATGGAATGAAGAATCAACGTGGATTTCCGGGGACAACGGACCTGAATTCGGGCGATTGCCAGAAAGCAATTTTTTTACGCATTGCTTCGAGTTCGGTAATCACCTTTTTACGCTGCCAGCGCAGTAAAAGATAACGCGCATGCGCCAGGAAAGAGACCCAACCCTCCCACCAGAACATGCCGAGGAAAAGGGTGATTGGAGCAGTGAGGACCGCCAGCCAAAACCAGCCATTCCCTGAAAGGATGGCTGCGAGGATGAGGATCAGCCACCACAGGAAATAGCCAAACCCGCCTGCAGCAGTGGCCACGCTGGTATAAAAATCCACCCTTGTGACTTTCTTATCCGCCATGTACTTGCCAAAGTACAGCGGCCACGCATTGAGCAATAAGCTCAATAAAAAAACAGGCGAGCCAACCAGCAGTAACAATAGATGGGCGATGATCAGCTGGTAACGGCCGTTGACCGAACGGTCCATCAGCTTTGCAGCGGACAATTTCTCATCATAGGTTTTCAGTAAAGCCCACCTTGATTCGTAATCAGCTTCATCCATCCCGCTGACCACGGCACATACTTCTTTCTCCATCGCCATGATGGGTACGCCCCGTAATGGATCGAGGGCATGAAAAACATCCGCCCGGTATAGTTCCAACAGTCGGTCTATATAGGGAGTACGTCCAGGCTGAGCTACAAAAAACATGGTCTCCGCAAAACGGGCTTCCAGATCCCGGGTGAGCCGGGTGATGCCGCGGGCCGGATTCTCCCGATAGTCCTTTTCATAGTCCTGCACCAAGGTGGGATCTCCCGTTTGGATATGAATGTCCGCCCGGAATCGATGTGCACTGTAGTTAATACCCACCGGGATGACGCAAAGGCCAAGGGTAAAATCTGCCGCCCCCTCTGTTTGAAGCGCCACCCTTGCAGTCCCCTTTTTGAGGGGTAACATGATCCGCTCCACCCTGCTGGTACCTTCCGGAAAAATTAAGAGCAGTCCCCGGTTGTTAAGCACTTTCTCGCCTTCCGCAAATGTCTCTTCGTTGCGTTTCAGGTCTTCCTTTCCATGTTCCACGTTGTAGATCGGGATCATATGGAAAGCACGCAGGATGCGGTTGGCCCACTCCTTGCGGAAAATATCGCTGCGGGCATAAAAATGCAGGGGCCGGCCCATCAGCACCGCCAGAAGCATCGCATCCAGGAAAGAGGCGGAATGATTGGCAATCAGGATAACCGGCTTATCGCGGGGAATTGTTTTCCTCCCGGCAAACACGATGCGCCTGAAATAGAAATGAAGGGTGGTCCACATAACCACTTTGGCAAAGCCGTACAACATATTTTCAAGATAAGGCAAAGGAATATACAACCTGCAGCGGCCGCCCATCATTCCTAAAATCCGGATTACCCTAATTCCTTGCCGGTGAATTTTTTTGGGTGAAATTTGCGCTGTCATGAGAATTCCGGCTTTCATTTTCCTGTTGTCTTTCTTTTCGTCCCTCCTGCATGCACAGGCTACGCTGGACTTTCAGCAACAGAACCGGATTCAGATCCGTCGCACCAATGAGAAAATCAGGGTGGACGGGAAAGCGGATGAAGCCGTCTGGAAGATCGCCGATCCCGTTTCTGATTTTTGGGAAAAATGGCCCAACGACAAGGACAGGGCCAAGCGGAGGACGGAGGTCCGAATGGCCTATGATGATCAGAACATTTACTTCATGGTCATCGCTTACGATACCAACAAATATGTCATCCAGACACTTAAAAGGGACAATGGGATATTCGACAGTGACGGTTTCAGCATCGCCCTGGACCCCGTTAACCAGCGGACCAATGGTTTCCTGTTTTCCGTAAATCCCTACAATGTGCAAACCGAAGACCTGGTCAGCGCCGGTTCCTCCGGAGATCTGAACTTCAGTTGGGACAACAAATGGCTCTCCGCCACAGAACGCCATGAAACCTGCTGGACCGCGGAAATTGCCATTCCATTCAAAACCCTTCGGTATGAGGCTGGAAAAACCACCTGGGGTATCAATTTCCTGCGTTCAGACCTTAAAAATAACCAATATTCTTCCTGGACTCATATGCCGGTGAACTTCCCGTTTTATGACTTCGGGTATTCGGGCGCGTTGGTCTGGGACCAGCCGCCCCCGCCGCCGGGCACCAATATTTCCTTTATTCCCTATGTTACGGCCAACGCCAGCACCAATGCGGAAAACAATACACCCCTCAAGGGTACTGTCAATGCAGGATTTGACGGCAAGGTTTCTGTGACTCCTTCCCTGAACCTGGATATTACGGTGAACCCGGATTTCTCGCAGGTGGAAGTGGACCGCCAGGTGACCAACCTGACCCGCTTCAACATATTCTTCCCGGAGCGGAGAACTTTTTTCCTGGAAAACGACGACCTTTTCTCAGCCTATGGCATTCCCCCCATCCGTCCCTTCTATTCCCGGCGAATTGGACTGGATGATGAAGGACGCACTATTCCCATTTTGGGTGGACTGAGACTGAGCGGCAACCTGACCAAGAAAACCAGGATCGGCATCATGAATATGCAGACCCTTGCAAAGGATGGTTTCCAGGCGCAGAATTATACAGCCGCTACCTTGAACCAACGGGTACAGGAACGATCGCTCGTGAAGGGCTATTTTTTGAACAGACAGGCAATTGGCACCGATGGTAATGATGTCAAAGATCCGCTGGACGCATTTGGCAGGAACGCGGGACTGGAATACAACTATTCTGACAAGGCCGGAAAATGGCAGGGCTGGGCCGGCTACCACCACACCTTCAAACCCGGCATCCACGCAGACAACCGCTACCTAAACCTCGGTGGTATGTTTGCCAGCAAATCCTTCGAAGCGGTTATTGACTATAGTGATATCGGAGATCTATTCTATGCCGATATGGGATTTGTCAACCGGATTGAGAACTATGACGCCAAACTCGATACCGTTTTCCGGCAAGGATTCAGGCATGTCTTCAATTCCTATGAATTTCGCATTTTCCCAAAAAGCATCTGGATCAACCAGCACCGTCTGGGCCTGGAGAATTATACCGTCTGGAACCGGGACGGAAGCCTGAATGAGACCAATCACGCCCTGGGATATGAGATGCTGATGCGCAATACCAGCTCCCTATCGGCCAATCTTTCCTACACATTCAACAACCTCCCTTACTACACCCAGTTTACGGATGAAGCCAGCGAACCACTCCCCCCGGGCCACTATGCATACTGGCAGGGCAACCTGGAATACAGTTCTGACAGCAGGAAAAGATTCATCGTGGAAGGTGGCCTTACCTATGGCGGATTTTACAACGGCCGCATCTTCCAGAGCTCCCTGTCCCTGACCTGGCGCGTGCAGCCCTGGGGCAATTTCTCCATGAATTTCCAGAATGCGAATCTTGAGTTTCCGGACCCTTACGGAAAGACAGACCTGATCCTGGTTGCGCCAAGAATTGAGATCAATTTCTCCAATAGCATTTTCTGGACAACCTTTATTCAATTCAATAACCAAAACAACAATTTCAATATCAACAGCAGGCTCCAGTGGAGATACAAACCCATGAGCGATATTTTCCTGGTCTATACGGACAACTATTTCACGGACCCGTTTTTAAAGAATAAGAACCGGGCACTTGTTTTCAAAATGAACTACTGGCTGAATTTATAAGGAACGGGCCATAGTATTTATTATATTGGTTGCAAAATCCTGCAACCATGTCCACGAACAGGCGAAACTTTCTGCGCAATATTACTCTGGGCTCCGGCGCACTGGCGGCCGGTCTTCATTCAAACGCAAGTCCAACTGCTTTTATTCCCACCACCTTGCCCTCGGGCAGCAACATGACCGGCTATGCTGCGGAAAAGATGGACAAGGTCCGCATCGGCATCATCGGCCTGGGTATGCGCGGACCGGGTGCTGTGGAGCGCATGTGCTTTATAGAAGGTGTTGAAATCGTGGCTTTGTGCGATCAATATCCGGACCGGGTAGAAAAAGCACAGGCCATCCTTCAAAAAGCCGGCCTGCCCAAAGCAAGGCCATTTTCCGGAAAGGAAGGATGGAAGGCGCTTTGCGCATCCAAAGACATAGACCTGGTTTATATATGCACGCCCTGGAAACTGCATACACCCATGGCAGTCTACTCCATGCAGCAGGGTAAACATGCCGCTACGGAAGTCCCCGCCGCAGTCACCATGGAAGAATGCTGGCAGCTGGTGGAAACCTCCGAAAAATCAAAACGGCATTGCATGATGCTGGAAAACTGCTGCTATGATTTTTTTGAAATGCTGACGCTTAATATGGCCAGAAACGGCATGTTTGGGGAACTGGTGCACGCAGAGGGCGCCTATATCCATGATCTCCGTGACCTGAATTTCATGAAGACGAATGGATATGCGGAGATGTGGCGACTGAAAGAAAATGCGTCCCGTAACGGAAGCCTTTACCCTACGCATGGTCTTGGCCCCATCGCCCAATGCATGGAAATCAACCGCGGAGACCGGATGGAACACCTGGTGTCCATGTCCACAAACGATTTCCAGATGAACGAGATGGCAAAACAGCGGGCAGCAACGGATGATTTCTATAAACCATACGTGGATCAGCCTTATCGGGGCAATATGAATACCACCCTGATTCGCACAGCCAAAGGAAAAACAATCATGGTACAGCATGACGTCACATCGCCCCGGCCCTACTCCCGCATTCATCTGATCAGCGGCACCAAAGGTGCAGCCAGCAAATGGCCATCACCCGCCAGAATTTCTTTTGGACATGAGTGGCTGAAACCGGATGCATTCAAAGAAATGGAATCAAAATATACCCCGGACCTGATCAAACATATTGGAGAAATTGCCAAAAACGTGGGCGGCCATGGCGGAATGGATTTCGTCATGGACTGGAGACTGATTGATTGCCTCCGCAATGGTCTGCCGCTTGACCAGGATGTTTATGATGCCGCGCTATGGAGTGCCATTGCACCACTGAGTGAGACATCCGTTGCCAACAAATCCCGGACGGTTGATATTCCGGACTTCACCCGGGGAGCCTGGAAAACCAACAAACCCCATAGCCTCGGCCTCGAGGGTGGTGGCAATACAAAGGTTCGGAAACTGGATGCCAGCGGCAAACAACTCTGAGTGAAAATCAATTCGAAGCCATAAACTTCGTGAGCCAGAAAAAAGCTGCATAGAAAGCCAATATCATCGCCAGGCAAATACCGAAATTGGTTGCATAGATTCTTTTCATAACCAATGGATTTTAATGATGAAGGCGGATAAGGATTCACCCTATCCGCCTTCAAAACCATGCCAGAATTGAATTCAGGCAATCGTAAATCCCCTTATGGCATTTCTTTTTTTACGGTAATCACCGGGAGCGATTTCTCTCTTACCAACTGGTTAAACCGCGGAATGTCCTGATCCATAACGCGTTTCAGCTTCGCAAGTTCCTGATCCGCCTTGGCGGAAATATCTGCATAAACATCCCGGGCCTGTTTACTTGGAGCCATATTTCCACTATTCGCCATATCGAAAACACCACTCAGTTTATCGTTTAAGCGAATGGGATAGTTGAGCACATCCTGCCCGCTCTTGGCCTTGGTCTGATGAAGGTTCTCTTCAATGGCAGTGAGTTGCTTATTGATGCTGTCCGCCATTTGTTTGACATCCTTTGGACAATCCTTACCTTGTTTTGCCACGAAGTCATTGATCTGTGTGCGTGCGCTGCGGATATCTTTCACACCACGCTGCACTTCATTGAACTTACCCTGCACCTGTTGCAGAAATGCAAACTGAGCATCATAATCGGCCTGGGAACACTGATAGTTTGGATCTGCCAGCAATTCAAACGACTGATCGATCGAATCCGTTCCCACTTTTACCCTGGCCTTATATTTTCCGGGAGGAGCTACAATGCCTGCAGGTGTGCCATTCCAGAGAATCATGCCATCTGCCTTTTCCGCATCCGGATACTTGAGGTCCCACACAAACCGGTTCATGCCAGGATTCAGCTCAAGTTTCTGTTCCTTGCTATCCGTGCTAAAGGTTTTGATGGTCTTACCGCTTCCGTCCATAATGGAAATCGATCCCCTGGTGCTATCCGTTGCCTTACCGGCATAGTAGTTGATCACGGCACCTTTGGGCGGATTGGCGCCTGCATTGACTGCCTGAGGCCTGAAGGCAGCGAATGGATCCGGCATGATGCGATAAGGATTGTTAACAGGATAGACATGAAGGTTCTTCTGCAGCGTGGAAGCATCTGCCTGTTGGACCATGGTCAGATCATCCATCACCCACAAGGCGCGACCTTGGGTGGCAACGATGAGGTCATTGTTCTTAATGGTCAGATCCGTGATGGGAACAATCGGCAGATTCTGTTGGAAGGGCTTCCAGGAAACCCCATCATTATAACTGATATACATGCCATATTCCGTTCCAGCGTACAACAAACCAGGCTTCTTTCTGTCTGCCCTCATAGCACGCGTGAAATGCATGCGGTTGATCCCCGTGGTGATCAGCTTCCAACTCTTACCATAATCTTCCGTTTTATAGATATAGGGAGCGAAATCATCGCTCTTATACCTGGTTCCCACAAAGTAGGCAGCTCCTTTCTTGAATGGGTCGGGCTCCACACAATTCCACATCATCCATTTGGGGAGATCTTTGGGCGTTACATTCTCCCAGTTCTTACCTCCATCCTTGCTGACATGGATCAACCCGTCATCGCTTCCCACCCAAAGCAGGTCCTTCTCCATGGGACACTCGGTTGCCGTAAAGATGGTGCAATAATACTCCACTGACGTGTTGTCCTTCGTAATGGGACCACCACTGGATGCCTGCCTGCTTTTATCATTGGTGGTCAGGTCCGGCGAAATCTGTGTCCAACTCGCCCCTTCATTTTCCGTCATGAACAGCGCGTTGCCCGCACAGTAGAGCCGCTTTGGATTGTGCGGCGAAAAGAAAATGGGGAAGTTCCACTGGAAGCGATATTTCTGCACATCTGCGCCGGCTCCCATCGGGTTATCCGGCCATACTGAAATGGCACGGTTTTCACCCGTACGATGATCCAGCCTGGACAGGTACCCGCCATAATTACCCCCATAGACAACATCCGGATTGAGGGGATCTGCAACTACATAACCGCTCTCGCTACCGGCGGTTTCCTCCCAGTCCTTTTCTCCAATTGCATTGGAGTAAGACGTGGACTTGATTCGCATCGTTGAGTTGTCCTGTTGAGCAGCCAGAATCCGGTATGGGAAAGAATTATCCGTGGACACACGGTACAACTGGGAAGTGGGCTGGTTCATATAAGTGCTCCAGTTGGACCCTCCATCGAAACTGACCTGTGCACCTCCATCATCCGCAACAATCATGCGCTTGGGATCTTCCGGGTCGATCCAAAGATCGTGGTGATCTCCATGTGGTGTGCGAAGGCTGGAAAAATTCTTACCCCCATCCCTGCTTACCATGAAATTTACATTGGGACAGTAGACGGTATTTTCATTTTTGGGATCCACAAACACCTTTGTATAATACCAGGCTCTCTGACGGATATTATTGTCGTTGCTCTGCAGGGTCCAGGTCTCGCCTCCGTCACTGCTTGCGTATAAACCACCGTTTGCATTTTCAACAATCGCATACACTTTATCCGTATTCGACGGTGCCACGGCTACGCCCACGATCCCCCAAAGCCCTTTGGGCAACCCTTTCCGGGAAGTGATATTGGTCCAGGTCTCTCCACCATCCGTACTCTTCCACAGACCGCTGCCCTCTCCCCCGCTTTCCAGGCTATATGGAGTCCGGATCAAACGCCAGGTTCCGGCATACAACACAGATGGATTACCAGGCTCCATCACAAGATCACTGGCCCCGGTCTGGTTATTGACAAACAGGGTACGCTTCCAAGTCTTTCCACCGTCGGTCGTTTTGTATACGCCTCTTTCTTCATTGGGTCCAAACAGGTGTCCCATAACCGCCGCCCAGACAATGTCTGGATTCACGGGATGTATGATGAGCCGGATGATATGCCTGCCTTCTTTAAGGCCCAGGTTCTTCCAGCTCCGTCCACCATCATTGGAACGCCATATTCCACCCAACCCTTCACTCACGTTTCCACGCATGGTATTCTCACCCTCGCCCACGTATATGATGTTTTCATCTGAGGGGGCCACGGATACAGATCCAATGGTGCTGCCGAAATACTTATCGCTGATATTCTTCCAGTTGCTGCCGCCGTCTGAGGTCTTCCAGACCCCGCCTCCGGTAGCACCGAAATAGAAGGTATTGCGGTTCTTATAACTTCCTGTGGCTGCCGCGCTGCGTCCGCCCCGCCAGGGTCCAACAAGCCGGTATTTAACCTTGCTGAACAGCAGCGAATCCGTGTTGGGTGCCGACGGCTGAGCCGTCACTTCTTTTTTCTTCTGGGCGATGGAAGGCAAAATCAGCGCAAGCAGGAGCGCTGAAACAATCAGTTTTCTCATGTTTTGGTAATTGGACAGGGAATGTACGAAGGAATCCACAAATGCGCAGGGCGCGCCGGAGCCCGGGAAACAAAAAATCCCTCCGCAGGGGCGGAGGGATTCTGGTGTGGTTCAGTCAGAGGTTGTGAATCTGTCTAAAAATCTTTTGCCTTTCGGATGGTTGTGATACAAGCTTTTGCGACTGATTTCTGTTTTTCTTCAAAGGGATTGGATGGGTTTGTGTTCCAAAGGGGGTGGTCTTCTCAGGGATTTGGATTTTGGTTTGGGTTTTCAAAGGTTCAGAAAAGTTTTTTCATGGTCTTGGATGGGATCAAAAAAGGTCAGGTGTTGTGCTCTTGGCTTTCTCTAGGATTGGATCAGGCTTCTCAGGATTCGGTTTGGCTTTCTTCAGGATTGGATCAGGCTTCTCAGGATTCGGTTTGGCTTTCTCTAGGGTTGGATCAGGCTTCTCAGGATTCGGTTTGGCTTTCTTCAGGATTGGATTTCTCGTTGTTGACAATACAAAGATGGCTCGTTATCAGCGTCTTTCTAAATCTATTCGACCATCGGGCTAAACCCTTCGATTTTGGGTCGATAATCGTCGATAAGCCGTTTTTCCCCAGCACCCTTTCCCCCATGATATTGAAAATCACGCAATCAGGATGCGCTTTTCAGTGGTTCTATCTCAGAGTTCGGGGAGTAAAAAATCCCCGCATCGCTGCGGGGATCAAAAATGTAGAGCGTAACGCTCATCTTTTTAGGGTTGTCCGGGCTGTTTTCAGGGTACGAATCAAAAAACAGGGCCGGGTTTTCTGTCTGGGACAGAGGGGTAGAAAAGGGGGTTTAGGGTTAAAACAATCATCAATCAGACAGTTCAAAGAAAAAGAAGCTTTCCGTGATTCGGAAATGATTTCGATCACTGGTCGCTTTTATTCGATCCCTGGACTGAATTAACGGAAAAATGCATAATAGTGCCCGCCTTCTGCAAATGGAGTTGGCGTTCCCGGGCCCAATGGGCTAGATCACGTTGATTTTCTGGAGCACTTTCGACTTATGAGCTTTGCTGATAGGAATCATCATACCCTTGATGTAAAGCATGTTTTCCTGTATATCATCAATGCGGGAGAGGTTCACAATGTAGGATCGGTGCACTTTCATGAAGCGAAGCGCATCCACTTTAGTCTCCAGGTTTTTTATGGTATTGTGCGTGATGTATTTCTTCTCTGCCGTTATAAACTTCACGTAGTCCCCCATACTCTCAATGTACAGGATATCATCGTTCAGTAAGCGTATCAGCTTGCCATCGGCTTTAATGAAAATATGATCATTGCTCGCTGCAGAATCGTCCTCTTCCTTCTTCTTCTCCACTTTCTGGACTGCTTCCAGGAAACGCTGATAGGTAAAGGGCTTCTTCAGGTAATCTGTGACGTTGTACTGGAAAGCATCGTACGCATACTCCGTTTTGGAAGTGGTCAGGATTACCTGGGGCGTATATACGAGCCGGTCCATCAGGTCAAAGCCAGAAGCACCAGGCATCTCCACGTCCAAAAAAATCAGGTCAACAAGGTTCTCAGACAAATAGACAAGGGCGTCCTCTGCATTCAGAAAATGGCCCTGCACTTCAATGATACCGCTTTTCTCACAGAACTTTTTAAGGAAGTCCGCAGCAGCCTGCAAATCTTCCACGATGATGCTGGTGAATTTCATGCTCTACGGTTATTAAATTCCATTAGTTTTTGGTGTTCCCTCGCGATACCATCAATGGCATCACGCAAAATCTCCATGATATTTTCATAAGTCACCTGGATGTCCGGCATCGAAACGGGCCCCTGGCACTTGGTTTCGAATTCCTGTACATAGTCCTGAACGGATAACAGGCCGGTATACCCGAAAAGAGGCTTTATTTTGTGAAACGCGCGACGTAAACCTTCCACATCCCCGCGCACAGCGAGCGACTCAATAAGCGGTAATTCCATCCGTACCTGTGATATGGTAGATCCGAAGATTTCTTCCGCGGTCTTTGTATCGCCGCTATAGAGTTCCATCAGGAAATGGCGATCGAACTTATCTGAATACTCAAATCCCTCAAGGTTTTCTTCGTAGAACATGGATCACAATTTTCAGTTTTGACAATCGTTTTAGTCGGGTAGATTCATCCTTTTCCGCTTGAAAACCAACCCCTCAGGGTATGAAAACGAACATTTTAGAACGGTTAGTATCCTTCACAAAAAGAATTTTAGAGAACGGCATACTCGAATCTACCCCCAGGGAAACCCAGAAAAACATCCTTCGCCTGAACCTATTCCTGGTTTTTGGCCTTGGTGTCATCCTCATCAGCCTCTTCTTCAACTTCCTTAATTCCCTGTATTTCAGTGCGGTAGTGAATCTCTGCGGCACCCTGCTGCTCTCAGTGGCCTATTTCATGAATAAAGACGGTCACCTCCAACAAGCTAAGCGCGCGGGCATCTTCACCATCAATATGTACCTGTTTACCATTAGTTACGTGGAAGGGCTGCGCTCCGGTCAATACCTGCTTTTTTTTCCGCTTCTGCTAGCCCTGATTTTTGTGATCGATATCAAAAAGAACTCAGATGAAGTCATCCTGACCAGTGTAATTACATTGCTGACAACCGTTTTTATATTTATCCTGGCTCCCTATCAGAATAACCTTCAAAAAATACCGCAAGACCTCTACAGCGGACTGTTCAGCACCAATCTTTCTTTGGCATTGCTATTTACCACCCTGTTTGCATACCTCATTCTGAAAACACTGGAAAATCATGAGGAAAAGATCCTGGAAGAAAAAATGCTGGCGGACACTATCTATGATACCTCGCTGGATGCGGTATTTATCGTCCATGCCACCACATCAAGAATAACCGACTGCAACAAACGGTCTCTTGAAGTCTTTGGATTCCCGGAGAAGAAAACCGTGATCAACCAGCCGGCAAGAGGTATGCTGGGCGCACAGGTGGAGGACTATATTTCCGGGATCAGTAAAAATCATTTCAGCCGGAACTCACCATGGTATGGTAACATGGACTTCATCCGTCAGAACGAAGTGCTCTTTTTCGCGTACGTAAACATCGTACCCTTTCAGCATCAGGGTGAACTTTTCTGCAAAATCAGCATCCTTGACATCACGGAGATTAAAGTTGCCGAGTTTGAGATCATCAAAGCAAAAGAAAAAGCGGAAAAAGCCGCGATGGTGAAAAGCCGCTTTCTGAGCAATATGAGTCATGAACTCCGAACGCCATTAAATGGAATCATTGGCACCTCAAATATCCTCTTGCAGGAAGAATACCTGGAAACGCAGAAACCCTACCTGGAGGTACTGAAACACTCTTCGGAACATATGCTTCACCTGGTGAACGATATCCTCGATTTCTCCAAGCTCGAAGCCGGCAAAATGGAATTGGAAAACAATTCATTCAATCTCAAGGATTTCCTGTATAAAGCCATCAACCCTTTTATCACCAGTACGAACAATGCCTCCATCAGGATGCATGTAGACATTGATGATGCGCTGGACATGAATGTCATCGCGGACGAAATGA
>Ga0209594_1001026_pt1 | contig 14593 bp, 12 predicted proteins | sample AshMeaCrysSpring_FD_184126 | JGI IMG/M metagenome (GOLD analysis project Ga0209594, IMG submission 184126) | Groundwater microbial communities from Big Spring, Nevada to study Microbial Dark Matter (Phase II) - Ash Meadows Crystal Spring... | ecosystem: Environmental > Aquatic > Deep subsurface...
AAAATGAGATGACTATTTCGGAAGTAGTCAGAGATTTGCTCAAACAGTTGCCAGAATGTAGCTCAGGAGATTAGTTGAAAAAAGTCTAGAAATGTTTAGATTTCTTGGCAACAGTCAGCAACCCCTTAATCCTTAATATAGCGTTTCTCTTAGTCTTGAGGTACGGACAAGGGGCGCCCATCCCCTTGTCTTACCAAGAAAAACTGTACCTCACCATTATGATAATTGCTATAAGCAAAAAATAAACAATGGCTAAACAGGATTTAAAGGATAAGCGAGACGGTAGCTGGGAGTGGTCAAGCAAAGCCAATAACGCCAAACTACTTGAAGCGATCGCTGAGTTCAACTCTAACACCCAGAAGGTAAGCTTAATCCACAATGGCATACTGGCACAGGCTAAAAAACAAGCCCTAGAACTAGCGGAAAACAACCCAGATAAGTTAGGGTTGGCCAACCAGCTTTTTAAAACAATCTACAATGTAGATAACCCGTTATTATTGCCCCCGACCCTCCTAGATTTGAACTAGAGGGATATTAGCGGTTGGCGAATAATCGCTAATATCTCTTACCTTATCGGGCTAATCGCTTCAACCGCATGTGTACTAGAGACGTTTTCCTGTTCCTGCTTATCAAGGGCGGACTTAGCCCTTAATTTTTCCAGTAAAACCGCTCTAGCTTCTGAGTAATCATCTACAACTTTAAATAAACGTTTTCCATTACTTTTTCCTACCGCCAAAACACGATAACCCCCATAAAGCTTAAACACACTCCTAAGAAAGTTTATTCGCCTTTGATTAGGCAATTTAAATCCTTCCAAGTGCATAATTTTAAGATTAGCATTATATTTTTCCAATAAGTTTTCAGCCAAAACCTCTAATTCACCAGGAGTAGCATTTAAAAGCTTTGGCATTATATCAGGAAAACCTAAAAATTGTAAAAACAGAATGACTGGCAGCTTAACCGTCTTAGCTAAATCTGGAGAGTAGAAAAAGGGGACACCCTTCTCAAAATATCGGCGTGAGTCCTCTTCATCTCTTGCTTTAAGTTCTTCTATAGAAAGATTAGACAAAAATTCATTAACTATGGGCGCATAAACATTGTTTAAATCGGCTTTTAAACAAGATTCCACCTCCTCATCAGTACGGGCCCCCCATTGACTTTTCATCCTATATTTTTTCTCACTCAAGCGTTCATTTTCTGTTCGGGTAAACATTCTCTGCAAAGCCTCATTCTCACTAGGGCTTATATCATTGGCTTCTGCAACTTTTTTAGCCTCAGCAACAATAGACTCTTCCTTAATTTTTATTTGCTCAGTTGAGACTTGTTTTGCTACTTCTGCAAGTTCTATAATCATTTCATTATTCTCTAAAATTTTTGATTCATTTTCTATTATATCGTATTTGCCACCAAGTATTAAACGACACCATTCTTTATAATTATTGGCTTGAATATTTGCTAAAGCAACCAACTTGCAGTAATAAGAAAGTGGAACTCCGTTTACAACTTCTGAAAGAGAATTTTTGTTAGGAATAATCGTTAACGCCGCAGAAGTTTTTCTCGAAAGCTGTTTTTTAATTTCCTTAGCGCTCATAGAATTTTCATATCGAGAATTTAACCCCCTATTATTAATAAACGCATAACGAGGAGCGGGAAGCCGATACCTATTAAGAGACTGACAAAAACTTTCTGGGCTTTGAACTCCACTGGCTATCCCAATAACAGAATCAAAAACATCTATCTCTATAGAAATCCCCGTCTCTAAAACAGGAGAACAAATTATTATTATCCGCTCATATTTTTCTTTAGCTAGTGATAAAAAAGTATTAGGATTTTTCTTGAATTGATAAGCTTGATGATTTGGATCGGCAACTGTATCCTTATCAACCCTCAAAATCAAAGTTGTAGCATTATCCAGCCTTTGAGCGTAGCGGTTTTCCAGGTTAATTGTTCCTAGCTTAGAATTAGGTTTTTGCCCAGAGCAGTGAATCAGAACTGACTGACCTTTAGTTAAAATTAATTCATCTGCTAAAGCTAATATTTTGTTGCCGCTATTAAGCAAGTACAAGGGAGTTTTCTCTTCTGGGGTGAAAATGTTTTCTACCTTGTAAATCTTTAATCCTTCACCCACAAGGTCTTTTAAAAAATCAATATCAGTATCTGACAATTCTGCATCATAGACCCAAATAGTACCTCCACCGTTAATAACATTAATTATTAGTTGTCTAAAGTTTTCTAAAACTTCTAAGCGCTCAGAATGACTCATCGTAGGGCTATCAAGTAAATGGCTTTTTACTTGACTAAACTCATCAAAAATAATATCCCATCCACAATAGTCATTTGGGTCAAACTTAAGAGCGCTGGACGGTCGAAGACTGTCAATACAAATAGCTGCTCCATAATCGTCTATAGAAAAATTTTCTTTTACGGATATTCCCAATGTGTTAGCAGCTTGGTGAGCCAATGCTACCCGATGAACAATATAAAGTGTTCCCCAACCAGAATATTGACATTCTTTTCCCGACATTCTACTTTTAACGGACTCTATTCGTTGCTTCTGGCTGAAGGTTTTTCCCGTTCCCCATTGACTCTTGACTGCTACTAAATTAACCCCCGTAGGTAGAATTAATTCTTCTGTTGAGGGAAGATATCGCTGATTAATAATTTCATCCGAAGTAAACTGTTTATTTGAAAGAAACACACTCTCACAAAAATCTAAAGGATTATTCAGCGCTGTTTCTGCGACTTCTGGATATTGATAAAAAACGTCATCTATTCCTTTACCGTAATAATTATCCCATTTGCAAGCCGTCACTTTAGTAGACTTGTTTTTTAATAATTGGCGAGCTAGAGTGGCAGTTGCTCCATTTACAGCCGAAACGGTTTTTGGTTTTGTATCTCGGTCGAAAACTATTCTCACCTCTCGCCCTTCAGCTAATTTTGCAAGAGAAGGGTGCAGCACTTTTTCCCCGCTTTCAAGCTTTGAGTTAAAGTTCCAAATACCAGGGATGCTAACGCCAAAAAAACCATTGGAGGCTAAACAAAGAGCTTTTTTTTGCCCTTCTGTTATGTAGAGAGGAATTGTTTTGTCCAGTAAAAATTTTCCCCAGTCTAACCCTTTAGGGATAAATGGTTGGGTGGGAGTTTTCGGCGGGTTTTCATATTTAATTGTTTTCTCTTTGCCCCCATCATTTATTACTGTTCTAGGAGCAATAGGTTTGAGCGTTATATAATTGCTGTCCTGAAAATTTCCATCTTTGTTAAACTCTAGCCCCTGAAAAACTAGACAGCCCGCCCAAAGTGTTGAATACTTCCTTGCTGCTTTTTTTGTCTCTGCCTTTGCCTTGCCATGATGTTCATCTGGGTCATATGGCCAGAGTAATTCTAGGGGGAGTTCCTTTTCTGCATACCCGCAATTTAAACCTATAAACTTGTCGGATATTTTGCTATGATGAAGTTGAGAGCGGAAAAAGTCGGGGATGTGCTCGTTTGACAATTCCCAAATTTGAGTACCAAAGCTTTCTTTTTGTCCCTCTTGATCAGGGGCTTGTTTATCTGTTATCATTTATATTAAGGATATTGTTTGTAAAGACTGGGTTGAGCATACGGCCCGTCTTTTTTTTTGCCCTCTACCGAAGTACAATGCCACGCACACCAGTCGTAGAAGAGGGCAGTAAGCTGAGTGGCTTACCAATTCTAATGCTAGCGCGCAACTATGGCAATTGACAAGGGGCTAGCCATCTTTTTTGCTGGTTGCGTTCTCACTCTCCTAAAAAGGCGATCGCCCAGGGAAATTTTAACTCCTTACTTAAACTTGCGTTTTCTAGAAATCTCTCAAAAGTATTGCCGACGCACATTTATTAAAAACTTTGCTTTTATTCGATAGCCCCTTCTAGAATTGCCTAGAAGGGGCTTACTCAACAGAGTGATGGATAGCTCCTTTACCCCCAAATAATACGCTATTTTGAAAACCAAGCGGGGAGCAACTGATTGCGCCCTACAAAAACACTATTTTATAATAAAATTTGTTTTTTCTAAGATTGCGTAATCCGTGCTACTAGGGTTGGTTTAAAGAGGAAAAAGCTGCTACATTCTCTCGCGCTGCTAAAACCTGAAATTAATTGTGCAAAAGCTTTTTATTAAGGTATATGCTTGTTATACGATAATTAAAAGCCTTGTCAATAAAGGGCTTTAGTGAACTAAATATTACAATGAAATTAATTTAAAAAGGAAAAAGCTACTACATTCTTTCGCGCCGCTAAAACCTGAAATTAATTGTGCAAAAGGTTTTTATCAAAGTATATGTCTGTTATACGATAATTAAAAGCCTTGTCAATAAAGGGCTTTAGTGAACTAAATATTACAATGAAAGATAAATATTCTTTTTTTGAAAATTTTATTATAATAGTGCTTTTATAAGTCATGATACTTAAAATATTGGTGTCTTACTAAATTCACAAACACATATTTTGGTAAACGTCTTACAAGCACATTTTTTGAAACAATGTTGTTTTTGTCTAATAGCCTGACTAAAATAACCTACAAGGGGTTTACCCGATAAAACAATAAATTGTTTTTCATATTCAAATAATACACTGGTCGAGTTGTAGCTTTGGTTAAAGCTATTGCGCGCCAAAAAAAACAGTTTCCCCGAAAAAAAAGGCGTTGCTGAATTTTTTAGGGGCTAGATTTAAACTTACTATATTAGAGATTAGTCCCTGGTTTGAGTCTTAGAAACTAAAAAATTTTTTAGCGATCGACTATCGTGAGCTAAACTTCTGACCTAGTGGGTTGGACTTGACTTCTCCCCGTTCTAAAGAGACGGGGATTTTTGGAGGCTAAAAGCCTTTTTTCTTCCCCCGCCATATTAGAAGTAAACAACAATCAAGCAATGAACCAGAAAAGGATTTAAAAACTCAAAGTTATTGAAGAGGTAAAAAGCCGCTAATAGGTAACAAATAATAAGACTTGCAATTTTAAAAATATGTATTGACATCATAATTAATTATTAGATTTTAAACAACCACTAAACAACATATAAGGCAGATTTTTTTTTAAGCTTGAAAAAGTTTGATATTAAAGGAAAGTAAGAATGAAGAGCCGTTAACCGTCTTTATGCAACTTTGGAACAGAAAGAAAAATTAGAAAAAGTAGGTTCTGCTTAAATTGGTAATGGTGCGTTACGCTGCGCTAACGCACCCTACGAACGCACTAATTACTATAGTAAAGTGTTGCGCCGATACCGCCAAATTGTTTTAATTTTTCGGCGCCTTCACCATAGACAAATTCAATTTCCGCACCACTTAAAGTAACGTCGATGATGAGGGAATCAAACTCTTCAGTGTCAATGGGATAAGGAATTACTAGGGTTTTGACTTTACCTTGAACTAAAGCATTTTCTACCCCTTGTTTTTCAATAATTGCAGGACCTCTTCTGTTAAAACGATTAACTAGATCATCTACAACCCCAACATCATGCTCCTGCTCATAAGAGTAGGCGATCGGTTGAACCATACTAGCGACTTCATGATCGGGAAGTTTAAAATCAATAGTCTCTACGGATACAACCATATCCCTAACTGCAGGATGGAGCGCACTGATTACAGCGTGTGCTTGCTTAGGATTACCTCCAAAAATCATCCGTTCACATTCCACATCTTCCAGAAAATATTGATTAATTTCAGCGGCTACTTCCCGCACAAAACGGCGCTCAAATTCTTGATCTCTACGATCTGCAGCCAGGGTTTTAGATTTGCGACCAAAACGCCGCGCTAGTTCATGATCGGTTTCTACTTTGATCTCATTTTTAGCTCGCGTTAAAAATACCTCCACCAGTCTGACTTCAGAGCCAGATAAGAGGATTACAAGGTATTTCTTATATTGGTCTAGAGCAAACAACAAATGTTTAACTTGCGGCAATCCGTAGTATAAACGAGTATTCACAGGGACAGCTAAATCAACCGAGATCATGTCTTTCAAATCGGTAAACAAGACTACAGAGCGCCCTGTAGGTTTTCGTCCTTGCAAATGGTGCATTACCATCTGTTCAGTTTGCGTCCAAGTTTTCTGCACATCCAAACGTTTAAGCTCATCGGAGTCAAGTTGTGATTCAATTCGCTTAAATTCGTTCTTTAACTCAATTTCCCACGCGGGTTGTAAACTCTGATTAGCTGGGTTAGTAGAATCTACATCTACATAAACACTCAGAATCGGAGTAGTTTTATAATCGTGCGTGGCTACAAATTCACGAAATAAGTCGAGGATTTCTTCTATTTTTGTTGTCACGTTTTATCATCTGGGAGCTTGATCAACTTCTTAAGTTTACTATCAAAAGGTGTTATTTCAAAATCAGAAAAGGGGAAAGAAGGGGCGATCGCTTTTTCGAGAGAGTTACTTGCTAGGATCAACTGAGTAGAGTGAGGTTAAAACTATGGAAACGAGTTACCCCCAGGTATATCCCTTAACAACATCTGTTGAAAAATTAGACCATCTGGTTGAAAGTCTTAAATTAGCAATTGAAGTAGCCCCAACTGACAGAAAAGCTCATCAAGATTTATTACGCAAAATTATACAAGTAGCTGAGGCAACGCTTCAGCTACCTGCAAGTATTTTATATGACAATTTAATATCTATTGATGAAGATGACCCAACCGCAGGAATTACTATTGTAGAAGATGATCAAGAGTTTGAGCCAGAAATAGAAATTTTGAGACAACTTGGTTGGAAAATTATGACTGTTACCCAGTTTTCCCAGAATGTAGAAAAACTAGCAGATGAGAAGATAATAAGTTAACTTATGGCTAAAACATCTTTATATCTTTTCCAAACTCATTCTCAGATAATGAGCGAAGATTTACCCTTTTTACCTTCACAACTGAGAAAAGCTTTTCTACAAGAGTACCGCCTTATTCTTACGATGGATCCTTATGGTTGTAATGGCTATCCTAATCATAAATTAATGGGAAGACTCAGAAATTATCGTACCCTAGAAATAGACTGGGAAGGAATTAGTTATCGTTTAGTTTATCGCGTTTATGAAACTCCCGCACCTAAACGAGTATTTGTGATAAGTTTTGCCGAACATGATCCAGCTTATGAAAAGGCAAAACAAAGAACAGGAAGAAACGATTAGTTGACAATAATCATTATTAATTTAAAACCATGAAAAAAACATTATTACTCGGTTCACTTTGTGTGTTAACAGGTTTAGGAGCAGTTAAATTAGATACTGACAAAACCCCCGCTTATGATTCAATAGCACAAGCAGAAATAACAGCATCTTCGCCCCAAATAACATTACTAAACCCTGGAAATGAACCCAAACAGGAACTACGTTTTACTCCCAAAGTGGCAAGCAAAACAATAAGCAAAATGACCATGAATACAGCAACGACAACGTTAGTAGATGGTCAAACTATGCCCCAGGTAAATATACCAACAATCACCATGAATATGGAAGTTGAAGTTACTAATGTGGCAGAAAATGGAGATATTAATACTAATTTTAACTATACTGATGCAGAAGTGGTAGCAAATGAGAATACTACTCCTGAGATATTAAGCATTATGGAAACGCAAATGAATCAGTTAGTAGGTTTAAGTGGTTCTTTTTTGTTAGATAACCGAGGAAATACTAAAGATGTGGATATAAAATATCCAGAAAATATGGACACAAACACTCAACAAATGCTTGCATCAATGGTCGATTCTTTAACACAATTATCTGCTCCATTTCCCACAGAAGCAGTGGGGAAAGGAGCAAAATGGCAAGTTATTAATTCCTTCTCTACCAATGGGATTAATATCAACCAAATAGCTACTTATGAGTTAGTAGATATTCAAGATAAAATCGCCACTGTAAATGTTAAAATAGAACAGCAAGCAGGGGAACAAAATATTCCCAGTGCTTCTATGACTCTTAATTCTTTAACAGGAATAGGTGAAGGCGAAAAGAAAATAAACTTAGAGCAAATTATGCCTATTACCGCTACCATAGAAATGAAATCTGATATGAAAATGACGAATATAAACCCAGATAACAACCAAGAAAATGTTTTTGAAACGCAATCATTTACTCAAATCAATTTACAATCAAAATATGAATAACTTTTTAAGTCAATTAAACCCCTCTCAACGTCAAGCGGTAGAACATTTCTGTGGGCCACTTTTAGTGGTTGCAGGTGCAGGTTCGGGAAAAACAAGGGCTCTAACTTTTCGCATTGCTAACTTAATTCGTAACCAAAAAGTTGAGCCAGAAAATATTCTGGCTGTGACTTTTACTAATAAAGCAGCAAAAGAAATGAAAGAGCGCATAGAGAAATTATTCGCTCAAGAAATGGCAGAAAATATCCATGGAAAAATGTTAGAAATACTGCCAGAATATGAACAAAAAAAACTGCGATCGCGTGTTTATCAAACCACCACCAAACCTCTCTGGATCGGAACTTTTCACAGTCTTTTTGCTCGTATTTTGCGCTACGATATCAACAAATATCAAGATGAAAAAGGACGCACTTGGGAGCGTAATTTCTCCATCTTTGATGAGTCAGATGTGCAGAGTTTAGTCAAAAATATTGTTACCAAACAGTTGAATTTAGACGATAAAAAATTTAACCCACGTTCAGTACGTTACGCCATTAGTAATGCAAAAAATAAGGGTTTATCTCCCGCAGAATATGCCAGAGAAGAAAGCAATTATAAAGGTAGAGTAATAGCAGAAGTCTATGAAGAATATCAAGCTCAATTAGCAGCAAATAACGCCTTAGACTTTGACGATTTAATATTAGTTCCTGTGAGGATATTTCAGCAAAATGAATCACTGTTAGGTTATTGGCATAATAAATTTAAACACATTTTAGTAGATGAATATCAAGATACTAACCGCATTCAATATGAGTTGATCAGACTATTAGCAACAAATGGAGAAAACAGAAAAAGTGAGTGGAATTGGTCAGGGCGAAGTCTTTTTGTTGTAGGGGATGCAGACCAATCAATTTACTCATTCCGTTTAGCTGATTTTACCATTTTGTTGGACTTTCAACAAGACTTTGGCGATGGTTTAGCAGATGAAGATACCCGCACAATGGTAAAACTAGAAGAAAATTATCGCTCAAGAGAAAACATTCTCCAAGCAGCTAATAATTTAATCGAAAATAATAGCGAAAGGATTGAGAAAATATTAAGAGCAACTAGAGGAGAAGGGGAACAAATTATCATTTACAAAGCAGAAGATGAGCAAGATGAGTCAAAATTTGTAATTAATCAAATCAAAAGCTTAAATAAGCAAAACCCCGAATTAAACTGGAATAGTTTTGCCATACTTTACCGCACTAATGCTCAATCTCGTCCTTTTGAAGACCAACTATTAAAAGCAAATATTCCTTATAATGTAGTTGGGGGAATGAAATTTTATGACCGCAAAGAAATTAAAGACGCTTTAGCTTATTTAAGAGCAATAGTAAACCCAGCAGATACTGTCAGTATTTTGAGGATAATTAATACACCTCGGCGAGGAATTGGACAAACAACTATTAATGGTTTAATCACAGCATCTCAACAATTAGGCGTACCATTGTGGGAAATATTATCAGACGAAACCTCAGTAAATAGTATGGCAGGAAGAGCAGCAAAAGCAGTTAATAAATTTGCGCAAATAATTAAAGATTTTCAAGAGCAATTAGAGACACTTTCCGCTGTAGAAATGTTAACCCAAGTAATGGAAAAATCAGGATATATAGATGATTTAAGAAATGAAGGAACAGAAGAAGCTGAAAATCGGGTATTAAATCTAAATGAATTAAAAAATGCTGCAAGTCAATTTGCAGAAGAAAATGAAGATATAAGTACTCAAGCATTTTTAGCTAGTACATCTCTATCTTCCGATTTAGATAACTTAGAAGAAGGGGATAAAAAAGTATCTTTAATGACTTTACACTCAGCCAAAGGGTTAGAATTTCCAGTAGTATTTTTAGTAGGATTAGAACAAGGATTATTTCCCCATTCAAGAAGTTTAAATGACCCCTTAGAATTAGAAGAAGAACGGCGTTTATGTTATGTAGGAGTAACTCGCGCTCAAGAACAATTATTTTTAACAACAGCAAGACAACGTCGTCTTTGGGGTTCACTAGAAGCTGCTATTCCTTCTCAATTTTTAAAAGAATTAAAAATAGTTAGTCAGGGGAAGAAAGTAAAACCAGAGCGTCAAGTGAAGGAAGTAGTAAAAGTAAAAAATAAGGAAAAAAAAGAAAATTGGAAAGTAGGCGATCGCGTTTTTCACAACATTTTTGGTGAAGGAGAAGTGACCCATGTTTTAGGAGCGGGAAACAAAACAAATTTAGCGATACAATTTGAAATAGGGAGAAAAATAATTGACCCCAGAGTAGCACCAATGGAAAAAGGTTAATTAATTGTTTAAAATCTAATGGAAATAATGATCACTTCGACTGCGCTCAGTGACCATTATTTCCACCAAGGTCACTGAGCGCAGTCGAAGTGACCTGAGCGCAGTCGAAGTGACCTGAGTCTAAAATAGTAAAATAAAAGAAAAGTGGGGAATAAAATTATGGTTCAACAAATAGAAAAAATAGCAACCAACCCAGAATTAAAAATAGATGTTAGTGAATTAGTGACTGAGGATGATACACCTGTGGATTTTGGATGTGAAAAACAACAACGTTTTTTAACCAGTGCTCTTTATAGCGCCAAAAAAGGAGAGAAATTTTTAATAGAAGCCAATGTAGGAATATATTATCAACTAAATAAACCTCCAGTTGTGCCCGATGTTTTTCTGAGTTTAGATGTAGAAACTCCAGAAAATTGGTGGGAAAAATCTCACAGGTGTTACTTAACTTGGGAATTTGGTAAAGTTCCAGAAGTGGTGATAGAAATAGTTTCTAATAAAGTAGGAGAAGAGTTAGGCGAAAAATTAGAAATATATCAAAGAATGCGAGTGATTTATTATGTAGTTTATGACCCAGGTAAAAATTTAGGGGAGTCATTACTGCATATTTATGAACTTAAAGGAAGAGAGTATTTTAAAACCACAGAAACCTGGTTAGAACAAGTAAATTTAGGTTTAACTTTATGGGAAGGAGAGTTTGAAGGAAGAAAAGATTTATGGTTGCGTTGGTGCGATAAGGAAGGCAATATTTTGCTTACAGGAGATGAAAAAGCAGCTCAAGAAAGTTTAGAGAAACAAGAACAGCGACAACGGGCTACAGAAGCTGAACAAAGGGCCCAGTTACTAGCAGAAAAACTGCGAGAAATGGGAGTAGATCCAGATAATTTGTAAAATTAAAACTGTCAGGTGAGCAACGGGTTTATTGTTGTTCGTGAGCAAATTTATCCGTTACTTATCTGATTAGATATAAGGGGAATTTGAATGAAGAAACAGCTAAAAATAATTCCAATTTCCTAACTATGTTGCTTATTAGTTACTTAAATAAAGTTATTCTACCTTTTGCAACCAGCGCAGTTGATTATTTATCTCATCAGCAGTAACGTGATCTAACAAATATAAAAGACGACGCACCGTCTCGCCTATTGGTATTTGTTTAGAGATAATAATGCCTGAGTGAGTCAATTCTTGACTTAAATAATCTAAATGTAAAGCAATAAAATCAGCAGCATTAAAACTAAATATAGTCCGCCCTTCTTTTGCTGCATAAGCTAACTGTTGAGCATCCGAAAGTCCGTTGCGTTTTGCTTCACCCACAGTTAATACATCATAGCCTCGTTGACGTAAAACTACTCCCAAGTCGCCGTGAACATCTTCATCAAGATATAAGCGAATAAACAAAGAATTATTATTTAACATCTTATTTTCTTAGTTTTTGGGAGATAGTACTCCATCAGCATTGACAACCAGATTAAACTGTTTTAAAAGGGAGGATAATTCATCAGCTTCCATATCAGCATCTATTTCAGATTGGTGGTCATAATAGTAGCTCAAAGCAGCATAAAATTGGCTGGCAGTTAAATTAGGAAACCCAGCTAAAATATCAGTTACTTTCTCATTCATTCGGTAATGATTAACTAACACCTTTACTGGAATACGAGTCCCCCTAATTACAGGTCTTCCCCCACATATTCCAGGAGTTTTGCTAATATGAGGATAATCGGTTTTAAATTCAGAATTGAGACTAATTTGCACAACCTGTTGCTGTTTTAAATTTAGAGGTTGAGTTGGTTTAAGTACTCCATTTTCATAAATTGCTTCTATTACTTGGCTTTTATTCATTCTTTTTTTCTCTAAGTTAATGGTTATTTTAAATTATAAACGCCATAGGTTGAAACTGGGGTGTTGATTATCGGCAAAATATAAAAAAGTAATCCTACACTTTTTCTCATTGGTAACATATACCGCTTGGGGTTGAAACCCCAAGCTCATAGCTAAAGTCCGTTAAAACGGACTCAATGTAATATGTAAATTCTGAATAATTTCAGTCCACTAAAGTGGACTTTAGCTATGAGCCTGGGAATTTATTCCCAGGCGGTCGAGGGAACTCACCAAATTGATAAATACTTGTTTAAAGAACATTTGTATGTAGGCGCAGCCAGACCGTAGGCTACTTATTTGGCGTAATCAACCCAATAATCAACGCCATAGGTTAAAACCTATGGCTACCCAAACAAAACCCGCCTGCGCGGGTTTAAGCTCATGAAATGATTAACAATTAACACATTATAAAATATTAATATTTCTTACCTTCTTTTTTTGCTGGTTTTTATTTAGCTAACAGGTGGCTAACAGGTAACGAAACCACCAAACCATAATAACTTCGTGGGAAAGCTTTTTTTTCAGAAATTTTTACATTCTTGTTAACCCCCTTATGGGTTATATTCTATAGAAGAGAGAAGAGAGAGATCGCAACCTCCACACCCACAACCACCCCGGGGCTGGCAGGTGTGCTACTGGAGCATTTATGTTAAAGGTTTCCCCCTCATCCCAACCGATGATCTCGCAAAACTTTTCCCACGCATCCTCATCATACCTCCCAGGGGTGCCACCACACTCAATCCAGATTTTTTTCTGCACAGAAAAGCCAAATTTCCCGTCACTATATTTTACCCAAAGGTTATCAATTATTTTTAACTCTTCACGGGGAAAATTTTTACAGCTCTTTTCATTGAACCAACCAAATTTTTCTCTGTTGGCTATTTTTAACATTACTTTCGTTGTTTCATCATTTGCTTCCTTCCAGCTTTCCGCTTTTAATAAATCATTTAATCGAGTAAAATCTGCTTTGGCAGTTATTAGACCTCAAGCGAGAAGTAGTGTTAACCCCCCCCTAACCCCCCCTTGGTAAGGGGGGGAAATGCTTGGTTTTTCGGCTCCCTCCCCGAACCTGCGGGGAGGGTTGGGGTGGGGTTTTTTACTGTTTTGCAAGAGGTCTATTAATTTTATAGAAGAAGATTCATCAAAACCAGGAATCAATAACTTCAGCCATTCCTTAACAGACTGAGGGCGTTTTGTCAAATCAAATTCCATGCCTTTAAGAATAGCATCACTTACCCTTTGACTAATTTGAGGATTTAAGTCTTTTGGAACTTGTAAAGACAATTTCATATCCTGCATAATTTTAGCATTCAAATAGTGACTAGGTAAAGGAATAAAAGGAGGTTCATCCACTGCTAACAAAACAAACAAAGTAGCAGCTAAAGAATAAATATCCAGTGCAGAAGTAAACTTACCTCTTCTTTCAAATTGTTCAGGAGGAGCAAAAACAGGAGTTGTCGCATTAGTTAAACTCATTAACTCAGCAAAATTTACTTCTCTAGCTAACCCAAAATCAATTAAAATTGCCTTACCATCATCTTCCCGCAACAAAATATTTTGAGGTTTAATATCTCGATGGAGATAATTTCTTTGATGGATATAAGTTAAAGCGCTGCCTATTTCCTCCATAATTGTTAAAGCTTCTGCTTCTGAAAAAAGCCCTTTTTTGTATTTACAACTTTCCAGATTTTTTCCTTTGACATATTCCATCACCATGCAACTTATTCCCTCTGAAAGAAAAAGTTCAGGATAGACTTTAACAATATGAGGATGGTCAAAACTTGCCAAAACCATCGCCTCAGAATTAAACTTATCTTGTTGCTCTTGAAGATAACCATCAAAACCTTCTGTACTGCCATGTTTAGTGCGATATTGGTTTTGCAATGTTTGAACATTGATAGTTTTAATAGCTACTTGTGTTTTCCTTTTAAAATCATCAGCCAAATAGGTAACACCAAACCCTCCAGCACCGAGAGTTTCTTTAATTTCATACTGTCCTTTTTTGAGTTTATCTCCAGGTTTAAAAGTGCTCATAATGCTTTAATAATTCAAGAACTTAGTAGGGTTTTATTCACACTAACAACTTCACGATTAATAGACCTTTTGCGACCCCCCCTTAACCCCCCCCTACCCCCCCTTGGTAAGGGGGGGGAAAATGCTTATTTTTTCGGTCATCTCCCTCCCTTACCAAGGCTATCCATTAGTCACATCTTTCTTAACAAAAAATTTGACAAAAAGGGAACAATGTGCAGTAAGAAAAAAAGTATAGCAAAAACCGCCCTTATGAGGTACAATATTAAATTCTATCACAAATTAGTA
>Ga0209594_1001027_pt1 | contig 14586 bp, 13 predicted proteins | sample AshMeaCrysSpring_FD_184126 | JGI IMG/M metagenome (GOLD analysis project Ga0209594, IMG submission 184126) | Groundwater microbial communities from Big Spring, Nevada to study Microbial Dark Matter (Phase II) - Ash Meadows Crystal Spring... | ecosystem: Environmental > Aquatic > Deep subsurface...
AATGCGCGTTTATTCCAGATCCCGACAGTCAAGCGGGCCATGTGCCCAGGAGATTCAAGAATGGCCGTTACCACCGCCGACAAGGCGCGCATTGTCACCGAATACCAGCGGGCGAAAGGCGATACCGGGTCGCCGGAAGTGCAGGTCGCCCTCCTGACCGAGCGCATCAACAGCCTCACCGGTCACTTCAAGACGAACGTCAAGGACCACCACTCGCGCCGGGGACTCCTGCGCATGGTGAGCCAGCGCCGCAGCCTCCTCGACTACCTCAAGCGCAGCAACCTCGATCGCTACCGCGCCACGATCGAGCGCCTCGGCCTCCGCAAGTAGGCAGCCTTTCCGCACGAGCGACCCCGCGACGAACCCGATCGGGCGTGCGCGGGGTTTTTTCTTTCCGGGGGCGCCGGCCGGCAAGGCCGGGCCTCCCCCCAAACCGCGAGAGGATTGAACCGTGAAAGCAATCAAGAAGACTTTTCCGTTCGGGCGCCACCAGGTAACGCTGGAAACCGGCGAGATCGCCCGCCAGGCCGACGGCGCCGTGCTGGTCACGATGGACGACACCGTGGTGCTGGTGGCCGTGACCGCCCGCAAGGAAGTGAAGCCGGGCCAGGACTTCTTCCCCCTGACCGTCGACTACCAGGAGAAGACGTATGCCGCGGGCCGCATTCCCGGGGGCTTCTTCAAGCGCGAGGGCCGGCCGTCGGAGAAGGAGATCCTGACCTGCCGCCTCATCGACCGCCCGCTGCGCCCGCTCTTCCCCGACGGCTTCTACAACGAGGTGCAGATCGTCGCCACCGTGCTCTCGATCAACCCCGAGGTGGATTCCGACATCCCGGCCATGATCGGCGCCTCGGCGGCGGTGACGCTGGCCGGCATCCCGTTCGACGGCCCGATCGGCGCCGCGCGCGTGGGCTACCTCGACGGCGAGTACATCCTCAACCCGACGAAGACCGAGCTCGAGAGCTCGCAGCTCAACCTGGTCGTTGCCGGCACCGAGCAGGCCGTCCTGATGGTGGAATCGGAGGCCAACGAACTGTCCGAGGAAGTGATGCTGGGCGCGGTCGTCTACGGCCACGAGCAGATGCAGGCGGCGATCCGCGCCATCAACGAGCTCGCGGACGAGGGCGGCAAGGACGATTGGGACTGGGCGCCCGCCGCCACCGACGCTGCGCTCGTGGAGAAGATCCGCGCGATCGCGGAGAAGGACCTGGACGAGGCCTACCGCGTGAAGTCCAAGGCCATCCGCTCGGAGAAGCTCGACGACGTGAAGAAGCGCGTCCTCGATGCCTGCGTGGTCAACGCCGACCCGCCCGCCGACGGCAACGTCGTGCGCGGCATCCTGAAGGACATGGAATCGAAGATCGTTCGCGGCCAGGTCCTCAACGGCGAACCGCGCATCGACGGCCGCGACACGCGCACGGTCCGTCCCATCTCGATCCGGCCGACGCTGCTGCCGCGCGTGCACGGCTCCGTGCTCTTCACCCGCGGCGAGACACAGGCAATCGTCGCGGCCACCCTCGGCACCGGGCAGGACGAGCAGCGCATCGATGCGCTGCAGGGCGAGTACACCGAGCGCTTCATGCTCCATTACAACTTCCCGCCGTACTCCACGGGCGAGACGGGCCGCGTCGGCGTGCCCAAGCGCCGGGAGATCGGCCACGGCCGGCTCGCCAAGCGGGCGCTGCTCGCCGTGCTGCCGCCCCGCGAGGAGTTCAGCTACACGCTGCGCGTGGTCTCCGAGATCACCGAGTCGAACGGCTCCTCGTCGATGGCGAGCGTCTGCGGCGGCTGCCTCGCGCTGATGGACGCCGGCGTGCCCCTCAAGGCCCACGTGGCCGGCATCGCGATGGGCCTCATCAAGGAAGGCAACCGATTCGCCGTGCTGACGGACATCCTCGGCGACGAGGACCACCTGGGCGACATGGACTTCAAGGTCGCCGGCACGGAAAAGGGTGTCACCGCCCTGCAGATGGACATCAAGATCAACGGCATCACGAAGGAGATCATGAAGGTGGCGCTCGACCAGGCGCGCGAGGGCCGCATGCACATCCTTGGCCTCATGAAGGCCGCCGTCCCCGGTCCGCGCCACGAGCTCTCCACCTACGCGCCGCGCGTCATCAAGATCAAGATCAATCCCGACAAGATCCGTGACGTCATCGGCAAGGGCGGCAGCGTCATTCAGGCGCTCACCCGCGAGACGGGAACGACGATCGACATCGAGGACGACGGCACCATCTCGATCGCGTGCCTTTCGGCCGAGGCCGGCGAGGATGCGAAGCGCCGCATCGAACTCATCACCGCGGACGTCGAGGTCGGACGCGTCTACGAGGGCCCGGTCATCCGCCTGCTCGACTTCGGCGCCATCGTTCAGCTGCTGCCGGGAAAGGACGGGCTCCTGCACATCTCGCAGATCGCCCACGAGCGCGTCAACGCGGTCTCCGACTACTTGAAGGAAGGCCAGGTCGTGAAGGTCAAGGTGCTCGAGGCCGACGACAAGGGCCGCGTGCGCCTTTCGCGCAAGGCACTGCTCGATCCGCCGGCGCGCCGGGAGGAAGCGGCGCCCGCACCGGCGGCCGAGGGGAGCACGCCCGCGGCCTAGGGGTCCGGGCTGCGCCCGTCGTTGTGGGCAGGGCGGCGCGGCGCGTATAATCCGCGTTCGCTTTGACCAGCATCGACGGGGTGTAGCGCAGCCTGGTAGCGCACTTGCTTTGGGAGCAAGGTGTCGGGGGTTCGAATCCCTCCACCCCGACCAGCATCCCGCCCGAGAGGAATCCGGAACGCGCCCGTAGCTCATCCGGATAGAGCACCGGCCTTCTAAGCCGGGGGTAACAGGTTCGAATCCTGTCGGGCGCGCCAGCATGACGACGGTGGCTGTAGCTCAGCGGTAGAGTCCTGGATTGTGATTCCAGTTGTCGTGGGTTCGAATCCCATCAGCCACCCCAACAATCAAGCACTTGGCGGGCACTCCGGAAGCGGGGTGCCCGCTTTCTGCTTGTGCCCACGGCCGACCGACGGCTGCACGCGGGCGCCCTGAACCGCGTTGCGCCCGCGTACGCAGCGGCTGTGCCAGAATTGCGCAACGGCCGGTGGCATTCGGCCCGCCTTCATCGATTTCAGGGAGTGCGTCCATGAACATCCTATCCAGAGCGGCCGCCGCGACCTTTTTCTGCCTCTCCAGTGCGCTCGCTGTCGCGCAGGCGCCGGCCGCCACCGGCGACGAGGGCCTCGTGGCGGTGAAGGCCAAGAAGGTCGAGAAAGCCTGGCTCCTGCCGGGCGCGGATTTCCGCCCGTTCACCAAGGTGCTGCTGCGGAAGGCGGAGGTTTCCTTCCAGCGCAACTGGCTGCGCGACGTCAACAGCAACAGCATCCACCGCACCGCCGACCGCGTCACGCAGGAAGACGCCCTGAGGATCATCGATGCCGCGCGGGCGGGCTTCGACCAGGTCTGGGCACAGGCCTTCGCTTCAGCAGGTTACGCGGTCGTTTCCTCGCCCGGGGACGATGTTCTCGAGGTGGCCCCGCGCGTCGTGAACCTCTACGTCAACGCCCCCGACGTGAAATCCTCCAGCATCTCGCGCACCTACACCGTGCAGTCCGGCGAAGCGACGCTCCAGCTCGACGTGCGCGACTCCCGCAAGGGCACGCTGCTGGGCCGCGTTTCCGACAAGCGGGACGCGGGCTTCGGAATGTCGGTGCAGTCGTCCAACAGCGTCACCAACCGCTCCGACTTCGAGCAGCTGTTCGCCACCTGGGCGCGCATCGCCGTCGACGGCCTCCAGGAACTCAAGGCCAATTCCCCGCTGCCGGAGGATCTCAAGGCGGGGCAGAAGGTCCCGAAGCGCTAGGATTCGCGGGACGTTTGCGGCCGGCCACGCTCAGGTCGGGTGGCGCATGAGGCGCTGCTTCTCGCGCTGCCAGTCACGCTCCTTTTCCGCCTCGCGCTTGTCGTGCTGCTTCTTCCCCTTGGCGAGGCCGATGTCGGCCTTGATGCGGCCCTTGGCGTAGTGGAGGTTGAGCGGCACGAGCGTGTAGCCGCGCTGCTCCACCTTGCCGATGAGCTTTGCGAGCTCCGCGCCGTGCAGTAGCAGCTTCCGCGTTCGGGTCGGGTCCGGGTCGACGTGACGCGACGCCGTCGGCAGCGCGCTCACGTGCATGCCGATGAGGAAGGCTTCCTCGCCGCGAATCATCACGTACGCCTCCTTGATCTGCACGCGGCCGGCCCGGATCGCCTTCACCTCCCAGCCCTCGAGCACGAGGCCGGCTTCGAACCGCTCCTCGACGAAGTAGTCATGAAAGGCCTTGCGGTTCTCGACGATGCTCATGGCGGGGCGCGATGCGGAAGGGGGCGGGCGCGCGAGGTTCGCATTCTACCGGGGGCTCGCCGTAAAATGCCGCTCCCATGCCTTCCGTCGCCCGCAAGGTCATCGTCGACCATTCCGCCGAGTCCATGTTCGCGCTCGTGGACGGCGTCGAGGCTTACCCGGAGTTCCTGCCCTGGTGCAGCAGCGTCCAGGTGTTCGGGCGCACGCCGACCGAGACGCACGCCCGAATCGACATCGACTTTCACGGACTGAAGAGCCACGTCGCCACGCGCAACCGGAACATTCCGCCGGAGTGGATTCACCTGGAGCTCGCCGACGGGCCGTTCGAGCGCCTGGCGGGACACTGGCATATCCGCCCCCTGGGCACGGCGGGCTGCGCGGTCGAATTCGCGATGGACTATGCCTTTTCCAGCCGTGCGCTGGAGTCGGTGATGGGGCCGGTGTTCGGGCACATCGTGCAGACGCTGGTCGAGCGGTTCGTCGAGCGTGCGGACGCCCTTCGGCACGCACAAACCCCGCCGGCGATCCTTCCGGGGGCTTGAGATGAGGGTTTCCGTCGTCGTGGCGCTGCCTTTCGCTCAGGAAGTCGCGAGCCTCGAACTCCCGGAGGGGGCAACGCTGCGAGACGCGCTCGAGGCTTCCCGGGTTTCAGCGCGACATCCCCTGTTGGGCCTCTCGCTCGTGGGAGTCTGGGGACATCGGCGGGATCTCTCCACCGTCTTGCGCGACGGGGATCGCGTGGAGTGCTACCGCCGCATCAGCGCCGACGCGAAGGCGATGCGGCGGGCGCGCGCCCTCGATTCGGGCTTGCTGCCGTCCCCGATGGCGGGGCACAGCCAGCGCTGAGGGGGTTGGCGTCGCGCCGCCTCAAGCGGCGTAGAGCGGATTGGCCGGGTCGAGGTCCCTGCCGATCTCCTGCACCTTTCGCCAGCTCTCGTTGTCGCCGTGTTGCCGTTTGAAGCGGGCGGCCAGCTCGCCGAACTCGTGCGGATAGGCCTCGAGATGAAAGAGTTCGAAAAGCGCGAGCCACGGCTTGATTTCCGCCGGTCGTTCGGCGACCGCGAACTGGAGCAGGTCGATGGCCCGCTGCAGGGAGCCCTGCTTGTAGAGGCGTTGCGCCGCGCCCACGACCGACTCGGGATCGTCCATGTCGACGGATCCGTCGGCCAATTCCGGAAAGCGCTGGGCGATGCCTTGTAGGGTGGCCGCCGCCCCGGCGGCGCCCGCTGGGGTGCCGGCGCCTTGTGGTGCCCGGGACCTGCCCGGGGGCGGGCCACCGGCCTCGCCGCTGCGCACGGCGGCCATCCGCTTCATCGCCACGACCGATCCGACAAAAGCCGCAACGGCTGCCGCGATGACCGAAATCAGGCCCCAAACCCAAACCGGGATGCTCTCGACGAAACCGGGCTCAACCCGGGGCGTCGGTCGGGCCGATGCGGGCAATGCGCCCGCGCCGGGGGAAGGGGCGCTGCTGCCGGTTGCCGCGCCACTGCCTGCCCCCGATTGCGCTCCCGGCGCCCCGCTGGTCCCCGTGCCGGATGCGGAACCGCCGGCGGCATCGGCGGCCACAAGCCGCTGCTGGAGCTGCGCCACCTGGTTCTCGAGGGCGCGCAGGTTGTTCCGCATCGAAAGGAGTGCCGAGATCTGGTCGTCCGAGTCGAGCAGGAGCAGGCGTTCCCGCATTTGCGCGCGCATCTTCTCGTCCATGGCGCTGCTGCGCGAGAGGTCCAATTCGGGCGAGGACAGGCGCAGGACGAAGTCGCCGCCGGCACCGCCTTTTGCGGCGGCCTTGTCGGCCGGAGGCTGCGCCTTGCTCGGCGGTTTGGGCGCCTCGGCCTTGGGTGCCTCTGCCTTGGGCGACGGTGCCTGAGCCCTCGCCGCCGGTGGTTCCGCCTTCGCCGCGGGAGGCTCGGCCTTTGGCGCGGTCTTGGGCGCCGGCGCCGCCTTCGGGACGGGCGCAGCTTCCGGCTTCTTGCCCGGCTGCGCGACCTTGGCCGGCGCGGGTTCGGACTTGCGGGGTGCCGTCTCGACCTTGGACGGTTGCGCCGATTCTTCGCGCGGCGCGGCCGGGGGAGCCGCCTTGCGTGGCGGGCCTGCGGGCGCGGGTGGTGTCGTCTGCACCAGCACGGCTCGCGGCCGGGCTCCGAGGGTATTCGCAAACTCGCGCAGGTCGGGGAGGGCGAGCAGGGTGCCTTCGGGGATCGGGTCGTTCGGCCCCAGGCCCGCCACCCCCGAATTCCGGGCGCGAAGGGCTTCGATGTAGGCGTCCCTCGCGCCGCGGTTGCGGGGGTAGATCGCAGTGGCGATGGAGGCGAGCGAGTCGCCGGAAATGGCGCGAAGTCCCGGTGCCGCCGCGGACGGCGCGCCGGCGGTCGTGGCCGTCGCTGCCGGCGACGCGACAGCCGCCGTCGTCGCGGGTGCGGATGACGCGACCGCCGGTGGCACGATCACGGGGACCGGATCGAGCAGGATCGCGTAGTCGCGCGAGAATCCGCCGCCCCCGGGGCAGGAGGCCTTGAGCCGCAGTTGCAGCACCGGCTCGTTCTGCGGCGCCGTAGTGCGGACGCGCACCCGCGGAGGTGTCGCATCGGGCTCGAAGGTGAAGCGGGCCTGTGAGACGGCGGGCAGGCCATCGGAGCCGGCATGGACGAGTGAGAAGCACTCCGCGGAAATGGTCTCCCCGGGGGAAGCGAAGACTGTCACCGTGGCCTCGAGCGGTTCGCCGAGGTACGACTGTGTCTGGATGTCTCCAAGGCCGATGCCGGCGGCTGGGTGCGAAAAAGCCAATCCCAGCGCTGCAATCAGGGGGGCCGGACTCTTGAGGGGACCGTTGAAGGATCTCGCTGCCATGGCTCTTTCTTTCGTCTTGGGGCGACTGGGCGCCGGGCCGTCAGGATGGGTTCTTGCAGAGCTCCGCGACCGACTTCTCGGCGCGTACGCGCTCGGCGGCGATCTGCTCGTCGTCGAGGATCACCCGCTCGCCCTTCTCGTCCGTCTTGGCGATCCGGCCGCCCTCGGTGACGGTGCGCAGATTGGCGCGGGCCCGGGCACAGTTTTCCTCGATGGCCTTCGTCCGCTTCGCGGCTTCCTCGTCGGCCTTGGCCTTCTCGCGCGCCTGCGTGCGACCTTTTTCGAGCTCCTTGTCCTTCTCGATGGCCGTGCGCGGCGCCGCGGGGGCGGCAACCGGCGGCGGCGGGTTCACCCGGCTCGCCTTCGCGTCCGGCGGTGGCTGGTCGGAATAGGTGACCTTGCCATCCTTGTCCACCCACTTGTAGAGCTGCGCGTGAGCGGCCGTCGCGGCGGTCATGGCCAGCACAAGAATCAGGATTGCTTTCATGGGCGCTCCTTCGCGTTCCCTAGCGTACGGCGGGGTAGGACAGCTGCTCAAGCCCCAACTCGGCGAGTTGGCTGGCACGCTTTGCCTGCCTGATGGTCTCGGCGTGGTCGCCGGCGGCGGAGAAGGCGCGTGCCGCCAGCAGGGATTCCCAGGCCTTGGACCAGAGCGCCCGCCGCGCCCGCGCGCGCTGGATATCCGTCTCCGCCTGGGCCAGAAGCGCCCGGGCCTCTTCGGGCGATGGCGCCGGCGGCGGAACGTCGCGGCGAATGGCGGGCTGCTCGGCGGGCAGGGAAAGGGCGACCGGTTCGGGCCGCGTCGCCGCCTCCGGGGCTGCACAGGCGGCCACTGCCAGAGATGCGGCCACGCCGCACCATCGCCGCACCCGCAGGTGCCGCCGAGATTGGCGACAAAACCTAGAAGTTTCAAACATTTAGGAAATCCTACCGAGAATCCACCCGCGCGTCAACGCAGCCGGTCACGAGACGTCCGGATTGTTGGGGGCGGAGGCCGGCCGGTATAATCACGTTTTGTGTCGAGGCCAAGACATGCGCGTCATCCAGAAAGCGCTTACATTCGACGACGTACTCCTTGTTCCCGCCCACTCGACCGTCCTGCCTCGCGAAGTCAGCCTGGCGACCCACCTCACGCGGTCGATAACCCTCAAGATCCCGCTGCTTTCCGCCGCCATGGACACGGTCACCGAGTCCCGGCTCGCGATCGCGCTGGCGCAGGAGGGTGGCGTGGGCATCATCCACAAGAACCTCACGCCGAAGGCGCAGGCCGCGATGGTTGCGGCGGTGAAGCGATTCGAGAGCGGCGTCGTGAAGGAGCCGATCACGATTTCGCCCGAGATGTCCGTTCGCGAAGTCGACGCCCTGACGCGCCGGCACCGGATTTCCGGCCTGCCGGTGCTCGAGGGCAAGCGCGTGGTCGGCATCGTGACCAACCGCGACCTCCGCTTCGAGGAGAACCTCGACCAGCCCGTGCGCAACATCATGACCCCGCGTGACCGCCTGGTCACCGTGAAGGAGGGGGCGAGCCTCGACGAGGCGCGCGACCTCATGCACCGGCACCGCCTGGAGCGGGTGCTGGTGATCAACGGCGACTGGGAATTGCGCGGGCTCATGACCGTGAAGGACATCCTCAAGTCGCGCGAGCACCCGGACGCGAGCAAGGACGAACTCGGAAGGCTGCGCGTGGGCGCTGCGGTCGGTGTCGGCGAGGGGACGGAAGAACGGGTCGAGTTGCTGGTCGAGGCTGGTGCCGACGTGATCGTCGTCGATACCGCGCACGGGCACTCGCAGGGCGTCCTCGACCGCGTGCGCTGGGTCAAGAAGCATTACCCCGGCATCCAGGTGGTGGGCGGCAACATCGCGACGCGCGAGGCGGCCGTTGCCCTCGTCGACCACGGCGCCGACGCGGTCAAGGTCGGCATCGGCCCGGGCTCGATCTGCACGACACGCATCGTCGCCGGCGTCGGCGTGCCCCAGATCACGGCCATCCAGAACGTGGCGGCCGCGCTCGAGGGCACCGGGGTGCCTTGCATCGCGGACGGAGGAATCCGTTTCTCCGGCGACGTCGCGAAGGCCATCGCCGCGGGCGCCTCCTGCGTGATGCTGGGAAGCCTTTTCGCGGGCACGGAGGAGGCGCCCGGCGAGATCGAGCTCTACCAAGGCCGTTCCTACAAGTCCTACCGCGGGATGGGTTCGCTGGCGGCCATGCAGAAGGGCTCCTCCGACCGCTACTTCCAGGATGCGGAGATGAACGCGGACAAGCTGGTCCCGGAAGGCGTCGAGGGAAGGCTCCCCTACAAGGGCCCGGTCACCGCGATCATCCACCAGCTGATGGGCGGGCTCCGGGCGAGCATGGGATACACGGGCTGCCGCTCGATCGGGGAGATGCGCGCGCGGGCGGAGTTCGTGGAGATCACGTCGGCGGGCATGCGGGAATCCCACGTGCACGACGTCCAGATCACCAAGGAAGCGCCGAACTACCAGATCGACTAGCGGCGCGCCGGGCCAGCGAGACAACGCATGCACAAGATCCTGATCCTCGATTTCGGCTCGCAAGTCACCCAGCTCATCGCGCGGCGCGTCCGCGAGGCCGGCGTCTACTGCGAGCTCCACTCCCACGATGCCGACGAGAAGTTCATTCGCGACTTCGCGCCGAAGGGGATCATCCTTTCCGGCAGCCATGCGTCCGTCACCGGCGAGGCGCCGCCCGCGGCCGACCCGTACGTCTTCCGCGCCGGCGTCCCGGTCCTCGGCATCTGCTACGGGATGCAGACCATGGCCGCGCAGCTGGGCGGCGAAGTCGAGAACGGCAAGGTGCGCGAGTTCGGCTACGCGGAAGTCCGCGCGCGCGGGCACTCGCCGCTCCTCGAGGGCATCCAGGACCGGGCGAACGCGGAGGGCCATGGGCTGCTCGACGTGTGGATGAGCCACGGCGACAAGGTCTCGAAGTTGCCGCCCGGGTTTTCCGTGATGGCCTCCAACGAGTCCTGCCCGATCGCGGGCATGTTCGACGCCTCGCGCCATTTCTATGCGGTGCAGTTCCACCCCGAGGTCACGCACACGCGCCAGGGCCGCGCGATCTACTCGCGCTTCGTGCACGAAATCTGCGGCTGCGACCGGCACTGGAACATGCCGGAGTTCGCGCCGCAGGCCATCCGGCGCATCCGCGAGCAGGTCGGATCCGAGGAGGTGATTCTCGGCCTGTCCGGCGGCGTGGATTCCGCGGTCTCCGCGGCGCTCATCCACAAGGCCATCGGCGACCAGCTCACCTGCATCTTCGTCGACACCGGCCTGCTTCGCCTGGACGAGGGCGACCAGGTGATGGACACCTTCGCCGCCCACATGGGCGTGAAGGTCGACCGGGTCAACGCGTCGGGCGTTTTCTACCGCGAGCTTGCCGGGGTGTCCGACCCCGAGCAGAAGCGCAAGATCATCGGGCGCCTCTTCGTCGAGGTCTTCCAGCGGGAGGCGAAGTCCCTTCCCAAGGCGAAATGGCTGGCGCAGGGAACGATCTATCCCGACGTGATCGAGTCGGCCGGGGCCAGGACGAAGGAGGCGGTGACCATCAAGTCGCACCACAACGTGGGCGGGCTGCCCGAGTCGCTGCACCTCAAGCTGCTGGAGCCGCTTCGCGAACTGTTCAAGGACGAGGTTCGCGCGCTCGGGATGGAACTGGGCCTGCCCCGCGAGATGGTCTACCGCCATCCGTTTCCCGGCCCGGGCCTGGGCGTGCGCATCCTCGGCGAGGTCAACGCGCAGTACGCCTCGCTCCTGCAGCGGGCGGACGCCATCTTCATCGAGGAGCTCAGGAACACCCGCGATGCCGAAGGGACACCGTGGTACGACAAGGTCGCGCAGGCGTTCGCGGTCTTCCTGCCCGTGCGCTCGGTCGGCGTCATGGGCGACGGTCGGACCTACGACTTTGTCGTCGCCCTGCGTGCCGTTGAGACGACGGACTTCATGACGGCCCACTGGGCGGAGCTGCCCTACGACCTGCTCGGACGGGTCTCCAACCGCATCATCAACGAGGTGCGGGGCATCAACCGCGTGGTCTACGACGTCTCGTCCAAGCCGCCCGCGACGATCGAGTGGGAGTAGGGGGACGAGGTAGTCCTCCGGGGCTGTCTCCAGCCTCGTCTGTCGGGCGGCTCGCAAGCCGCGACATCGGGAAGGGGCGCGGCGCGGCGGAAGCGCGTTACGAAGTTCCAGGCAGCATCTCGATCGTTTCCTTGAGCCCGGTGCGCGATGGGTAAGGGGACGCGCGTCGGGTCCTTGGATGTAGATACGAACTTCCGCGAAAAAGTGTCGGGACGGGCACGGTAAATTGGTCTCTATAGGCTGCCGAATGCAGGAATCGGGTGCGTGGCGTATGCCCCTGACGCTGGTGACGACATAGGATGTCGACCGTATCGAACCCGAAAGCCAGTCAACAACATTAACTTCTTTGGGGAGCTCAATGCCTCGCATCGCCCTGTCCATCTCCGGACCCGCAGTCGTCGCGTTACTCGCCGCCGCGTTCCTCGCCACGCCAGCACGCTCGCAACAGACCGCCGACCGCATCTGGTCAGGCGGCTCCATCCTGACGATGAACGATGCGGCGATGCGCGTCGAGGCCGTCGCCGAAGCCGGCGGCAAGATCATCGCCGTCGGCCGCAAGGCCGATGTGATGAAGCTGCAGGGCACGGCCACTCAGATGATCGACCTGAAGGGCCGCGCGCTGCTGCCCGGCTTCGTCGACGCGCACGGCCATGTGGTGATCGGAGGGCTGCAGGCGCTGTCGGCCAATCTGCTTGCGCCCCCTGACGGCGAGGTCAAGAACGTCGCGTCGTTGCAGCAGACCATGCGAGCCTGGATGGCCGCCAACGACGCGGCGGTGAAAAAGATCGACCTGGCCATCGGCTTCGGTTACGACCACACCTCGCTGGCCGAACTGCGCCACCCGACGCGCGAGGAGCTCGACGCGATCTCGGCCGACGTCCCCATCGTCATCATTCACCAGTCGGGGCACATGGGCGTGCTCAATTCCAAGGCGTTGGCGTTGGCTGGCATCACGGCCCAATCGCCCGACCCGGAGGGCGGCAAGATCCACCGAAAGGACGGCTCCAAGGAACCTGCGGGGCTGATCGAGGAGACCGCGTTCTTCCCGGTGGCGGTGAAGATGCTCACGCGCATCGGTCCCGAAGGGATGAAGACTTTCGCACGGGCCGGTTCGCAGCTGTGGGCGAGCTACGGCTACACCACCGCGCAGGAAGGGCGCGCCACCGCGGCGTCGGTGGCGGTGCTGCGACAGGTGGGCGCCGAAGGTGGGCTGTCGATCGATGTGGCGGTCTACCCGGACGTGCTGACCGATCGCGACTTCATCAAGAAGAGCGTCAGCCGCGACTACGTGGACCGCGTTCGCGTGGCTGGCGCCAAGTTGACCATCGACGGCTCGGCGCCGGCCTTCACCGCATGGCGCGACCGGCCCTACTACGCGCCCGTGGGCAACTTCGCCAAGGGCTACGCCGGCTACCCGGCAGTGACGAACCAGCAAGCCATCGATGCCATCGACTGGGCCTACGCGAACGACATCCAGATCCTCACGCATGCGAACGCCGAGGCCGCGTCCGACCTGCTGATCGCGGCATCGACGCTGGCGCGGCTGAAGCATGGCGCCGGCACCGACCGGCGGCCGGTGCTGATCCACGGCCAGTTCCTGCGTGAAGACCAGGTCGAGTCCTTCAAGCGGCTGGGGATCCTGCCGTCGCTGTTCTCAATGCACACCTTCTACTGGGGCGACTGGCACATGAGCAAAACGCTCGGCCCGGTCGACGGGCAGAACATCTCTCCGACAGGCTGGGTGGTCAAGCGCGGGATGAAGTTCACCACCCACCACGACGCGCCGGTGGCGTTTCCGGATTCGATGCGCGTGCTCGACGCCACCGTCACGCGCGTGGCGCGCGGCTCGGGCAAGGTGATCGGGCCACGGCACCGGGTGGACGTGATCACAGCGCTGAAGGCGATGACGATCTGGCCCGCATGGCAGCACTACGAAGAAGCGAGAAAGGGTTCGATCGAGGTCGGCAAGCTGGCCGACTTCGTGATCCTGTCGCGCGACCCGACGCGTGGTGACGTCAACACCATCGACCAGATCAAGGTCAGCGAGACGATCAAGGAAGGCCGCAACGTGTTCACGCTGGACGCCAAGGCACCCCGCCAGGCCGGCGTGTCGATCGAGCCCGGTGCTGATGGGCAAGGCGGCTTCCAGCGCTTTCTGGCCGGGGCCGCGGCCTACCGTGAGCAGGCGCGCGCACCCTGGCCGCAGCAGGCGGCGATGCGGGCCAACCTGTTGCAGACCCAGGGGCACGATACGGCCTGTGTGTCTGGCTTCCTCAACGAACTGAGCGCGGCCATGCTGGCGGGCGAACCGACCCAGGCGCGCTGACGCGGGCCATGACCTGCGGCGCGGCATGCGCCGGCACCTCGAAGCTGCCACCTTTCGGCCGGGTCGACGCGACGAGGGCCACTGGAACTGCGCGCTAAGTTCGCGCCGAGGATCCGCGTCTTTCACACCGGCTACGGCGTGATCGTCCGCTCTCGATTCTGCGCGGGATCGAGGGGCGCTGACAAAGCGCTCCGCCAGAATGGTCGGGAGCGATCTGGCTCAGCCCGATCGTTCGCCGGTAAGCGTCCGGTCTTGGCCGTCTTGCTCTGAGTGACGGGGGCCGAGACGATGGTGTCCACGCACGGATAGGTGGACACCATGGGGTCAGAACGCGCGGTGCCGGAGGTGGTGAAGGTCGACGTGACGGGTCGACGTCGGTACTCGGTGAGGTTCAAGCACGAGCTGGTCATGAAGTGCCTGCAGCCCGGCGCGTCGGTGGCGAAGCTGTCTATCGACCTGGGGCTGAACCCGAACCTGGTGCGCAAGTGGATGCGCCAGGAGCTGCGCTCGCAGAGCGAGACGAGGATGCTGCCGGTGACTCTGAGCGTGCAGCCGAGGGCGACGCCGAGCGCGCAGAGGGAGCCGAGTGCGGGCATCGAGATCCGGTGCGAGCGCTGCGTGATCCGCATCGGCTGCGAGGCGGGCGTGGAGCAGATCGCGGCGATCGTGCAGGCGTTGCGTTGATCGGGCTGCCAGCGGGCACGCGGGTGTGGCTGGCCGCGGGCGTGACGGATATGAGGAAGGGCTTCGACGGGCTGGCGGCGATCGCGCAGACGACGCTCGAGCGCGACCCGTACGGCGGGCACGTGTTCGTGTTCCGCGGCAAGCGCGGGGATCTGGTGAAGCTGCTGTGGTGGAGCGGTGACGGGATGAACCTGTACGCCAAGCGGCTGGAGCGCGGCAAGTTCGTGTGGCCGCAGGCCGAGTCGGGCGCGGTGTTCCTCACGGGCGCGCAGCTCTCGATGCTGCTGGAGGGCATCGACTGGAGGC
>Ga0209594_1001028_pt1 | contig 14579 bp, 8 predicted proteins | sample AshMeaCrysSpring_FD_184126 | JGI IMG/M metagenome (GOLD analysis project Ga0209594, IMG submission 184126) | Groundwater microbial communities from Big Spring, Nevada to study Microbial Dark Matter (Phase II) - Ash Meadows Crystal Spring... | ecosystem: Environmental > Aquatic > Deep subsurface >...
ATACCATGGGAACTCGCGCAATCAGGCAACTGAGAGCCGCCTTGTTCAACCGCCGGATGCGGAAAACCGCACGTCCGGTGGTGTGGGAGCCTTGACGGGTGAAACTCCCGTCAAGGCCACCCGATCCCAGGAACGACGCGGCAATCCTCCAACCGGTGGGGATGGTGCTCCGTCGCCGTCCCACTTTCTCCCGCATCGGACGCACATCCCAAGTTCTTCGGACCCCGGCGGAACTGTCCCGCTTTGTTTTCAAGATTGGGCCTTCGCCGGCGGCCCGATTTCGCGGAACCCCGCGAGGGCGGTCCGGCAGGCCGGGATCGAGAGTTCGTCGCCGTGTTCCGTCCCGAGCGAGAACTGGAAGCGGAGGCGCTCGCGCTGGCAGGCATCGATCCATGCACTGAGTTGTTCGAGGCGGCTCTCGGTATCGCCGAGGAATGCCGTGTCTTCCCAGCGGATGTGCATCGCGGGAAGCGAGTCCGGCGACCGGATTTCAAGCCGCTCGCGCCGCGCGTAGGATTTCCAATCGATGCGGGCGGGCGGATCGCCCCGCGTGTAGGGTTTCCGGCCGCCCACGTCCCCCGCCCCGCCGGCTTGTTGGCGTCCGGGAAGATCCCTCCACGACCTGCCGTGCGGATAGACGACCGCGCGAGCACCGGTCCGGAAAACTTTCCAGGAAAAGCAGAGCCCGGCCGGAAAGGTGGATGAAACCCAGACGTCCGGCAACGGTCGGATCCCGCGCGCGCCCGCCGGCAGTGAGATCGTGAGGGCCAGCGCGCCGCCGGGGGCAACCCGGGAAACCGGTTCCGAGCGACCGACGAGCCGGAATCCATCGCGGCAGCGGACGCGGAGGCCGAAGCGTTCTCGGCAGGACAGGTTAGTGAGGGTGAGCCGGACGAGAATTTCTCCGTGTGCGGGAACAGGATCCACCCGCGCGACGCTCAGGTGGATGCCGCGCAGGTTTTCGTTGGTCTCGATGAGGACCACAATCCCGGCCACCGCCAGCGCGATCACCAGCATCTGCGCCGGCCCGCCGAACCCCTGAAAAAAATACCCCATCACAAAAAGCGCGAGGATGAAGACCGCCAGCACCGCTCCCGCCGGAGCGGGCACGATGTATATCCGCTCGCGGGCCGGCCTCCCGAGACGACCCAGCCGGAGACCTGCGGATTTCCGCCTGTCTCCGGCCGGTCGTCGGGCCATGAAACCCGGTTGACTAAACCGCCACTTCGGACGGCGTCTCCGCGACTTCCTCGCGGGCCGCTCCGATGGGGATGATCTCGATCTCGCGGTTCTGCTTGAAGCCGGTGCCCGCTGGGATGAGATGGCCCATGATGACGTTTTCCTTGAACCCGCGCAGGGTGTCCACTTTGCCGAGCGTGGCGGCTTCCGTGAGCACGCGCGTGGTATCCTGGAACGAGGCGGCCGAAATGAAACTCTCGGTTTCGAGGGACGCTTTCGTGATGCCGAGCAGGACCGGCGAGGCTTCCGCCGGCACGCCGCCCTTGGCGATGACCTCGGCATTCTCGGCCTCGAAGGCGAGCCGGTCCACCTGATCGCTCCAGAGGAACGACGTGCTGCCCGGTTCGGTGATCTTCACCTTGCGGAGCATCTGGCGCACGATGATCTCGATGTGCTTGTCGTTGATTTCCACGCCCTGGGCGCGGTAAACGTCCTGCACCTCGTTGAGGAGGTGTTCCTGGAGTTCGTGCGGACCGCAGACCTCTAGGATCTCGTGCGGCACGACCGGGCCCTCGGTGAGTTGCTGGCCTTTTTTGACAGTATCGCCTTTGAATACGATGATGTGCTTCGAGAGCGGGATGAGGTGTTCCTCTTCGATGCCGGTATTCGGGTCGGTCACCATGAGCTTGCGCTTGCCGCGCACCGTTCCGCCGATGTCCACCACACCGTCGATCTTCGCGATCTCGGCGGCGTCTTTCGGGCGCCGGGCCTCGAACAACTCGGCCACGCGCGGCAGACCGCCCGTGATGTCCTTCGTCTTCGCGATCTTGCGCGGGGTCCGCGCCAGACGCGTGCCGGCGGAGACCTTCTGGCCCGCCTTGACTTCGATATGGGCTCCCGCCGGAATCGAGTAGTTCGCGAGAATCTCGCCGGCGTCGTTGACGATGACGATCTGCGGGTGGAGGTCTTCCTTGTGCTCGATGACGACCGTGCCCATGACGCCCGTGGCTTCGTCCTTTTCCTTGCGGATGGTGACGCCGGGGATCATGTCGCGGAAGTCGATCTTGCCGGCCCGCTCGGTGATGATCGGGACGTTGTAGGGGTCCCATGTGATGAAGGTGTCGCCCTTCTTGACATGCCCGTTGGGCGGGACCGAAATGACCGAACCGATGACGATATTGTAGCTTTCCAGCTCGCGGCCGTCCTTGGCGTGAACGCTGGCGGTGCCGTTCTTGTTGAGGACGACGTAGGTGCCCTCGGTGGTCTCGACGGTCTTGAGTTCGTTGTAATGAACCGTTCCGTCGTTCTTCGCCTTGATGCTGGGCTGCTTGAACGTCTGGCTGGCGGTGCCGCCGACGTGGAACGTGCGCATCGTGAGCTGGGTGCCGGGCTCGCCGATCGACTGGGCGGCGATGATACCGACCGCCTCGCCGAGCTTGACGACATTGCCCGTGGCAAGGTTGCGACCGTAGCAGGCCGCGCAGATGCCCCGCTTGGTCTCGCAGGTGAGGGCGGACCGGATGCGGAGTTGCTCGTGCCCAATATTCTCAAGCGCGGCAGCCGTTTCCTCGTCGATGAGCTGGCCGGCTTTCAGGATGGCCTTTCCGGTGACCGGATCCTTCACCGTCTCGCACGAGGTGCGGCCGATGATGCGGGTGGGCAGGCTCACGACTTCCTCGTCGCCCTGGTAGATCGGGCGGACGACGATGCCGTTGACCGTGCCGCAGTCGTGTTCGGTGATGATCACGTCCTGGGCGGCATCGACCAGCTTGCGGGTGAGGTAGCCCGAGTCGGCGGTCTTGAGCGCCGTGTCGGCGAGGCCCTTGCGGGCTCCGTGGGTCGAGATGAAGTATTCGAGCACCGAGAGCCCCTCGCGGAAATTCGCCAGAATCGGCCGCTCGATGATCTCACCCGAAGGCTTGGCCATGAGGCCTCGCATGCCGGCGAGCTGTTTGACCTGCGTGCGGTTGCCGCGGGCGCCGGAATCGACCATCATGAAGACGGGATTCATCTCGCGGCGGCCGCCGTTGTATTCAAGCGTGCGGAAGAGCGCGTTGGCGAGTTCCTCGCCGGTGTGGGTCCAGATGTCCTGGACTTTGTTTTTACGCTCGCCGTCGGTGATGATACCCATGCGGTATTGTTTTTCGACGGCCCCGATTTCCTTGTAGGCTTTTTCGAGCTGGGTGGATTTCTCGGCGGGGATGATCATGTCGGTGATCCCGATCGAGATGCCCGCCCGGGTGGCGGCGCGGAAGCCGACTTCCTTGAGGCGGTCGAGGGTCTCGACCGTGCGGGCCTGTCCGACCGCCTTGTAGCAGCGCCAGATAACGTCCGAGAGCTGCTTTTTACCGCAGACCTTGTTGTAGAAACCGAGCTCCGGCGGCCAGATCTCGTTGAAGACCACGCGGCCGGCGGTGGTTTCGAGAACCTTGAGGTCCTTCTTGCCGTAAACGGTGTCCCGGCCGAGGTCGGGGTTCTTGAACCGGATCCGGGTGTGGATGTGGATCGACTTCTCGGAGAGCGCGAGTTCGACCTCGGCGGCGTCGGCGAAGAGGGGAAGCCGGCGGTTGGGGTCGGCGTCCTCTCCGCGCGGGTTCTGCGTGAGGTAGTAGCAGCCCAGCGGGATGTCCTGCGAGGGCGTCGTGATCGGCTTTCCGCTCGAGGGCGAGAAGATGTTGTTCGGCGCGAGCATGAGCATGCGCGCCTCCATCTGCGCCTCGACCGAGAGCGGCACGTGCACGGCCATCTGGTCGCCGTCGAAGTCGGCATTGTAGGCCGTGCAGACGAGCGGGTGGATGCGGATCGCCTCGCCCTCGATGAGCTGCGGCTCGAAGGCCTGGATGGAAAGGCGGTGGAGCGTCGGGGCGCGGTTGAGGAGGACCGGGTGGCCCTTCGTGACTTCCTCGAGGATGTCCCACACTTCCGGGCGCTGTTGCTCGATGAGCTTCTTGGCGCTGCGCACGGTGTGGACGTGGCCCTGTTCTTTGAGGCGGCGGATGATGAACGGCTCGAAAAGGACGAGCGCCATTTTCTTGGGCAACCCGCACTGGTTGAGCTTGAGCTCGGGGCCGATCACGATGACCGAACGGCCCGAGTAATCAACGCGTTTGCCGAGCAGGTTCTGCCGGAAGCGGCCGCCTTTGCCCTTGAGCATGTCGGAGAGCGATTTGAGCGGACGGTTCGCCGAGCCGGTGACGGCGCGGCCGTGGCGGCCGTTGTCGAAGAGGGCGTCCACCGCCTCCTGCAGCATGCGCTTCTCGTTGCGGATGATGACCTCCGGTGTCTTGAGCTGGAGGAGGGTCTTGAGGCGGTTGTTGCGGTTGATGACGCGGCGGTAGAGGTCGTTGAGGTCCGAGGTCGCGAACCGGCCGCCTTCGAGCGGGACGAGCGGGCGCAGATCGGGCGGGATGACCGGCAGCACATTGAGGATCATCCACTCGGGGCGCGTCTTGGAGGTGATGAACCCTTGGACGAGCTTGAGGCGCTTCGCGAGTTTTTTGCGGAGCTGCTTGCTCTTGGTGTTGGCCATCTGCTCCTCGATCTCGGCGTTGAGCGCGGCGAGGTCGATATTTTCCAGAAGCTTCTGGATCGCCTCGGCTCCCATGCCGGCGGTGAAGGTTTCCCCCCAGTTGTCCTCGGCGTCGCGGAATTCCGTCTCGGTGAGCAACTGGCACTTCTCAAGCGGCGCGTTGCCGGGATCGATGACAATGTAATCCTCGTAATAGATCACCCGCTCGAGCTGGCGGCTCGTCATGTCCAGCATGAGGCCGATGCGCGACGGCATGCACTTGTAGAACCAAATGTGCGAAACCGGCACCGCAAGGTCGATGTGGCCCATGCGCTCGCGGCGGACGCGCGAGAGCGTGACCTCGACGCCGCAACGGTCGCAAACGACCCCCTTGAACTTGATGCGCTTGTATTTGCCGCACGAGCATTCCCAGTCGCGGGTCGGCCCGAAAATGCGTTCGCAGAAGAGGCCGCCTTTCTCGGGCTTGAACGTGCGGTAATTGATCGTCTCGGGGTTCTTAACCTCCCCTTGGCTCCACGAGCGGACCGAGTCCGGCGCGGCGACAGTGATGGCGACTTCGTCGAAGCCGACCGGGCGTTGGTCTCCGAAGACATCCGTGATGTTTGCTTGATTCATGGCGATTTGGCTGCGTGTGGTTGGTGGTCTCCGCCGGGGCTCAAGGCTGGGCCGGGGCGGGGGTTTGCGAATCGGGTGCGAGCGAGGAAATATCGGCGAAGGTGGGCTCGCGGCCGCCGACGCGCACGTCGAGGCCGAGGCCTTTCATTTCCTTGATGAGGACGTTGAAAGACTCCGGCGTGCCGGCTTCCAGCGAGTTGTCGCCTTTGACGATCGACTCGTAGATGCGGGTGCGTCCCTGGACATCGTCGGATTTGACAGTGAGGAGTTCCTGGAGCGTGTAGGCGGCCCCGTAGGCTTCGAGCGCCCATACCTCCATTTCCCCGAAACGCTGGCCGCCGTATTGGGCCTTGCCGCCGAGCGGTTGCTGGGTGACGAGGCTGTAGGGGCCCACGGCGCGGGCGTGGATCTTGTCGGCGACGAGGTGGCCGAGCTTCATCATGTAGATGATGCCGACAACGACCTGCTGGTCGAAGGCGTCGCCGGTGCGGCCGTCATAGACCGTGCATTTGCCCGTCTCGGTGACCCATGTGTAGTTCTCGACCGATTTGGCCTTGGTGAGGAACTCGCGGATTTTCGATTCCGGGATGCCGTCGAAGACCGGGGTGGCGACCTTGAAGCCGAGCGCCTTGGCGGCGATGCCGAGGTGGGTTTCGAGCACCTGGCCGACGTTCATGCGGCTCGGCACGCCGAGCGGGTTGAGCACGATATCGACCGGTGTGCCGTCGGCCAGGAATGGCATGTCTTCCTCGGGGACAATCTTGGCGACGACGCCCTTGTTGCCGTGGCGTCCGGCCATCTTGTCGCCGACCGAGAGCTTGCGCTTGCTGGCGATATAGACTTTGACCTGCTTGATGATGCCGGGATCGACATCGTCGCCGCTTTCGATGCGGCCGAGGTTTTCGTCCTTTTCGCGTTCGAGATCCTCGAAGCGGTGCTCGAACTGGCCGATGATCTCGCGGATTTTGTTGCGGATCGGGCTCGGGTCGATTTCGACATGATCGTAAACGGCCGCGAGTTTGCGCAGGAGCTGTTTCGTGATCTTGCGGTTGGCGGGGATGATGACCTCGCCGCTCTCGGCATTGACCACATCGAGCGGAATCTTCTCGTTGAGAAGGATATTCGAAAGCGCGCCGGTAAGCTGCTCGTGGAGGTCGTCCTTGCGCTGTTTGTAATTGTCGATGATCTGCTTCTGCTGCCGCTTGGATTCGGCGGCGGTCATCTTGACCTTGTCCACTTCCTTCTTCGCCGAGACCTTCACATCCATCACGATGCCGTAGGTGCCCGACGGAACGCGGAGCGAGGTGTCTTTGACGTCGGCGGCCTTCTCGCCGAAGATCGCGCGCAGGAGGCGCTCTTCGGGGGCGAGTTCGGTTTCGCTCTTGGGCGTCACCTTGCCGACGAGGATGTCGCCGGGCTTGACCTCGGCCCCGATGCGGATGACGCCGTCGGGTCCGAGATTGGCGAGCATATCGTCGTTGACGTTGGGGATGTCGCGGGTGATTTCCTCGGGTCCGAGCTTGGTGTCGCGGGCGCCGATTTCAAATTCGTCGATGTGGATCGAGGTGTAAATGTCCTCCTTGACGACTTTTTCCGAGATGAGGATGGCGTCCTCAAAGTTGTAACCATTCCACGGCATGAAGGCGACCAGCACGTTGCGCCCGAGGGCGAGTTCGCCGTTCTCGGTGCAGGGACCGTCGGCGATCACGTCGCCGGCCTTGATTTTCTGCCCCTTGGCGACGATGGGCCGCTGGTTGATGCACGTGCTCGCGTTCGAGCGCATGAACTTGCGCAGTTCATAGACGTGGATGCCGGCCGCCGGATCGGTTTTGAGTTTCTTCTTCGACTCGGGGAGGTTGCCGTCGGCGGTGATGACAATCTGGCTACCGGTCACCGAGGCGACGATGCCGTCGGAATCCGAGACCAGGACCGCCTTCGAGTCGCGGGCAACGCGTGCTTCGAGTCCGGTGCCGACGATGGGAGCCTGGTTGTGGAGGAGCGGCACGCCCTGGCGTTGCATGTTCGAGCCCATGAGCGCGCGGTTCGCGTCGTCATGCTCGAGGAAGGGAATCAACCCGGCCGCCACCGAAACGAGTTGCTTCGGCGAGACATCCATATACTGGAGCAGGGCGGGCTCGACCTCGACGAAATCGCCGCGGTAACGCGCCGAGACTTTCTCCTCGGTGAAGCGCCCTTTGGCATCGACCGGGGCGTTGGCCTGGGCGATGTAAAAATTCTCGTCGATATCGCCGCTGAGGTATTCGACGCGGTCTGTGACAGCTCCGCCTTCGACTTTGCGGTAGGGGGTCTCGATGAACCCGAAGGCATTGATGCGGGCGAACGTGCTGAGCGAGCTGATGAGGCCGATATTCGGGCCTTCCGGGGTCTCGATCGGGCAGATGCGGCCGTAGTGGGACGGATGCACGTCGCGCACCTCGAATCCCGCGCGGTCGCGGCTGAGCCCGCCCGGCCCGAGCGCCGAGAGGCGGCGCTTGTGGGTGAGTTCCGAGAGCGGGTTCGTCTGGTCCATGAACTGGCTGAGCTGGGAGCGTCCGAAGAAATCGCGGACGACGGCGCTGAGGGCCTTCGGGTTGATCAGCTTCTGGGGCGTGATCTGGTCGGTGCCGACCTCGAAGAGCGTCATGCGTTCCTTGACCAGACGCTCGGTGCGGGCGAGGCCGGTCCGGCACTGGTTGGCGAGAAGCTCGCCGACGGTGCGGATGCGGCGGCTGCCCAGGTGGTCGATGTCGTCGGTGAGGCCCTCGCCGCAGCGGAGCTCGACGAGGTAACGCATCGCCGCGATGAAGTCATCCTTCGTGAGCGTGCGTTCGTCCTCGGAGACCTGCAGGTTGAGCTTGAGATTGATTTTGTGGCGTCCGACGCGGCCGAGATCGTAGCGCTTCGGGTCATGGAAGAGCCGCTTGATCATGCTCCGGGCGTTCTGCGTGTTGGGCGGGTCGCCGGGGCGGAGCTTGCGGTAGATGTCCTTGAGCGCCTCGTCCTCGTCGTGGGCGGGGTCTTTCTTGAGCGACTTGATGATCGTGTCGTCCTGCTTGGTGTCCACGACCTTCACGCTCTTGATGCCGAGCGCCATGATCTCGCGGACGGTGGCCGAATTCAGCGGCTCGAATGCGCGGGCGACCGTCGCGTCCCCGTCGCGGACGTCCGCGATGAGCACCTTTGTGGAAATTTCCTCCTCGTCGAGCGTCTCGCTCAGCTTGAGATCGACGATTTCGTAGAAAAGTTTGATGATTTCCTCGTCGGAGGGGAAACCGAGAGTCCGCAGGAACGTCGTGGCGAGGAACTTGCGGCGGCGCTTGCGCCGGTCGAGATACACGTAGAGCAGGTCGCTCGTGTCGAACTGGACCTCGATCCAGGATCCGCGGTCGGGGATGATGCGGAACCCGTAGAGCACCTTGCCATTCGAGTGAATCGTGGTCTCGAAGCAGATGCCCGGCGAGCGATGCAACTGGCTCACCACCACACGCTCGGCCCCGTTGACCACAAACGTGCCCTGCGGGGTCATGAGCGGGATTTCCCCCATGTAAACCTTTTCTTCCTTGGAGCCGGTCGCGTCCTTGTAGCGGAACGTCACATACAACGGCGCGCTGAACGTCTGACCCTCCCGCTGGCATTCCCAAGCCGACATCTTCGGATCGCCGAGATCGTAGCTCACAAAATCGAGCGTCGATTTGTCTTCGAACCCGTGGATCGGGAAAAATTCGCGGAAGACGGCCTGCAATCCCACGCATTTGCGCTTCGATGGCTCGACTCCGCGCTGGAAAAATTCGTCGTAGGAATTGATCTGGATTTCGATCAGGTTCGGCGGCTCGATGGCTTCTTGGAGTTTGCCAAATGAGATGCGTTCGGAGCGGTCGGAGCGGTCGGACATTGGTAGTTGGCTGGTGTGGTTGCCGCACGGGACCCCCCACCGGAATTCAGGCAAACACAAAAGCGCCCCGGCCCGGGCCCGGATAAAGAATCCGGGCGCGCGCGGGGACGCTCGAAGTTAGCTGAAGATCGGTTTCGGGACCAGACTGCGGATTGCGTTCAATGGCGAACTGGGAAAAATATGATGCCCCGCCGCCCCATGCAAGTTTTTTTTGTTGCTTTTTTTGGCCGAACCAAATGACGGCAGGCGGACCAGCCGGACCGTCGGCAAATCGGGGCGGTTCGAAAGATCGATCACCGGGAAGAGCGCGGGGCCTCACGGCTCATTGCCACAAGTCGGGGCCCCGCTCCTCCGGGGTCCGACGCCGATTTTGGATAGAAGGAAACGGAGGGAACGGTCCGGCGCGGGATTCCCCTTTGGAGACTCATCCGCGCACAAAAGAGGGTTTCCTGCTTTCGGCGCAACTCCCCAGACACAACAATCCATGCCCGCCCCAAGCAGAAATGGCCGATTGTTACCATATTTTGCACTCGAAGCGAGGCAAACCAATCTCCTGAGAACGGACCGCCGTTCCCCGCCCCGTCTCCTCCAGGCGCTCCATTCAGCGGCACACCATTTTGTATTGCATTAGTGGTTCCCCTCGTCCCTCAATCCCCGCCGCAGGCGACTGGCCCATTGTTCATGAATCCCTTCCGATTTTCCGCTTTTCAGCCTCTCAGGTTTTCAGCACTTTTTCTCTCGTGCTCCTCTACTGTTGCTACACCCCGGCTCACGCGGGCCTTTACCGCGAGATCTTTCTGCCATCGGTTCCGGACGGCTTCGAGGTGCGGGCGACAGAAATTCCCATCGAAGGCCCCGGCGACTACTTGAGTCGGGAATTCTTGGACTGCATACGAAAAAAAATCGACCTTGTGGTGAGGTCGATTGAAGAGAATGCGGATGATGTGATTGTGTGGAGCGATGTCGATATCCGGTTTTTTCGGCTCACCGACGATGGTCTGCGTCGAGAACTGACGTCATCCGGCAAAGAAATTTTGTTTCAGCGGGAGTCCCCTCGAATGCCCGATGTGAACACGGGCTTTTTTGTCTGCCGGTGCAGCCCGACATTACGGAAGTTTTTTTCCACGGTGCGCGAGCAACTTCGAAATCGGGCAGATGAAAACGAGCAGATGGCGGTGAATCGTTTGCTGATTGGCAGGGGATATGTCAAGGCAGCGGGCAAAGAGCCGTCAACGCGAAATCCCGCGCACGAGACCGCCCTCGACTGGGGATATCTTCCCGCCACCTTTTACGCACGCACCCACGGATGGCCGCCGCCAAAGAATCCGGCAATTTATCATGCCAACTACACAAAAGGCGCGGATGGAATTGGACAGAAGTTCTCCCAGTTCAAGGAGATCGACGTGATAAACCGACTTGGCCCGCCCGCCCGACTGTGGAGCATTCTGCGGCGGATCCCACGAAAAATCCGGCCCCGACCATAGCCTGAGGGCTTTCCATCAACGGTCTCTGTGACGAGCACGAACTAATCGGTAATGCCCCAACCAGGCTGCCCCGGGAGGCTGCTCGGCAGTCTCCCGGAGGCAGCTCACAAGGCGAGACGCCGGGAAGGCGCGAGTCAACTGATATGGGGCATTCCGCCGGCATGAGGCCCGCCGGCCCCGTCGTTGCACCCTTCGGGGCATCCTGCGGATGCTCCACCGAGCGGCTGCCCCGCCGCCTGGTTGCTGTCCGCCGCAGGCGGGCCAGCCCCAACCCGAAACGCCTCCGTCGTTCCGTTGCGGGCTGTGGATTTAATCGGAGGGCCTTTTTTTGATTAACCCGGACCCAAAGTTGACAAGATGTCTTGATGGAAGTAGTCATTGAAAAAATGCAAGCTTCAGTTGTCGATCTTCGGTATAAAACCAAAGCCGTTTTGGAGTGCCTTCGGAGGGGTCAGAAAGTTGACCTCACCTGCCGTGGGAAAATCGAAGGAGTCATCATGCCGGTTTCATTAAAACCGGAGAGGCGCCCCCTGGCCGGGCACCCTGCGGTGGGAATGTGGAAAGACCAGAAGGAGCCTGTCCCCGAAATGATCAAGCGGATGCGAAAGCCGAGGTTCCATGCTCATTGACACGGATGTTTTGATCTGGTGCCTGAGAGGCGATCCTAGAGCCGTTGAGACCGTGGAATTGCTCCCCCGGAGAAAGATCTCCGTAATCACCCGCATGGAGCTCATGCAGGGGTGCAGGGACAAAAACGAGCACCACCTGTTGAGGAGGTTTTTGTACGACAACGAAGTCGAAACAGTCGAACTCAGCGCGGAAATCGGGTATTTGGCGGATATTTGGTTGGAACAGTTTCATCTTGCCAATGGCGTGGGCATTCCAGATTGCCTCATAGCCGCAAGCGCTTCCGTTCTGGGGTTACCTATTCTGACAGCAAATGCCCGGCATTTTCGCTGTTTCCCGACCCTCGAGGTTCACAAATTCGCCCCTTCCTAAAAATCCGCGACAGTCATCCACATCGGCCACGCCCCATTGCCCCCGACTCCTCCGAAATGGCTCCCGCCATTCCGCCTCGTTCCGACGCCGCGAAGCGCCATCCCCGGCAAAGCTGACCCTGACTCCTACGATTCCGGATCATCGAGGCCTCTTCCCTGCCGGCCCCACTCGCCCCGCGAGATAGACAATCGTCTTCCCGCCAATTGCAGACAGCTAGATCGATTGAATTAACCACTTACGGTCGGAGGGATTCCACCGTCCACCCTCAAGGGCCGCCCCATGCGTTTGAGAAACGGCCAAACAGTCGCCCGGAACGAACAGATCAGGCATGCCGACGCAACGGCAACCGCTGCGGCAAGAATAACCAAAATTGCGAGCCCGCCAAAAAAACCGCGCCATACCGGCGCTTGGACCGGTCGGTCCGCTGGTCGATGAGCAGGCGCCCGATGGAGGAAGAAATCCCGGTGTCAGCGCGGGCAAAACACCCGGCGATTTGAAAGACAACCGCCCAGAGGCCGAATTCCTCGGCGGGGAGGTAATGCAGCGCCGGCGGAACGGAAACCAGCGAGCACGCCGCCCCGACCCCAATCATCCCATACCCGGAAAACAGCGAGCGGAGGAAAAGGGCTTTCCACAAAGGATTCCTTTATTCGGTGGAAAGTGTAATGGAATGCCGGTCGTTCCCACCAGGCGGAAGCCGGTGCAAATTCACATTCCTTCGCCGTAGCGGGCGGGGTTGATGACATGCAGTCCGAGGCGCATGGCCAGGTCGGATTGTCGGTTGTCACTGGTGACAAATTCTTCTGCGCCGGACTGGAGGGCGACCCCGACATGCAATGCGTCAAGCGTTCGGACGCCGGAAGTGGACGCAAACTTCTCCGAGAGCAGGCGACATTCCCGCAAGGCTCGCTCCCAGTCCACCTCCACAAGCTGCAGAACTCCGCTTCTCAGATCCTCCATGATGAGGCCGATCCCCGCTGCGGCTGCCCGCTCGTGGCATTCCTTGCGAAACACCTTGAGCTTCAGGGCGGAGACAGACTCCGACACATGCAGGTCGGTGACAAATAGCTTTTCCCCACGGGAATGGACAAACTGCCCGACGCTCCCGGAGTCCGGCTCGCTGGTGTAAAGTTTGAGGAGAACCCCCGTGTCATAATAGGTTTTCAACGATCTCCTCTTGCCTCATCGAGCAAAACGTCCGAGGCCACACCCTGCCAGGATTTTCCCCAAACGCTGCGGGCTCTCGCCGCAAAATCTGGAAGCTCAACCTCCGTCTTCATCGGTATGATTTTTGCCACAAGTTGCTTTCTGCGTGTGATCCCAACGCTCTGACCCGATTCCACAACCCTTAGCACCCGTGAGAGGTGATGCTGGGTTTCCATAATGGAAAATGTCCTCATAGCGCACAAAAATAACGCATATGATCTGGCTGTCAACATTCCAGATTCGCCCTCCCGCACGGAGCGGCGGCCCTACCATTTTTAGAATTTCCTTCGGGATCCTTTTCGCGCCTTCAGCGTGCTTGGCGGGCCACCTCAAGCGCGGATTGGATGCTTTGGCAACCAGAACGGTTTTCGTCATCGACGATCCATTAATGAAAGATTTCTACCACAAGCTGGATTCCGTCCAGCCTTCCGGGCGAAGCCCATTTTTTACGCGCGGATTTGGCGGACCGAAGATGGGTTGTCAACTCCGCCACCAGGTGTTATGGGTTGCCCATGTCAGCCTTTCGACCCAATGTGTCGGCGATTAACCCAAAGCGCGAAGATCTGAAATCGCCGCCTATTGATTGTCTTGTTGACACGGGAAACTGCTCTCACGGCCGGTCGGCTACGTGATTTTGAATTGCGGCGATTTCGAGACAAGTGATGAGGTGGTTTATGCCGAGCCCGGCGATATGAAACTTCTTGGTGTTCGCACGCTTGAGGGTTTCGGTGCCATGGCTGATCTGATCGCGCACGGCCTTGTCGCTGTATCGACGCTGGCCGCGTCCGCCGCTCCGCTCAACGCGTGTTTAGCGGGTACCCGTTCCCCCACACGGAATTCTTCCGGCCCGAGCGTGCGGAGCCACTCCACCGTCTGATCGATCCCCTCCTGCAGCGAGTATGGCCCCATGCCGAGGACCCGGAAGGTTTTCTCCGCCGAACGGTTACTCCAGCTCGGCGGCTATGGCGAGGTATTTTTCCATAGTGAGTTTGGCGATCCCTTAGGCCGAGCGGGGATTTTGGGGGTGGCAGAATACCAGTTTTGAAATTGTCTTCATCTCTGCTTCATTTAGTTTGAGGCAAATCACCAGAAGAATCCCGGCATGACACCGCACCGCAAACTTGGGACCTTTGACTGGGCGCTCAAGTGCCTCCTGCGCTCGAAGGCGAATTTTCGCGTTCTTGAGGGGTTCATGTCCGAACTCCTTCACGACGACATCGAGATTGTCGAGTTGCTGGAAAGCGAGGGCAACAAGGAAATCCGGGAGGACACGGCCAATTCACGAAGCCGTAGAGAACGAGGGATGAGCGGCGAAGAGGTAGCGGAAGGCGGATTCTTTTTGAAGCTGGCAAAGGAACGTATCGGGTGCGGCTTTTGACACCGCGAGAGTGTGCAAGGTTGATGGGCGCCGACGACTATCATTTGCCGAAGACTCTGAATCTGAATCAAGCCCTTTTTGGTTTTGGGGACGCCGTATGCGTCGATGTTATCGAGTGGATTGCAAACAACTACCTCAATCCTCTCTCCGATGAGATAAACTCTCCGCCCGATTTAGGGTCTTCGACGTTTTGAGTGGGTTTATTCATGAACAATATTGAGCTGCAGTCCGCCCGCCTTGAGGTAGGCGGCGATGCGGAAGTAATGGAAATTGCGGAAGCCACGTGCCATGCGTCTT
>Ga0209594_1001030_pt1 | contig 14536 bp, 10 predicted proteins | sample AshMeaCrysSpring_FD_184126 | JGI IMG/M metagenome (GOLD analysis project Ga0209594, IMG submission 184126) | Groundwater microbial communities from Big Spring, Nevada to study Microbial Dark Matter (Phase II) - Ash Meadows Crystal Spring... | ecosystem: Environmental > Aquatic > Deep subsurface...
GGATCAGCGCGATCGCCGTGGCGATCCAGCTGGGGGCGACGGTCTACGACCTCGAGGAGGTGGAGCTCTGCTACGCCCCGCAGTTCGGCAGCGCCAAGGATCCGGTCAACTTCGCCGGGATGATTGCCGCCAACGCGCTCCATGGCGACATGCCGGTCGCGCACTGGGACACGACGCCGAACGACGCGTTCCTGCTCGACGTGCGCCAGCCGGTGGAGCTGATCGTCGAGTCCGTGCCGGGCGCGGTGCACATCCCGCTGCACCAGCTCCGCGCCCGCCTCGCGGAACTGCCGCGCGACCGCGAGATTCACGTCATCTGCCGCTCGGCCCAGCGCGCCTACTACGCGACGCGCGTCCTGCTGCAGCACGGGTTCAAGGCACGGAACCTCTCGGGAGGCATGCTGTCCCGCGCGATGCAGGGGTTCGCGCCGGGCGCGACGCGCGATCTCGCGGCCGTGTGACGCGAGTCGGGGGCGCGTGGAGCGCAGGGTGGGCCGGACGCACGGACGTGGCCATGACGACGGCAGTTGCCGGACGGAGTGACATGGGTATGGAAGAACGCGGCAAGCAACGAAACCTCCTGACGCTCGCCTTGAGCGTCGCGGTCCTGATCGCCGCGCCCGGGGCGTGGGCGCAATCGCCGCCAGGGGCCGAGGAAACGCGGGCCGGCACGATTGCCGCGAGCCAGGCGGAGAAGGCGAAGACACTCCATCCGCACGAGCCCAACACGGCCGAGATCTGGGTGAAGAAACTGGAGGAGCAGTTCCTGTCCGGGGCCATGCACTGGCACCCGTACTTCCAGAGCGCGTATGCGGGCGGCGGGTTCACCCTCGGCGCCGGTTACGCGACCCACGTGAGCCCCTACAACACGGTCGACCTGCGCGGCAGCTACACGTTCAGTGGATACAAGCGGATCGAAGCCGAGTTCCTGGCCCCGCGCCTGTTCGACCGCCGCGGAAAGCTGTCGGTGATCGGGGGATGGCGCGAGGCCACGGAGGTCGGCTTCTACGGGTTCGGCACTGGCAACACGTCGCAGGACGACCGGGCGAACTACAGCTTCCAGCAGCCTTACGTGTCAGCCACCCTCGATGTCTGGCCGACGCGAAAGTGGCTGTTTCTCAGCGCCGGGGTCGAGTACTCCCAGTGGGATCAGAACCCGGGCGAGGGTGCCGACCCGTCGGTCGAGGAGGTCTACACGCCCCAGACGCTGCCGGGCCTGGACGCGAAGATCACCTACCTGCACACGCAGGGCACGGCGGCCATCGACTGGCGCACCTCGCCGGGGTACTCGCGCACCGGCGGCTACTACGGCGCCACGTTCCACGACTATTCCGACAGCGACGACGTCTACGGCTTCCGCCAGGTGGACTACGAGGTGATCCAGCACGTGCCGCTCTTCCGCGACGCGTGGGTGCTCTCCCTGCGCGGCCGGATCGAGACCACCTACACCGACGACGGCCAGACGATTCCCTTCTTCATGCTGCCCGCCCTCGGCGGGGGCTCGAGCCTGCGCGGGTTCACGAGCTGGCGCTTCCGCGACCGGCACAGCCTGTTGCTGCAGGCCGAGTGGCGCGTCCTCGTGAACAGCTTCATGGACACGGCCATCTTCTACGACGCCGGAAAGGTCACCGCCAGCCGCTCGGACCTCGACCTCGAGGACCTCAAGAGCGACTACGGCATCGGGTTCCGCCTGCACGGACCGGCGGCCACCCCGCTGCGCATCGAGCTGGCCAAGAGCAACGAAGGGCTCGTCATCGTGTTCTCGGCCCACGCGTCGTTTTGAGGAGCAGGACCATGCACCTTCTTCATCTGCTTGTCCACCCCGTCACGCGGCGGCGCCTGGCCGTCGCCGTTTGTACGTCCACCGTTCTCGTCGCGACCCTGGCCCTGGGACACGCGGCCTCGCAGAAGTTCTACCGCGACGATCCGATCGTACGCGAGCCCGAGACGCAGGACGCCTCGGGCGCCCAGCCGCGCGACATCGACCTGTTCTACGAGCTGACCTACAACCTCTTCGTGGTGCCGCGGCGCCCGCCGACCAACACCCGCGCGGGCAACCTCAACACGATCGACGAGGTGCCCGACTCGAGCTGGTTCACCAACCGGGTGGGTGCCCGGGCGCTGACCCTTGAGGAACTCACGCGGGGCCCCGTGGCCGGGCCGCCGCCCGCCTCGGCGACGTGGACCATCACGCGCGAGAAGAGCGCGGGCGCCGCGCCCGGGTTCACCGCGCAGGACGCCAACGGCGAGACGTTCTTCGTCTCCTTCGACGCGCCCGTCAACCCCGACGGCGCAACCGGCGCCCTGGTGATCGCCACGAAGATCTTCTGGGCCCTCGGCTACAACCAGGTGGAGTACTTCCTGACGGACTTCCGTCCGGACGCGGTGGTCATCGACCCGAAGGCCACCAAGCGACGGCCGTCGGGCGAGCGCACCCCCCTCGAGCAGGACGACGTCCGCGAAACGCTGGAGCGTGCCCACCGGCGTGCCGACGGGTCGTATCGCGCGGCGGCCGGCCGGATGCTGCCGGGGAAGGTGCTCGGCGGGTTCGAGTACCAGGGCACGCGCCCCGACGACCCCAACGATGTCGTCCCGCACCAGCACCGTCGCGAGCTGCGGGCGCTGCGCGTGTTCGGCGCGTGGACCAACCTCACCGACATGAAGGGCGGCAACACGCTCGACACCGTGATCTCCGAGGGGGGACGCAGCGTGGTCCGGCACTACCTGCAGGACGTCGGCTCCACGTTCGGCGTGGGCGCCAACGGGCCGCACGAGTGGAACGAGGGCTGGGAACACGTCTACGACGGCGCCGCCACGAAGCGTCGCCTGCTCACCTTCGGGTTCGGCTTCAGCCCCTGGCAGACGGCCGACTACGAGGATCACCCGGCGGTCGGCCGCTTCGAGGGCGACGCGTTCGACCCCGAGACGTGGAAGCCGCGCTCGCCGACGGCGGCGTACGTCGAGATGCGGGACGACGACGCGTTCTGGGCGGCGCGACGGGTGATGGCCTTCTCCGACGAGATGATCCGGGCCATCGTCAAGACCGGTCAGTTCAGCGACCCGAAGGCCGAGCGGTATCTCGGCGACGTGCTCATCAAGCGGCGCGACAAGATCGGCCGCGCCTACCTCCCGAAGATCAATCCGATCGTGGACCCGAACCTGGACGCCTCCGGCGTGCTCACCTTCGGCAACGCCGCCGTGCAGGCCGGCTTCGCGCCGGCGCCGGCCAGCTACCAGGCCACCTGGTTCACCTTCGACAACACCACCGGTGAGGCCACCCGGATCGCCGCGACGGAGAGTGCGACGGAGCGGATGCCGGCGCCGGCACAGCTGCGCCCGACGCCGGGAGCGTTCGTCAAGGTGGAGTTGAGCGCGACGAGCGCGGCACACCCGGCCTGGGCGCAGCCCGTGCACGCGTACTTCAGGCGGCAGGCCGACGGCTGGACGCTCGTCGGCTTCGAGCGGCTGAGAGACAAGCAGTGAATCCCCTTTCAAGGAGAGGTGCACCATGCAGAAACTACTGGCTTTGACCTCGGCGTTCCTCCTCGTGGCCTCGCTCGCGCCCGCACAGGACGTCGGCTACAACTTCGACCAGCAGGCCGATTTCACGAAGTACCGGACCTATAAGTGGGTGGCGGTGAAGGGCGCGGAAGCGCCGAACGAACTGGTTGCCAAGCAGATCACCGACGCCATCGACCGGCAGCTCGCGACCAAGGGGCTCACGAAGACCGACAGCGACACCGCCGACCTCTACGTGGCGTATCAGGTGGCGGTGGACCAGGAGAAGCAGTTGACGACCTGGAACACCGGGTATGCCATGGGTCCCGGCTGGGGTGGCCGGTACTACGGCGGCTATTACGGCGGCGGGACGACGACGGCCACGACCTCCACGATCAACGTCGGCACGTTGGCGCTCGACATGTACGACAATGCGACCAAGCAGCTGGTCTGGCGGGGGATGGCCTCGAAGCAGCTCGATCCCAAGGCCAAGCCCGAGAAGCGCCAGAAGAACCTGGACAAGGCGATGCAGAAGCTGCTGAAGAACTACCCGCCGAAGAAGAAGTGACGAGAGAGGAGCCCATGGCCAAGAAGCAGGAAGCCGGCGACAACGGCGAGAAGCCCCGCATGAAGCGCAAGGAGTACGAGAAGGAGCTGGAGAAGCTCCAGGCGGAGCTGTGCGCGCTCCAGGAGTGGGTGAAGCACAAGGGCCTCCGAGCCATTGTCATCTTCGAAGGGCGCGACGCTGCCGGCAAGGGCGGGACCATCAAGGCGATCATGGAGCGGGTCAGCCCGCGCGTGTTTCGCGTCGTCGCGCTGCCGGCCCCCTCGGACCGCGAGAAGAGCCAGATGTACATCCAGCGGTACATGCAGCACTTCCCGGCCGCCGGGGAGGTGGTCATCTTCGACCGCAGCTACTACAACCGCGCTGGCGTCGAGCACGTGATGGGCTTCTGCAGCCCGAAGCAGCGCGACCGTTTCCTCGAGCTCTGCCCGGAAATCGAACGCTACATCGTCGAAGCCGGGATCATCCTCGTGAAGTTCTGGCTCGAGGTGAGCGACAAGGAACAGAAGCGCCGGTTCGAGGCGCGCATCAAGGACCCGCTGCGCCAGTGGAAGCTCAGCCCGATGGACCTGCCGTCGCGCGAGAGGTGGTACCAGTACTCGAAGGCCCGCGACGTGATGCTCGAGGCGACCGACACCGAGCACGCTCCCTGGCACATCGTGCCCTCCGACGACAAGCGCCGCGCGCGCCTGAACTGCATCGCGCAGCTCCTGCACCAGATCCCGTACGAGCAGGCACCCAAGAAGAAGGTGAAGCTGCCGAAGCGGTCCAACAAGGGGGCCTACGACGACGTGGCCTCGCTGAAGGGCCGGCGGTTCGTCGAGGAAAGGTACTGAGGCCCGCCCTCCGAGTGTCTCCGCGACGCTCGGAGGGCGCCGCTCCTGCGGCGCCTGGACCGCGCCGGTTGCCTCGCCTCAGCGGGCCGGACGCGGGCTGGCGCCGTGCAGCACCCGCCCCTCGAGCTTCGCGAACAGCGAACGCGGCAGCGTGGCCTCCAGGAACGCGAGCGCGGCGCCCCGGTCGTGGGCGGTGCCGGCCTCGTAGGCACGGCGCGCGACAAGGATCGCGTGCCGGTCGTAGGCCAGGGCGAGCAGGTCGAACACGTGGGCCATGGACCGCTCGCCGGCTGAACCGGAGTCCAGTTCGCGCTCGGCGTGCCAGCACGCGGTTTCGCGCGGTACGACGAGGGTGGCGTCGGCGGCGGTCACCTTGAGCAGCGCCCGTCCACAGCGCTCCCGAACCGTGAAGCTCGAGTCCGACAGGCCCCGGCAGAGCCCATCCAACGTCCGTCTCGATGGGCAGTCCTCGAGCACCAGCGGAATCCGCCGTCGCACGACCTCCGGCGTGCCGGCATCGACCAGGGCGCCGGCGAGCGCATCGACCGCCAGTCCGCCGTGCGCGCGCAGCGCCTGCACCGCCTGGTCGAGCAGTTCCTTCCGGGCGAGGACCGGAACGACGGCGTCAATCAGCCGGTGATCGTGCGCGGCGCAGTGGAGCGCCGCGAGGATGCGTTCAGGGTCGTCTGACCGCAAGGCCGCGCGCGCTGCGGCCGACGGGTCCTCCTGCAATGTCGGTGAGCCGGCTGGGGGTTCTTCGAAAACCCGTGTGCCACGCGGCTGCACGACGACCGTGGCCCTGTGAACCCAGGAACGCACGATGCTCCGCAGCAAGACGCTGCGACGGGCCAGGTCGTCTCTGGCCGTGCCGCGGTAGCCCTCGCGCAGCCCGCGTGCCGCGATGAGTTCAACGGCCGCCGCGGCGACAACCGCCACGGTGATCGCGCCGAGGTTCCAGGCGGGCACCAGCCGGGTGAGCAGCAACACGACCACGGCGCCCAGGCCGTTGCCCACGCAATCCCACCCCACGTCGATCATCGTCTTGGCCGACCGCCGGGTCGCGTCGGGCAGCGGCCTGAACAGCAGCTCGTATCCGGTGCGGAAGAGGGAGTGCCGCACCGTGATGTCGGCGCACCGGGGAAGCACCCAGCGCCATGACGTCGGCGCAACCAGCGCGCCCACCCCGGCCGCACCGACGACGAGCGGGTGGAGCGCGAGCATGCCGGCGGGGCCGAGGCGGCGGTGCGCCGCGAGCGCCAGGGTGTTCTGGATGAGGAACGCGCCAACGCCGGTGGCCGCGTAGAACACACCGAAGAACCGGACCAGCGGCACCCCCGCCGGCACCTGTGCTGCGGCGTGGGCCTTGAGCACGTAGTCGCACAGCGTGCCCACGAGCGCGGCCAGCGCGGAGGCCGCCGCGAGCGCACGCAGGTAGGGCACGTGATCCCGCTCAGGCGCACGGCCGCGAACGCGGAGGGACGGTTCCGCGCGGGCACCGCGCTCGCCGCCGCGTCCGAGCAGCAACGAGCCGGCCGCGCAGGCCGCGGCGCCGCCGGCCAGGACGGCAAGCAGCACCTGCGGCGACCAGTGGGCGGCGATGCGCGCGGCGCCGAACCCGCCGATCACGGCACCGAGTGTGGCCGTGCCGGCCGCGCGCGCGAAGTGACGCTTTGCCGAGTAGGCGTCGAATCGCTCGTCGAGCAACGACCAGAACGCCGAGATGACCACCGCCCCGAGCACCGTGGCGTGGAAGTACAGCACAGCCGCAGCAGCGACCGGACGCGGCACGAGCAGCACGGACTCCAGGGCGAACAGCGCACAGCCCACCGCGAAGACCGCGGGCACGACCCGGCGCGGCCCCAGCCGCCCGAGCAACCAGCCGGCCGCGTAGGCGGCCGGGAACGACGCCAGGGCGGAGAGCGCCACGAACCAGGGCAGCGCGGTGACCGGGAACGCGGACAGGAAGAGCGCGTCGCGGGTGGCGTTGGATCCCACCTGCAGCGCCAGCATCACCAGTGCGGTTGCTGGAGCAATCATCCGCTCGACGACGCCGGAGCGGGGACCGACTGGGACGGCCATGATGCGCCCTCGAATCCCAAGCGTCAGTTTACGCCCGACCAGGCCCAGCGCCCGTGGACCTTCGAGTCGGCCTCGGAGGACCGGCCGCCGGCCGATCCGCAACCGAGAGCCGACGACCGAGAACCGATTACCGAGACCCGATTACCGATGCAGGGTACTTCACGCGGCGATGGTGCACGCTCGCCAACACTTGCGCCAGGGTGTCGCCGATCGTGGCCAGCTCCCGCAGCGACAGTGGGCAGTCGTCGAACTGACGCTCGCCCTGGTTGCGGTCGATCGTCGCCTGCACCATCGCCCGCAGGTTGTCCTCCGACGGGTCGTCCATGCTGCGCGAGGTGGCCTCCACCTGGTCGGCAATCATCAGGATGGCGGTTTCGCGGGAGCGGGGCCGCGGCCCCGGATAGCGGAAGTCGCCGGGATCGACCGGATCACCCGCCTGCTGCGCCTTCACGAGGAACGAGCGCACCGTGCTCGTTCCATGGTGCTCGCGCACGAAGTCGGCCACGCGTTCGCCAAGCCCGAACTCCCGTACGAGTCGCTCACCAGCCTCGACGTGCCCGATGATCACGCGCGCACTCTCGCCCGGCGGCATGTGGTCGTGCGGATTGGGGCCTTGCTGGTTCTCGGTGAAGCAGTCGGGGTGCTCCGTCTTCCCCGCGTCGTGGTAAAGGGCGCCGACCCTGGCCAACAGCGCATCGGCGCCGATGGCGTGCGCCGCCGCGTCGGCCAGCAGCCCGACCGTCACCGAGTGCTGGAACGTGCCCGGCGTGACCTCGGTGATCCGCCGCAGCAGCGGGTGCTGGTAGTTCATGAGCTCGACGAGTCGGATCCGCGTCAGGTGGCCGAACATCCACTCGAACAGCGGGCCGACGGCCAGCACCACGATTCCCGACAGCCCGCACCCCATGACGGCGCCCGCTGTCGTCCAGACGAGAATGGCGCCCCGCGCGTCGGTGAGCAGCGTCAGGCACGCGGCGAGCGGGACCATCACCAGGCCCGTGAGCAGGCCCGCGCGGACAACGCACTGCCGGCGGTTGCAGGGCCAGACGAGCAGGCCCGCGATGCCCCCCGACACGAGGAGATAGACGACGTACAGGAGGTCGAGCTGCCACAGCAGCCCGAGGCAGAGTGACTGAACGCCCAGGTAGAGCGTGGCGGCCTGGAGCGGCAGGATCATCCGCGCGTGCATCACCGAGGCGGCCGCCGGGAAGCCGACGAGGAGCGCCGGTTCCGGCAGGCCGGGATAGCGGGCTGCCAGGCTGCCAACTACCTCCACCCAGGCGCGAAACGCCACCGCGGTGCCGGCGAGACTCGTCACCAGGTACGGGAAGTGCCGCGTGTCGATGTCCAGCCGGGCTCGATCGCCGCGAGTCGGCATCCAGAACGCCACCAGGAGCAGCGACAGGATGACGCCGGCGCGGCCCGCCAGCCGGCGCCACGTGTCGCGGTCCATTCGCTGCTGGCGCAGGACGTCGAGCACGAGCAGGGTCTGCCGCGTCACGGGCTGCCCTTCGCCGAGGATGAGCTCGTTGCGACGGAAGGCCAGCGAGACGGGCAGGACCGCGTCGGCTGCCGCGCGACGGCGCTCCAGCGTGGCGGCCTCGTCGAACGTGACATTCGGACCAAGCCACGCCGCCGCCATGGTGGTCAGCCACCCGACAACCGCTTCGGGGACCTCCGTCACGAGATCGCCGGCACGCGACCGCAGCGCCGTCCGCGCCGTGCCGACCTCACGTAACCCCGACGCCGCGTCGGTCGTCGTCTCGAGCCCAGTGGCGCGGTCCACGAGCACCACGCGCGCCGAGGCGACGGCCGACAGGTTCCCGGCTCGCAGGCGATCGAACACCTGGGCATCGGCGACGAGCGGTGTGCGATACGCGTCGGCCACGAGCGCGCCGAACCCCTCGATGAGCCGGTCGAGGTCGTCGCGGTCCTCGATGGCCACGCGCACGGCGGCCGGGACCTCCGCGCCCAGGCGCTGCTCGACGTCCGGAAACCCGTCGTCGATCCGCCGGCGGTTCTCGGCCGCGAGCCGCCTCGCCCGCTCGTTGGCCGCGCGCGACCCGTTTCCGGCGCGTGGCGGCACCGGGGCCGGCGCCTCCGGCGGCAGCAGCGGCACGAGCGGCGCCCATGCCTGGGCGAAGTGCGCCTCGAGCCGTGTGGCCGACTGGGAATCGAGCGTGCCGATGGGAGGGGCCGCCGCAGCCGCCGCGGCGCGCTGCTGCCGCGTGGCCTCCTCGTCGACCACCGTGAGATCGTACGGCGCGCGGATCGACCGGGACGTGAACTCCCCCAGCCGGTAACGGTCCACCGGCCGCGTGATCTGCGCCGTGCCGAGCGCCGACAGCGCGCCGGCCACCAGGACGAGCACCGCGACCCGGTGCACCGGAACCGGGCGCCGCGCGGCGGGCCCTCGCAAGTCGTCCGGCGATGACGGGCTGCTCACGTGTTGAACGAAACGCCTCCTCGGGCCGCCATTGTGGCACGACGGCACGATCGAGCTGTCAACGCCATGCTTCGAGGCAACGTGGTTACCGATGGCAACGGCGAGGAGGGCGGCAAGAGCGGCGCGGGAGGCGCTGCCCAGGGTTCGGCGGCCCACAACGGCGCCGGCACCCTCCGCATTGTCAACACGACGTTTCTGTCGAACGCCGCCACGGGCGTGTCGGGGACCCCGGTGCCCTTGGCGGCTCCCGCGGCACGGCGGCCGGTCGGCCCCGCGAGGGATGGGCCCGTGCGGTCGCCGCTGGGTCGATTTGCACGCATTCGCGTGCTACACTTATTTTCGTGAAAGACACCCAGAACGTGACGCTCAGCCTGCCCAAGGACCTGCTGAGGCAGATTCGACGTGTCGCGGCCGACCGCGACACGTCGATCTCGGCGCTGATGGCGGAGGCACTCACCAACCTCGCCGACGGGGAGCGCCGCTACTCCGCGGCGCGGCGGCGGGGGCTGGACGCGTTGCGGCGTGCCCGTTCGCTCGGTACCGGGGGGAGGGCCACCTGGACGCGTGACGAGCTCCATGACCACTGAGGCCACCCGCGAGTTCGTCGATGCCAATGTCCTCGTGTACGCCTTCGACGCGTCGGCGGGGCGGAAGCGCGAGGTGGCGGCGGCGCTCGCAGAGCGTCTCTGGACGGATGAGACCGGCGCACTCAGCGTTCAGGTCCTGCAGGAGTTCTTCGTCACCGTCACCCGAAAAGTCGCCGAGCCGCTGTCGCTCGATGCCGCCGAGGAGCGCGTTCGCGAGTTGACGGCGTGGCACGTGTTTGCGCCGACGGCCGACGACGTGCTCGCGGCCATCGCGCTGCAGCGGCGCGCGAAGGTGAGCTTCTGGGACGCGATGATCGTGCACGCCGCTGCCGAGTCCGGCTGCGCCGTGTGCTGGACCGAGGATCTGCAGGACGGCCAGGTCTTGCGCGGTGTCCGGGTGCGGAATCCCTTCCTCGCCCCGTGACGCGGCACGACGGCGCGGGCGTTCGACACAGGCTGCTGGGGCGGCGGGCGGCACGCCGGCGGGGCTGAAGCCGCGCCCTACTTCAGGCGCGCGGCGACGCGATCGATGCGCGCGGCGTAGTCCTCGATCGTCGCAGCGACGTTCGCGATCTGTGTGCCGGCCTCGCGCCACTGCCGTTGCTCGATGGCCTCGCGAACGGCCGGCAGTGTCTTCACCCCGTAGCCCGTGTAGAGGCCGGGCGCGTACACCTGGTTGCGGAACCACGGTCGGCCCGGCAGACCCCGCTCGTCGACGAGCGCGCGGTCGCACTGCATCAGCAGGGCGTCGACCTCGGCGCGCGCCGCGGCCGGCAGACCCGCCGCGCCGCCGGGTCGGGCGGCCGCTGCGGCCTCGAACGCCGTTGCGGCGGCCTCGAGCCGGTTCACCGCGTTCTGCAGTGGCGCGAACTCGAGGAAGGGCACCGCGTCGAGCGGCTTGGGCGGCCGCACGATCGCGCCGGGCCGCGCCACCGCGTCGTAGACCCCGTCGTCGAGCCGGCGCGCCCGCTCCGCGGCCTCCCCGCGCAGCGTGTCGGCGAGCTCGCGCACCTCGCCGGCGTACTTCGCGATCGCCGCCGCCGAGCGCGTGAACTCGAACGGCAGCACGTCCGCGTCGGCGAGCCGCATCACGAGCCGGCCGGCGAACTGGGCGAGCGTGCGGCCGTACGCGAAGTCGGGGTCCATGAACCGGGTGTAGTGGTCGAAGGAGTCGTAGATGGAATGGTACTGCCCGTAGTCGCCTTCGCCGCCGAAGCCCACGTTGAGGGACGGCACGCCGAGGTGCTGCAGGAACGGCGTGTAGTCGGATCCCGAGCCGAGCGGGTCCAGCTCGAAGTGCCTGCGGTCGCGGGCGAGCGCGCGTTCCGTGGGTGAGCCGTCGATCACGAGCCGTGACAGCATGCGCGCGCCGACGCTCATCCCCTTCACCGGATCGCGCACCGACCCCGCGGTCTCGTTGACGAAACGCTCGAGCGAGTGGGAGCCGCCCACATCGAGGAAGCCGCGGCTGTTGCTGTCGGAATTGATGTAGGCCACCGCCTTGGCGCGCAGGTCGGCCGCATGGTACTCGGCCCACTCGGTCGAGCCGAGCAGCCCCTGCTCCTCGCCGTCCCACCCCGCGTAGACGATGGTGCGGCGGGGACGCCACCCGGTGCTCGCCAATTCACCGAGCGCGCGCGCTTCGGCGAGCACCGCAGCCATGCCGCTCACCGGATCGGCGGCGCCGAACACCCACGCGTCGTGGTGGTTGCCGCGGACGACCCACTGCTCGGGCAGTTCGGCCCCGCGCATCCTCGCGACCACGTTGACCGCGGGGACGAGCTTCCAGTCGAAGGCGACCTTCAGATGGACCTTCGCGGGCCCCGGGCCCAGGCGATACGGCAGGGGCAACGCGCCGCGCCAGGCGGGCGGCGCCATGGGGCCGCCGAGTGCCTTCAGAATCGGCAGCGCGTCGGCCGCGGCGATGGGCAGCACCGGGATCTTCGTGAGCGTGTCGGCCTCCGTGAACGCCGGCCGCTTGGCGTCGGCCGTGGCGCCCACGCCCGGCGTGAGCGGGTCGCCGGGGTGAATCGGCATGTCCATCACCGACCCGCGCTGCGCCGAGCGGTCGGAGCGCCAACCACCGGTCGGGTACGGGTCGCCGTGGACGTAGCCGTCCTCGCGCGGGTCGGAGTAGATCAGGCACCCGACGGCGCCGCGCTCGGCCGCCGCCTTCGGCTTGATGCCGCGCCAGCTCCCGCCGTATCGCGCGAGGACGATCTTGCCCTTCACGTCGATGCCGCGGCGCTCCAGTTCCTCGTAGTCGGCCGGCACGCCCCAGTTGACGTACACGACCTCGGCCGTGACGTCGCCGTCGATCGAGTAGGCGGTGTAGACCGGGAGCTGTTCGCCGACGAGCGCCGAGGTGGCGTCCTCCTTCAGCGGCGGCTCGCTGAGGCTCGCGCGGTACGTCGTCGGCGCCACCAGCTCCACCACGCGCGTAATGGGCGTGGGGAACAACACCTGGAACTCCTCGAGGCGCGTCTCGAATCCCCACGACCGGAACAGCTCGGCCATGAACTCCGCGTTCGCGCGACCGTAGGGCGACCCGAGGTGATGAGGCCGCGCCGTCATGCGCTGGACCCAGCCGCGGAGGTCGGCCGTTGCCACGCTCGCGTCGAAGCGCGCCTCGCGTTCGCGCTGCGTGGCGGCGCGCTCCGGCGCGAAGCCCATCACGGCGGCGGGCGGCGCACCGCTCTGCCCGGCGGTGGTGGCGGAGGACACGAAGAGGAGGAGGACGGCGGCCCGGAGTCGCGCGCGATTCATGCGCCGGAGTCTACACCGGGGCACGGCATGTCAGCGCGGTGTGGCCACGATGCTCGGTGGAGGCCGGCGGTGACTCGTCGCCCGCTCGTAGGCGTGCGCCAGCCCGAGCAGCCGGCGGTCGTCCCACATCCGGCCCAGAAACGAGATGCCCATCGGATAGCGCCCGCCGATGACACCGGCGGGCACCGTCACCTGCGGCAGTCCGGTGGCGGCGCTCTCCTCGCAGGTGCCGGGCTCGGTGCCGTACCGCTCCAGGCCGCCCTCGTGCGTGTGGGGTCGCGCCTGGTTGGCCGGGTAGAGGATCGCGTCCACCCGCGCGCGCTCCATGAGGTCGACGAAGCGCCGTCGGAACGCCTCGCGCCGGGCGATGAACGCACGGGCTGCGGCCTCCAGCTCCGGACCGGCCTCAGCCTCGCGGAGGGCGCCCTCGAGGCGCCGCTGCCCCGCGGGCGCCAGTTTGCCCGACGCGATCAGGTCCTCGATCGTCAACACGCGATCGCCGGGGCTCGCGCCGCGCGACAGGTAAGCGGTCCACGCCGCCTTGAGCGATCCAGGGGCGCTGCCTCGGGCGGACTCGTACAGCGCGTCGTAGTCGGGGATGGCGACATCCACCACCACGGCGCCGGCCGCCTGCAGGTCCCTCACCACACGCTCCATCGCCTCGACCACCTCGCGTTCGCCGGTGATGCCCACGAAGCGCTGGCGCAGCAGGCCGATGCGCGTCCCCCTCAATGTGGCGGCATCGAGCCCGGCGACGAACGACGGCCCGGCGTGTGCGCCGGCCTCCGACGTGGCCGCGTCGTCGGGATCCGGGCCCGTGACGAGGTCGAGCGCCAGCGCGACGTCACGCACCGATCGACCCATCGGCCCCACGGCGTCGTTGAACGTGTTGAGCGGCATAACGCCCGCGCGGCTGGTGAGCCCCCGCGTCGTGCGAATCGTCGCGAGCGCGGCGAAGGCGCTCGGGTTCGAGAGCGAGTTGCACGTGTCGGTGCCGAAGCCGATCGCCGCCAGGCTCGCCGCGACCGCCGTCGCGCTGCCGCCGCTGGATCCCGCAGTGCTGAGCGAGGGGTCGTAGGCGTTGCCGATCGTGCCGCCCACCGTGCTGATGCCGAAGTCGCCGAACGGGAACTCGTCGAGGTTCGCCTTCCCGAGGACAATGGCGCCGCCCCGCTTCATGCCGGCTGCCACCCGGGAGTCCACTCGCGGGCGGTGATCCGCGAGCGCGCGGGCGCCGCCCGTGGTGGGCAGTTCGGTCGTGTCGATGTTGTCCTTGAGCACGATCGGGATGCCGTGGAAGGGGCCGCGTACGACCCCGGCCGCGCGCTCGGCATCGCGTGCCCTGGCGTCGGCGACGACGCGAGGGTTCAGCGAGAGCAGGGACCGGAAGGTCGGGCCGTTGCGGTCGTAGAGGGTCAGGCGCGTGAGGTACTCGCCGACGATGTCCTCGCTCGTCACCTCGCCGCGGGTCATCGCGGACTGGAGCTCAGGGACGCTCTTCTCGAACACGGTGAACGATACCGGTGCCGGCACGTTGGGCACGTTCCAGTTCGCCACCAGCGCGAGCTGACGAGGCGTGAGGCCGCGCAGGTCGGGCGCGGCGGCCAGTTCGTGCGCCACGCGCGTCACGCGCGCGATCTCCGAGCCGGCCACCGGCACGCGCGCGTCGGGACCCCCGTAGACGGGTTGGCTCCACGTGGACAGCAGCGCGTCCTGTCGCGGGATGGGAAAGCCGCCCCGCGGGTCGTACACCTCGCTC
>Ga0209594_1001032_pt1 | contig 14531 bp, 7 predicted proteins | sample AshMeaCrysSpring_FD_184126 | JGI IMG/M metagenome (GOLD analysis project Ga0209594, IMG submission 184126) | Groundwater microbial communities from Big Spring, Nevada to study Microbial Dark Matter (Phase II) - Ash Meadows Crystal Spring... | ecosystem: Environmental > Aquatic > Deep subsurface >...
GAGATAACAGGCTCTGGAATAAATAGGGATTCCAATATTACAGGAGAACCTTCATCACAAAGTGTATCCCCTGTTAAGGTGTCCTTGAGACCTAGGGCTGCTCCTAAATCACCGGCTCTTAATTCGTCTACATCGGTTCTATCATCAGCTTTTAATATCACCAAGCGAGAAATTCGCTCTTTCTTATCTTTCGTCGCGTTATAAACATAACTACCCTTCTTCAGTACACCGGAATATACACGGACGAAAGTTAAGCGACCATAGGGGTCAGCCATAATTTTAAATGCCAATGCTGATAATGGCTGGTTATCATCAGCACTACGTTCTACGGTATCGCCGTTAGGTAATGTTCCTTGAATAGGTGGTACATCACAGGGTGCTGGAAGATAATCAACCACCGCATCCAGCAGTAATTGGACGCCTTTATTTTTAAAGGCAGAACCACAAAGTAAAGGTACTATAGTACCACCGACAGTACCTTTACGTAGAGCGGTGCGAATTTCATCTACTGTTAATTCTTCACCCTCAAAGTACTTATTCATGAGGTTATCATCGGTTTCAGCTACCGCTTCTATTAACTTAGTGCGGTATTTATCCACCAACTCCTGCATATCAGCAGGAATATCACCTTCTTCTATATCAGTACCTTTGTCATTGGTGTAGAGATAGGACTTCATGGTAACTAAATCTACTAAACCAAGAAAATCAGTTTCACTACCAATTGGTAATTGAATAGGAATAGCGTTCGCCCGGAGACGGTCAGTTACCTGCTCATAAACTTTATAAAAGTTAGCCCCTGTGCGGTCCATCTTGTTAATAAAGATAATACGAGGCACCTTATAACGGTCAGCCTGACGCCACACTGTCTCTGTTTGAGGTTGAACGCCGCCTACGGAACATAGAACTGTAATTACACCATCAAGTACGCGCATGGAGCGTTCGACTTCAATTGTGAAGTCCACGTGCCCAGGGGTGTCAATAATGTTTATTTGATGGCCTTTCCAACTGGTGCTGATGGCAGCAGCGGTAATCGTAATACCTCGCTCCCGTTCTTGTTCCATCCAATCGGTAACAGCAGTACCTTCATGGACTTCACCAATCTTATGAACGACGCCAGAGTAATATAAAATTCTCTCTGTTGTTGTTGTTTTGCCCGCATCTATATGCGCCGCAATTCCCATATTGCGTACTTTCTCTAGCGGGTTAATGCGTGCCACAGCTACCTCCTATAGTTTTTGCCTCATGATATCTTGTATATTACTCTTTGTTAAGATTCTATATACTTACGGAAAACCGTCAATCTAATTCGTAGTCCGCAATCCGTAATTTACAATAAATCATGAAAAATTTCATAATTCACTAATTATTGCAAACTCCGAATTGCGCCATTAGCTCTGGCTATAAACTTTCTGGGTATGCCTAGCTAATTAATAACGGCTAATTAATAACGATAGTGAGCAAAGGCTTTATTAGCTTCTGCCATCCGGTGAGTTTCTTCACGCTTACGAATAGTACTACCAGTTTCATTAGCTGCGTCCATTAGCTCATTAGCTAATCTCAACGCCATTGTCCTACCTGGACGCTGCCTAGAATATTGTACTAGCCAACGCAAAGCTAAGGTTGTACCCCGTTCTGCCCGTACTTCCATTGGCACTTGGTAAGTTGCACCACCTACTCTTCGTGCCTTCACTTCAACTAAAGGCGTTGCATTACGCACCGCTCTTTCAAATATTTCTAGAGGCTCATTACCTGTTCTTTCTTGAATTGTTTTCATGGCATCATAAACAATTCTTGCGGCAAGAGATTTCTTGCCATGACGCATAATCCGCCGCATAATCATGCTAATGAGGCGGCTATTATACACTGAATCAGATGGAACTGGACGCCTTTGTACGACACCACGACGAGACATACTTTACCCTTTTTTGGAATGGTAGCTAAACTAGGTTTTACTAGAATAAATCGTCATTTAATTGACAATTATCGAAAAACAAAATTTCCAGAACTGTTTGCCTGTGAATAGACATACAGAGCGACAACAGACGAAAAATATAGTTTTAAAAAGCATAGGCAAATACTAATGCTAAATATTTATCAGGTCTATACCTGATTGGGAGAACCATAATACCCCCACTCTGTTAAGCCTTCAGCACAAATTTACTTAACATGATTCTTGACAATACCCAACAAACGATTGCTGCTGTCGCATACAGCTTATCAAAACACAAGCATTTTCACCTTTGAAAACTCGGTATGGGGTCGTGTGGATTTGCGTCCCTTTAGAGTTACTTAGGGCGTTCCAATCATTGGAAACTTTACTAATCTACCTTGATTTTTAACGCCTAGGCTAGCAACTCACGCTTTGCTTCGCTACGAAAATTGGGTATAGCTAAATTTTTCTTAGTTAAAAAACCACTAGTAAGGATAATTAGTCGCAGCCGCTCGACTAATCACCTTACTTTACGCTTTCTTAGGACGTTTAGTTCCATATTTGGAACGACCTTGTTTGCGGTCTTTGACTCCTGCTGTATCTAAAGTACCTCTAACGATGTGATAGCGAACGCCTGGGAGGTCCTTTACCCTACCACCGCGAATCATAACTACAGAGTGTTCCTGTAGGTTATGACCAATCCCTGGAATGTAAGCTGTGACTTCAAATCCAGAGGTCAACCTAACCCTTGCGACCTTACGGAGAGCTGAGTTAGGCTTTTTCGGTGTAGTAGTAAATACTCTGGTGCAAACGCCGCGACGTTGCGGGCATTCTTTCAGAGCCGGGGATTTGGTTTTCTGGCGTGCTAGTTCGCGCTTGTTGCGTATTAGTTGCTGTATTGTTGGCATGACTTACAGCATCAAAAGCTGCTTATGGTCTAAGTTTTAACAAATCCTGATTATATCGATTGCTCTCGTTGTATGTCAAACGTTTATAGATTTTTTAATTTTGCCAACAAAAACTCTATCTTTCCCCAATGTTTAACTAATTCACTGCAAAAGAATTTCCACAACTACAACTAGCTGTTGTTAAAGGGTTATGAAAGCGAAAACCCCCACCCATCAAATCTTCTGAATAATCTACTACTAAGCCATTGACATAATTCAAACTTTGAGAATCTATAACTATTTGAATTCCCTGACTGTTAAAAGTTAAGTCCTCTTTTGTCCCATTGTCAAAGGACATATCATAAAATAGTCCAAAACAACCACCAACTTGGATTTTTAACCTAAAATTTAAATTTGAATTTTGTTTTGACCCCATTCGCTTCACTTCGTTGGCAGCCGTAGGGCTTAAAGTAATCATGTAAAATAATATCCCTCAAAATTAAAAACTCCATCTCAATTGTTACAGATGGAGCTTCTCTAGAAAACAATCTAGATTGAAAAATTTTATTTACCGAACTGTAAAATTAGGAACTTTAATTTATGGCTAATGGCTAATGGCTAATGGCTAATGGCTAATGGCTAATGGCTAATAGCTAATGGCTAATTGACTTATTACTCAGGATTTTTACTGGTGCGAGCATAATCATCTTGGAAGCGAATTATATCGTCTTCTCCTAAGTATTCTCCATTTTGGACTTCTATCAATACCAAAGGAATAACTCCAGGATTTTCTAAACGATGGGCAGTACACTGGGGTACATAGGTAGACTGGTTATTATTTAAAAGTATTTCGGCATCACCACAAACTACTCTAGCTGTACCAGAAACGACAATCCAGTGTTCGCTACGGTGGTGATGCATTTGTAAACTTAGACGGTGCCCTGGTTTAACTTCAATTCTTTTGATTTTGTAGCCCCTTCCCTCTTCTAATATAGTGAAAGAACCCCAAGGGCGTAATTCTGTTGCTGCTACTCCTCTTGGTGTAATAGAGGGGGGTAGTAATTCGCTAGCTTCTGTGGTGCTTTGAAATTGAGCCATAGTTACCTCTGTTGAATTACCTTTGTAGGATAAATAAATTAAGAAAAATTTAATCTTTAGCAGTAAACCATTGATAAGAAAATATCAATGGACATAGGAACGGTATAAATCGGTATTTTTAATACCGAGAGCATAAATCAATTAACAAGCAAAAACATGGCAAGGGCGACCCTCTTTTTGGTAAATTGGGTTTTTTGTGTAACTTAATTAACTTACAGCCTGTCAGAATACGCCCTCTAGCAACCATAACAAAACATTGATATTTCTTGCCAGGAATGACTGCAACTTATAGGAACTCTACATCAATTCTTTATAAACATGCCTGGGCTTGGTAAATTTAGCTTTAAAAAACTGAGTTTGACTAAAGAAGGCTTGCGGGTAGAGGGCACATGGCAGAAGGATTTTTTTAAGGGCGATCGCTCCTTTACAACATATATTTTGCCCCGTCATAGTTAGAGTTTTTGAGATATTCTAGTACATCGTGACTATTGGGATTCTTCCTGACCGTCAGAATGACAGTTTAGAGTTTGTGGAGTCTGGCTTTGATATAACAGGAGTTTTTTTAGGGCGATCGCTCCTTTACAACATATATTTTGCCCCGTCATAGTTAGAGTTTTTGACTATATTTCTAGGTTTATTTCTGTTGCAAGAAAATTCCAATCCCATTATGTACTCTTGCGGCACTACTTGGAGAACGGTCAAGGAGTTGTCCGCCTAAATATAAACTTGTGGAACTACCACCATCTAAGTTCAGGGCATTAGTACAACCCATTTGTTGCATTAGTTGGGCCTGTTCCCCTAGGGTTGGCCCAGCCCCACCGGGTCGGTTATGTACTGCTGCAATTAGTAATGAGCCTGTGGCTGTAGTACAAATGCTACTGCGAACTGCTTTTTCTTCCATAAAGGCGTTACCAAATTTTTCTGCCGCTCCATCGAGAACTATCTGGCGATTTTGTATTAGTAGCGGACCTGCTGCTATAACTTGGGGATAGCGATTAAAATCCGTTGGTTGGCTATTTGTTTCTATTCTTACTGTTGTGGCGATGGGTAGTTGATTCGCGATCGCCCTAGCATTTCCTCGCAGCGTCAATATATATCCATCCGCTGGAATTGTTATGGGAGTAGAACCAGCAACTCCTGCCTGCAACTGATTTATTACCTGATTCCGTTGCACGACTAATATTATTTCGTTATCTGTCAAAGGTGTATAACTTGCTCCCCACACCGGAGTATAACGAGCCATGCCTGATTGTACATAACCGCTATTAAAGAAAATTATTGGTAATTTCTGATTGTTAGAAGTAATTAAAAATTCCTCTAGGGCTAATCTACCTATGTAAAACTGACCAGAATCATTCCAGGCGATCGCTCCCCGATTCAATATAGGACTAGATATCCACTGACCCTCTCGTTTAATGGCTCCCAAGGGTAAACGGTTATTTCTATTGAAAAAACCAGCATTAATCGCCGCTACAGCAAAATACTTTGGTGCTGTTTTTAATAATGGTGCCGTGCCTATTAAGGTATCACTATTACTAATAATAGGTCTAATTTTTAACCTAGAAGTACGGGGATTTATTTCTAACCATACAACGGGAAAGCGTTCCCCTGCTGCTGAACTTACTAATTGTTGTCTCCATCTAACTCCCGGTGCCCAAGTAATATCTTTAGTAACAAGAGCATCTGGACGAATTTCAATATCTAAAGCAGTTGGATTTTTCAGGCTGGTAACGCGAGGTGCATACCCAAAGGGCACGCTAAGACTGATAATTGTCTGCTTATTTACAACTTCTACTTTTGTCACCAGCACTTCTGGAGTCAGGCTGGGAACTGGTATTTGATTTGGTTGTATTTGATTTGGTGGTATTTGATTGGGTAAAGGCGCTGGTTTTTGTAATTGTTTAACTAAATTGGGAAAAGAGGCTGGATTTGGTACAGGGTTTACACTGGGAAGAGGGACTGGTGTATATCTCTGAAGTATTCTTGGGTCAGCAATGCCATCTATTGTAATTAACCATTCCCTATTAGGCTGCGTTACTGGTTGAGATGAAATCGCATCGGGGTCTACAGGTTGAGTTGATTTTAATACTTGTCCTTGACTTACTTGCCAAGGTGCAGGACGCTGTAAATTAACTCTAATGCCTATGTTTGGCTGAACTCCCAAACCTTCTGGCCTTGCTTCAAGAATTTCTGTTATGTTGGTCGCCGGAGTATTTATAACCAAAATATTTCCATTGACTTGTATTTGCCAACCCGCTGCTTTGGCAAATTCTGTAATATCTAAATAACGATAACCATTAGCTAATAATGCCGACAGAGTTTGCGACATACCTCTGTCGGCATTATTAGCTAATCGCCCAATTGATCTGTACCATGATATCGGCTGTCTATTTGGGTTATTACTATTTAATAGGTCTATCCCCATTAACTGCCTCAACGCCCCATCATTTATATGGGTTGTTACTTGAGCGCCTTTAGTTGGTCTTTGAATCCAAGCAGCCGATAAACTACGACCATTTAAAAAGATTTGATAACCATAACCTTTTAACCCTGGTAAGGGTGGAGGAGGTAGTGGGGTAGTCATCGTCGGATTTATTGGAGTCCCAGCAGGAGGAGGTAGCTTGGGAATCCTTGGAAATTCTTGGGCTGCGCTAGGATAAATTGCGCCGAATCCAATTAATGTTCCAATAAAAGTCGGTGCCAGTATTTTTATCAAGCTGTTATGCCTTAAATATCTATGAGTTGTGAATTATAAAAGACAAATTATGAATAGGAATAACCGCAAGGTCTAGGAAGCAAGAGCGCAAATCCTGCTACTGTATGAGTATCCCCCTGGCAAAGTTTGCGCTCTTAGGCGGTTAGAAAAATTAAGCATAATTTATCTTTCCAAATTAAATCTCAAACCTTTGAAATTTAATGTTTTGCAGACAACTTGACGTTACATAGTTCAAAGCTTGTTCCCTATTCTTTACATAACTCTCAGGGATAATACTTAAGTGTCTTTATATACGCTTACTCTTTTCCCTATGAATTACAATGATTTATAGGGCGTTATAGATTACACTCTCAGTATTCATCGGGTGGTTAAGTTATTTAAAATACTTTATACTTATATGTCCAAGTAAGTTCTATTTTTAAAATGCAAAAAACAGTGTATTTACTTAATGCATCTGCAGAAAACCCTTTACACTCTTGACAAAAAAAAGCTATATTCAGATCTATTCTATTTCTTTGCTAGATTCAAAAATATTGAATTTCAAAAGATACTCAATAGTTTTTAACACTTTCAAATGAAAAAACAATACTATCTATTAGAAACAAGTAATCCTAAAAATATAAATTTATTTTATACATGTTTATACTTAATTTATTTTGCCAACAACTAGTTTTATAGAGGTCGTTTTTTTGTAAAATAAACCTTATTACAAAACTTTGATTTTTCCTTGAATATCAAAAAATAATGAACTGTATTTTGACTCACCAAGTGATAATGTAATAATGGCTATTTTTTCCAAAACGCAACAGCGCTTTTTGTCAAAAATGCTGAATATAAAGGACTAAAGAAGGTTATGGGCGAATATAATATGCCTGCGGCACACTACGTGAACGCTACTACACAAGCAAAGTCAGCCTCCACGGACTAACCAAAATTCAAAACTTTGAATCCAATTCGCTGGGTTTTGCCTGTATAGCCGCGAAGCGCGTGTCCGAAGGACATATGACCTTCGCCAAGGCTTAGTAATAAATTAGACTGTTCAAACATCCTCTTATAGGTCTTGATTATTTGCCCAGTTAAACTATAGATATAGGGCTTAACAGATGGGAGTATTTAATGGTTATATTTGACAATTGTGAAATAATTATATAGTGTAATAGTCTATATTTTTGATACTCAATGCAAAAAATTCTATAGAGAGAAAGATAGTTAACCCAATATCGTAACATTTGTTTCTAGGTTCTAACTAAAAAAGAGCTTCAATATTTGACATAGGGATTGAGAAAGTACATGGCTTCAGTATATAAATAGAAAACTGTCGCACAATGCGGCAGCAAGGTTTCTACTCTGAATTCAGCAAAAATACATAAATTTAACGGAATAATTTTAGCACGGGTGAGTCAAAACATAACTCGATGTTAGGAATCCTTATTTCAAAATTCCCTAATTCATCATCTGATATACGAAATTTTCACTGTTGAAAAGTCGTCAATTTATTAACGCAATTCGGTCAGGGATAGCTAAATGAATAACATACCTATGAATCAATCAACAAAAAGCAGCAACAATTTAACCGACGAGGGTATCTACAGTGAACCAAGGTGGTTAGTAGAAGAGCGCGATGCTTGTGGGGTGGGTTTTATTGCCCATCGTCTCAATCACTCAAGCCATGATTTAATAGCCAAATCTTTAGATGCATTAACTTGTTTAGAGCATCGTGGTGGGTGTAGCGCAGACCAAGATTCTGGCGATGGTGCTGGTATTTTAACATCTATTCCCTGGGGCTTGTTACAACAAGATTTCGCAGCAAAGGGTGTAGATTTATCTACCTGGGAAGGTCATGGGGTAGGTATGATATTCTTGCCACAAAATCCCGAAGCTGCTCAAACTTGTCGTGATATTTTTGAGAAAATTGCAGCAGAGGAAAAATTAACTCTATTAGGTTGGCGTGTAGTTCCCGTCAACCCCGATGTCTTAGGAATACAGTCCAGAGAAAATCAGCCAATTATTGAGCAAGTTATCTTAGCTGCGGCTGATAAGACTGGTGATGATTTAGAAGCACAACTATATATAACACGGCGTCGCATTGTTAAAGCTATCCGTGCTTTAAATCAAGATTGGACTAGGGAGTTTTATATTTGTTCTTTCTCTAGTCGCACAATTGTTTACAAAGGCATGGTCAGGTCTGGCGTATTAGGGAATTTTTATCTTGATTTAAAAAATCCTGCCTTTGAAAGTTCTTTTACTGTTTACCATCGCCGCTTTAGCACCAATACCATGCCTAAGTGGCCCCTTGCTCAGCCAATGCGCCTATTGGGTCACAACGGTGAGATTAATACTCTGTTGGGTAATATTAATTGGATGATGGCACGACAGGAGATTTTAAGTCATCCAATTTGGGGCGATCGCCTGTCGGAGTTAAAGCCATTTGTTCAACTACACAATAGCGACTCCGCTACCTTAGATAATGTATTGGAATTATTAGTCAGGTCTGGACGCAGCCCATTAGAAGGCTTGATGATAATGGTTCCAGAAGCTTATAAAAATCAACCTTCCCTTGATGACTATCCAGAAGTTGCTGACTTTTATGAGTACTACAGTGGAATGCAAGAACCTTGGGATGGTCCAGCCCTATTAGTATTTGGTGATGGTAAAAAAGTTGGGGCAACCCTCGACCGCAATGGTTTAAGACCCGCTCGCTATACCATTACAAAAGATGACTACATTATTGTCGCCTCTGAAGCCGGCGTTGTTAGTATTCCCGAAGCTAATGTCATTGAAAAAGGCAGATTAGGCCCCGGTCAAATGATAGCTGTGGATTTAGAATCCCATGAAATTCTCAAAAATTGGGATATTAAACAGCGTATTGCTAAACAACATCCCTATGGTCAATGGTTAGAACAAAATCGCAAGTCATTACAAGATTTACTCAACTCCACCTCCACCAATGCTAATGGTAATGGCAACGGCAACACTCACAGAAACGGGAATGGGAATGGATACCACACCAATGGCAATGGCAATGGTAATGGTAATGGTAATAGCAAAACTGAACTAACTAATAATATTGATAAACAAAATCTATTACGCCATCAAACAGCATTTGGATATACCACTGAAGATGTGGAAATGGTAATCCAATCAATGGCCCAGGATGGAAAGGAACCAACTTTCTGTATGGGTGATGATATACCTCTTGCAGTACTTTCAGAAAAACCCCATTTATTATATGACTACCTCAAACAACGCTTTGCCCAGGTCACAAACCCAGCTATTGACCCTCTGCGGGAAAGCTTGGTCATGTCCTTAAAGGTACAATTAGGCGAACGGGGGAATCTGTTAAACCCCAAACCAGAGTATGCGAAGAGAATACAATTAGAATCTCCCGTACTTACCGAAACAGAGTTAGAAGCAATTCATAAATCTGGTTTTGCCGTAGCAGAGTTATCTACATTATTTGAGATTTCGGCGGGTCCGGCAGGTCTAAAAGCTGCTGTTGAGGCTTTACAAATTAAAGCCGCAGAAGCTGTACGCAATGGTGCAGAAATACTTATTCTTAGCGATGCTTCAGCCTTAAGCACTGAGATAACATATATTCCTCCCCTATTGGCAGTTGGTGCTGTACACCACTACTTAATTGCTGAAGGTTTGCGAATGAAGGCTTCCTTGGTAGTCAAAACTGCCCAATGTTGGAGTACTCACCATTTCGCTTGTTTAATTGGTTATGGTGCAGGTGCAGTTTGTCCTTATATGGCATTACAAACTGTTCAAGATTGGTGGTTTGACTCCAAAACTCAGCTATTTATGGAGAGGGGTAAAATATCCGCTATCAGCCTTGATAAAGCTGTAGTTAACTATCGCAAAGCCGTTGATGCTGGTTTATTAAAGATTCTCTCTAAAATGGGAATCTCTTTACTGGGTAGTTATCAAGGCGCCCAAATTTTTGAAGCAATTGGTATTGGTTATGACCTATTGCAATTGGGCTTTAAGGGTACTACTTCCCGTGTTGGTGGTTTAAGTATTGATGAATTAGCCCAGGAAGTTTTATCTTTCCACTCCAAAGCTTTCCCCGAACTCAGCATTAAGAAGTTAGAAAATTTAGGATTTGTTCAATATCGTCCCGGTGGCGAATATCATATGAACAGCCCTGAATTAGCTAAAGCTTTACATAAAGCTGTGGGGGCTGCAAAATCTCAACAGAATAATAGTAATAGTAATAGTAATAGTAATGGCAATGGTAATAGCAATGGCAATAGTAATACTGTCAAAACCAGCTATGACCATTATGAACTTTATAAAAAATATCTCCAGCAAAGACCAGTTACTGCACTGCGAGACCTATTAGACTTCCGCAGCGATCGCCCATCCATTGCCTTAGAAGAAGTTGAATCCGTCGCAGAAATTGTCAAACGTTTCTGTACCGGTGGTATGTCCCTTGGTGCTTTATCTAGGGAAGCCCACGAAACCCTCGCCATTGCTATGAATCGCATTGGTGGAAAATCCAACTCCGGTGAAGGTGGAGAAGACCCCATACGCTATACCGTTTTAAACGATGTTGAGAAAAATGGAAAATCTCCCACATTCCCCCACCTCCACGGTTTGCGTAATGGCGATACCGCAGCTAGCTCCATCAAGCAAGTAGCATCAGGACGCTTTGGCGTAACTCCAGAATATTTAATGAGTGCCAAGCAAATAGAAATAAAAGTCGCCCAGGGAGCAAAACCCGGAGAAGGCGGTCAATTACCTGGTGCAAAAGTTAGCTCCTATATCGCTATGTTACGTCGCTCAAAACAAGGCGTGACTTTAATTTCCCCACCTCCTCACCATGATATTTACTCCATTGAGGATTTAGCCCAATTAATCTACGACCTCCATCAGATAAATCCTAAAGCTCAAGTCTCTGTCAAATTAGTAGCAGAAATTGGTATCGGCACCATTGCCGCTGGTGTTGCCAAAGCAAACGCTGATATCATTCAGATTTCTGGTCATGATGGCGGTACCGGTGCCTCACCTCTAAGTTCGATTAAGCACGCAGGTTCTCCCTGGGAATTAGGATTAACAGAAGTTCACCGCGTATTAATGGAAAATCAACTTCGAGACAGAGTAATTTTACGGGTTGATGGTGGTATAAAAAGTGGTTGGGATATTCTCATGGGTGCCCTAATGGGTGCCGAAGAATTTGGCTTTGGCTCCATCGCCATGATTGCTGAAGGCTGTATTATGGCCAGGGTATGTCATACAAATACCTGTCCTGTTGGTGTTGCCACCCAGAGAGAAGACCTACGCAAGCGCTTTACAGGAATGCCAGAACATGTAGCCAACTTCTTCTATTTTATAGCCGAAGAAGTCCGCAGCTTACTCGCAAAACTCGGTTATCGCTCCTTATCAGAAGTTACTGGGCGGGCAGATTTATTAACAACAAGAGAAGGCGTTAATCCACTTAAAACCAAGGCAATAAATATGAATTGCCTATTAAACTTACCTGATGCAAAAGAAAACCGCAGTTGGTTACAACATGAAGAAGTTCACAGTAACGGTCCAGTATTAGACGACGAAATTTTGGCAGATGGGGATATTCAAAAAGCCATTAGCCAGCAATCCAACCTCACCAAAACTTGGAATGTAGTTAATACTGACCGAACTGTTGGCACTAGATTAGCCGGAGTAGTCGCAGCTAAATATGGTGATAAAGGTTTTGCCGGTCAACTAAACCTTAATTTTAAAGGTAGTGTTGGACAAAGTTTTGGAGCCTTTAACCTAGATGGTATGACCCTATCTTTAGAAGGAGAAGCCAACGACTATGTAGGAAAAGGCATGAATGGTGGGGAGATAATTATTAAACCCTCACAAGAAGCAAACTATGACCCATCAGAAAACGTCATTATTGGTAATACCTGTTTATATGGCGCTACCGGTGGTAGATTATTTGCCAATGGTTTAGCAGGGGAACGTTTTGCAGTGCGAAACTCCTTTGGCACCGCTGTTATAGAAGGTGCCGGCGACCATTGTTGCGAGTATATGACTGGTGGTGTAATTGTTGTCTTAGGAAAAGTTGGGCGTAACGTTGCTGCTGGTATGACTGGTGGATTAGCCTATTTCTTAGATGAAGATAATAAATTCCCTGATTTACTCAATCGTGAAATTGTCAAAATCCAACGGATAGTAACAACCGCTGGTGAAAAGCAACTTTATGATTTAATCGCCGCCCATGCTGAGATTACCGGTTCACCAAAAGCCAAGAAAATTATTGCTAACTGGCAAGAATATTTATCTAAATTCTGGCAGGTAGTGCCTCCTTCTGAAGCTGAAAGTCCTGAAGCTAACGCCTTAGATATTTCTGAAAAGTCCCTAGTTGTTAGTCAGTAGATTTTCATGACCCTAGTCGGTTAATTTTGAATCCATTAATTTACAACTTGTACAACTCCGGTAACTTTCAGGAAATCGGGGTTGTACTTTTATCCTCAAAAAACTATTACTAATCAAGAGGATTTGTATTTACTAGTTTGACCAAAACAATTTGCTAATTGCTAATTGCTAATTGCTAATTGCTAATTGATATCCCTAAACAAACTCGTGTAAATCAAAGAGGTTTTTGATTCCTTGGGATAGGGATGAGCCGACTCTTGCTGATCGCCTGTGAAAAAACTCTAATCAAATCTATCTATATCCGACAAGCTATATCCGACAAGCTTTCCAATTCTTTGCACGCAGCCCAACCACCACAGCGCCGACTCTTTGCTTTGGCGAGCCATGATGACTTTTATTCCACACAGGTAAATAATCTCCCAACCCATAGGCTAGTATCGCAATTTCCCTAATATCTTCATTATCAAAGGTTATGTTTGGGACAGCATTCATATAAAATCCCGCTAGGCAATCAGCTTGTAACTCAGTTACAATGCCTCCACGAGTATTAAAGTTATAAACAGTTTGCATCGCATGGGCATATTCGTGACCAATAATATAAGCTAGTGCTGCATCACCACCTTCACGATATGCTCTTTGCACCATATCAATACCAATATAAATAGAGTGGTCTCTGGGACAATAAAATGCATTTCCCCGTGGCATCGGACCGCAACCAGTTCTCACACCGGGCATAATTGGTCTATATATCTTGGGCACAGCTTTACCACCATGAATATGGGCTACACCCACATACATCGATTGGATTACTGTATCAGGGTCTAATTCTCTAGCTACTGATTTAGACAAAAATAAAATTTGTAGCGAGATAACGCTAAGAAAGATTACTAAAATTCTGATTAGATTTTTTTTCCTAATCATGAGAATAATTCCTCTAAAAATTTTCAATCACTCGTCCGATTACTTATCCACAAAGCCGTTATCGGTTGTCCAATTCTGAGTAATTAGAAACTTCAAATTCAGGCATTAATCACAAATGATGCCGATGCCATGAAAACTAAAAATGAATTACAAGGGGAACCGGATGTTGCACTTGTAGTCATGTCAATCCTGTTGCCGTAAAACATATTTTTTGATTTTCGCTACTTATTTATCTAAGTTGCTAGTTACTACTAAACAAATTATCCAAAAGATATAAAAAACTATTTTAAAGTTTTACTAGATACTAAAATTTAGAATTAGACACTAAAAAATAGGCGTTTTTGGATAACTCCCACCTTGGGTTATTACATAGGATATAGCAATACCTAATACTTATATCTGTAGTTAATATTTCTTAATTTATATCAAACGTTCGTTATTTAATTAGTTCCAAGAGAATTTGAGAAAGAGATTTTCCTCCAGGCAACCGAATACTACGGTAAACCGTACATATTTTTTCCAAACAGAGTAGAAGGGGCATTTTGAAATTAGGAATGTTGGTGCCTGGGAGCGATCGCTTCCCTTGCTGCCAAAGGCAGATCGCTCTGCAATA
>Ga0209594_1001033_pt1 | contig 14524 bp, 12 predicted proteins | sample AshMeaCrysSpring_FD_184126 | JGI IMG/M metagenome (GOLD analysis project Ga0209594, IMG submission 184126) | Groundwater microbial communities from Big Spring, Nevada to study Microbial Dark Matter (Phase II) - Ash Meadows Crystal Spring... | ecosystem: Environmental > Aquatic > Deep subsurface...
TGCGGGCTGACGGCGATCGGCGGCGACCTCACCCCCGGCGGCAGCATCGCGGCACGGCTGGCCGGATCGGCACCAGTGCGCGACGAGGTGCCGATGGCCTGGGATCTCCAGTTCAACCTGCCGATCGCGCGGTAGGCTGCCGCGCCCGGACGGACAGGCACGCGCGCGCCCCGAGCAACACGTGCCGTGGACGGTCGAACACATGGAGCCCGTCGTGCAGCGCGAGCAGCGGGTACGGAAGGCGGCCGCGCTCGTGCTTGTCCGTTTGTCCTGACGATTGATCGGGCGTGGCAACCTCCCCACGTCGACGCAAGTCGCGACAACACCCGCGATTGCGAACTCGAGACGGCCGATCCTGAGGGTCACTGTGCCATTGCGCCATTGCGGGCGGGGACTGGCGGTGTGGTCGCCCACAGGCGATCGTCAGGATGCTCGAGGAGGCCACTGGCGTCGCCGCGAGGAAGCGGGTGGTGCACCACGATCTCGACCGCTTCTTCGGCACCTGGAGCACGGCGGAAGCCGATGCGTTCGACGCGGCGGTTCGCGAGCAACGCCAGATCGACCCTGACATGTGGGGATGAGCCGGCTGCTGCTGGACACGACCGCCTACTCCGCCATGCGCCGGGGCGACGACCGACTGATCGATCCGGTGCGCGAGGCCTCCGAGGTCGCCCTCACACCGGTCGTGCTCGGTGAGCTCGCCTACGGTTTCGCGGGGGGGCGCCTCGAGCAGGAGAATCGCCGGATGCTACGGGCGTTCCTGGACACCGAGCGCGTGCGGGTGGTGGCCATCGACGAAGAGACCGCAGAGCGGTACGCGGCCATTCGCGACCACCTGCGCCGCCAGGGGACGCCGATCCCCACCAACGACCTTTGGATCGCGGCCTCGGCGGCCCAGCACGGGCTCACCGTGCTGAGCCTCGACACGCACTTCAAGGACGTGCCGCAGATCCTCGTGCTGTACTTCGCTCCCTTGACGTGACAGCGTCGGTTGCGTGAGAGCGGGCCACCGCAGCGCGCGCCCGGGATCCGCCGACGCACCCTCGGCTGGCGAGATCTCGGCCGCCCCACCCCGCGCGGGCGCCGTCAGAACTTCTGGGGGCGGAAGACGCCGACATCGGTGACGAACACCGTCACGGCGAAGTTCGGCGCGTAGGTCGCCAGCACGTGCTGCGCGACCCGCTCGGCCACGCTCTCGCTGCAGATCACTTTCATTTCAATCGATCGGTCCGCCTCCCACGCGGCTTCGCGCTCACCACGCGCCCCGCCGCCGCGCACCTCCGATAGCGTATAGCCACGCGCGCCGAACGCGCGCGCGGCTCGAACGAGGTCCTTCTCGAGCGCCGCCTCGGCGATGATCACGAGCAGTTTCCGGGCGTGCGTCTGCATCTCAGCCTGCCATCCAGCGCGCGTACTGTAGATAAAGGGGAATGCCGAGCGTGATGTTGAAGGGGAACGTCACGCCGAGCGCCACACCGATCGACAGGGCTGGGTTAGCCTCGGGCACCGCAATCCGCATCGCCGTCGGCGCCGCGATGTAGGACGCGCTCGCGGCCAGCGTCGCGAGCAGCGCGGTGCCGCCGAGCGAGAGGCCGACGAGCTGTCCGACCAGCGCACCGAGAACGCCCAGCGCGACGGGCGTCACGATGCCGAACGCGACGAGAAACACGCCGGCGCGCCTCAGGTCGGCGAGCCGCGCGCCGGCCACCAGTCCCATCTCCAGCAGGAACAGCGCCAGCACGCCCTTGAACAACCCCATGAACAGCGGCTCGATCGGCGTGATGTCCTGCGGCCCGACGATCGCGCCGATGACGATGCCGCCGAGCAACAGCAACACGCTCTTGCCGAACACGGCCTCGTGCGCGAGCGCACCCCACGCGACGCGCTGCGCGCCGCCCATGCGCGCAAGCAGGATGCCGGCGACGATGCCGGGCGCCTCCATCAGTGCGAGCAGCAGCGGCATGTGCGGTTCGGTCGCGACGTGCTGCTTGGCGAGGAAGCTCACGCCAACCGCGAAGGTGACCACGGACACCGAGCCGTAATGCGCGGCGATCGATGCGCTGTCGACGCGCGGGAGGCGGCCGATTCGCATCAGGATCGGAAACAGGACGAACGGAATCGCGGCGCTGAGTGCGATGGCCGCCAGCGCCTGCGGCAACACGGCGCCGAGCGGCTGCTGCGCGAGTTCCACGCCGCCCTTGATGCCGATCGCCAGCAGCAGGTAGATCGAGAGCGCTTCGTACAGGGGTTCCGGCACGCGCAGATCGCTCTTCGCGAGCCGCGCGATCACGCCGAGCAGGAAGAAAAGGACGACCGGATCCACGTCTCTTCGATGCGCCGTTCCGGCGGGTCAGAAGCCTGGACTGGCTAACTCGGCACGCACCGTCAACCCGGCCTGCGCGTCGGCCGCTTCGCCAGGCACGAGCGCAAGGTCCATCAGCATTGTCTCGGCCAGTTCGTCGTTGGCGTCTCGCTGCGCGAACGCCTCGAGCCGGCGCACGGCGAGCTCGAGCGACGCGACCTCGTCGGCGTGGCCCGGCAGGACTCGCACGCGGAGGATACCAGAACGAGGAGGACGAGGATCGGCAGAGCCCTGGCGTCGGTCAGCGCGGACGTCGAGCTGATGCTCGCTGTCCCCGTTGCGGTGCCCCTGGCCCTGGCCGTCGCCGCCCTCCACCATCGCAGCGAGGACCTCGACGGAGGAGGTCATGACGTGTGGAGCGAGTATGGCTCCCGTGCGGCCGACGGTGTGAGGCGACGCCGTGGGCGCGTCCACGGACCGCGAGCACCAGGAACGAGTCAGGAACGAGACCCGGGCTGGCCCCGCGCTGGCCGAGGACGTAATCGTGCTGGCAAACGGCTGGGGGGCGCAGCAGGATGCTGCGGTGAGCAGCGCCGGCGGGACGATCGCGTGGAAGCACCAGCCGACCGGGCTGGGGCTGGTCCGCTCGCCGGAGGCCGGGCTCTACGAGCGGCTCCAGGCGAGCGGTGCGTTCAGGCTGGCGTCGCGCGGCTCAGCGCGAGGCGCTCGACAGGCCGTCGACGATCGCGTCGAGCAGCACCTCGTCGGGGTCGTGGGCGTGCTCCCAGTACATGATGCCGCCGAGTCCCCGTGTCCGCACGTAAGCGGCCTTGGCTCGCAACGACTCGGGGTCGTCGTACGACACGAACGTACGGGTAGCCGCGCGCCACAGGTAGGGGGCCCGCGCCTCGGCGTCCCACCGCCGCTCCACCCCCGGACGGCCGATGAACTCGCGCGCCAGCACCGCGTAGGGATACTCCGTGTCGTACTTCTCGTAGGGTTGCCGCACGCCCCCGTTCTCCGCGCGCACGCCGCTCCAGGCCTTGCCGAAGGAGGCCGCGCCAATCACGAGCTTCACGGCCGGAATGCCCGCCGCCAGGTGCTCGGCGACCATCGCCTCGGTGCTCGGCACCGAATCGTCGCCCGCGGGCCCCTTCAGGCCGGTGTGGTGCCCGGTGATGGGCGTGTATCCGCCGTACATGTCGTAGGTCATGATGTGGACCCAGTCCAGGTACTTGTGCAGCACGTCCATCTCGGTGTGGGTGAAGTAGGAGCCGCCCGCCGAGGCGATCGTCAGGAGATAGCGCTCGTCGCCGTTGCGCCCGTGGGCCCGGCTGGCTGCGTCGAGCTCCCGCCGCAGCGCCGCCAGCAGCAGCGTGAAGTTCCGCCGGTCCTCGGCTCGGTGCTTGATGCCGGGTCCGGGCTGTCCCGGATACTCCCAGTCCACGTCGAGACCATCGAGGGCATAGGCGCGCAGGAGTGCGGCGGCGCTCTTCGCGAAGCGGTCTCTGGAGGCCTCGGTGAGCGCGGCGTCCGAGAACCCGTCGGCTCCCCAGCCGCCGACGGAGAGAATGACTCTCAATGCCGGGTTGCGGGCCTTGAGTGCCTGCAGTTGCGCCAGGTGCATTGCCGCCTCGGGCAGTGCCAGGGCGACCTCGCCGGCATCATCCACTCTTGCGAACGCGTAGTTCACGTGCGTGAGCTTTGCCGCCCCGATGCGCGCGAGGTCGGCGCGGCCGGTCGCGTACGCGATGACGCGCGGATGCCGCGCCTCGTCGCCGCGTCCCGCAAGGCTCGCGAACAGGATGACCAGGAGCATCACGGCGGGGCGGAATCCGGTCATGCGTCGTCACTCTCTCGTCGTGAGTCGGTGTGAGGGCGTCGAGCGAGGATTGCCTTCGTCGCGCCGCCGGTCGATCATATCCGCGCCGCCCGAGTGTCGGAGCAGGCCAGCCGGATGAGCCCGTCGGGGCCGCCCGCGCGCGTCCGCGGGTTCATCGGCCACGTGCTCTTGATCCCGGGCACGCTCAGACCCCAGGATCGATGGCATGCACACACCCGACGCGGGAGGGCCAGCGCTCCGGCTCATGGCCGTGCTGGCTCATCCCGACGACGAGTCGCTGGGATTCGGGGGCACGCTGGCGCGGTACGCGGCCGAGGGTGTGGAGGTGACGCTCGTCACCGCCACACGCGGCGAGCGGGGCCGGGTCGAGACTCACGCCGAGCGTCCATCCGCCGATGAGGTCGGCCGTCTCCGCGAAGCCGAGCTGCGCGCCGCCGCGGCAGCGCTCGGCGTGCGCGACGTGCAGGTGCTCGGCTACCCCGACCAGCAGCTCGATCGGGCACGTCCCGTCGAGGCGATCGCCCGCATCGCGGCGCACCTGCGGCGCGCGCGTCCGCAGGTCGTGCTGACCTTCGCGCCCGACGGCGCGTACGGGCACCCCGATCACATCGCGGTGTCCCAGCTCACGACCGCGGCGGTGGTGGCCGCCGCCGACGCGCGCGCGGCCGGTGACCTGGCGCCGCACGCCGTATCGAAGCTCTACTACATGGCCTGGAGCGCCGCAACCTGGGACGCGTACCAAGCCGCGTTCAAGACGCTCGTCAGCCGGGTTGACGGTGTGGAACGGCGCGCGAGCGTGTGGCCTGACTGGGCCATCACGACGCGCATCGACACCCGCGCGTACTGGCCCACCGTGTGGCGGGCCGTGCAGTGCCACCAGACGCAGATCGCCAGCTACGCCCGGCTCGCTCACCTCCCCGCGCCGCAGCACGAGGCTCTGTGGGGTCGCCAGGAGTTCTACCGCGCGCTCAGTCTCGTCAGTGGGGGGCGCGTGCTCGAAACCGACGTATTCGTCGGCTTGCGCTGAGGCGCGGCCCCGGAGGCACCCCGTGTCGGATTCCCCGCCCATCTCGCACACCCACGACACGCGGCGCCGCGCCAGCGCGGACGAGCTGGACCCGCGCCTGGTGCCGCTCGCGATCGACGCCGCGCAGTTCCGTGCGATCGGCCACGAGCTGGTGGACCGCATCGCGAGCTGCCTCGAGGCCCTGCCCGATCGGCCGGTGACGATGGGCGAGGCGCCCGAGGCGGTGCGCGCGGCGCTGCGCGCCGAGGCCAGCCTGCCAGAGGCCGGCGAGGACCCGGCCGCGCTCGTCGCGTCGGCGGCCGATCTGCTCTTCGCCCACTCGCTCTTCAATGGACACCCGCGCTTCTTCGGCTACATCACCTCGTCGCCGGCCCCGATTGGCGTCCTCGGCGACTTCCTGGCGGCGGCGGTGAACGCCAACGTGGGCGCATGGACGCTCTCGCCGGTGGCCTCGGAAATCGAGGCGCAGACGGTGCGCTGGGTCGCCGACCTGGTCGGCTACCGCCCGGACGGCAGCGGCCTGCTCGTGAGCGGCGGAAACATGGCGAACTTCGTCGGCTTCCTCGCCGCGCGCGCGGCCGCCGCCGACTGGGACGTGCGGCACGACGGCCTTGCCGCCCCGGCGGCGGGTCGGCTCGCGATCTACTGCTCGGCCGAGACGCACACCTGGGTGCAGAAGGCCGCGGACCTCTTCGGGTTCGGCACGGCCGCGATCCGCTGGATTGACACCGACGCGGCGCAGCGCCTGCGGGTGGACGCCCTCGAGCGCGCGCTCGACGAGGATCGGGCCCGCGGCGTGCGCCCGCTCCTCGTCGTGGGCACGGCGGGCACCGTGAGCACGGGCGCCATCGACCCGCTGCGCGCCATCGCCGAGGTGTGCCGCCGCTCGGGTGCGTGGTTCCACGTGGACGGCGCCTACGGCGGGTTCGCCGCCGCCGCCCCCGGCGCCTCGCCCGAGTTCGCCGCGCTTGCCGAGGCCGACAGCGTGGCCATCGACCCGCACAAGTGGCTCTACGCGCCGCTCGAGGCGGGTTGCCTGCTGGCGCGGTCGGCCGACGTCCTGCGCAATGCGTTCGCCTACCATCCGCCCTACTATCACTTCGGGGTGGAGGCCACCAACTACGTCGACCTCGGGCTGCAGAACTCGCGCGGCTTCCGCGCGCTCAAAGTCTGGCTTGCGTTGCGCCACGCCGGCCGCGCGGGCTATGCGCAACTGATCGGCGACGACATCCGCCTCAGCGAGCGGTTGTTCGCCGTTGCGTCGGCACACCCCGAGATCGAGGCGGTCACGCAATCGCTCAGCATCACGACCTTCCGCTTCGTGCCGGTGGACCTGCGCGCCTCGGCCAGCGCCCCGGCGGTGGCGGCCTACCTCGACACCCTCAATCGCGCGCTGCTCGCCGTGACGGAACGCGAGGGCCGCGCCTTCGTGTCCAACGCGGTCGTCGGCGGCCGCTTCCTGCTCCGCGCCTGCATCGTCAACATGCACACGCGGGCGAGCGACGTCGAGGCGCTGCCGGAGATAGTGGCAGCGGCAGGGCGCCAACTGGACGCCCGTCTCAGGGATGCCGAGCTGCGCGGTGGCAGGACGACACACCCGTAGGGGCCAATTGACAGAGGGACGGGGGGCGCCTCAGCGGCTCACCCAGTAGCTCTGTCGGATCAGGGCCAATGGGGGCGGGTTTCGCAGACCCGACCTCGCTAGCACCCTCGAGGCCCCGGGACGTGATCTGCCGGGTCACGTCCTCGGGGCGTCGAGTGAGCTGGGGCCTCGGGTCCGCAGGCCCCGAGGCCGCTAGAACCCTTGAGACCCGGAACTTGACTTACCAGGTCGAGTTTCGGGTGCTCGAGTGAACTTGGGGGGCCGGGTCCAGCGGACCCGGACCCGCTAGAACTCGACCACGATCGTCGGGTTGAACCCGCACGTGTCGGTGTCGAAGGCGACGGTCTTGGAGTGGCGCCTGCCGTCCACCCTCGTCGTCGCCGTCACGGTGTAGGAGCCCGGCGCCAGCATCAGCGGGCTGTCGATGGTGCCGTACTCCTTGTGGAACGAGAACGCCGGGCACGGCGCTGCCGGCGTCACGCTCTGCAGCGCCAGGTCCTGGCTGACGTCGACCGTGTCGACGATCTTCTTGTTCCTGTTGGCGGTGATGCGCTTCAGCTGGATGCGCTCGACCATCGCCGTGGGTGCCCCGCCGACGTTGACGAGCACCCGGGCGCCGGTGCGTACGCCCTCACCGCACATGTCGCGGCTGATGGACGCCGTCGATGCGGTAATGGGATTCGACACCCACTCAACCGCCAGCGTGCCCAGCCGGTCACGGTCGAGCTCCGTCGGGCGGAAGATGGCCCGCAGGTCCCCCTCGCCGAGCTGGTGACCCGGCGACAAGGTGACGGGCGGCGGCGTGGGCAGGCCCTCCAGTGAGAAGTCGGCCGCGTTGTCGCCGCCGATCGCGACGCTGTTCACCATGACGGGGCACACGCCGGCGTTGGTGATCACGACGGGGCGCTGCGATTCACAGGCACCGATGCTCTGGATGACCGTCGGCGGGAAAGCGAAACTCGGCCCCATGGTGAGCACGGGCGCGGGCGTCGTGCCATGGAGCGGGACATGCACGTTCGACTCGTCGGGGTCCAGGCTCGTGATGTCGAGCGTGCAGCTGTGCGCTCCAAGCGAGGTGGGCGTGTAGGCCACCGTGAGCGGCACGCACTCTCCGGCCTCCACGGGTGCCGGGAACGGGTTGTTGACGATGGTGAAGTCGGCGCAGCTGGGCGACGCGTCGCTGACGGTGAGGGCGCACGTGCCGGTGTTGCACACGTTGATGGTGTTCTCGGCCACGACGCCCGCGCAGACCTCGCCGAACTCGCCGGACCCGGTGACGTTGATGTCGGCCTGTCCGGCCGTTCCCTGCACCTGGATCGCCAGCGTGGGATAGACCGGATCGTTGCTGGTGATGGAGATGGTGCCGCTCTTGGCGCCGGGACTCGTGGGCGCGAAAGTCACCTGGAACGTGCTGCAGTTGCCCTCGGCAATCGACACCGGGAAGGCGGGCACGGGTGTGGTGACCGTGAACTGCGCGCTCGACGAGGTGATGCCGGTGATCTCGAGCGGGGCCGCGCCGTTGTTGCACACCTCGAGGTCACGCGTGACGGGCGTTCCGCTGCAGGTTGCGCCGAAGTTCACATTGCCCGCTGCCTGGATCTGCGGGACGCAGCAGACGAGCCGGGATTCGACGAAGGTGTCGGGAAACGCCCCGCCGCTCGCCGGGATCGATGGCGGTGGCGTCCGCGAGGCCCACGCCATGAACAGCCGGCCGCCCGCGCAGGCGTTGCCGTTGTAGTCGCCATAGGTGGGGCAGCCTCCGCCAGTCTGGCACGACTCGCCGGCAGGACACGCGGGGCCGCTGCTGAAGTCGCATCGCTGGAACGAGTCGTCGGTGTCGTCGGCGTCGCCGTCGCGGCAGACCCCGGCGAGCTGCGGCTGGTCCGAGCACGACTCGGCGTCGGTCGTGGCGCGCGGCGCGCAGGGCCACGGCCCGCCCCCATAGCTGCAGTTCGGATCGGAGGCCTGCGTGATGCGGAACTCGGCGCCGGCCGAGAGCGTGCCCCCGCCGTCGAGCGAGGCGCTCCCGCCGAAGAAGTCGGTGAGGTCGTTGGCGGACACGGGATTCGCGAAGCGCCGGTCGTACCACGTGACGTAGGCGCTCCCGCCCGCCGTGCACACCCACGGCATGTAGCGCCGGGCGTCACCGAGCGTGTTCACGCGTACAACGCGACCCGCGTCCCAGGTGGTGCCGCCGTCGATCGAGGCACGCACGAGGACGTTCTCGTTGATGCCCGCCGTCGTGTTGGTGGCGTAGGCCACGAAGATCTGCTGAGGATTGGTGTCGCTCGGCGCGACCGTGTGGCTGGAGAGGATGTTCCCGTCGTTGCAGCGATCGAGGCCGGGCACGGGGCAGGTCACGTCGCTGACCGCGGTGACGGTTCGCGGGAACCCGGCGACCGGATCCATGCCGTCGCGGCACTGCTCGAACTTGTGCAGCATGATGTTGCCGCCGCTCCGGTAGATCACGTACACGAAGCCGTCGGCGCCGATCCCAATTCGCGGAACGAACCCCGCGCCGACGTTGAGCGGCGCGGTCCACGTCTGGCCGCCATCCTGGGAGCACACGAGGGCGGGATCCTGATCGGTGGCGTCGAAGTTGCGCCACGTGGAGTACACCTGGTCGCCGCCGGTCCCGGCGAAGTTCCGGTCGGCCGTGATGTGCTCCTGGTCGGCGAAGCACGACCCAGCGCCTTCGTCGTTGCACACCACCGCATTGGCGCGAAACGTGAACGTCTGGCCGTTGTTCGCCGAGCGGTACACCGTCGTGGCGTTGGTCCCGTCGGTCGGGAAGCCGATGATGGCGTAGTAGAACGCCCCGCTCCGACCCACGGCGAGGGAGGGATCGCCGTTGCAGCGGTCGAAGCCTGCAGGACACGCCAGGGAGGAGGCCGTGAACGTCCGGCCGCCATCGCCCGAGTAGGCGTAGCCGCCGTTGGTGCCGACCACTACGTACCGGCCGTCGGTCGAGGCCGCGATCTCGATCTCGCTCGCGCCGGTGAGCGGACGCTGCGTGGCGCCGATGTCCGGGAGGGCCGTGACCGGGCCGGCCGCGGGGGGTTCGCCTCCGAGCTCGGCCGACACGCGGCCCTCGGCCACGACCTCGGGCCGCGACGGCGGCGGCGCGGCGCGCAACTGCTCGATGGCCTGCCCGGCGTCCACCGGGTTGCCCGGCTCGGTCGTGCGCACGCTGCGCCCGATCGCCTCGATCTCATACTCCAGAGCCGTACCGCCATTGGGGGGCATCGTGCCTTCCACGCGGATGAGGAGGGAGCCGGCCGCGATGGCGGTCGTGATGTTGAGGTTCAGGCGCTCGGGCCGCCCCTTGTCCTCCGCGGTGGGCTCCTGCAAGGCCTCGTTGCCCTTGAGCGCCCGGCGACTCAGGTTCCGTCGCTGCAGGGCTGGCCAGCCGCCGATCTCCAGGTACGTGGCGGGAGCATCCCACTCCTGGGCGATCTCCTTCAAACGCCGGAGGGCATCGTCGCGGTCGGTACGCTGCTCGACCGTGACGACGACACGGGCCAGTCGCTCGGCGCGGCCGTACGCGTTGTCGCGCGCGCTCAGGCGAGCACCTCCTTTCGTGCGCGTGGGCCCCGATGGGGCCTCGACGGGACACACGCCTCCCGTTGCCTCCACCGCCGGCACCGCGGTTGCCGGCGGCGAGCGCACGAGACCGCCCGCACCGCGCGCGGCACGGCACAGGACAGCTGGAATAGTCCGATTGGAAACGGGACGTTACCACGCGCGGTGGGGCCAGGCAAGCGCGGCCATTGCCGCGGCCAGCGCTGCCGCGCCGGCCCGGGCCTCAGTCCCCGGATTGGTCCGTTCACCGGCCGGTGCGTCGACCAGCGGGTCGGACGTCAGCCCCGCCGGGCGAGCCGGAGGAACGCGACGGGGCTATTGGATTGGCGGTGGCTGCGGCACCGGCGGCGCGGGAACCGGCGCCGGCGCCGGCGCCATCTGGCCGCCACCCGGCGCTGGTGCTGGCGTTGGCACCGCTTGGCCGCCGCCCGGCATCGGTGCTGGCGCCGGCACCACCTGGCCGGCGCCGGGCAATTCCTGCGGTTCCCCGGGCTTGGCGCGGACGGAGGTCACGAAGTAGCTGGTCTCGCCGAAGCAGGAGGGGAGCCCGATGTGTTGCTCGTAGGTCAGCACGACCCGCTCGCCCATCGTGTCGGTAATCCGCCGCGCCACCTCGTCGTCGCGCACGGAGAACCGGAAGGTCTCGGGCATGGTGCCGGGGAGGTTCATCATGGCCACCTCGCCCTCCCAGGTCTTGCAGATCCACCCCTTCTTGGAGAACTTCTGCACGTAGCCCGCCCGTTCGCCCTCGGCGTAGCTGTAGCGGAGCGCCGCGAACAGGTAGAGCGCCGTCCCGAACGCCACGATGGCGAAGAGGATGAGCAGCCACTTGAGGAGCCACGACGAGAAGGAGCGACGTCGCGGGGGCGGGGCAGCCGGTGCGGGCGGCTGCCCGGTTGGTGACGTGGAGTACGGCGTCGGGTCCATGGCGCGGACTAGCTTACACCGACGTCCGTGTGTCCGGCGGTGTCCGGCATCCGGCCCGGCGGAGGCCCGGCCCCCACTCGGGTGCGTCCGCAGGCAACGGCGGCCGGCGCCAGGCTCGCGGGATTGCCCTCGCGTCAGCGCACGGGCCGGGCCCGCAGCGCGTCGCGCAGGGTCCGCGGGCGCGACGTCGCCTGGCGGCTCGCGCCGTCACCCGTCCAGGGGTCCAGCCCCATCACGCGCGCCTCGACCCGCAGGTTCCCGGAGTAGGCCGGTGAGGACATCGTCCAGGTGATCGTCCCGTCGCCGATGCGCGAGCCCGTCTTCCGGAAGCGAGCCGGGCTGACGAGGAAGTCGAACGTCACGCCCTCCTCGGTGACGGAGCCCTTCGACTCGCCCGCCAGCTCTCCGGTGCTCTCGATGCGGCCGGTGAACGCCGTCTCGACCTGTCCCAGGTACAGGTCGCCCTGGACGCTGGCTCGCTCCTGCTCGAGGTCGAGGAAGAGCGGCAGCGTGTCGCCGACAGCGACGACGTCGGGACTGCAGAAGCCGTCGAATTGTCCGCTGGTCTGGCAGCTCGTGACGCTGTAGTTGCCATACCATCTTCCGCCGAAGTCGTGCACCACGTGCACGAGCTTGGTGGCCTGCAGTTCCTCATACGTGGCAATGACCGTCACGTCGCCCTGCGCGATGGCGGTCAGCGAGCCCGCGCTGTCGATGGTGGCCACGCTCGGCATGTCGGTGCGCCAGTTGGCCGTCACCGTCTGCGTGGCGCCGCTGCCGGTCGTGAGCGTCGCGGTGAACGTCTCGCACTTGCCGCACGTGATCACGTCGGAGGTCACCGAAACGGTGAGGAAGCGCGTGGCGGGTCGCACGCCGCCGCCGCTCGTGTTCCCGTCGCCGCCGCAGCCTGAGGCGATCACCAGGCTGACCAACACGGGAATCCACAACTTCGTCCGCATGTAGCACCCCCCTATGAGCATCAATGCGCAAGCGCCGGGACCGGCGGCTCACCGACCGTTACTGTGTGTCACTCCGCCGACTCGATCGGTACAAACAGGGTGGGTCCCCCTCCTGTGACGGCAGTCCTCGGGCGTCGGGCAACGGGCACCGTGAAGCCGGCCCAGTCCCGAGGCGTCAGGCGTCAGACTCGGGCGTAAGGCGTAAGGCGTAAGGCGTAAGGCGGTCTAGATCTTCCGCAGATGCACGCGCTCGATCGTGTGATTGGGACCCTTCTCGAGGATGAGATCAGCGCGCGTCCGGGTCGGCTGGATGTTCTCCCGCAGGTTGACCCCGTTGATCGTGGTCCAGATGTGTTGCGCGGTCTTGCGGGCGTCCGGGACGGTCAGAGCGGCGTAGCGATGGAAGTAGGACTCGGGGTTCTGGAAGGCCGTCTCGCGCAGGGTGAGGAACCGCTCGATGTACCAGCGCTGGATGTGCAGGGGCCGCGCGTCCACGTACACGGAGAAGTCGAAGAAGTCCGACACGAACACGCGGGGGCCGCCCGGCGTGCGCGGTTCGGGCGTCTGCAGCACGTTCAGCCCCTCGACGATCATGATGTCGGGCTGGCGCACGACCTGGAATTCGCCCGGCAGGATGTCGTAGTGGAGGTGCGAGTAGACCGGCGCGCTCACCTCCGGGACGCCCGACTTCACGTCGGCCACGAACTGCACGAGGCGGCGGACGTCGTAGCTCTCCGGGAACCCCTTCCGGGTCATGAGACCGCGCGACTTCAGCACGCGATTCGGGAACAGGAACCCGTCGGTCGTGACCAGGTCCACCTTCGGGTGGTTGGGCCACCGCGCCAGCAGTTCGCGCAGCACGCGGGCCGCCGTGCTCTTGCCGACGGCCACGCTGCCGGCGAGCCCGATCACGAACGGCACCTTCGCCGTGCTGTCGCCGAGGAAGTGCGCCTGCGCCTGGTAGAGGAGCTGGACCGCTGCGACGTACAGGTTCAGCAGCCGCGACAGCGGCAGGTAGATCTTGACGACTTCTTCGAGCGACAGCCGCTCGTTGATGCCGCGGAGCCGTTGGAGGTCGTCTTCCGACAGTGTGAGCGGCGTGCTCTCCCTCAACTCGGCCCAGCCGTCGTGCGTGAAGCTGACAAACGGCGTGATGAGGGTGTCGGGCTCGGCGATCGGCCGCATCTGCGCCGAACTCTAGCACGGGATCAGTCCGTCGATCCGGCGGTCCCTCTTTGACATCCCCGAACGTGACGTGCTGAGTCGGGTTCCGGGACGTCGAGTGAGCCTGGGGTTCGGGCCTTGGGGACCCGGACCCGCTAGAACCCTTGAGAACCCGGAACTTGACTTACCAGGTCGAGTTTCGGGTGCTCGAGTGAACTTGGGGGGCCGGGTCCAGCGGACCCAGACCCGCTAGACTGGGGCCGTGACTGCGCGACGCCTCGACTACCTCCACCTCGACGTCTTCAGCCGCCGGCCCTTTGAGGGGAACCAGTTGGCCGTGTTCCCGGAGGCGGCGGGCCTCGACTCGGCGCTGATGCAGCGCATCGCCCGGGAGTTCAACTTCTCGGAGACGACGTTCGTGCTCGGGCCGGGCGCCGCGGGGACCGATGTCAGGATGCGCATCTTCACACCCGGGGCCGAGGTGCCCATCGCCGGACATCCCACGGTCGGGACGACCTTCGCGCTGGCGGAACTGGGGCGCATCGCGCCACCGCGCGACACGCTGACCTTCGATCTCGCGGCCGGACCGACACCCGTCGCGCTGCAGTGGGAGGGCGGGTGCCTGGCGTTTGCCTGGATGACGCAGCCGCGACCGGTCTACTCGCCGGCCAGCGTCGGGGCCGCCGCCCTCGCCGACGCGCTCGGGATCGCGGTCGGCGAGGTGGCGCCGGGGGGACTGCCGATCGAGGTCGGCAGCTCGGGCGTCCCGTTCCTGTTCGTGCCGATGGCGAGCCGCGACGCGGTGGACGCGGTGCGTCCGCGCCCCGACCGGGTCTCGGCGGTCTGCGCCGCCGCCGGCCGCCATGTCGACGGGCTGTTCGTCTTCGCCGCCACCTCACCGGCCGCCGACGGCATCACGGCGTGGAGCCGCATGTTCGCCCCCGACATCGGGGTGTTCGAGGACCCGGCGACCGGCATCGCGAGCGGGCCGCTCGGCGGATACCTCGTGCGCCACGGTCTCGCCCCGGCTGCGTCCCTCGACACGCCGCTCGTCAGCCTGCAGGGCGTCCGCATGGGGCGCCCGAGCCGCATCCACATCGCTGTGGAGACCGAGGGC
>Ga0209594_1001034_pt1 | contig 14514 bp, 8 predicted proteins | sample AshMeaCrysSpring_FD_184126 | JGI IMG/M metagenome (GOLD analysis project Ga0209594, IMG submission 184126) | Groundwater microbial communities from Big Spring, Nevada to study Microbial Dark Matter (Phase II) - Ash Meadows Crystal Spring... | ecosystem: Environmental > Aquatic > Deep subsurface >...
ATCCTTGTAGCGGTCCTCGGCGCTGCGATCGAACAGCCGGACCGGCGCCGAGGTGCCGTCGAGCAGCCACGTCCGGGTCCAGCGCTTCGGTCGGTCGTACTCCGTGACGAGCGCAAGGCCACGGTCGGTCCACATCGCCGACTGGAACCGGTACTCCGTTTTCAGCCACTCGACCGGGTCGCCTGTGAACGGGGCGGCGAGGCTCATCAGGCGGTCGCGGTGCGGCACGCTGACCTTCGGGTCGCCCTTGTCGAGCGCCTCGGCCCACACGAGCGTGGCGGGAGCGGTCGCGTGCCAGCGGTACGAGCGCGGGCCGGTGGGCACGCCGTTGATCGGGACGTTCTCGGCAAGTGGCAGCGTGGCGACCCTGCGGATCACCTCGCCGGTGCGGCTCCACACCTCCACCTCCTTCGGGAAGCGGTTGGCCGTCACCTGCCGCGAGAAGGGCCGCGTCAACCGCTCGGCCAGCACGAACGCGCCGTTGGTGGAGGTCGTCAGGCTGGCGTAGATGCCGGGCGTGCCGAGCGGGGTGACACGCAGGCTGGACGCGTCCACGAGGATCGGCTGGCTCGTGAAGTAGTGCTCGAAGAGCGCCTCGTCGTGTGGCGTCCGGAGCAGGTCCTGGAAGGTGGCGACCGGGGCCGTGGTGCCGGCCGTTTCCTGCACGTTGGGGCCCGTGGGGACGGCGGGTGCCGGCGTCGCCTCGCCCCGGCCGGCGGGCACGGCCGTGCAGAGCAGCGCGCGGCTGTCGCGCAGCCACTCGCAGGGCAGCCCGGGGAAGGCCGCGTTGAGCGCGACACCGGCCACCTCTCGTGCGGTGGCTCCGAGGTGGGGCGCGGCTCGAGGCCCACCGGCCCCATCGACATCGACCACCCACAGGCGGATCGGACCGTCGCCAAAGGTGGCGACCGCGAGGCGTGCGCCGTCGGGCGAGAAGCCGAGCGACATCGCCGTGGCGCCGGCCGGCAGGGCAATGCGCCGCTCGGCGCCGCCATCGAGCGGCTTCAACGTGAGGCCGACGACGCGCGGGCGCGTGTGCGGCCCGTTTGTCGCCGGGTCGATTCGCGCGCCCGCAAGGCGCAGCATCGGCCGCGACAGTTCCGCGACGGGCGGCATGCTCGTGCTCTCGAGCACCAGCACGACGTCTCCGCGGGGGCTCGCGACGACGACCGGCGGTGGCGGCGCGTCGAGGATGCTCACGATCACCGGGGGCGGCAGCAGGTAGGTCGTGTCGGCGGCCGGAGCGGCGGGCGCGAGCAGGAGCACCAGGAGTACGGCTGGGACGAGGTGGCTGCGGCAGCGCATTGGCATCTGGAGGTCCTTTCGGGCGGGCCGGCCCACGACCGGGCCGCCGTCGCGCGGCCCCGGGGGACCGGCCCTCCAAGGACCATCGAGAACTATCGAGAACTCAGAACTCACAACTGAGAGAACTCAGAACTGAGAACTGAGAACTGAGAACTCAGAACTCAGAACTGAGTAAGATCCTGCGCTATGTCCACCTCCCGCCGTGCCTTCCTGCGGTGCGCCGCGGCCGGTGCCGCCGCCCCGGTGTTTGCTCCCCGAGTGCTCGACGCTCTCGAGCGCCGCATCGAGGCGTTCGGGAATCCGCCCCCTGCCGCAGCAGCCGGCGACGAGGACTACTGGGCCGAGATCCGCCGCATCTTCCCGGTGCCCGCCGACTACATCAACCTCGAGAACGGCTACTCAAGTCCCCAGCCGGGGCCCACCTGGGACGCCTTCCTCGAGCACGAGGCGGCGATCAACCGCGGGCTGTCGTTCTACATGCGGCGCAAGAAGGCAGCCGACCTCGTCGCAGTGAAGCAGCGCCTCGCCGCGCTCGCAGGGTGCCCGGCCGACGAGATCGTCATCACGCGCAACACGACCGAGTCGCTCGGTACCGTGATCCACGGCGTGGATCTCGCCCCCGGCGAGGAGGCCGTGATGTGCGACCAGGATTACGGCTCCATGCTCGAGCAGTTCCGGCAGCAGGCCCGCCGGCGCGGCACGCGCTGCGTGGAGATCGCGATCCCGCTCCATCCGCGCAGCGACGACGAGGTGGTGGACACCTACGCGCGCGCGATCACCCCGCGAACCAGGCTCCTGCTCGTCTCGCACATGGTGAACATCACCGGCCAGGTCCTGCCGGTGCGCAAGATTGCCGACATGGCGCACGCGCGCGGTGTGAGCGTGATCGTGGATGCCGCGCACTCCTTCGCGCACCTGGAGTTCGCCGTGCCGGACCTCGACGGCGACTACCTCGGTGCGAGCCTCCACAAGTGGCTCTGCACGCCGCTCGGCGCCGGCCTGCTCCACGTCAAGAAGGACAAGATCCACACCGTGTGGCCGCTGCTGGGGGAGACGACCGTGCCGGAGGACGACATCCGGAAGTTCGAGCGGATCGGCACGCACCCGTCGTGGACGGTGCTGGCCATCGCCGACGCGATCCGGTTTCACGAGATGATCGGGGGCGAGCGGAAGGAAGCCCGGCTGCGGTACCTCCGCGAGTACTGGACCGACCGCGTGCGCGACATGCCGGGCGTGTACTTGAACACGCCGGACGGCGCCCGCGCGTGCGGCATCGGGAACCTCGGCATCACCGGCCGGCCGCCCGCCGCGTTGGCCGACGCGCTCTTCGACCGCTTCGGGATCTACACCGTGGCCATCGACACGGTGCCCGTGAAAGGCGTGCGCGTGACGCCGCACCTCTACACGACGACGGCGGAACTCGACGCGCTCGTGCGCGCGATCGGGGAGCTGGCGCACGCATGACAGCCCAGTGCCTCAAGGGGGTCGGAGCTGATTTCACTTTCTGCAGTGTGCAGAAAGTGAAATGATCTCCGACCCCGCTGGACCGAAAGGAAGAGGATGAGACAGCTGCTGGCCGCCACGACTTGCGCCCTCGCGCTGAGCACCACGGGGGCAATCGCCTTGTCGCGGCCGATGCCCACGCCTGCGGCGGCGCCCGGCCGGCCACCGGGACAGGCGGCACGCCCGGCGACGAGTTCGGCGCTGGCGGCACAACTCGATGCCTTCATCGCGCGTGGCATGGCCGACTGGAAGATCCCCGGCCTGGCGATCGTCGTTGTAAAGGACGGCGCGCCAGTGTACGAGAAGGGGTTCGGTGTCCGCGCGCTCGGCCGTGAGGGTGCCGTGGACCCGCAGACGCTCTTCGGCATGATGTCCACCACGAAGGCGATGACCGCGCTCGCGATCGCCATGCTCGTCGACGAGGGCACGGTGCGGTGGGACGACCCGGTGACCAAGCACCTGCCGTGGTTTCGCCTGCCAGACCCGTACCTCACCGAGCACGTGACTGTGCGCGACGCCCTGCGCCACACCTCGGGAGTGGGCAACGCCGACCTGCTCTGGGACCGCGAGGACTTCACCACCCGGGAGGTCCTGGAGCGGATGCGGTTCGCGCCCGCGACCGCCTCGCTGCGGTCCGACTGGGCCTACCAGAACGTGATGTACCAGGTGGCCGGCGAGGTGGTGGCGGTGGCGAGCGGCATCCCGTGGGACCGGTTCATCACCACGCGCATCCTGGAGCCGCTGGGGATGACGCGCAGCGCGGCCACCTACGAGGCGATGGCCGCCCGCGCCGACCCCAACGTCTCGACGCCCCACTTCGAGATCGATGGGGAGGTGCGCGCGATCGAGGACGTCGCGGTGGACCGGGTGCCCGCGGCTGGCGCGGCGTGGACGACGGCACACGATGCGGGGAAGTGGCTCGCGTTCCTGCTCGCGGGCGGCGAGGTCTCCGGCCGGCGGCTGGTGAGCGAGGCCAGCTTCAGCGAGGTGCTGGCGCCGCAGACCGTGATTGCCGCCACCAACCGCGCCTACCCGACCGCGGGCCTGGTCGGATCGCGCTGGACCACGTACGGGCTCGGCTGGTTCCAGCAGGACTACCGCGGCCGCTTCGTGGCGATGCACACCGGCAGCATGGACGGCCGCACGGCCATCGTCGGGCTCGTGCCCGACGAGCGGCTCGGCGTGTTCGCTTTCGGCAACCTCGACCACGCCGAGTTCCGTCACGCGCTGCTGTGGAAGACCATCGACCTCTGGACCGGCGCGCCCGATCGCGACTGGAACGCGGAGTGCCTGGCGCTCTACGGCGGGCTCGAGGAGAAGCAGAGACAGGCCGATGCGCGCCTGGACGCCGCGCGTGCGAACGACACGCGGCCGTCGCACCCGCTCGAGGCGTACGTGGGCACCTACAGCCACCCGGCCTGGGGAGCCACGGAGGTGATGCTCGAGAACGGGGCGCTCGTGATGCGTCTCGGCCCTTCGCCACGCAACCGCGGTGCGCTGGAGCATTGGCACTACGACACGTTCCGGACACGCCCCGGCGACGGCCGCCGCGGCTGGATGTCCGTCAGCTTCGACACGGGCCAGGACGGCACCGTCGTCGCGCTGAAGCTCGGCGGGGAGACGGTGTTCACCCGCGAGCCGGCAAAGAAGTAGTCGCGACGGATCCGGGTCAGGTGCCCGGATGCCGTGTGAGCCGTTCCGGCCCGGCTCCACGCATTGAAGGGATGAGGCGCAACCGCCAGAAGGAGGCCGCCATGCATCCTCGTGCGTTCATCGTCGCGGCCCTGACCGTGCTGATCCCCGTCCAGGCGGCGGCCCAGCAGCCCGCCACCACGCCAGACCAGCTCTCGGTGCTGTTGCGGCCCGGTGAGACCATCTGGGTGACCGAGCAATCCGGCCAGGAGGTGAAGGGCCAGCTGTTGAAGCTTGCCGGCGACGCCCTGCAGGTTGAGATGTCCGGGGTGCCCCGGTCGATCGAATTCGCCACCGTGCAGCGGGTACAGCACCGCCATGCCGACTCGCTGCTCAACGGCACCCTGATTGGCGCTGCCGTTGGCGGCGGGCTCGTTGGCCTCGGCTGGGCGCTGTGGTGCAGCGACGCCGAGTGTGACGACGGTGACGAGTACATCGCCAGTTCGATCGCCATCTACGGCGCGGTCGGCGCCGGCATGGGGGCGCTCTGCGACGTGATGATCAAGGGGAAGCGGACCGTCTACGAGGCGCCGGCCGGCCGTGCCGCCCGGTCGATCACGGTCAGCCCCCTCGTCACGCGTGACGTGCGCGGGGTGAGCGTCGGCCTGCGCTTCTGAGGGCCCGGCCAGTCGGGCCGACCCTCGGAGGGCGGACCTCCTGGTCCGCCTGGACCGGGGACGGCCCTCGGCGTCCAGCCGCCGCAGCCTCCGGCCACGACAGCGCGTGGCCCTCCAGGGCGCGGCGCCCCGTGATGCCGTCGGCGCAACGGCGCAGCAGGAACCTGAACTCCGAACGGACCAGGAACCAGGAACCGAGAACCGAGAACCAGGAGCCGACGGCGCACTCAGCGTCTATCCACCCGACTGCCACCGCCTGACCGCGTCGAGTGGGTACACGAGCATCAGGATGTTCAGCGCGAGGTTGTCGCGGATCATCCAGCCGACGAACACCTCCATCGCGACGGTGAGGAGCACCAAGGTCCAGATCGACAGACGGGCCGCGAGCGCGAAGCCGATCGCCATGGCGAGGATGTCCGCCACCGAGTTGATCACGCTGTCGCCGAAATAGTCGAGCGAGATCGTCACCTCCCGGTAGCGGTTGATGACGAAGCTCGTGTTCTCGAAAATCTCCCACGCCGACTCGATCAGCAGCGCAACAGCCAGGCGCCGGCCGAGCGGCCAGCGCCGCCCCACGATCCAGAGCAGCCCGTAGAAGGCGAAGCCGTGGATGACGTGCGAGAAGGTGTACCAGTCGGTCAGGTGCTGCGAAGTCTCCGAGCTCAGGACGACCCCGTGCCAGAGCTTCACGTACCCGCACTTGCAGATCGGGACGCGCCCCATGGCGAGCAGGATGGCGGCGGCCGCTGCCACGATCGCACCGGCGATCGCCACCTGCTGGCCGGTGAGCGTGGAGCGAGACGACGAGGGACTGGGCATGCGGGGTCTGGAAGCGGATTCTATGGCGAACCGGCTCCCGGCGCCCACACTCGCCGTGCCGGCACCAACCGGCGCTTCCGGTTGCCCTCGCGCACGTGTTCGTACCGGCTAAACTAGGCGCTGCCCCGACTCTGCCGCGATGCCCCAGCGCCCAGCCATCCTCGTCGTCCCCTGCTACAACGAGGCGCAGCGCCTCGACGGGCCGGCCTTTCTCGCCTTCGCCCGGGCCGGGCACGCACGCCTGCTGTTTGTCGACGACGGATCGCGGGATGCGACGGGTGATGCCCTGCGGAGGCTGCAGGCGGCCGCGCCCGGCGCCATCGACGTGCTGTCGCTCGAGGCCAACCGGGGCAAGGCGGAAGCCGTGCGGCGAGGGCTGGAGCAGGCGCTCGGTGCCGGGGCAGAGATCGTCGGCTACGCCGACGCCGACCTCTCGACCCCGCTCGACGAGGTGGCGCATCTCGTCGAGGTGGTCGAGCGCGGGCCGGCGCAGGTGGCATTGGGCGCTCGCGTGGCGCGGATGGGTGCCACTATCGTGCGGCGGCCGGTGCGGCACTACCTCGGACGGATTTTCGCCACCGCGGCCTCGTGGGTGCTCGGCGCCGTGGTCTACGATACCCAGTGCGGCGCGAAGTGCTTCCGGGCCACTCCTGCCCTGCGGGCCGCCGTCGCGGCACCGTTCCTGTCGCGGTGGGCCTTCGACGTCGAGCTGCTGGGCCGCCTGCTGGCTGGCGCGCCGGGTGTTCCGCCGCTCGATCGGGACGTGTTCGTCGAGGTGCCGCTCAGGCACTGGCGCGACGTGGCCGGCAGCAAGCTGCGCACCCGGGCCATGGCCGGTGCGCTCGTCGACCTCGTCCGCATCCGGCGCGACCTTCGCCGGCGCGCCCGCGTGTCGGCGGTGCGAACCGCAGCCCAGCCCTGAAGGGACGGGCCACGTCCATGGACCTGAAGGAACAGGATCTCCTCGGCGAGGACATCAGATCGCACTGGTACTACCGGTCGAAGTGCGCAGCCCTCCTGCGTCTGATCAAGGGCCGGCCCGTGCGCGGCATCCTCGACGTGGGCGCGGGGTCGGGCTTCTTCTCCCGGGAGCTGCTCGCACGCACCGCTGCCCGCGAGGCCCTCTGCGTGGACACGGGCTACGAGCGCGACCGTGACGAGACCGTGTCGGGCAAGCCGCTCCACTTCCGCCGGTCGTGCGGGGCGGTGGATGCAGACCTCGTGCTGCTGATGGACGTGCTCGAGCACGTGAAGGATGATCGCGGGCTGCTCGCGGAGTACGTCGCGAAGGTGGCGCCGGGCACCTGGGTCGTGATCACCGTGCCGGCGTTCCGATTCCTGTGGAGCGGTCACGACGTGTTCCTCGAGCACGAGCGTCGGTACACGGTCGGCGAGGTCGAGACCCTCGTCCGGTCCGCCGGCCTCGAGGTGATGACCGGCGCGTATTTCTTCGGCCTGGTGTTCCCGCTGGCGGCGGTCCGGCGCCTGGTGAGCCGGGCGGCGGACGGCAACGAGCCGCGGTCGGACATGTCGCGGCATGGCCCGGTCGTGAACGGCGCGCTCTCGGCGGCGTGCCGACTGGAACTGCCGTTTCTCAAGTGGAACCGCCTGGCTGGCCTGTCGGTGTGCTGCCTGGCGCGAAAGCCGTGATGGGTACACGCCTGCGGTCGCTGGCCCATCACCTGCGATGGGTGCCGCCCTGCCTCGTCGGGGTCGTGGCATTCCTGCTCGTCGTTGGTCCACGCGTGCTCGACCCCACCAACGTCGCGTGGGTGCGGGATCACGGCGACACCCTGACCCACTACCTGGGCTGGACGTTCTTCCGTCACACGCCCTGGACGATCCCGCTGGGGCTGAACCCGAACTACGGCCTCGAGCTGAGCAGCTCGATCCTCTATACCGACTCGATCCCGCTGCTGGCCCTGCTGTTCAAGCCGGTGTCGCCGTGGCTGCCGGAACTGTTTCAGTACACGGGCCCCTGGCTACTCGCGTGCTTCGTCCTCCAGGGCCTGTTCGCGTGGCTACTCGTCGGGCTCGCGACGCCGAACCCGTGGCTGAGGCTCGCCGGGGGCACGTTGTTCGTCTTCGCGCCGCCCATGTTGTTCAGGCTGGGCGGGCACTGGGCCCTCGTCGGACAGTGGATCATCCTGGCCGCGCTCTTCCTTTCGCTGCGGCCGGGGCGCCTCCGGCAGGTCGCCTGGTGGATGCTGCTCGCCCTCGTCGCGTCGCTCGTACATGCCTACTTGCTCGTGATGACGGCTGCGATCTGGGCTGGTGCGTGGATTGGGGACGCGTGGTGCCGCCGGCGACCCCTCCGGGCACTGGCGGTCGAACTCGGCGTCGTCCCGGGGTCGGCCCTGTTCGCGCTCTGGCAGGCGGGGCTGTTCGCGGTGGGCGAGGGAAAGGGCGGGGGAGGGTTCGGGTACTACCGCGCCAACCTCCTCACGCTCGTCAATCCCGCCGGCTGGTCTCGTGTCCTGCCGAACCTGCCGCTGACCCGAGGCGAGGACGAGGGTTTGGCGTATCTCGGTCTCGGTGCGCTGCTGGCTGGCCTCGTGGCTGTCCACGCCGCGCTCCGGCTGCGCGCGAGGGGCCAGCTGACCCTGCGGTGCGAATGGCTGCCGCTCGGCCTGGCCGTCCTGCTCCTCGGCGCGCTTGCCGCGTCGAACCGCGTCGCCCTCGGACCGTATGAGTTCGTCTACGCCGTGCCGGCTTGGTTCGAGAACGCCGTGAGCGTGGTCCGCGTCTCCGGCCGCCTCGTCTGGCCGCTGGCCTACGTCGTCCTGCTCGGCATCGTGGCGTTGATCGCCCGGGCGTATCCGGCCCGGGCGGGCGCCGTACTGCTCGCCGCGGCCGCGGTCGTGCAGGTGGTGGACACCGCTCCGGGTTGGACGCACGTGAAGGCGCACTTCCGCAAACGCGCGGCCGTCCGGTCCCCGCTCACGAGCGGCTTCTGGTTCGAAGCACCGGCCATGTACCGTCGCGTGCGGCTCGTGCCCCCCGGCAACCTGATGGACAACTGGGAACTCGTGGCAGGGTACGCCGAGCGGCACGGTCTCGCGACCGATGCCATCTACGCGGCACGCATCGACGTGGAGCGCGCGCGCGCGTTGTCGGAGGAGGCTGCGACGCGGCTGGTGGAGGGCCGCTTCGACCGGGATACCTTCTACATCCTGCAGGGCGGCACGGCCCGGCGGGTGCCGTGCTCGCTCGACCCCTCGCGCGACCAGCTAGCCTGGGTGGACGGGTTCTGGGTGCTCATGCCCGACTGGAAGACGCGGCACGGCGATCGCTACGCGGGCCAGTTCCGCCTCGAGTGCGCCGCGCTCACCGCCGGCGGCCCGCCGCTCGCGGTCGTCGCCGACTCGAACGCGGGCGGCGTGCTCTCGAGCGGGTGGTCGCTGCCCGAGTCCTGGGGCACCTGGAGCTGGGGCCCGCGGTCGGCGCTCACGCTGCGCGTGCGCGGCCGTGCGTCTGCCGTCGAGCTCACGGCCTCGCCATTCGAGCACGCCGGACCCCCGCTGCAGGTGCGGGTGTCGGTGGACGGTGAGCCGGCGGCGGACTGGGAGGTGGCCGATCCCGAGCCCCGCCCCTACCGGGTGACGCTGCCGGCCGCCGTGGCCGCGGCCGAGGGCGAGCGGCCCGTCCGCCTGCGGTTGGAGTATTCGCAGACCTGGTCGCCGCGGGCGCTGCGACTCTCCGACGACGAGCGACCGCTGGCCTTCGCGCTGCGGCAGGTTCGCGTGATCGACGAGTCCGACCCTCACAGGCGCTGAGAGTGCCCAGGCGGACCGGGAGGTCCGCCCTCCACGCGCGCCGCGCGACCTACTTGCGCGTTGCCGGCATGTCGCGGCCGCCCTGGTGCAGCACGAGCCCGGTGGCCTTGCCGTCGGCGCCGCGCACGAACGTGATCCGCGCGTCCACCACCTTCAGGAAGTACTCGGTCTCCGAGGACGGGAAGATCTCGACCGTGTCCTGTCCCGTGGCCTGCGTCATCAGCCGGTCGCCCTCGCGGGTGACGGTGAGGACGAAGCCGGGTGCGAGTTCGTAGTGCCCGACGTAGCCGTCGTAGATCGCCGGGTCGACCCTCGCCACGCTCGGGCCGGCGGGCGCGTCGGCCACGCGGGCGCCGCGCTCCCGCTCGTCGGCGCCGTCCGCAAACAGCAGCATCGCGGTGGCGCGCCCGTGCGCGTCGCGCTCGAACCGGATCTCGCTGAGGCTCCCGTCGAAGAAGAACTCGGTCTCGGAGCGCGCGTGCACCTCGAGGCGCTGGGAGCCGGCGCGCTGGCTGTAGATCTTCGCGCCCTCCACCGTGATCGTGCGGCGCACGGCGCCGCTGAACTCGTAGACGCCCACGTAGCCCTCGAGCACCGAGGGGGCGAGCGTGATGGCCACCGGCTCGGGGAACGGCCGGCCGATCGCGACGGCGGCGAGCCGCTTTGCCACCGTGCCCGGCTCGGTCTTCGGGCTGTCGCTGTTGCAAAGGACCGCGACGTACACGCGGTCTTCGGGCATCCGCAGGGCGTAGGTGGAGAAGCCGTGGATGCCGCCGCCGTGCTCGACGACCGGCCGGCCCCGCATCGTGGACACCCCGAACCCGTATCCGTATCGGCTGGGCTTGCCGTCGGCGGGCGTGTAGGGCCGCCACATCCGCTCCAGCTGCGACGGCGTCAGCAGCGTGCCGGCCGTGAGCGCCGCGTCCCACCGGGCGAGGTCGTCCACCGACGAGACGAGCGAGCCGGCCGCGTAGGGCTGCGTCATGCTCAGGTACCGCGCGTTCTTCGTCACCTCGCCGTCGCGCGTGTACCCGTCGACGCGCTTCGCGATGAGGGGTTCGTTGCTGCCGTAGTACGTGCTCGTCATGCCGAGCGGTGTGAAGATCCGGTCCGTCACGAACTTCTCGTAGGTGGTGCCCGACACCTTCTCGATGATGGCGCCGAGCAGCACGTAGCCCGAGTTGTTGTAGCGGAACTGTCGGCCGGGCGCGAACTGCATCGGCTCTCTCTTGAAGCCGTCGATCAGTTCCTGCACCGTCATGTCGTTCCGGATCTTGCTCTCCATCCAGCCCGGCATGTCCGTGTAGCTCTGGATGCCCGAGGTGTGCGTCAGCAGGTGCTCGATCGTGATGGTGTGGCCTTGGGTCGGGTAGCCCGGCAGGTGCTTCTCGATTGGGTCGTCGAGGGCGAGCCTGCCGTCGGCCACGAGCAGCATGATGGCCGCCGCGGTGAACTGCTTGGTGATCGACCCCAGGCGGAACACCATATCGGGTTGCAGCGGCACGCCGAGTTCGAGGTTTGCCAAGCCGCGAGCGCCGCGGTAGATCACGCGGCCGTCCTTGACGACGAGGACGGCGGCCCCGGGCTGGTCGGGGCCGTAGGCGGCCTTGACGACCGCGTCGAGCCGGGCGGCCGTATCGGCCGGCGGCGGGGCCGCGGTGGGCCGCTGGCCGGCCGCGGGTAAGGAGGCGCCCGACAGGCAGAGCGTGAGCAGGACGGACAGGACGGTGCAGCGGCGACGATTCGACATCAGCGGCCTCTGAAAGGGCGTTGACGGCAGCCGGGCGCATGGAGGGCGCCGCGCGTCGGCGCCGGCCACCGACGCGCTCGGCGGCGGGTCCGTCGCCCAGAGCAGACGAGCCGAGCGGCGGATCCGTTCCGGCCCGTCACGACGGTCCCCGCGCAATGGCAGGAGCCTGTCAAGGGCCGGGCTGGGACCGTCGGGGTGTCGGTCCGCCGACGCGGCACGACGCCATCGCGACGGCGCCGGGCACGGCCGGCGGGGGCGTCACGCCATCGTGACCGGTCCTGCGCTAGAATCCTCGCCGTGCTTCGGGACGATCGTCCCGGAAGCGCCGTGAGCGTCGGGCGTGCTGCAGGGCCGCCCGCGACACGCCTGCCAGCCGGATCGGTATCGTCATCCTGAGCCACCTCATTCACCGGTGCACCGAAGGGACCTCGCGGCGAGGAGAGATGCGCATGAAGCACTTATCCAGATTCCTACTCACGCTCCTGGCGTTGGCCATCCTGGTGCCGCCGGCCGGCGCCCAGGTCACGACGGGTGCGCTGAGCGGCGTCGTCGTGAACGAGCAGCAGCAGCCCGTGGCTGGTGCCAGCGTCATCGCCATCCACCTGCCCTCGGGGAGCAACTACGAGACGGTGACCCGTGCCGACGGCCGCTTCACGATTCCCGGCATGCGCGTCGGCGGGCCCTACATGGTCACCGTCGCGTTCAGCGCCACGGCCGGAGGCACCGCCTTCGAGCCGGCGACCCAGGAGAACGTCGAGGTGAACCTCGGCGTGTCCACCGACCTGAGCTTCACCGTCCGGGCCATTGCCATTGCCGAGGAAGTCACGGTCACGGCCAAGTCGGACGCGGTGTTCAGCTCCAACCGCACCGGCGCCGCGACGGCGCTCGCGCGCGAGGAGATCGCGGCGTTGCCCACCGTGTCCAACCGCATCAACGACCTGGTCCGGCTCACGCCGCAGTACAGCGGCGGGCCGTTCGGGATGTCGTTTGCCGGCCAGGACAACCGCGGCAACAACATCACGGTGGACGGCTCCTACTTCAACAACTCCTTCGGGCTGTCGGGGACGCCGGGCGAGCGCACGGGCGTCGCGCCGATCTCGCTCGACGCCATCGAGCAGGTGCAGGTGAACGTGGCGCCCTTCGACGTGCGCCAGGGCAACTTCGTCGGCGCCGGCGTGAACACGGTCACCCGCAGCGGCGGCAACCAGTTCCGCGGCTCGTACTACTACCAGTTCCGCGACGATAGCATGACGGGCGGCGAGGCCCGGGGCGCCAACGTCAACGTGGGCACCTTCGAGTTCCGCAACACGGGGGGCTGGGTCTCGGGCCCGATCTGGAAGAACAAGCTCTTCTTCTTCCTCAACTACGAGGACGAGTCGCTGACGCAGCCCGGCACGACGTTCCGCGCCAACCTCGGGGGCGAGACGGTCGGGGGCGGCACGACGCGCGTGCTGGCTTCGGACCTCGACACGCTCTCCGCCTTGCTGAGCCAGCGGTTCGGCTACGAAACCGGCCCCTACCAGGGGTACGACCACGAGACGCCGGCCCAGCGGTTCCTCGTGAAGTTCGACTACAACCTGAACAACACCAACAAGGTGACGTTCCGCTACAACCTGCTGGACTCGATCACCGACGTGCTGGCGTCAAACTCCTCCTCGCTCGGGTTCGGCAACCGCCGCACTAACACGACGGGATTGAACTACCAGAACTCGAACTACCAGATCCTCGAGGACATCAAGTCGGGCATCGGCGAGTGGAACAGCGTCTTCGGGATGAACAAGGCCAATTCGCTCATCGTCGGCTACACGACCAACGACGAGAGCCGGGCCTCGCGCGGCGAGTTCTTCCCGATGGTGGACATCCTCAACGCGGGCACCGTCTACACCACGTTCGGGTTCGAGCCCTTCACGCCCAACAACGAGCTGCGCTACAAGACGTTCCAGCTGCAGGACAACTTCACCTACTTCGGCCGGAAGCACGCGCTCACCTTCGGGGCGAGCTACGAGCACTACGAGTCGGAGAACGTGTTCTTCCCCGGCTCGCAGAGTGTGTACGTCTACAACTCGCTCGCCGACTTCTACGCCGATGTGGCCGGCCAGCCGGTCACGCTGCGGCGCTTCCAGGTCCGATGGAACAACATCCCGGGCCAGGAGAAGCCGATCCAGCCGCTCGAGGTGGACTACTTCGGCGCCTACGCGCAGGACGAGTGGGCGGTCAGCAACAACTTCAAGGTGATCGCCGGGCTGCGGTTCGACGTGCCGTACTTCGCCGAGACGGGCTACCAGAACGCCAACGCCGATGCCCTGGTGTTCCGCGACGAGAACGGCCAGCCGGTGCAGTACGAGACAGCGAAGCTGCCCGACCCGAACGTCCTGTGGTCGCCGCGCGTGGGCTTCAACTGGGACGTGTTCGGCAACCGGAGCACCCAGTTGCGCGGCGGCACGGGCGTGTTCACGGGCAAGCCGGCCTACGTGTGGATCTCCAACCAGATCGGCAACACCGGTGTGCTGACCGGCTTCCAGCAGCAGGACTGCACGCTGGCGGCCGGGGCCTGCGTGCCCAGCTCGCTCGTCAAGCCGTTCAACCCCGACCCCGACCACTACAAGCCGGCGTCGGTGGACGGCAGCCCGGCCAGCAGCTACGAGCTGGCGCTCACCGACCCGGACTTCATGTTCCCGCAGCTCTGGCGCAACAACATCGCCGTCGACCAGCGGCTGCCGTGGGGGATGACCGGCACGCTCGAGTACCTCTACAACCGTGACGTGAATGGCGTCTACTACATCAACGCCAACCTGCCGGCCCCGCAGACCGCCTTCCTTGGCGCCGACGGTCGCCCGCGCTGGACGAGCAACCGCATCCACAGCAACGTGAGCAACGCCACGGTGCTCAAGAACGAGGACGTGGGCCGGTCGTGGAACATCGCCGCGACGCTGTCGAAGACCTTCCGCAGTGGTTTCTTCCGCACGGCGTACAGCTACGGTGAGGCCAGGAACACGGTGGACCCGGGCTCGATCGCCTTCGGGTCGTGGAGCGGCAACGCGCACGCCGGCAA
>Ga0209594_1001035_pt1 | contig 14509 bp, 9 predicted proteins | sample AshMeaCrysSpring_FD_184126 | JGI IMG/M metagenome (GOLD analysis project Ga0209594, IMG submission 184126) | Groundwater microbial communities from Big Spring, Nevada to study Microbial Dark Matter (Phase II) - Ash Meadows Crystal Spring... | ecosystem: Environmental > Aquatic > Deep subsurface >...
CACGCGCGGGGACGGACGGGCAGTGCCGGCAATGCGGCAGCGGAGAACCGGGCCGCGATCGTCGCCCTGATGCTGTACCTGCAGGGCGTCGACGTGCCGCGGTTACTCGGCGAGCCCGGCGGCGAGCAGCATCGCGGCCGGGCGCGCGCCCTCACGCTGCGCGGGCGCCGCGACCTGGCGCAACATTTCGTCATCTCCGCCGGGATTGCCGCGGCGGGCGGCGGTCCGCTTGCCGATTCGTTGGGTCTGTTCAAGGAGCTGGACGACTCGCGCACCGGCAGCGGCTTCAGTTTCGGAGACTTGGCGGCGAACCGGGCCGGCGTGCGGTTCGCCGAGACCGCTGTGGGTCCTGGCGCCGCGCGCCTGCAGGGCCTGCTCGCCGGCAGGCCGCAGGAGTCGCTGTTCATGCCCGACGTGCGGGACCTGCCCGAGCGGATGACCGAGGCGGAGTTCGTACGGCGTTTCGGCGGCGTGGACACGCCGCGTTATCGCGAGGTCGCCGACGACGTCGAGCGACGGATCGAAGCACTGGAGGTGCACCGCGGGTTGCGGTGACGCCACGCGAGGAGAGGAGACGTCCCTTGCGGCAGTTGACAGTGCCGAGCAGCACGCGATGCGGCCTAGGCAGAAACCGAATGGCAGTCGCCGCTCGTGGCAGCGATTTGCCCTGTCGGCCGTGGGCAGGAAGAATCCACGCGCTCGGCGAGCGCCCGTTGACAATCAATCGCCGAGCTCGCGGGGTGATCCGGCCCCTCCAGAGAAAGGGGCTGTCGTGTCGAGCGCGGGGTGTGCGAATTGGCGCCGGCGTCTCAGCGCCTCAGATCCAGCGTGTGCGGGAACTCGCCGGCCGGTTCTTCCGCGGGCGGGGCCATCGGGCCGATGCCGTGCCCCTCGGGGTGGAAGCGCGACAGCGTGTCGACCCACGGCGGCGGCGTGAAGCTGCCCGGCGTGTGGCCCCAGGCGTCGAAGCGGATGTGGCGGCGCGCCTCGGCCTCGTAGGCGTTCACCGGGAAGTGCTCGTAGTTGCGTCCGCCCGGGTGCATCACGCGATAGGTGCAGCCGCCGACCGAACGGCCGTTCCACAGGTCGATGAGGTCGAGCACGAGCGGCGAGTGCACGCCGATGGTCGGGTGCAGCGCCGACGGCGGCTGCCAGGCGCGATAGCGCACCCCGGCCACGTATTCGCCGTGCGTGCCGGTGTTGCGCAGCGGAACCCGCCGGCCGTTGCAGGCCACCGCATAGCGGCCGTCGGTGAGGCCGGTGGCCTTCACCTGCAGCCGCTCCACCGAGGAGTCGACGAAGCGCGCGGTGCCGAGGCGCGTGGTCTCCTCGCCGAGCACCAGCCAGGGCTCGATCGCCGCGCGCAGCTCGATCTCCATCTCGCCGATGCGCACGCTGCCGTAGCGCGGGAAGCGGAACTCGAGAAAGGGGGCGTACCACTCCGGCTGGAAGGGGAAGCCCGCGTCGTTCAGCTCGCGGATCACCTCGCGTAGGTCGGCCCACAGGTGATGCGGCAACATGAAGCGGTCGTGCAGGGCGGTGCCCCAGCGCACCAGCGGCTGCGCGTAGGGGCGTTCCCAGAAGCGCGCCACGAGCGCGCGCAGCAGCAGCATCTGCGCGAGGCTCATGCGCGCGTGCGGCGGCATCTCGTAGGCGCGGAATTCGACCAGCCCCTGCCGGCCCGACGGGCTGTCGGGCGAGTACAGCTTGTCGATGCAGAACTCCGCGCGGTGGGTGTTGCCGGTGATGTCGACCAGCAGGTTGCGGAACAGCCGGTCGACCAGCCAGGGCTGCGGCGTCTCGCCGGGTGGCACCTGGCGGAAGGCGATCTCGAGCTCGTACAGCGCCTCGGCGCGGCCCTCGTCGACGCGCGGCGCCTGGCTGGTCGGGCCGACGAAGAGCCCGCTGAACAGGTAGGAGAGCGCGGGGTGGTGCTGCCAGTAGGTGACGAGGCTGCGCAGCAGGTCGGGCCGACGCAGGAAGGGGCTGTCCGCCGGCGTCGGGCCGCCGAGCGTGACGTGGTTGCCGCCGCCGGTGCCGGTGTGGCGGCCGTCGAGCATGAACTTCTCGGTGCCGAGCCGCGAGAGCCGGGCCTCCTCGTAGAGCGCGAGGGTCATCGTCTCGAGCGCGCGCCAGTCGCGCGCGGGGTGCACGTTCACCTCGATCACGCCCGGGTCGGGCGTCACCAGCAGCTTCTCGAGCCGGCCGTCGTTCGGCGGCGGATACCCCTCGATCGCGACCGGCCGCTCGAGCAGCGCCGCGGTGTGCTCGACCGCGGCGATCAGATCCAGGGCATGCTCCAGGCGCTGCAGCGGCGGCAGGAAGACGCGCAGGCAACCGCCGCGCGCCTCCACGGCGACGGCGGTGCGCGGGACCGCGACGGGCACGCGCTGCTGGTCGGCAGCTCCCTGGGGGTGCACCTCCGGGTGCGAGGGTGGCGCGGGATCGAAGTGGCTGTAGCGGGCCGCTACCTCGCCGTGGAAGTCGGCGAGCGGCGCGTGCGCGGCAAACGGGTCCGCCTCGGTCTCGAGGTCGCGCGCATCCTCGTCGGTCCAGGGCAGGGAGGCGAGCGGGAGCCGCAGGCCGAGCGGCGAGTCGCCGGGCACGAGGTAGAGGCGGCCGCGGCGGAAGGTCCAGGGCGCGGACTGCCAGCGTTGCCTCGCCCAGTCCCAGGCGAGCGGCAGGACGTAGCCGGCCGGCGTGTCGAGACCGCGCGAGAGCTTGTCCGCGAGCGTGCGGCGCTCGACGTCGTCGGCCAGTTCCACGTCGGTCGGATCCAGGTTGTCGGGGACCTCGGCCTCCTTCAGCAGGTAGTGGAGCGCGTCCTCGTAGGCGGGCAGCACGTAACGGGACGGGAGGCCCAGGTTGCGGGCCAGGGTCTCGGCGAACAGGTGGGCCTCGGCGACGCCGTGCCCGTAATCGCGGTGCGCCTCGGCGAGCAGGCGGGCATCGATCCACACCGGCACCCCGTCCTTGCGCCAGTAGACGCCGAGCGCCCAGCGCGGCAGCGGCTCCCCGGGGTACCACTTGCCCTGCGCGGTGTGCAGCAGCGCGCCGGGCGCGAAGCGGTCCTTGAGGCGCCGCACCAGCACCTCGGCGCGCTCGCGCTTGTGCTCGCCGAGCGCCGCCGTGGTCCACTCCGGTGCGTTCATGTCGTCGACTGACACGAAAGTGGGCTCGCCGCCGTGGCTGAGGCGCACGTCGCCGGCCGCCAGGCGGTCGTCCACGAGGCGCCCGAGCGCCTGGATGTGGACCCACTGCTCGTCGGTGTAAGGCTTGGTGACGCGCGGGTCCTCCTGGAAGCGCGTCACGGCGTTGCGGTAGCTGAACTCGACCTCGCAGGGGTCCGTGCACCCCTCGATGGGCGCCGCGCTGGTCGGGCTCGGGGTGCAGGCGAGCGGGATGTGGCCCTCGCCGGCGAACAGTCCCGAGGTCGGGTCGAGCCCGATCCAGCCGGCGCCGGGGACGTAGACCTCGGCCCAGGCGTGCAGGTCGGTGAAGTCCCTCTCGGGTCCTGACGGGCCGTCGAGCGACTTCTCGTCGGGCGTGAGCTGCACGAGGTAGCCCGACACGAAGCGCGCGGCCAGGCCGAGGTGGCGCAGCACCTGCACCAGCAGCCAGGCGCTGTCGCGGCAGGAGCCGAGCGCGAGCGCGAGGGTCTCCTCGGGCGTCTGCACGCCGGGCTCGAGCCGGATCGTGTAGCGGATGGCCTGCTGCAGCCGGTGGTTCAGCGCGACCAGGAAGGAGACCGTGTTCGTCGGGTGGCGGTCGATGCTGGCGAGTTGCGCCGTCAGCAGGGGACCGGCAGGCTCCGCCTCCAGATAGGGCGCGAGCTCCTTGCGCATGGCTTCGGGATAGTCGAAGGGCCACTGCTCGGCCCACTCCTCGACGAAGAAATCGAAGGGGTTGATGACCGTGAGGTCGGCGATCACCTCCACGTCGATGGCGAGCTCCCGCGCGCGCTCGGGAAACACGAGGCGCGCCAGGTAGTTGCCGAACGGATCCTGCTGCCAGTTGATGAAGTGGCCCGCCGGCTCGACCTTCAGCGTGTAGCCGAGGATCGGGGTGCGGCTGTGCGCCGCCGGCCGCAGGCGCACCACGTGCGGGCTCAGGCTGACCGGTCGGTCATAGGCGTAGCGCGTGGTGTGGCGAATGGCGACGTGGATGGACATCGAAGGCTTGCCTCGGCGCGGAGTCGCCTTCCTGAAGCAAGGTTCGTGCGCGGTCGGCCGTGTGCTCCGCGCGCGTGTCCTCAGGGCACCACGGCGGCAGGCGGAGGCGGCGGTGCCATGGCGCAACCGCCGTCTTCACCCTCCGCGCCGGCCTGTTCCCAGGGAAAACGGGGCAGGTTCTCGAGGGCGAGCATGAGCCCGGCGTTCCACTTCTCGGACAGGTCGCGGGCGAAGGGGTGGTCCTCGGTGTACTGGCAGCGCCGGCCCTCGCTCAAGCTGTCGCCGCGGTAGATGAGCAGCTCGACCGGGGGTCCCACGGTGACGTTGGAGCGGATGGTCGAGTTCATCGACACCAGGGCGCAGCGCGCCGCCCGGTTGAGATCGGTGTCGCGCTTGATCACGCGGTCGAGGATCGGCTTGCCGTACTTGATCTCGCCGATCTGCAGGAAGGGGTGCTCGGCCGACTCGTGGATGTAGTTGCCCTGCGGGTAGACCATGAAGATCTCGGGCGGCTGGTCCCCGATCTGCCCGCCGAAGATGAACGTGGCCTCGAAGTTGGTGCTTGCCGTGTCGCGGTTCGCGTGCGTGCGCTGCACCTGGGTGCTGATGATGCCGACGTAGTCCGCGGCCTCCTCGATGGTGCGGACCGACAGCAGGTTGGGCACCAGGCCGTTCGGGATGTCGCCGTTGAGCTTCTTGACGACCGCCTGGGTCGTCGCCAGGTTGCCGGCCGAGAGCAGGACGAAGAAGCGGTCGCCTGGCCAGCAGAACGTCCGCATCTTCGAGTACACGCTGACGTTGTCCACCCCCGCGTTCGTGCGCGAGTCGGAGCAGAACACCAGCCCTTCCTTGACGTTGATCGCGAGGCAGTAAGTCATGCGGTCGGCGTGCGGTTGAATCCGTTTGGGGGAACCTGCCGGCGGCGGGCGGTCCCGGCCCGGATGAGACCCGCAGGGTGCTTGCGATCCGCCGGGCTGTCAAATCGCGCATCACGCCGTGCGCCGAGCCGCCCCGACCTCCGCTACCATGCCGCATCATCGCGAGCCGCGCCGCGGCAGGGGGCCGATCATGAGCGACACCTTTCACGCCCTGATCCTGCGCGAGGCGGCTGGGGGCAAGACCGTGCTTCGCCTCGAGCAGCTGCTGCGCGACGACCTGCACGCCGGGAACGTCCTCGTCGCCGTGGAGTGGTCCGGGCTCAACTACAAGGACGGCCTCGCCCTCACCGGCAAGGGGAAGATCGCGCGCATCCTGCCGCTCATCCCCGGCATCGACTTCGCCGGCCGCGTGCTCGAGTCGCAGGACGCGCGCTACGCACCGGGCGACGCCGTGGTCCTCACGGGCTGGGGCGTGGGCGAGCGCCACCACGGCGGCTACGCGCAGCGCGCGCGCGTGCCGGGCGACTGGCTCGTGCCGCTGCCGCAGGGGCTCGATGCGCGCGCCGCGATGGCGATCGGCACCGCCGGCTTCACCGCGATGCTGTGCGTGATGGCGCTGGAGGAGGGTGGCGTTGCGCCGGGCAGCGGGCCGGTGCTGGTGACGGGCGCGGCCGGCGGCGTCGGCAGCGTGGCGGTCGCCCTGCTGGCGCGGCTGGGCCACGAGGTCCACGCGGTGACCGGCCGTGCGGAAACGCACGACTACCTGCGCTCGCTCGGGGCCGCCCAGCTCCTCGATCGCGGTGCGATGGCCGCGCCCTGCCGGCCGCTGGAGTCGCAGCGGTGGGCGGGGGCGATCGACACGGTCGGCGGCGGCACGCTGGCCCGCGTGCTGGCCGAGACGCGCGAGGAGGGGGTCGTCGCGGCCTGCGGTCTCGCCGGGGGCACCGACCTGCCGACCACGGTGATGCCCTTCATCCTGCGCGGCGTGCGGCTGCAGGGCGTGAACTCGGTGAGCGTGCCCTATCGCCGCCGTCTCGCCGCCTGGGATCGGCTGGTCGAGGACCTGCCGCTCGACCGGCTCGAGGCGATGACGACGGCGATCCCCCTCGCCGCGGTGCCCGAGTGGGCCGCGAAGATCGTCGCGGGTCAGGTGCGGGGCCGGGTGGTGGTCGACGTCAACGCGTAGGGGTCGGTGTTGCCGAGCGCGAAAACCCTGCCGGCGGCCGGGCGTAGTGCAGCCCTGCGGCGGGCCGGAGCCGTGTGCCCGCGAGCAGTGGACAGGCATGTCCACGGCAGCGAGTGGCGTCCGGATGACCCGTCGAGCGGCGAGCGGGCACCGTCGCAAGGCTCGCCTGCACAGGAGGGCACCTGTGTGACGTTGGCCTCCGGCAGCGGCGAGGTCAGATCCCGAGATTGCGCCAGATCGCCAGCGTCGGGCCGGCCTGGTTCATCGTGTAGAAGTGCAGCCCCGGCGCGCCTTCCGCGAGCAGCCGCGCGCACAGCGCCGTGATCACGTCGATGCCGAAGGCGCGGATCGACTCGCGGTCGTCGCCGAATTCCTCGAGCCGCTTGCGCAGCCAGCGCGGGATCTCCGCGCCGCACGCGTCCGAGAAGCGCGCGAGCTGCGCATAGTTGGTGATCGGCATGATCCCCGGAACGATCGGGATCGCGAGGCCCACCTGCTCGCAGCGCTCGACGAAGCGCAGGTAGGCATCCGGGTTGAAGAAGTACTGCGTGATTGCGCCGTTTGCCCCGGCCTCGACCTTGCGGCGGAACGCCTCCAGGTCCTTCGCCGCATTGGGCGCCTGCGGGTGCACCTCGGGGTAGGCCGCGACCTCGATGTGGAAGCGGTCGCCGAACGCCTGGCGGAGGAAGGCGACGAGCTCGTTCGCGTGGCGCAGCTCGCCGAGCTCGCCAAGGCCCACTCCCGAGGGCAGGTCGCCGCGCAGGGCGACGAGGCGGCGGATGCCGGCGTCCGCGTAGCGCTGCACGATTGCGCGACTCTCCGCCCGGGTCGAGCCGATGCACGACAGGTGCGGCGCCGTGTCGATGCCCACCGAACGGAGCCAGTCGACGGTCTCGAAGGTGCGCTCGCGGGTCGAGCCGCCGGCGCCGTAGGTCACCGAGAAGAAGCGGGGACCGATGGCGCGCAGTGACTCGACCGCGGCCTTGAGCTTGACCATGCCCTCGTCGGTCTTGGGCGGAAACAGCTCGCAGCTGTAGACCGGCGGGAACGCGCGCTGGCTCTGCATCGCCTCAGTACCGGTAGTGCTCGGATTTATACGGGCCCTCCACCGGCACGCCGATGTACGCGGCCTGCTGAGCGCTCAGCACCGTCAGCTCGGCGTTCAGCGTGCGCAGCTGCAGGCGCGCGACCTTCTCGTCCAGGTGCTTGGGCAGCGTGTAGACGCCGACCGGGTAGCGGTCGGTCCGGGTGTAGAGCTCGATCTGCGCGATCGTCTGGTTGGCGAAGGACGAGCTCATGACATAGCTCGGGTGGCCGGTCGCGCAGCCGAGGTTCACGAGGCGGCCCTTGGCGAGCAGGATGATGCGGTGGCCGTCGGGGAAGATCACGTGTTCGACCTGCGGCTTGATCTCCTCCCACTGGTACTTCTCGATCGAGGCGACATCGATCTCGTTGTCGAAGTGGCCGATGTTGCACACGATCGCCTGGTCCTTCATGCGGGCCATGTGGTCGTGGGTGATCACGTGGTAGTTGCCGGTCGCGGTGACGAAGATGTCGGCCTTGTCGGCGGCGTAGTCCATCGTCACGACGCGGTAGCCCTCCATCGCCGCCTGCAGCGCGCAGATCGGGTCGATCTCGGTGATCCAGACCTGCGCCGAGAGCGCGCGCAACGCCTGCGCCGAGCCCTTGCCGACGTCGCCATAGCCGCAGACGAGGGCGATCTTGCCCGCGATCATCACGTCGGTTGCGCGCTTGATGCCGTCCACCAGCGACTCGCGGCAGCCGTATAGATTGTCGAACTTCGACTTGGTGACCGAGTCGTTGACGTTGATCGCCGGGATCTTCAGCTCGCCGCGCTCGTGCATCTGGTAGAGCCGGTGCACGCCGGTCGTGGTCTCCTCGGTCACGCCCTTGATCTGCGCGAGCCGGGTCGAGTACCAGGCGGGGTCGGTCGCGAGCTTCGCCTTGATCGCGGCGTAGAGGACGCGCTCTTCCTCGGAGGTCGGGCTTTCGATGGCGGACGGATCCTGCTCAGCCTTCGACCCGAGGTGCAGCAGCAGCGTCGCGTCGCCGCCGTCGTCGAGGATCATGTTCGAGTAGCCGCCGTCCGGCCACTCGAAGATGCGGTGCGTGAAGTCCCAGTACTCCTCGAGGCTCTCGCCCTTGTAGGCATACACCGGGATGCCGTCGGCGGCGATCGCCGCGGCGGCGTGGTCCTGCGTCGAGAAGATGTTGCAGGAGGCCCAGCGCACCTGCGCCCCGAGCGCGGTCAGCGTCTCGATCAGGACCGCGGTCTGGATGGTCATGTGCAGCGAGCCGGTGATGCGCGCGCCGGCGAGCGGCTGCTCCGCCGCATATTCCTCGCGGATGGCCATGAGGCCCGGCATCTCCGTCTCGGCGATGCGGATCTCCTTGCGGCCCCAATCGGCGAGGCCGAGGTCGGCCACGCGGCAGTCGTTAAAGGTCTTGTCAGCCACGGCGTTCATAGGTGCTCCTGAACTTGTGGCCGGGAAGGGGGGCTCACCTCGTCCCCCTGCGCCCGGCAGGGTTGATAAGGCGAGCGCCGTTGGTGCGGACCGCGTGCGCGGCCTCCGAGCCTGGGGGGATGGCCGAACGGCCGCCTCGCAACGCTCCTCGGAGAGGGGCAGTATACGCCCGTGGTTGCCGGAGCCGAAACGCCGCGCTGCCCCCGCCGGGCGGCGCGGCGCCCGACGCGGTTACAGACCCGCGGCCTCGCGCAGCAGCGCCGCCTTGTCGGTCGACTCCCAGGGCAGCCGCACGTCGTCGCGCCCGAAGTGGCCGTAGGCGGCGGTCTGGCGATAGATCGGCCGCAGCAGGTCCAGCATCGTGATGATGCCCCAGGGACGCAGGTCGAAGTGCTCGCGCACCAGCCGCACGATCAGCGACTCGTCGACCGTCGCGGTGCCGAAGGTCTCGATGCTGATGGACGTCGGCTCCGCGACCCCGATCGCGTACGACACCTGGATCTCGCAGCGCGCGGCGAGGCCGGCAGCGACGATGTTTTTCGCGACGTATCGCCCCGCGTACGCAGCGGAGCGGTCGACCTTGGACGGGTCCTTGCCGGAGAACGCGCCGCCGCCGTGGCGGGCCATGCCGCCATAGGAGTCGACGATGATCTTGCGGCCGGTGAGGCCGCAGTCGCCCATCGGCCCGCCGATCACGAACTTGCCCGTGGGGTTGATGTGGTACTTGGTGCCGGCGTGCAGCCACTCGACGGGCAGCACGGGCTTGATGATGAGGTCCATCACCGCGTCGTGCAGGTCCCTCTCCGCGATGTCCGGGCTGTGCTGCGTGGAGAGCACGACCGCGTCGATCGCCACCGGCCGGTCGTCGGCGTAGCGGAAGGTGACCTGTGACTTCGCGTCGGGCCGCAGCCAGGGCAGCTCGCCGTTCTTGCGCACCTCAGCCTGGCGCCGCACCAGCCGGTGGGCATAGTCGATGGGGGCGGGCATGAGCACGTCGGTTTCGTTCGTCGCGTAGCCGAACATTAACCCCTGGTCGCCGGCGCCCTGCGCCTCCCGGTCGCCGCGGTCGACGCCCTGGTTGATGTCGGGCGACTGCTTGCCGAGCGCATTCAGCACGGCGCAGGTGTTGCCGTCGAAGCCGATGTCGGAGCTCGTGTAGCCGATGTCGCAGACCACGCGCCGCGCGATCTGCTCGTAGTCCACCTCCGCCGAGGTGGTGATCTCGCCGGCCAGCACCACCATGCCGGTCTTGGTCAGGGTCTCGCAGGCAACGCGCGCGTGCGGGTCCTGGGCGATGATCGCGTCGAGCACCGCGTCGGAAACCTGGTCGGCCAGCTTGTCCGGATGACCTTCGGATACCGACTCGGAGGTGAAGACGTAGTCTCGGGACATCGTTTGGGTCCTATGTTTAAGGTGAGGGGAAGGGCCTGCTGGGGGTGGGCCGCGAGGCGCGCGATTCTACAGCGTTGAGCCCCGGGGCGCATTTTGGAAGAATCGGCGGCCCTGCCTCCGCTGCAAAGGAGTCCCCCGAATGGTTTCTCTTCAGACCCCTGTCTGCGATTTCGGCGCGCCTGCTCCCGACTTCGCCCTGCCCGGCACGGATGGCCGGGTCTGGACGCTCGCGGACTGCCGTGGCGAGAAAGGCACGCTCGTGATGTTCATCTGCAACCATTGCCCTTACGTCAAGGCGGTGCTGGATCGCATCGTCCGCGATGCGCGCGAGCTCGAAGCCTTCGGCATCCGCTCGGTGGCGATCATGTCGAACGATCCGACCGAGTATCCCGAGGACTCCTTCGAGAACATGCAGCGGATCGCGGCGGAGCGGGCCTTCCCCTTTCCCTACTTGCTGGATGAGACGCAGGCGGTCGCCAAGGCCTACGGCGCGGTCTGCACGCCCGATTTCTTCGGCTTCGACGCAGGGCTCGGTCTCCAGTACCGAGGTCGCCTCGACGCAAGCCGCAAGGAGGCGGCTCCGGCGGACGCCCGACGCGACCTCTTCGAGGCGATGGTCGAGGTGGCGCGCACCGGCCGCGGCCCGGCCGAGCAGATCCCGAGCATGGGCTGTTCAATCAAGTGGCGCGGATGATGCGTTGCAGCAATCCTGGCCTCCCCTTGTAAAACAAGCGCTTGCTGAAAAGCGTCCGGAAAACTCCAAGAAATTTATGCGCTTATTGAAATTTGCTTGACCTCGCGCTGTTGCCGCACGGCATGGAGTCAAGGAGAATGCCCGCTCTTCGGATGGGGTAGCCGGGCGCAGGCCCGGAGCCGGAGATCTCAGGGGGATCCCGCCGACAGCAAGGGCCAGGCGCCGCGCCTATCGGGTGCGGGCCCGGCCTGCCGGGACAGTCCCGGACGACGGACTCGACACGCATTTCAGGTGGCTCCCGCGGCTGGGGCGCGGGCGTTGGTTTCTTTCCAGCCATTTCGAGAGGAGGGACTCATGTCCTCACGCAGAGAACTTGCCAACGCGGTCCGCGCGTTGAGCATGGACGCCGTCCAGAAGGCCAACTCGGGACACCCGGGCGCTCCGATGGGCATGGCCGACATTGCCGAGGTCCTCTGGAACGACCACCTGAAGCACAACCCGGCGAACCCGAAGTGGGCCGACCGTGACCGCTTCGTCCTGTCCAACGGCCACGGGTCGATGCTGCTCTACTCGCTGTTGCACCTCGCCGGCTACGACCTCTCGATCGACGACCTCAAGAACTTCCGCCAGCTGCACTCCCGCACGCCGGGCCACCCCGAGTACGGCTACGCGCCCGGCGTCGAGACCACCACCGGCCCGCTCGGCCAGGGCATCAGCAACGCCGTCGGCATGGCGCTCGCCGAGCGCACGCTGGCGGCGCAGTTCAACCGCCCCGGCCACGCCATCGTCGACCACCACACCTATGTGTTCCTGGGCGACGGCTGCATGATGGAAGGCATCTCCCATGAGTCCTGCGCGCTGGCCGGCACCTGGGGCCTGGGCAAGCTGATCGCCTTCTGGGACGACAACGGCATCTCCATCGACGGCCACACCGAGGGATGGTTCACCGACGACACGCCCAAGCGCTTCGAGGCCTACGGCTGGCACGTGGTGCGCGGCGTCGACGGCCACGACGCGCAGGCCATCGCCAAGGCCATCGAGCAGGCGAAGGCGGAGACGAAGAAGCCGACCCTGATCTGCTGCAAGACCGTCATCGGCTGGGGCTCGCCAAACCTCGCCGGCAGCCACGACTGCCACGGCGCGCCGCTCGGTGCGGAGGAAATCAAAGCCACGCGCGAGAAGATCGGCTGGCACCACGAGCCTTTCGTCATCCCGGAGCACGTGGCCAAGGGCTGGGACGCCCGCGCCAAGGGCGCTGCCGCGGAGGCGGACTGGAACCAGCGCTTCGCCGCCTACGAGAAGGCGCACCCCGAGCTCGCGGCCGAGCTCAAGCGCCGCATGGCCGGCGAGCTGCCGGCGCACTGGGCGCAGGTGAGCAGCGAGTTCGTGCGGGCCTGCGCGGCCAAGGGCGAGTCGCCGGCGACCCGCAAGGCCTCGCAGAACACGCTCAACGCCTTCGGGCCGGCGCTGCCCGAGTTCCTCGGCGGGTCGGCCGACCTCACGCCGTCCAACCTGACCTCCTGGAAGGGCGCGAAGGCCATCGGCCACGACGGCGTGGACGGCAACTACCTCTCCTATGGCGTGCGCGAGTTCGGCATGTCCGCGATCATGAACGGGGTCGCGCTGCACGGCGGGTTCATCCCCTACGGCGGCACCTTCCTGATGTTCTCGGAGTACGCCCGCAACGCGCTGCGCATGGCTGCGCTGATGAAGGTGCAGTCGATCTTCGTCTACACCCACGACTCGATCGGCCTCGGCGAGGATGGCCCGACCCACCAGCCGGTGGAGCAGATCGCGACGCTGCGCCTCATGCCCAACATGAGCCTGTGGCGACCCTGCGACACGGTCGAGACGGCGGTGGCCTGGAAGGCCGCGGTGGAGCGCAAGAGCGGGCCCAGCTGCCTGATCTTCTCCCGCCAGAACCTGCCGCACATGGCGCGCACCGACGCGCAGGTTGCCGACATCGCCCGCGGCGGCTACGTGCTCGCGGACGCCACGGGCAAGGCGGCCGTCGTGCTCATCGCCACCGGCTCCGAAGTGGAGCTGGCCATGAAGGCGCGCGAGGCCCTCCAGGCGGACGGCGTTCCGACCCGCGTCGTGTCGATGCCCTGCACCGACGTCTTCGACAGCCAGGACCAGGCCTACAAGGACGGCGTCCTCCTGCCCACCGTGCACAAGGTCGCCATCGAGGCCGGCGTCACCGACGGCTGGTGGAAGTACGTCGGCCTGCGCGGCGCCGTGATCGGCCTCGACCGCTTCGGCGAGTCCGCGCCGGCCGGCCAGCTGTTCAAGGAGTTCGGTTTCACGGCGGAAAACGTCGTGGCCACGGTCAGGAAAGTCCTGGGCAAGTAACCCGCAAAGCGATTCTTCGAAGGAGACGAGACATGGCAATCAAGGTTGGCATCAACGGTTTTGGCCGCATCGGCCGCATGGTGTTCCGCGCTGTCGCGAAGGACTTCCCCGAGATCGAGATCGTCGCGATCAACGACCTTCTCGAGCCCGACTACCTGGCCTACATGCTGAAATACGACTCGGTGCACGGCCGCTTCAACGGCGACATCAAGGTCGAGGGCAGCACGCTGGTCGTCAACGGCAAGAAGATCCGCCTGACCGCGATCAAGGATCCGACCGAGCTGAAGTGGAACGAGGTGGGCGCCGACATCGTGATCGAGTGCACCGGCCTCTTCCTGACCAAGGAGACCTGCCAGAAGCACATTGCCGCGGGCGCCAAGAAGGTCGTGCAGTCGGCGCCGTCGAAGGACGACACCCCGATGTTCGTCTACGGCGTCAATCACACCACCTACGCAGGCGAGACGATCGTCTCCGCGGCGTCCTGCACCACGAACTGCCTGGCGCCGGTCGCCAAGGTCCTGCACGACAACTTCGGCATCAAGCGCGGCCTGATGACCACCGTGCACGCCGCCACCGCGACGCAGAAGACCGTCGACGGCCCGTCGATGAAAGACTGGCGCGGCGGCCGCGGCATCCTCGAGAACATCATTCCGTCCTCGACCGGCGCCGCCAAGGCCGTCGGCAAGGTGCTGCCGTCGCTGAACAAGAAGCTGACCGGCATGGCCTTCCGCGTCCCGACCTCCGACGTCTCGGTCGTCGACCTCACCGTCGAGCTCAACAAGGAAGCGTCCTACGAGGACATCTGCAAGGCGATGAAGGCGGCCTCCGAGGGCGAGCTCAAGGGCATCCTGGGCTACACCGAGGAGAAGGTCGTCTCCACGGACTTCCGCGGCATGAGCGCGCCGTCCGTGTTCGATGCCGAGGCCGGCATCGCCCTCGACCCGACCTTTGTCAAGGTCGTGGCGTGGTACGACAACGAGTACGGCTACACCTGCAACATGCTGCGCTTCGTGCAGCACGTCGCGAAGTAACCGGAATCACCGCGCAGGCGCGGAGACGCAGAGGGCATCCCCCGCTGATCTCCGCGCCCTCCGCGGCGCTGGACCTTTAAGTCAAGTTCACCACGCGGCCCGGCTCACCGTACGGCAGCCCTCTGCTCGGAGCCTCTGCGCCTCAGTGGTCAACCTCTCGAGCTAGCAGGAGCGACCCATGGCCAAGTTCATCCGCATGACCGACCTCGACCTCAAGGGCAAGCGCGTGCTGATCCGCGCTGATCTGAACGTGCCGGTCAAGGAAGGCAAGGTCACCAGCGACGCGCGCATCACGGCGTCGATGGCCACCATCAACCA
>Ga0209594_1001036_pt1 | contig 14500 bp, 11 predicted proteins | sample AshMeaCrysSpring_FD_184126 | JGI IMG/M metagenome (GOLD analysis project Ga0209594, IMG submission 184126) | Groundwater microbial communities from Big Spring, Nevada to study Microbial Dark Matter (Phase II) - Ash Meadows Crystal Spring... | ecosystem: Environmental > Aquatic > Deep subsurface...
GCGCGCACGCGCCGCCGTTCACGTTGACGCGGTCATGATCGATGCCGACGTCCTTCATCGCGGCCATGGTCACGCAGGCGAACGCCTCGTTGACCTCGAAGAGGTCGACGTCCGAGACTCGCCAGCCTGCACGTTCGATCGCCTTCCGGATCGCCGGGCCCGGGGCCGTCGTGAACCACTCCGGGGCCTGTGCATGACTCGTGTACGCGAGGATGCGCGCGAGCGGCGTCAAGCCGTGGTTCGCCGCGAAGGACGCGCTCGTGACGATGAGCGCCGCGGCACCATCCGAAATCGACGACGAGGAGGCGGCCGTCACCGTGCCGTTCTTGCCGAAGGCAGGCCTGAGCGAAGGGATCTTCTCGATGTCGAGCGCGAACGGCGTCTCGTCCTGGGCGACCGTGGTCTCACCCTTGCGCGTCTTCACGAGCGCGGGTGCGACCTCGGCCGCGAAGTCACCCTCGCGCACCGCACGCTGCGCGCGGCGGACCGACTCGGCCGCGAAGGCGTCCTGGTCGCCGCGCGAAAAGCCGTACTTCTCCGCGGCGATGTCCGCGAAGCAGCCCATCGCCTGTCCGTCCCAGGGGCTCTGCAGGCCGTCGAGGAACATGTGGTCGAGGATCTCGCCGTGGCCCATCCGGTACCCCGAGCGCGCCTTCGGCAGCAGGTACGGTGCATTGGACATCGACTCGAGGCCGCCTGCGAGGATCGCGGCGGCGTGGCCGGCGAGGATCTGGTCGCTCGCCGCCACGATGGCGCGCATGCCCGAGCCGCACATCTTGTTGACCGTCGTCGCCGGCACGCTGGCCGCGATGCCCGCGGCCACCGCCGCCTGGCGCGCCGGGGCCTGGCCCTGGCCGGCCGGCAACACGCAGCCGAAGATCACTTCGTCGAGCAGTTCGGAGGCGAGGCCGGTGTCGCCGAGTGCGGCACGGGCCGCGATCGAACCGAGTTGCGGCCCGCTCAACGGCGAGAGCGCGCCCTGGAAGGCACCGATGGGCGTGCGACGAGCGGCCACGATCACGAGCTGTTCGGTCATGGGGAGCCTCACTGGTGCTCAGGTGCCTCGGGCCGGGCCGGCCTGCGGTCACTCGAAGGACGCGTCATTGCCGCGTCGGGCGAGTGTAAGCCGCCGGCTTTTTGCAGTGCAAGATGCACTCGATGCCGACCGCGCGCCCGGCGCCGGGTGCCCGGGCCCGGTACCGAGTCGGGATACACTGACCGGGCGTAAACGATGGGAGCAGGCAGATGACCTCAGTCAAGGCGTCCGGCACCGCGCAGCGGCTTCCCGAGGCTCGGGTGGAGGCGGCGCCACTCAGGTTCGTGAGCGCGGCCTCGCTCTTCGACGGCCACGACGCCGCCATCAACATCATCCGCCGCCTGCTGCAGGCGCATGGCGCCGAGGTCGTGCACCTCGGTCACAACCGCAGCGTCGCCGACATCGTCCGCGCCGCGATCCAGGAAGACGCCGACGGCATCGCGGTGAGTTCCTACCAGGGCGGCCACAACGAGTACTTCCGCTACATGGTGGACATGCTGCGCGAACTCGACGCGAGCCACATCCGCATCGTGGTGGGCGGCGGCGGCACGATCGCCCCGCACGAGGTCGAGGAGCTGGAAGCCTACGGGGTCGAGCGCATCTACTCGCCCGAGGACGGTCGCCGGCTCGGGCTCGACGGCATGATCGACGACGTCGTGGAACGCGTGCGTGCTTCGTCCCGGCCTGCGTTCCGGTTCGGCCCGGTGGGTCCGCGCGACCACCGGCAGATCGCGCAGACCATATCCCTGCTCGAGGCCGAGGACGACGGCACCGGCCTCGGCGAGACGCTGCGCAAGGCGGTCGCCCGCGCCGAGCGGCGAGCGCCCGTGGTCGGCATCACCGGCACGGGCGGCGCCGGGAAATCGAGCCTCACCGACGAACTGCTGATGCGCTTCGTGCGGCACTTTCCCGAGCGCAACATCGCCGTCGTCGCCATGGACCCGACGCGCCGGCGCAGCGGCGGGGCGCTGCTCGGCGACCGCATCCGCATGAACTCGCTGGCCGCGGAGCAGGTGTTCATGCGTTCGCTCGCGACCCGTCGGCAGAATCTCGCCACGAGCGCGGTGCTCGCCGACGTGCTCAACCTGCTGAAGTACGCGGCCTTCGACCTCGTCGTCGTCGAGACGGCCGGCATCGGGCAGAGCGACTCGGAGATCGTCGATCTCGTCGACGTTCCGATGTACGTCATGACGAGCGAGTACGGCGCGGCGAGCCAGCTCGAGAAGATCGACATGCTCGACTTCGCCGAGCTCATCGCGCTCAACAAGTTCGAGAAGCGCGGGGCGGAAGATGCGCTCCGCGACGTGCGCAAGCAGTGGCGGCGCAACCACGCCGCGTTCCAGCTGCCGGACGCCGAGGTGCCCGTCTTCCCGACGATCGCGAGCCGCTTCAATGACCCCGGCGTGAACCGTCTGTTCGCCGCGCTCTGTTCGAAGCTCGACGCCCGTGCGGGCGAGGCCGGGCGGCGCTGGACGGTCGCGGATCCGGGCCCGACTGAACTCATCGAGCGGCACGCGCTGGTGCCGGCCGGCCGGACGCGCTACCTCGCGGAGATCGCGGCCAACGGACGGCGCGCCGGAACGGACGTCGAGCACCGGGCGGAGGCGGCGAGCCGGGCCCAAGGACTACACGAGGCGCTCCGCACGCTCGACGATCCGTTCCTGCCAGCGGAATTCGACCGGTTCCCGGACGCGGCGTTGACCGAGGCGTCCGACTCGGCAGCTGTGCGCCTGCGCGAGGCCTACAACGACGCCCTGGACGCCGTTGGCCCCGAGGCGCTCGACCTGCTCCGGCACTGGCCAGCGATCGCGAAGTCGGCGACGGACGACCAGTACTGCTACGTGGTCCGCGGGCGCGAGGTCCGCGGCGCGAACTACACGGAGACGCTGAGTCACGCGCGGGTGCCCAAGCTCGCGGTACCGCGATACCGCGACTGGGGCGAACTCCTGAGGTTCCTGATGAAGGAGCACCTGCCGGGCCATTTTCCCTACACGGCGGGCGTGTACCCGTATCGCCGCGAGGAGGAGGACCCGACGCGCATGTTCGCGGGGGAGGGCGCGCCGGAGCGGACGAACCGGCGGTTCCACCTGCTGGCAGCCGGCCACGGCGCGCGACTTTCGACCGCCTTCGACTCGACGACGCTCTACGGCGAGGACCCGGACGAGCGCCCGGATATCTACGGGCGCATCGGCAACTCCGGCGTGTCGATCGCGACCCTCGACGACATGAAGAAGCTCTACTCGGGCTTCGACCTCTGCGCGCCCACGACCTCCGTCTCGATGACGATCAACGGGCCTGCGCCAATGATCCTCGCGATGTTCATGAACACGGCAGTCGACCAGCGCGTAGAGCGTCACCTGCGCGAGACCGGGCGCTGGGAGGAGGCCGAGCGGAAGATCGCTGAGATCTACCGCGGTCGCGAACGTCCGCGTTATCGCGGCGAGCTGCCGCCGGGTCACGATGGATCGGGACTGGGGCTCCTCGGCGTCACGGGCGACCAGCTCGTCGACCGCGAGACCTACGGGCGCATCCGCGCCGAGGCGCTGGCACTGGCGCGGGGCACGGTGCAGGCCGACATCCTCAAGGAGGACCAGGCACAGAACACGTGCATCTTCTCGACCGAGTTCGCGCTGCGCATGATGGGCGACGTGCAGCAGTTCTTCACCGAGAACGGCGTCCGCAATTTCTATTCGGTCTCGATCTCCGGCTACCACATCGCGGAAGCCGGCGCGAACCCGGTCTCGCAGCTCGCGTTCACGCTCGCAAACGGCTTCACCATCGTCGAGTACTACCTCGCGCGCGGAATGCAGATCGACGATTTCGCGCCGAACCTCTCGTTCTTCTTCTCGAACGGGATGGACCCGGAGTACGCGGTCATCGGCCGCGTGGCGCGCCGCATCTGGGCGCGCGCGATGCGCGACCTCTATGGAGGTGGTCCGCGCTCGCAGATGCTCAAGTACCACATCCAGACGTCGGGTCGCAGCCTTCACGCCCGCGAGATCCAGTTCAACGACGTGCGCACGACGCTGCAGGCGCTCTATGCGCTCTTCGACAACTGCAACAGCCTGCACACGAACGCCTACGACGAGGCGATCACGACGCCGACCGAGGAGTCGGTGCGCCGCGCGGTCGCCATCCAGCTGATCATCAACAAGGAACTCGGGCTCAACAGGACGCAGAACCCCTGGCAGGGCTCCTTCGCCGTGGAGCAGCTCACCGATCTCGTGGAGGAGGCGGTCTACCGGGAGTTCGAACGACTCTCCGAGCGCGGTGGCGTGCTCGGCGCGATGGAGACGATGTACCAGAGGAGCCGCATCCAGGAGGAGAGCCTGTATTACGAGACGCTGAAGCACGACGGCCGCCTGCCGATCGTCGGGGTGAACACCTTCCTCGGGCCGGACGACGTGAGCGAGATCCGCGAGGCCGAACTCATCCGCTCTACGGAGGAGGAGAAGCGGGACCAGGTCCACTCGGTGCGCGACTTCCTCGCGCGTAACGCGGACCGGCGGCCGGCCGCGCTCGGTCGCCTGCAGCAGGCGGCGGCCGGCGGCGGCAACGTGTTTGCGGAGCTCCTCGAGACCGTGAAGGTCGCCTCGCTCGGCAGCATCTCCCGCGCGCTCTACCAGGTCGGCGGGCAGTACCGGCGGAACATGTAGCCACGCCGGGTGCGGTTCGGCCGGGCTTTCGGGATCGGCGAGCCCCCAGCAACTGTCTTGCCATTTAGGCATCTGCAACGACCTGTATGCGCCATGGCTGGCCGGTCTTGACCATGGTGTTCAAAATCACCAGCAGCTTGCGCATGCACGCGGTGAGCGCCACTTTCCCCGGCTTCCCCGCTTGACGCAGTCTTTGGTAGAACGCCTTCAGCACAGGGTTATGCCGCGCCCCCACCAGGGCCGCCATGTACAGGGCGCTGCGCACCAGCGGCCGGCCGCCATAGATGCTGCGCCGGCCTCGCCAGTTGCCGCTGTCGCGGTTGAACGGCGCCACGCCGGCGAGTGCGCTGATCTGGTGCCGGTTGAGCTCACCGAGTTCGGGCAGACCGGCCAGCAGGCTCACCGAGATGACCCGTGCGATACCCGGCACGGACTCGAGCAACTCCACCTTCTCGCGCCACGCTCCACACTCACGCAGCGCCCCGTCGATGTCCCCATCGACCTCGGCCAGACGCTTCTCGAGCCAGCGGATGCTCGCCTGCAGGCTCTTGCGTACCCCGCGGTGCGCCGTACGCAGCCGGTTGCGCTCCATCCCGAGCATCTCAACCAGCTGCCGGCGCCGCACGATCAGCGCCTGCAGCGCGACCGTCTGCTCGGGCGCGATCAGCCGTGGTTGCGGCTTCAGCGTCTGCGCAAAGCGCATCAGCGCCTCGGCATCCAGCCGATCGGTCTTGGCCAGCAGCCCCGTCGCTTTGGCGAAGTGGCGTACATGACGCGCGTTGACGATGCGCAGCGCGATCCCAGCCGCACTGAGCTGCGCGGCGATCGCCCGCTCGAGCCCACCGGTCGCTTCCATCAGCACCAGCACGGGCGGTGTGGCACTGAAGCGAGCCGCCAGCCGCTGCTGGCCGGCCTCGTCATTGCTGACCCGCAGGCTCGTGCCGTCGCTGGCAGCAACATCCAGATAGTCCTTCGAGACATCCACGCCGACGTACAGATCAGCCATTTCCGTCTCCCTGCCTTGTCATTACGGGCTCGGATCGATCCCGGCCCAGCCAACTGTTCGGGCTTCGGAAAGAACTCGCGTGGCGATCTTGCTGGAGGACGGACTCCGGTAGGGTGCCAGGGATGTACGAACTGCCACGCGAGGCCAGACAACCGTACCAGCCTCCCAAGAGACAAGGGAAGGGTTTACGGCGCCCCAGCGCGGCAAATGAGTCCCACGCGGACGCCGTCGGAACGAAGTCAGCCGCGCGTCCGCGGTGCCAGGTCCGGCTCGTCCAGTCGCGAGAGAATCAATCGCCGCGTCTCGTCACGCAGCACGTCGGCGTCGGTGCCCTCGGAGCGCAGCGCCGGGAGAATCTCGAGGCCGATCCGACCCGGCCGCACGATGACGGCCCGGTTCGGCAGCGCGCGTCGCGCGCCCTGGATGATCACCGGCACGATCGGCATGCCGCCGCGCACGGCGGCCGCGAATGCGCCAATGTGAAATCTCTTGAGGCCCGGGACCTCGTCGAACGTTCCCTCGGGGAAGAACACCAGCGAGTATCCCTGCTCGGCGCGGCGGATCACGCGTCGAGCGTCGCGCTGGCGGCCGCCCTCGCTGTGACGGTCGACGAACTCCGAGCCGATGCGGCGCATGAGGAGTCCGGCGACGGGCATGCGCGACGCCTCGCGCTTGATCACGAAGGAGAAGCGGGGCGGCAGCATCGCCTTCAGCACGATGCCGTCGAGGTAGCTCGCGTGGTTCGCGGCGACGATGCAGGAGCCGTCGGGGAGATTCTCGAGGCCCTCGACGGACACGCGCAGCCCGAGCACCAGGAGCGCGACCCGCGCAAGCGCGCTCGTGACGCTGCGGCGCCATGCGAGCTTCGGCAGGAGCAGCGCGAGGAGCGCCGCGACGACGAGCATCACGCAGAAGACGGCCAGCGCGGCGAGGCCGTACAGCGTCGTGAGCGCACGCTTCAGCAGTCGGAACATCGGTCGGGGTCCTCGGCGGGCGGCGCAGTTTGCGCCTGCTGGCCGCGTTCTGTGAACTGGTTCCGGTTATGTTAACGGGCCGGGCGATCTGTGAGGGCAGTCACGTCGGGGCCGGTTGAGGCGCTCGCATACTTCGCGCCACGAACGGTCCCGAGGTCCCATGAGCACAGCAGTCAAGACCAGTGTCCTGGCCCGCGCCCAGCGCGGCAGCGGGGGTGCGCGCGGGCCCGGTCCGATAGACCGATTCCTGGACGCGGTCTGGATGGAACGGGGACTCTCGCCCAATACGCTGGCCGCGTACCGTGCCGACCTCACGGCCCTCGACCGCTGGCTCGACGAGCACGAGACCCCGCTCACCGATGCCAAGCGCGGCGATCTCCTCGCGTTCATGGCGTCGCGCGTGCAGGCGGGCGCGCGGCCGCGCTCGACGGCGCGCCAGCTCTCCAGCTTCCGCCGCTTCTACCGGTACCTCGTGCGCGAGGGCGCGCTGCGCGAGGATCCCACGGCCCAGATCGCGATGCCCAAGGTCGGTCGCTCGTTGCCGCGATCGCTCACGGAGGAGGAAGTCGAGGCCCTGTTGGCCGCTCCGACCGTGAGCGATCCGCTCGGCCACCGCGACCGCACCATGCTCGAGGTGCTGTACGCGACCGGGCTGCGCGTCTCCGAACTCGTCAACCTGAAGCTCGCGGCCGTGAACCTGAACCAGGGCGTGCTGCGCATCGTCGGCAAGGGCGACCGCGAGCGTCTCATCCCGCTCGGCGAGGAAGCCGTGCAGTGGGTGCAGCAGTTCCTGCAGGGGCCGCGCGTCGAGATCCTGCTCGAGCGCCAGACGGATTACCTGTTCCCGACGCGCCGTGGCGACCGCATGACCCGTCAGGCGTTCTGGCACATCATCAAGCGCTACGCCCGCAAGGCCGGCGTCGAGAAGGAGCTGTCGCCGCACACGCTGCGCCACGCATTCGCGACCCACTTGCTGAACCACGGGGCGGATCTGCGCGTCGTGCAGATGCTGCTCGGCCACAGCGACCTCTCGACGACGCAGATCTACACGCACGTCGCCCGCGAGCGCCTGAAGGACCTGCATTCGCAGCACCACCCGCGCGGGTAGGCCCGCGAACTCCGTGCGGCCGGGCGCTCTGCTAGACTTTCGCGCCCCGGATTGAACCCGCCGCCGCCCCGGTTGTCTGAGACGGCAGTCGTGGTTCCCCAGCCCGTACGGATGGATCGCATGCTCACAGCCCGCCCGCCTGTCCTCGCCATCGTCAGCCTTTGCCTCGGCCTCGTGGCCGTCGGGGCCTGCGCGCAGGACAAGGCGCCACAGCCTGCCGCCAAGCAGGCTCCGGCCCAGCCCTCCGCAAGGACCGTCGCAAAGCCGGCCGCCAGGACCGCGGTCCCGGCCGCCGTCCCGGCCGACGTGCGCGCGCTGGTCGTCTCGAAGCTCCAGGGTGCCAGGCCCTCGGACGTGTCCGCCACGCCGATCCCGGGGCTCTACGAGGTCACGATGGGCGGCCTGATCGCCTACGTGAGTGCAGACGGAAACTTTCTCGTCAGCGGCAACATCTACGACCTCGACACCGAGGTGAACCTGACGGCTGCCCGCCGGAATGACGCACGCGCCAAGGCGCTCGCGGGGCTGCGCGAGGACCAGATGATCATCTTCTCGCCCGAGAAGCCGAAGATGACGGTCACCGTGTTCACCGACGTCGATTGCGGCTACTGCCAGAAATTCCACAGCCACATCACCGAACTCAACAAGGCCGGCGTGCGCGTGCGCTACATGCTTTTCCCGCGGACCGGGCCGGGCACCGAGGCGTGGGACAAGGCGGAGGCCGTGTGGTGTTCGCCGGACCGCAAGGAGGCACTCACGCGCGCCAAGCGTGGTGAGCCCGTCAAGGCCAAGCCCTGCGGCGACGCGGTGGTGAAGGCCGATTTCGAGATGGGCGCCGACCTCGGCGTCGAGGGGACGCCGGCGATCTTCACGCAGACGGGCGACTACATCGGCGGCTACCTGACCCCGGAGCAGCTCGTCCAGGCGGTGCAGCAGACCCAGAAGCCGGCCGCGGCATCCCGCTGACCGGCCCGGTCGATCAGCGCTCGAGGAACGCCAGCTTGTTCGGCCGGCCGTCCCACTCCTTGGCGTCGGCGGGCATCTCTTTCTTCTCGGTGATCACCGGCCACTGTTTCGCGAGTTCCGCGTTCAGCGCCTTGAAGTTTTCCTGACCCGCGGGCAATTCTTCCTCGGAGAAGATCGCTTCCGCCGGACACTCGGGCTCGCACAGGGTGCAGTCGATGCACTCGTCCGGGTCGATCACCAGCATGTTCGGGCCTTCGTGGAAGCAGTCCACCGGGCAGACTTCCACGCAATCCGTGTACTTGCACTTGATGCAGTTCTCGGTGACGACGAAGGTCATCTCATGCTCCCGGGTTGACGCCCGGTCGCCGGTACCGGCGGCCTGGGGGCGCGTATTGTGCCAAAGCGTTGCGGCGGTGCAAAACGAAACGAAGATCCGCGGTCAGCCCCCCGGCGGCTTGCGAAAATCGATGGTCGTGAAGTGGTGCTGCTCGACGCCGCGCCGGCGGTCCTCGAGGTACCGTCGCAGCGCGAAGTCGACGCTGCGGAAGGCGATGTCCTCCCACGGGATGTCCGCTTCGTCGCAGAGCATGACCTCGAGGCTCTCGGGACCGGCGCCGAACTCCGGATAGGCGAGTCGCGCGCGGAACATCACGTGCACCTGGTCCGCGTGCAGCACGTGGACCACGGCCAGCAGCGAGCCCACCTCGACCTCCGCCATGGCTTCCTCGACCGACTCACGGCGCGCGGCGTCCTGAGTGGTCTCGCCGTTCTCCATGAAGCCGGCCGGAATCGTCCAGTAGCCGCGCCTCGGCTCGATGGCGCGACGGCAGAGCAGGATCTTCCCCTCGTGCTCGGGCACGCAGCCCGCGACGATCTTGGGATTCTGGTAGTGGACCGCGCCGCAGCCCGTGCAGACGTGGCGGGGCAGGTGGTCGCCGTCCGGGACGATGACTGTGACGGGCTGGCCGCAATGCGAGCAGAAATTCACTGGCTGCTAACCGCTGATCGCTGTTCAGTTCCATGGTGCCGGGAGAGGGAATCGAACCCTCACGCTATCGCTAGCGCCGGATTTTGAGTCCGGTGCGTCTACCAGTTCCGCCATCCCGGCGCGGGGCGTGCAGCTTACCCGATGCCGCGACGCCGACAGAAAACGTAATAAAAACAATATATTGTGGCGGATACTGAAGGTTTCGCTGCGGCTGTGGGCCGCGGCTTCGACCGGCCGGAAGCCTCCGGCCCCGGGAACCAAGTAGAATCCGCCCGGTCATATGGCGCTCGACGTCGCCTGCGGGCGGCACGCGTTCCACTGCACGGAGAGTGCTCGCATGCGACGACGTTTCTGGCCGATCGCCCTGTTGTGTCTCGGGTTTTCCGGGCCATCGCTCGCGGCGGAACCGCTCGATGCCCGGCTGTCCGCCGCAGCCCCCGATGCCGACCCCAAGGTCCTCGCGCTCGCCACCCGAGCGGCGGATTGCGCCCGCCGGCAGGGGCTCCTCGAGGGCTTCAACCACCTGGCCGTGATCGACTACTCGCGCCCGTCCACCCAGCCCCGGTTGTGGGTGTTCGACGTGGAGCGCGGCAGACTGCTCTTCCAGGAACTCGTCGCCCACGGCCGCAACACCGGCGAGAAGCGGGCCGAGCGGTTCTCGAACGTCGAAGGCAGCAAGATGTCGAGCCTCGGCCTGTTCCAGACGACCGAAACCTATTACGGCAGCAACGGCTACTCGCTCCGGCTCCGTGGCCTGGACGCCGGTTTCAACGACAACGCCCTTGCTCGTGCCATCGTCATGCATGGCGCCCCGTACGTCAGCGAAGCCATCGCCTCGCGACTCGGCCGCCTTGGCCGCAGCTGGGGCTGCCCGGCCGTGCGCCAGGAAGTCGCCCGCACGGTGATCGACACGCTGAAGGGCGGAGCGCTGCTCTTCGCGTATTACCCGGACGGCAAGTGGCTCAAGGAATCGCCGCTCCTCCAGTGCAGCGAACCCGGGTCGCGGGTCGCGGCCAACAACGAATCGAGGCCGCCGCGCGGCTGAGCGCAGATCGAACCCCGCATGCGCGATCGCCCGGGCACGGGCCGGCGTCGCGGGTCGCTCTGCTAGCATGCGCGCCCCATGCTGCGCGCCGATTTCCATTACGAGCTTCCCGACGGGCTGATCGCGCAGCAGCCGGCCGCGCGCCGCCGCGACAGCCGCCTGCTGCACCTCGATGGCGCGACGGGCGCCGTCGCTGACCGCCAGTTCGTCGACCTGCCGGTCCTGCTGCGGGCTGGTGACCTGCTCGTGTTCAACGACACGCGGGTCGTGCCCGCACGGCTGCACGGGCGCAAGGAGACCGGCGGCAGGGTCGAGATCCTCCTCGAGCGCGTGCTGGACGAGGCGCGCGTCGCCGCGCAGTTGCGGTCGAGCAAGGCGCCGGCGCCCGGTTCGTGGATCGAACTCGCAGACGGGACTCGCCTCACCGTCGTCGGGCGCTCGGGCGAGTTCTGGCTGCTCGATTTTCCCGGGGACCCCGGCGCCGTGTTCGAGCGCTGCGGCGAGATGCCTTTGCCCCCGTACATGCGGCGCGCCGCCGAGTCGTACGACCGCGAGCGCTACCAGACGGTCTACGCGCGCGACCCGGGTGCCGTCGCCGCACCGACGGCCGGACTGCACTTCGACGCGGAGCTGCTCGCGGCGTGCCGGGACGCGGGCGTGCAGAGCGCCTTCGTGACGCTGCACGTCGGTGCGGGGACGTTCCAGCCGGTGCGCGTCGACGAACTGCGCGATCACCGCATGCACGCCGAGCGTGCGACCGTGCCGGGGGCGACCTGCGACGCCGTGCGCGCGTGCCGATCGCGCGGCGGGCGCGTCGTGGCCGTGGGGACCACCGCCGTGCGCGCGCTCGAATCCGCGGCGGCCGGCGGCGAGCTCGCGCCGTATTCGGGCGACACGCAGCTCTTCATCACCCCGGGCTGCCGTTTTCGCGTGGTCGACGCGCTCGTCACCAACTTCCACCTGCCCGAGTCGACGCTGCTCATGCTGGTCTCGGCGTTTGCCGGTCGCGAGAAGGTGCTGTGGGCCTACCGCTACGCCGTCGATCGGCGCTACCGGTTCTTCTCATACGGCGACGCGATGTTCGTCGAGCCGGACCCGGCGGCGCTCGCGCCGAGGAGCGCCGCCTGATGTTCGAGGTCACGGCACGAAGCGGCGCGGCCCGGCGCGGCCGTCTGACCCTGCGGCGGGGCACGGTCGAGACGCCGGTCTTCATGCCGGTCGGGACCTACGGCACGGTCAAGGCGATGACGCCGGAGGAGCTCTCCGGCCTCGGTGCCCAGATCATCCTCGGCAACACGTTCCACCTGATGCTCAGGCCGGGCACGGAGGTCGTGCGTGCGCACGGCGGCCTGCACGGGTTCATGCACTGGCCGGGCCCGATCCTCACCGACTCCGGTGGTTTCCAGGTCTTCAGCCTCGCGGAGCTGCGGAAGCTCACGGAGGAGGGAGTGCGGTTCCGCTCGCCCGTGAACGGCGATGCCGTGTTCCTGAGCCCGGAGATCTCGATGCAGGTGCAGGCCGCGCTCGACTCCGACGTCGTGATGGTGTTCGACGAGTGCCCGCCGTACCCGGCCACCGAGGCCGAGGCGCGCCGGTCGATGGAGCTCTCGATGCGCTGGGCCCGGCGCAGCCGCGACGCCTTCCGCGTGCTCGGCAATCCCAACGCGCTCTTCGGCATCGTCCAGGGCGGTACCCACCTGCCGCTGCGGATCGAATCCGCCGCCGTGCTGCGCGACATCGGCTTCGACGGGTACGCGGTGGGCGGGCTCGCCGTCGGCGAGCCGGCCGAGGAGCGCAACGCCGTCCTCGACGCGCTCGAGCCGCACCTGCCCGCCGACCGGCCGCGTTACCTGATGGGGGTCGGCACGCCGGCGGACATCGTGCAGGCGGTGGCGCGCGGCATCGACATGTTCGATTGCGTGATGCCGACCCGCAACGCCCGCAATGGGCACCTGTTCACGAGCCAGGGCGTCGTCAAGATCCGCAACGCCGGGCACCACGACGACACGCGCCCGCTCGACCCGGGATGCGGCTGCTACACCTGTCGCAACTACTCGCGGGCCTACCTGCGCCACCTGGACCGCTGCAACGAGATCCTCGGCGCGCGCCTCAACACGATCCACAACCTGAGCTATTACCTGTCCCTCATGGGCCGCATCCGGGCCGCGATCGAGGCCGGGAACTTCGCCCGGTTCGCCGCGGACTTCCTGGGCGGGCCGGAGGGGGGCGCGAGCCCGGCCGGCAGTCCGGCCGCCCCTCGGGTATAATCCGCCCCCTTTTTGGGTGGCCCCGATCGGGGCCCGCAACAGGAGTCTCCTGATGGACTGGTTGATCCCGAGCGCCTGGGCGCAGGCCGCCGGCGGCGCGCAGCCGAACGCGTTCATGCAGCTTTTGCCGCTGATCCTGATCTTCGTGGTGTTCTACTTCCTGCTGATTCGCCCACAGGCGAAGCGGGCCAAGGAGCACAAGGCGATGGTTGCGGCACTCGCGGTCGGCGATGAGGTCGTGACCGCCGGCGGCATCCTCGGCAAGGTCACGGCGGCCGGCGAGCAGTTCCTCACCGTCGAACTCGCCGAGGGCGTGCAGGTCAAGGTCCAGCGCCACACGGTCACGAGCGTCCTGCCGAAGGGCACGCTGAAGAGCGCCTGAGCCCGGGAGATCCTGAATCATGCACAGTTACCCGGCCTGGAAGATCTGGCTGGTCACCATCGTCGTGCTGGCGGCGACGCTGCTCGCCCTGCCCAACGTCTTCGGCGAGTCGCCGGCGCTGCAGCTCTCGCGCAACGACCGCGCCGCGTTCAACGAGCAGAGCCAGGCGGCCGTCACCGGTATCCTCGCGGCGCAGAACGCACCGGTCGACGCGGCCTATCGCGAAGGCGACCGGCTCGTGCTGCGCTTCGGCAGCGCGGAACAGCAGCTCGCAGCCCGGGACGCGATCCGCAAGGCGGCGCCGCGGGACTACCTGATCGCGCTCTCGCAGGCGCCGAACATGCCGGCTTGGATGCGCAGGATGGGCCTCAAGCCCATGAGCCTGGGCCTCGACCTGCGGGGCGGCGTCTACTTCCTCTACGAGGTGGACGTGCAGGGCGCGGTGAAGCAGCTCCTCGAGAGCATGGAGCGCGACTATCGCACCCTGCTGCGGGACGAGCGCATCCCGTTCACCGGCGTGCAGTCGAACGGGACCGACACCGTCCGCGTCACGCTCAAGTCGGGCGCGGATGCGGAAAGGTTCGCCGCGCTGCTGCGCAGGCAGGACCCGCTGGCCGTACTCGAGGTCGATACGCTGGGCGAGGGCGGTTCGGTTGCCGTCACGCTCCCCCCCGAGCGGATCAAGGAGCGGCAGGATTTCGCAATCCAGCAGAACATCACGACGCTGCGCAACCGTGTGGACGAGCTCGGCGTCACCGAGCCGATCGTGGCCCGCCAGGGCGTCGACCGCATCGTCGTGCAGCTGCCGGGCGTGCAGGACCCGAACGAGGCCCTGCGCGTGCTCGGTGCCACCGCGACGCTCGAATTCCGGCTGGTCGACGACCAGAACGACCCGGCGGAGGCGGAGCGCACCAAGCGCGCGCCGCTCGGCTCCAGGCTCTACCACTCGCGCGAGAACACGCCGGTGCTCCTCAAGCGCGACCTGATCGTCTCGGGCGAGCAGCTCATCGACGCGAGCTCGGGCTTCCAGGAAGGACAGCCCGCCGTCTACGTCAAGCTCAATGCGCGCGGC
>Ga0209594_1001039_pt1 | contig 14490 bp, 13 predicted proteins | sample AshMeaCrysSpring_FD_184126 | JGI IMG/M metagenome (GOLD analysis project Ga0209594, IMG submission 184126) | Groundwater microbial communities from Big Spring, Nevada to study Microbial Dark Matter (Phase II) - Ash Meadows Crystal Spring... | ecosystem: Environmental > Aquatic > Deep subsurface...
AACTGCTGGAGCGTCGCCTGGAGCACGTCAGCATCGCGGTGCGCGACGCCCGGCTCGACGGCGAGCTCCACGCGCTCGACGACCCGGCCTCCGCGCATGGCGAACACCTGCACGGCGCCGCCGCTCGGCCCGACCTTCAGGCCGAACACGTCGCGATCGCCGAGGCCGACGCCAACGGGCTGGGCTACGAACGGGCCCTGCTGCGCCTAGCGGAGCAGGAACTGGCGGTGGCCTCGCACCTCCCGGTCGACCAGGCCGAGATCGACCGCGCCGTCGAGACCCTCACCCGTCTCGGGGTGCTCCCCGCGGCGGTGACCGAGCTCGTCACCGCCGCGGTGTCGCGCTGAAGGAGGTGCGTGCCCGCGCCTCAGCGGGCGAACCTCGGGTCACCCTGGCCGTAGAGCGTCTCGGTGACCTGCATCTCGCCGTCGCCGACGAGCTCGAACGACTGGCCCGCCACGCACCACCCGTCGACGATGCCACCCGGGATGACGTCGACGAAGTCGGGCGGCAGCGACGGACTGGATGTCGTGCCAGCGCAGACCCCCATGGGCTGGGAGTTGTCGATGCCGTCGAGGGGTGTGTAGTCGATCGTGGTGGGTGGGACCGGGTAGGCGGCCGGCTCGGGCGGCCAGGAGTTGACCTCGAGCAGGAACGTGGCGTCGCTGGGGTTCTTGAGCACGTCGATGCTGTTGCCGTCCCGAGTGAAGACCACCGGCTCTGCCGTGCAGCCATCGCCCCCCAGCGTGAGCGTCGCGCCGTCGACCGTCACCGGCTCCTCGCACTCGACGACCTGGGTGAACTGCGCCAGCGTGAACGTCGAACCCTGCCTGTTGTTGGTGTCACCCTCGAGCTGGAACCGTGTCGTCCCCTTCGGGGTGATCGCAATGCGGTCGGCGGGCTGGTCCAGGTCGAATTCGACGCGGTAGTTCGGCGGCGAGCTGAGCACCTTCGTGCCCAGCTCGACGTCGAAGGAAGCCACCTGCTGGCCCTCGAAGAATGTCGTCACCGTCAGGTCCGAACCTGTCTGCGGGTTGACGGCCTCGATGTCCAGGGAGACCGGGCCGAGGAACACGACGGAGCCGGCGCCTTCGGTCAACCCGATCGACAGCATCTCGCTGCTGTCGGTGTTCGGGTTGAGGAAGCCCTGGAGGAACGACAACCCCTCCAGGCCGGGGTCGACACCGAACCCGAGGTTGCCGTAGCAGGCCTTGGTCCCGCCGCTCTGGGTGATCGCCACCGGTCCCGCGGTCAGGGCGTCGCAGGTGTTGTTGGTGACCGTCTGGACGACAGCCGATTGATCTGCACCGTTCCCGTCCTTGAGAACGGTCGTGATCTTCCCGCTTCCACCGGAGAAGTTGGTCTGGATCGTCACCGTCCCTCCCGATGGCAGACCCCCGGTCAGGACCGTCGTGCCGCCGACGGCGGTCGGCGCGGTGAGGACCACTGCGGAGCCGACGGCCAGGGCGGCCCCGGCGGCGAAGGCGAGGGGTCGGGCGAGACGACGCATGAGCGATCCTGTCGACGGGGGATGCTGAACGTTGCCCCTTCCTGGCTGATCCGTCAACCTCACGGCCCGCGCCTCACTCCCTCGTCACCAGCACCGGAGCACCTACTCGGCAGCGCAGGAGAGGCGGAGCTGGATGCGCCGAGCGGCTCAGCGGGCGAACCTCGGGTCTCCCTGGCCGTAGAGCGTCTCGGTGACCTGCATCTGGCCGCCGCCGACGATGACGGCAGACTGCTTGACGACGCACCAGCCGTCGACGACGGCAGGCGTGGTCGGGTTCAGGTCTTCGGGAAGCGAGGGGTTCGTCTCGTCGCCTGCGCACATCACCATCGGCGTCGGCGCAGTGGTCTCGCTGTCGGGGGTGTAGTCGATGCTCGTCGCCGGGACCGGGTACGCGGTTGGCTCGGGGTCCCAGTCGTTGACCTCGAGAGAGAACGTCGCCCCCGTCTGGGTGCCGACGTCCTTGATCAGGTCGATGGTGTTATCGACCCGCGTCAGCGAGTACGGGATCAGCCGGCAGTCGGCGGTCTCATCAGTCCGTGTCAGCGTGAGCCCACGGACCGTCGTGTCCGACTCCAGGCAGTCGATCCCCTGGTAGGACACCAGCCGGAACACCGAGGCGCTGGTCCCCAGGATTCCACCGTCGGTGGAGCGGATGGGGTTCTCGACGCCACCCTCGAGGCTGATCGCACCGCCGGACGATGCGGCCAAGGTGATCTCGTCGAACAGGGTGCCGGTGAGCCCCTCCGCGGCCGGCAGCACGACGCGGGAGTTGTCGTTCTGGCCAGCGTCGGGTCCGCAGTCCGACCGGCTGGAGAGGCGGACGACTTCGCTTCCCACGTCGAGCCCGTCCAGCCGGTAGGTCACCGCCAACTGGCAGGAGAACTTCGACTCGATGTCGAGCTCAGCGCGGGAAATGGCCCTCTCCACCAGTGCCGCTGAGCTCCCCAGGGCGAAGGTCAGGGTCTGCGTCCCCGAGACCTGACCGCAGTTGGTGCCACCGTTCTTCGCCCTGACCCCGAGACCGTTCTCACGGAACCCCAGGGTTCCACCGCCAGTCGTGACCGTGGCCCACGGACCGGCGGCACTGGCTGGGTCGACCTCGCAGTTGCTGCGAACGACCAGGTTCTGCGCGTCGCCGACCGGCGTGGTCTCCTCGAAGTAGCGGACCTGCGCTCCAGCCGGGGTGGACGTGGCACTGAGGGTGAGGTATCCGACGGGTTCACCGGTGGTGACTGCCTGGCTGGACACTGCGCCAACAGCGGTGCCGACGGCCAGGGCGGCCGCGGCAGCCAAGGCAAGGGGGCGGGTCCGACGGCGCATGAGGTTACTCCTGTCAAGGGACGAAAGTCCTCTGACTTTGCCCCGAGGTACCCGAATCGTCAAGAAGTCCCGCGTGTCGTGACACGACGTTCACCCGCCGGCGAGGACGTAGCAGACAACCGCCGACGCGGCGGCCACGTTGAGTGAGTCCACGCCGGGGGCCATCGGGATGCGCACCCGCTGGTCGGCCGCCGTCAGCCAGCGCCGCGACAGCCCGTGACCCTCCGATCCGAGCAGCAGCGCAACCCGCGCCGGCGGCATCAGGCCCGACAGCTCGTCGGCGTCGGCCGCCGGCGTGAGGGCCCAGGTCTGGAAGCCGTGCGAGCGCAGCAGGTCGGGCGCGCTGTACCAGTCCCCGAGTCGGGTCCACGGGACGGCGAACACCGCTCCCATCGCGACCTTGACCGACCGCCGGTACAGCGGGTCGGCGCATCGGGGGCTCAGCAGCACCGCGTCCAGCCCGAAGGCGGCGGCGTTGCGGAAGACCGCGCCCACGTTGGTGTGGTCGTTGACGTCCTCGAGCACGAGCACCCGGCGCGCCGCAGCGAGCACGTCCCCCACCGCGGGCAGCGGCCGGCGCTCGAGCACGGCCAGCGCGCCCCGGTGCACGTGGAAGCCGCTGAGCCGCTCCACCACCGCCTCGTCGGCGAGCAGGCACGGCGCGTCGAGCGGGTCGAGCACGTCGCGCAGCCCGTCCAGCCAGCGCGGCGCCATGAGCAGCGACCGCACCGGGTAGCCGGCGAGGATCGCGCGCCGGATCACCTTCTCGCCCTCGGCGACGAACACGCCGTGCTCGGCCTCGTGCCGGGTGCGCAACCGCACGTCGCGCAGGTCGCGGTAGTCGGCCAGCAGCGGTGCCAGCGCCGGGTCGTCCAGCGAGGCGACCCGCACCACGGTCACCACCGGCGGGTCAGGTGGACGCCAGCTGCAGCTCGGCGTCCATCGCATCCAGCGGCCCGAACAGCACGGTGACCTCGTGGACACCCTGCCGGGTCTGCACGTTTACCCGTCCCGGCCCGCGGGCGAACACCTCCATCATCCCGGCGTTGTCCTCCAGGACGTCGGCGGTGAAGCCGCGCACGCCGTGGGCGGCGGCGTACTGGGTGGTGCGTGCGTGCAGCGCCGTCCCCAGGCCGCGGCCCTGCCAGTCGGGGTCGACGAGGTAGGCGACGTCGGCCAGCCGGGTGGACGGGTCGAGGTAGTACGAGCTGGTGGCGACGATGCGTTCGTTCTCCTCCTCGCCGACGACCGCGGCGAAGGCCATCTCCCGGTCGTAGCTGACGCTGGTGAGGTGCTGGGCCATCTGCCGGGTCATCGACGAGAGGTTGCGGAAGAACCGGGTGCGCACGTCCTCGGGGTTCAGCCGGTAGAAGAGGTCCTGCAGCAGCCGGTCGTCGGTGGTGCGGGTGGGCCGTAGCAGCACCTCGGTGCCGTCGCGCAGCGTGACCGTGCTCTCCTCGTCCACCGGGTAGGCGCGGCGGCTGCGCATCGCCTGGTCGGGCGGCAGCAGGCCCAGCTCCTTGGCCTGCTCGAGCAGCTCGGCGCGGTGGTCGGGGTGGGCGATCTCGATGAGGGCTGCGGCCCGCTGCCGCAGCGTCATGCCGTAGAGGAACGCCGAGCCGTACTCGGTGATGATCCAGTGCGCCTCGTAGCGCGGGATGGTCACCGCTTCTCCTGCGTCCAGCCGTCCCTTGATCGTCGAACGGCCCTGGGCGTCGGTCGAGGGGACGCAGACGATCGCGCGGCCCCCACGCGAGCGGGCTGCGCCGTAGTGGAACGCCGGGGTCGACCCGACGCCGCCGTACGGCAGGCCGTTACGCGACTCCGCGCACACCTGACCGGTGAGGTCGACGGCGAACGCCTGCGTGATCGACACCATCCGGTTCTGCGCGGCGATGATCATCGGGGCGCTGATCTGGTCGATCGGCCGGAAGGAGTACGTCTTGGCGTTGTCGATGGCGTCGAAGAGCCGGCGCGTGCCCATGGCCAGGCTCGCCACCACCCGTCCGCGCGACATCGACTTCTGCCGCCCGGTGATGGCCCCGGACTCCACCAGGTCGAGCACCGCGTCGGTGATCACGTCGCTGTGCACGCCGAGGTCCTGGCGACCGCCCAGGCGGGCCAGCACCTGGCTGGCCAGCACCCCCGGGCCGATCTGCAGGGTGGCACCGTCGGGGACCAGGCGGGCGACGTAGCGCGCGATGTCCTCGATCTCGGGCCCGAACTCGCCCTGCGGCTGGTACTCGATCACCGACGGCTCGACTTCGATCACCGCGGTGAACTTGTCGAACGGGACGAGCGTGTCGCCCCGGGTGCGCGGCATGGCGGCGTTGATCTCGGCGATCACCACCGGCGCGGCCTCGATCATCGACCGCGACAGCCCGACCGAGGCGCCGAGGCTGCACATGCCCCCGGCGTCCGGCTCGGAGACCTGGACGACGGCAACGTCCACCGACATGCGCCCCATGGCGAGCAGCCGAGGGACCTCGCGCAGCAGCAGCGGTGCGTAGTCGACCCGACCGGCCGGCAGCAGCGGCAGCATGTCGCGGGAGATGAACCAGGTGCGGTGCGACACCACGGGCCGGCGGGGCTGGTCCTCGAGCGCCCGGGTGAGGAAGTGCTGCACCCGCACGCCCGGGTGCTTGAGCGCGGCATCCTCCAGGGCGTCCAGGAAAGTGGTGGGCGTGGCGCAGGCGCTGCTGACGAACACGTGGCCGCCCGTGGGCACCAGGCGCACGGCCTCGTCCGCCGAGATGGCGTTCGCCCGCCAGCTGGCGGCGGCCAACGCGGCCTTGAGGCCCATGAGGGTGAAGCGTAGGTCGACCGGACCGGCCGCTCCCGGCCGATCGGCCAGGTCACTCCGTGAGCAGCAGCACCAAGGCGACCACGCCGACGGCCACCACGACGCCGCGCAGCACGGGCGTGGGCATCCTCCGCGCCACCTTGGCCCCGACGACGCCACCGAGCACGGATCCCACCGCGACGAGCAGCGCGGCCCCCCAGTCGACGGGTGCGGCCAGGGCGAAGACGACAGCGCCCACCAGGTTGGCCACCCCGGCGAGCACGTTCTTCACCGCGTTGACCTGCTGCAGGCCCAGCGCGAGGCCGAGCCCGAGCACCCCGACCAGCAGCACCCCCTGGGCGGCGCCGAAGTAGGCGCCGTACACGCCGGTTACGAGCACCGCCGGCCACAGCCACCAGGCGGTGTGGTTGGGCGGGCGGGTCGCGGCTCGCCGTCCCAGCCACGGCTGCACCAGGACGAGCACCACGGCGATGCCCACCAGCCACGGGACCACCGCCTCGAAGACGCGCTCGGGGAAGGCGAGCAGCAGCGTGGCGCCGAGCAGGGCGCCCAGCCCGGTCGCTGACAGCAGCCGGGTCAGCACGGGGCGCAGCCCGCGCAGCTCGCGGCGGTAGCCGTAGGCCCCGCTCGCCGACCCGGGCACCAGCCCGATGGTGTTGGAGACGTTCGCGGTGACCGGCGGCAGGCCCATCGCCAGCAGCGTCGGGAACGTGATGAGGCTGCCCGACCCCACCACGGTGTTGATCGTGCCCGCGGCGAAGCCGGCCAGCACCACCAGCAGCGCCTCACCGGCCGTGAACCCGAGCACGGGCTGATCATGACAGCCGGCGGGGGTTGGTGCGGCCCGCGCTGCCCAAGTGCGCCCTACGCGGCGCCGCCCCGGGGCCGCCCCGCGCGGCCGTCCCCACGCACGCTTGCGTCCGACCCGTCGTGGCGTGTCACCCCCACTTCTTCGGACGCAAGGGAGGGATCGGCGCGAGGGAGGGAGGCGGCGGGAAGTCAGGGTGGGGCGGAGCCGCGGGCCGCCTCCTGGGCGAGCAGGGAGTCGAGGTCGTGCAGGCGGTCCAGGCCGCGCAGGGGCTGGGCCATCCGCGGGTTGCCGGCCAACGCGTCGCGGGTGCGGGCCAGGAACGCCCAGTAGCCGGCGGTGAACGGGCAGGCGGTCGGCCCCACCCGCACCCGCGGGTCGTACCGGCAGCCGCCGCAGTAGTCGCTCATCCGGTTCACGTACGCCCCGCCCGCCGCGTATGGCTTGGTGGCCATGAGCCCGCCGTCGGCGTGCTGGGACATGCCGACGACGTTGGGCTCCATCACCCAGTCGTAGCCGTCGACGAACCAACGGCGGAACCAGTCGGTGAGCGCGTCCGGGTCGTAGCCGCGCTGCAGCGCCCAGCTGCCGAGCACCATCAGCCGGGGGATGTGGTGCGCCCAGCCGGCCTCGCGCACCTGGCCCAGCACGTTCGACAGGCACCGCGCCTGCACCGCGTCGGCGTCCGCCTGCTCGAACCACCGCGGCAGCCGGGTGTGGGCCGCCAGCGCGTTGCGGCGGCGGTAGCCGTCCCCGGCGAACCAGTAGACGTGCCAGACGTACTCGCGCCAACCCACCACCTGGCGCACGAAGCCCTCGACCGAGGCGAGGCCGGCGCGTCCCTCGCGGTAGGCCTGCTCGGCGGCGCGGACGACCTCGACGGGGTCGAGCAGGCCCAGGTTGAGCGGCACTGACAGCAGCGAGTGGGCCATCCACGGGTCGCCGGCGAGCATCGCGTCCTCGTTGCGGCCGAAGGCGGCGAGCCGGTGCTCAACGAAGTGGGCGAGGGCCGCGGACGCCTCTGCGTGCGTGACCGCGAACCGGCGCGGGCCGTCCCGGCCGACGAACGTCACGCCGTGGTCGCGCTCCCACCGGTTCAGCGTCGCGCGTACCGCCAGGTCGACGTCGTCCTCGACCGGCCACCAGGGTTCGGTCACGCCCACCTCGCGCAGGCTCGTCGCCCCGCGTGGCGGTGGCTCGCGGTTGTCCGCGTCGTAGTTCCACCGCCCGCCCACAGGCTGCCCGTCGGCGTCGAGCAGCAGCCCCAGGCGGCGCCGGACGTCGCGGTAGTAGTCCTCGAGCCGCAGCCGGCGCCGGCCCGCCGCCCAGGCGGCGAACTCGTCCCGGCTGAGCACCCAGCCGCGCTCGGGCAGCACGCTCACGCCGGGCAGGCCTCGGACGAACGCGTCCGCGGCCCGCGAGGTCGGCGCGCACACGTCGATGGGCTCGCCCACCTCGGCCAGCGCCTCGCGGTAGGTGGCGCGCCCCAGCAGCAGCGCCCGGTCCCCCAGCTCGGCGGCCCGGTGCTGCACGGCTGAGAGCAGCAGGTGCGCCTTGGCTCGGTGGACGCGCTGCCGCGCGAACGCCGCCCGCGACAGCACGAGAAGCGCCGGCCGGCCGGGCTCGACGAAGTGCGGCCCGAGCTGGTCGGCGAACAGCCAGCGCCGCACCAGGGTCAGGCCTGCGCAGCCGTGCCCGGGTCGGCCGCCGGGCCGGAACCCACCCACCCCGACACACCCGGCCGGGCCTGCTCGAGCGCCTCCTGCTCGGCGTCGACGACCGCCGCGGCCTGCGCGCTCGCCTCGTCGGCCGCCTGCTGGGCCAGCTGCTGCTGGCGGCGGACGTCCTCGGGCAGCTCGCCCACGTCGGCCAGCCCGCCGGCGGAGGTCGGCAGCGACCCGGCCAGGGTGCCCAACCCCTCCAGGGCCCGGCCGAGCTCGCTCGGGACGATCCACACCTTGTTCGCGTCGCCGGCGGCGATCTTGGGCAGCATCTGCAGGTACTGGTAGCTCAGCAGCTTCTGGTCGGGGTTGCCGCGGTGGATCGCGTGGAACACCGTCTGGATCGCCTGCGACTCGCCGTCCGCGCGCAGGATCGCGGACTGCTTGCCGGCCTCGGCGGCCAGGATCGCCGCCGCCTTCTGGCCCTCGGCCTGCAGGATCGCCGCCTGCTTCTGGCCCTCGGCGGTGAGGATCTGGCTCTGCCGCACACCCTCGGCGTTGAGGATGACCGCACGCTTGTCGCGGTCGGCGCGCATCTGCTTCTCCATCGCGTCCTTGATGGACGGCGGCGGGTCGATCGCTTTGAGCTCCACCCGGTTCACCCGGATACCCCACTTGCCGGTCGCCTCGTCCAGCACGCTGCGCAGCGCATTGTTGATCTCCTCGCGGCTGGTAAGCGTCTTCTCCAGGTCCATACCACCGATGACGTTGCGCAGCGTGGTCACGGTGAGCTGCTCGATGCCGGCGATGTAGTTGGCGATCTCGTAGGTGGCGGCCTTCGGGTCGGTCACCTGGTAATAGATGACGGTGTCGATCGACACCACCAGGTTGTCCTGGGTGATCACCGGCTGCGGCGGGAACGACACCACCTGCTCGCGAAGGTCGAGCAGCGGCAGCACCCGGTCGACGAAGGGCACCACGATGGTGAGTCCCGGGTTGAGGGTGCGCTGGTAGCGGCCCAGCCGCTCGACGATGCCGGCGCGTGCCTGGGGCACGATCCGCACCGAGCGGATGAGGGTGAGGAAGATGAACAGCGCGAACAGGAAGGCCAGGAACAGCCCGACCGCGGTACCGATCTCCATCTGTAGATGCCCCTTCCGTCCGCTACGACCGGCCGCGTCCGCTACGGGCCGGCCCGGAAGACCAGTGCCGTGGCCCCTTCGATCTGGACCACCTGCACCTTCTCCCCCGGCTCGATCACCTCGTGCTCGTCGAAGGCTCGCGCCGACCAGACCTCGCCCGCCAACTTCACCTGGCCCGACTCACCGTCCACCCGGGCCAGGACGACGGCCTGCCGGCCCACCAGGGCCGCCACGCCCGTCCGCGTCTCCAGCGGGGTGCGCAGGTGGCGCCGGGCGATCGGGCGCACCACCCCGAGCAAGGCGGCGCTGGCCAGGATGGCCACGACGGCCGACAGCAGCAGTGGCGCGCCGAACGCCGCGGCGACGGCGCCCGCCAGCGCGCCGCCGGCCAGCATGAGGAAGACCAGGTCGAGCGTGGTGGTCTCGATGATCCCCAGGACCACCGCGAGACCCAGCCAGCCGGCCCAGGCGTTCTCGCCCAGCCAGTCGACGATGCCGTCCACGTCTCCAGGCTAGTCCGCGCCGCCGAGGCCGGCAGGCTGCGCGGACCGGGCCGTCCAGCGGCCGTCGCGCCGCTCCACCTGCAGGCCCAGCCCGAAGCAGTCCGACAGGGCCGGGGCGGTCAGGGTCGTCTCGATCGGGCCGGATGCCACCACCTGCCCCGCCCGCAGCAGCAGGGCGTGCGTCATCGCCGGCGGGATCTCCTCGACGTGGTGGGTGACCAGCACCATGCTCGGGGCGGCCGGGTCGGACGCGAGCGCGTCCAGCGTGGCCACCAGGCGCTCCCGGCCACCGAGGTCGAGGCCGGCGGCGGGCTCGTCCAGCAGCAGCAGCTCGGGGTCGGTCATGAGGGACCGGGCGATCTGGGCACGCTTGCGCTCGCCCTCCGACAGTGTGCCGAAGGTGCGCTCGGCCAGATGCGCGATGCCCATCCGCTCGAGCAGATCCTCGGCCCGCTGCGCGTCGTAGCCCTCGTATCTCTCTCGCCACCGGCCGACCACCGCGTAGGCCGCGGTGAGCACGAGGTCGCGCACGCGCTCGGACGGCGGGATGCGGTCGGCGAGCACCGCGCTGGCCAGGCCGATGCGGGGCCGCAGCTCGAACACGTCGACGCTTCCCAGCAGCTCTCCGAGCACCTCCGCGTACCCCGACGAGGGGTGCACCTGGGTGGCGGCGACCGACAGCAGGGTCGTCTTGCCGGCGCCGTTCGGGCCGAGCACGACCCACCGCTGGTCCTCCTCGACCCGCCAGCTGACCGTGTCGAGGAGCCGCTGCCCGGACCTCACGACGCTGACGTCGGCGAACTCCAGCGCAGCCACGGGCCCACCCTACGGAGTCCCGCTGGTGGTTCTACGCTGGCGCGCGTGCCGACACCCACCCGCGCCGCGTTGCTGGCCGCGTGGGGTACGGCCGCGCTGGCGGGCCGGGTCGACATCGACGCCGCGGTGGTGGCGATCGAGCGGGCCGACGAGGCCCACCTCGTGTGCAGCGGCCTGGACCAGCCCGAGGAGCTGGGCGAGGCCCTTCAGCGGCTGCGCGCCGAGGGAGTGCTGGGCCTGCGGCTGGTGCTGCCCGTCCCCGGCGACCTGCTGGGGCTGCGTGGCCCGGCCGAGGTGAACCGTGCGGCGCTGGCGGTCGGCGAGGCCGTGCTCGGGGTGCATCGCGCGCAGGGGGCTGCCCGGTGGGTGCCGGCGTTGGTCCCGGCCGTGCGCACGTTCGGCCCGCCCGGCGACGAGGGGCACTGCGTGACCTGGCGGTGCCTGCCCGCGGCGGCCGGCCCGCCCGACGGCTTGACCGTGGCCGGGGCCGACCGCGAGCTGCGCGAGGCGCTGCAGGCGTGCACCGAGCAGCTGCAGCGGCTCGACGTGGCGACCTGGCAGTCCGGTGCCCGGCAGGCCCAGGCGTTGCGCGAAGCCCGTCCGGTGCTGCGGCTGCCGGACGACGTCGACCCGCGGGCCGCTGCGCTGGCCGACCGGGCGCTGCACCTGCTGGACGTGGCCGAGGCCGCCGCCGGCGACGACGGCGGCTCGGTCAGCGCGCATGCCGGAGCGGCCCGGCTGGCCGCGCTCGCGCCGCTGAGCCGGGCGGCCCGGCACGCACTGGTGGCCGCGTGCGGCGCAGGGCTGGAGGCCGTGCTGCGGCAACCCGCCCGATGACCATCGCTGCCGCCGACCGTCCGACGCTGCTGCTCACGTTCACCGGCCGGGACCGTCCCGGACTCACCGCGGCGCTGTTCGCCGGGCTGTCCGTCCACCCGGTGGAGGTCGTCGACATCGAGCAGGTGGTGGTGCGGGGACGGCTGGTGCTGGGGGTGCTGCTCGCGATGGCACCCGGCCACGCCGTCGGCTTCGAGCCGGTGGTCGCGACCGCCCGGGAGACAGCCCGGCGGCTCGACCTCGAGGTGGAGGCCGCCGTCGGGGTGGGCGACCCGGCCGCCCGCAGCGGCGGCCGGGTGCTGGTCACCGTCCTGGGCAGCCCGCTGGAGCCGGCAGCCGTGGCCGGGCTGACGGCCGAGGTGGCGGCCGGCGGCGCCAACATCGACACCATCAGCCGGCTGGCCGCCTACCCGGTCACCTCGGTGCGGCTGGAGGTGTCCGGCGCCGACGCCGACGTCCTGCGCACCGCGCTGGCGGCGGCAGCCGCCCGGCTCGGCGTCGACGTCGCGGTGGAGCGGGCCGGGCTGCACCAGCGCGCCACCCGACTGGTCGTCCTCGACGTCGACTCGACCCTGGTGCAGGGCGAGGTGATCGAGATGCTCGCCACGCGGGCCGGTGTGCACGAGCAGGTGGCCGCCGTCACCGACGCGGCGATGCGGGGCGAGCTGGACTTCGAGCAGTCGCTGCGCGCCCGGGTGGCGCTGCTCGCGGGCCTTCCCGCGCAGGCGCTCGAGGAGGTCCGCCGCGACGTCGTGCTCACCCCGGGCGCTCGCACCCTGGTGCGCACGCTCAAGCGGCTGGACTACCGGGTCGCCATCGTCAGCGGCGGCTTCACCCAGGTGACCGACGACCTGGTCGCCGTGCTGGGGCTGGACTACTCGGCGGCCAACACCTTGGAGGTCGTCGACGGACATCTGACCGGGCGCCTCGTCGGCCCCGTCCTGGACCGCGCCGGCAAGGCCGAGGCGCTGCGCCGGTTCGCCGCCCGGGCCGGCGTCCCGCTCGCCCAGACGGTCGCCATCGGCGACGGGGCGAACGACCTGGACATGATCGCCGCCGCCGGGCTGGGGATCGCCTTCAACGCCAAGCCGGTCGTGCAGGCCGCCGCCGACGCGGCGGTCACCGTCCCCTACCTGGACTCGGTGCTCTACCTGCTCGGCATCAGCCGGGAGGACGTCGAGGAGGCCGACCGCGCCGACGGCACGCCCACCCCGGCGCCGCCGCTGGCCTGACCCGCGGCCTGCTCACCGTGGGACGTGGAAGGCCTCGAGCCGGGCGGTCTGCGCGTCCAGCTCCGCCCACCCGGGCACCTGCAGGGCCAGCACGGCGATGCCGCTGGTGGGGAACTTGCCGGCCATCCGCTCCCGGTCGTCGGCCGGCCCGGTTCCGTCGTCGAGCAGCAGCGCCAGTCGCTCGGTGCCCGGGTTGTGGCCGATGACCAGGGCGGTCGCGACATCGTCGGGCAGGGTGCGCAGCAGCACGACCACGTCCCACACCGCGGCGTCGTACAGGTCGTCTTCCACCCGGGTGGGGACGTCGGCGGCGGCCGCGGCCTCCAGCTCGGCCGCGACCAGCTCCCACGTCTGCCGCGCGCGCAGGGCGCTGGAGACCAGGGCGAGGTCGGGGACGAGCTCCCGCTCGGCCAGCCACCGGCCGGCGCCTGGGGCCTCGCTGCGGCCCCGCTCCCCGAGCGGCCGCTCGTGGTCGGGCACCCCGTCGGGCCAGTCGGACTTCGCGTGCCGCAGCAGGATCAGTCGTCGCGTCGCGTCCACATCGACGATCATGCTTCGCCCCGGCCCCGCGCGCAGCACACTCGGCTCATGTCGTCGCGCGCACCGGCCCTGCTGGCCGGCTACGGGGTGGTCTGCGGGCTCAACGTGCTGGGCCACGTGCTCGAGCAGCCGTGGCTGCGCTGGCTCACCAAGCCGCTGCTCATGCCCCTGCTCGCGGGCTACCTGCTGGCAGCCTCCGGCCGTCCGCTGGACCGCCGCTCGCGGCTCGTGCTCGTCGCGCTGGTCTGGTCCTGGGTGGGCGACCTCATGCTCATGGGCGAGGGCGAGACGTTCCTGCTGGCGGGCCTCGGCGGCTTCCTGCTCGCGCAGCTGACCTACCTCGCGGCCTTCGGCCCGTCCGTGCGCAGCGGACCGCTGGGCCGGCAGCCCGCGTTGGTCGCGCCCTATGTCATCGCCTGGGCCGGGCTCCTGGCCGTGCTGGGGCCGAGGCTGGACGACCTGCTGCTGCCCGTGACGGTCTACGGCGCGTCGCTGGTTGCGATGGCGGCGACGGCGACCGGTGTGCACCGGCGCACCGCGGTGGGAGCCGGCCTGTTCGTCGTGTCCGACGCACTCATCGCCTTGACCCGGCTCACCGGGCAGCTACCCCTGCGCGCCAGCCGCGCCGAGCCGCTGGTGATGTCGACCTACACCCTGGGCCAGGCCCTCATCACCTCGGGCGTCGTCGCGGCAGCCCGTCCCGCCGACCCTCGCTGATCACGTTAAGTAGGCAGACGGCGGCTTTGCTCGGTACCGAGACCGTGCAAAGCCGCACAAGTCCCGCTTAACGTGATCAGTTGGGACGGGCGCGGAGGCCGGGCGTCACGCCCCGACGGCGTGCACGCCGCCATCGACGTGCACGATCTCGCCGGTGGTCTTGGGGAACCAGTCCGACATCAGCGCCACGCAGGCCCGAGCGGCCGGCTCAGGGTCGCTCATCTCCCAGCCCAGCGGGGCCTTCTCGTGCCAGACGGCCTCGTACTGGCCGAAGCCTGGGATGTGTGTGGCGGCCATCGTCTTGATCGGTCCGGCGGCCACCAGGTTGACCCGCACGTTCTCCTTGCCCAGCTCGCGGGCCAGGTAGCGAGAGGTCGACTCGAGCGCGGCCTTGCTGACACCCATCCAGTCGTAGGTGGGCCAAGCCACGGCCGCGTCGAAGTCCAGTCCGACGACGGACGCGCCGTGCGGCCCGAACAGCGGCCGGGCCGCCATCGTCAGCGACTTCAGCGAGAAGGCAGACACGTGCAGCGCGACGGCGGCGTCCTCCCACGGCGTGGTCAAGAAGTTGCCGCCCAGCGCTGACTGCGGAGCGAAGCCG
>Ga0209594_1001043_pt1 | contig 14442 bp, 15 predicted proteins | sample AshMeaCrysSpring_FD_184126 | JGI IMG/M metagenome (GOLD analysis project Ga0209594, IMG submission 184126) | Groundwater microbial communities from Big Spring, Nevada to study Microbial Dark Matter (Phase II) - Ash Meadows Crystal Spring... | ecosystem: Environmental > Aquatic > Deep subsurface...
AAGAAACCTACAACATCGTAGCTGCACACGGTTACTTTGGTCGTTTAATCTTCCAATACGCATCTTTTAACAACAGTCGTTCTTTACACTTCTTCTTAGGTGCATGGCCTGTAGTAGGTATCTGGTTCACCGCATTAGGTGTATCCACCATGGCATTCAACTTAAACGGTTTCAACTTCAACCAGTCTATCCTTGATTCACAAGGTCGTGTAGTAAACACCTGGGCTGATATTTTAAACCGCGCTAACTTAGGTTTTGAAGTAATGCACGAGCGCAACGCTCACAACTTCCCCTTAGATTTAGCAGCAGGTGAAGCAGCTCCAGTAGCTTTAACCGCTCCTTCTATCAACGGGTAATAGTTGAATAAATAACAAAACGCTCTCCTTCGGGGGGCGTTTTTTTTTGTTTTAAGTAGTAGGGTGGGCAATGCCCACCTTACTATTTTACAAAATTGTGATATTTACATCGTCGAAGTCTTGAAACTGTCCTAAATTTGCTGGTTGAATTTCGTTGTTAATATCTATGATCATGCCCACGTAATAAGTTTGATTTCCTTGCCAGTATGAGTCGCCTTCCCCTGGTAAAGTAAGGTTGACGGTTTGCACTTCTGTGCTACCATTGGCTGTGAGAGAGTCAACTTCAACAGTGTTGAGAAGCTTGTCTTCGGTTGAAAACCAGTTGTTGTCAGATAAGTAGAAACTTACAGTAAATGCTTGTGCGTTGATTCCTGAATTATTCTTAACTCCAAATTCTACATCAAAGCTGTCTCCTGCATTTAATGGTTCGTTAATTATATCGAAATAGTTACCCACTAACTCAGGGGCTACCGATATATCTACATCATCGAAGTCTTTAAATTTACCCTGGTTGGTGTTGTTATCCTCTACAGACTCTTCTAGCTGATTTTCTGCATCTACTATCATCCCAATATAGTAAGTACCATTTCCCTGCCAGAATGGGTCATTTGCGTTGGGTAAATCAAGGTTAATAGTTTGCTCTTCTGTGGTGTTATTTCCTGCTAGGGCGGGAATGTCAACTGTTTGGAGGAGTTTATCACTGGTGGAAAACCAGTCATTATCTGAGAGGTAGAAGCTTACTGTGGACTTTTCTGAGCTTCCTGGAGAGTTATTTACTACCTCATAGATTATTTCTACTGTTGCTCCTGCACTTGATGGCTCTGTTACTACATCAAAGAAGTTGGGGGCTAAGTCAGGGAGGGGTGGTGTTACTGAAACTTCTACATCATCTTGACCTACAAATTGAACATCATTACTGTTGTTATTTTCATTTATTTCTGCAATTTGTTCATCTGCATCTACCACCATCCCTACATAGTAAATGCCATTTTCGCCCCAAAACTCATTACCTTCTCCTGGTAAAGTGAGGTTATAAACAATTCTTCCTGTTTTGCTGTTTCCTGGGAGGGTAGTTATTTCGTAGGTATCCAGGAAAAAGTCATTAGCTGAGATAAAAGAGTTGTCAGAAAGATAGAATTTTACTGCAAACTGTCCTGCTTCTCCTTCTTCGGTGTTTTCTACTTCAAATTCTAGATCAAAGCTTTGCCCTACTACTAACGGTTCATTCAGAATATCCAAGAATGCGGGGATTAAGTCTTTATTTCCTCCATTCCACTCTACTGCACCTATATCTAGATTGCCATCAAATACGCGGGTAAAACCTTCTCCTCGTTGATCGAAGGGTATCGGTTCTGTAATATCTTGATCTCCGTCTAAGTTTTGGGCGTCTGGAGGTACTAAACCTGCTTGACTTCTCCCCGCTCTAAAGAGACGGGGATTCTAAAAGGATGTCGCAATTTAGGCTAAATAGCCGAAATAAATTGCTCCACTCTTTTTCGATATTCTTTACATAAATTTTCATATAGAGAATATCGCTTTGGCGCAGTCAAAAACGCCCTACACACCTTAACTAGACTTATGCCTAGCTGTATGCTTACTTTTACTAAAATATTTGCAGATCCATTGCAATCTGCATTAATTGCTTTATGAAATTTTGGCTGATATAAACCACGCTTAATTCTTTTTCCTGATGCTTTCCAGTCTTTGGGTTTTTCACCATATTTTGGTAGTTCATCTTTATCTAAAAAAGAAGCTTTACTTGTATAACTTTCTTCTGTCTCTATGAATTTAATTCCGTATTCAAGGCATAGTTGTTCAATTCTATTTTTTAATTTGGCAGTAGGAATTTGAACAAATCTTTGATTATTTTTTCTGCCAATATTAATAGAGTCTTTTTGCCTATCATTCCAACCAAAAACTATTGTTCCAATATTATTATTAAGACACCAGTTAATAATAAACCTTGCAGCTTTATTAATATTATCACGCATTTGGCGATTACGCTTTTCGGTTATTGCTGCTAGTTCGTCATCCCAATACGCCTCTGGTTTTCCAGTTTTAAGTTTGCTAATTTTTTTGTTGTACCATTGATTCTGAGACTTTACTTTTTTTCCGTCAATAATAAAAGACTTCCCTATATTACTAACACAAGTTAACCAATTATCAAGTCCATGATCTATACCTAAAACATTGTCAGAATTTAGCTTTATATTAATGTTAGGTGCTTCTGTTACATACTCAGCATAAAAACAATTATTTCTAGGAACTATTCTTATCTCTTTAATATCAGAAAACTCTAAATTTGATGGCATTGGCAAGTAGAAGCAATCAAGTCCAAACCATACTTTTACTTGCTTTCCTAGTGAGCATTTGATTCCTTTTTCGGTCAATGCAATCCATTTTTTTGGGTAAACGACGGGAGCTAAACCTCCACTTTTTCTATATTTAGGTAATCTTGGTTTATTTGCTAATTTTCCTTCAAAATAGAGCTTGTTTAATTTTTGATAAGATTTAAAACTATCAGCCACTTTATGCAAAGCTTGTTGAGCTACACTTGAACGCAAAGCTTTAAAATGAAGATTATGCTTCATTATTTTATCGAGCGAATAACCAGTAACATAAGCTTTTGCTTTAAAATAAAGTTGCCGACAATAATAAATTCCACAATTGATGAGGTTATTACTTTCTCTGCAAACATATTCCAAGGTGGCTTTTAGGTTATCATTTGGATTTATTAAGTCTTGTTGACAGTGATAATTTGCCATTCGTTACTCCTTTCGACCCGTTACATTTATTATAGTTCCACCCACATGGATTGTCAAGGGTATAGTATGAAAGAGAAAGATGACTACAAAAAACATTTCACATCTAATTCTTTAGGTCGCAACCAGTATGGAGAATCTAAAATTATTGGGGATAAGACAAAAAAACATTTTTCGTTGTCTATAGATTTAACGGAAAAACTAGCTGATTACGCGAAAAGTGAAGGGATAACGCAAAGTGATGTAGTAGAAATGGCTGTCAGGAGATATCTAAGAATGCCCCGATCAAAAGACTAAAGTCTTTTTTCGCTCCACGCTACAGGAGAAAAGCCTGGGCTAACTCTCGCTCAGATTATTTTTGGTTTTTCCTTGTGCAACTAATCCTGGTAAAGCATCTGAAGTTGCTAAATAAACGCCTTCTGGTAATTTTTCTATCTGAAGTTTTAAGATTCGTTCCATTTGAGTTTCTCCTTTTATATTATATAATAGCGGTGGTTTCGATTTACAGCGGTAACCTACCGACGACGAAGTGACATAGACCACTTGGGGTTAAAACCCCTTTGCGAGTAGCTAAAGTCCACTAAAGTGGACTAATTTTTTTCATAAATTACATAATCTTTTGAGTCCGTTTTAACGGACTTTAGCTACTCGCAAAGGGATTTCAATCCCAGGCGGATTATGTTACCAAGCAGATTGGGTGAAAAAAAGACAGGCGATCGCTTTTTCTAAACTGCACCTGGGTGAAAAAAAACAGGCGATGCCTGGGGCAAGGCTTGCGCCTACGCTTTTTATTCCTCTTTTCAATTTTACTTATCCAAACCTGTCAAATGTTTAATTATCACATCCAGTTTTCCATTAGCATTTTTAACTTCTTGTTTCAATTCTGAGATTTCTGTTTTTACTTCTTCCATGTCTTTTTCTAATAAATCAAAAGCTTCTCCTATCCATCCATTTTGACATGATATTTAACTTTTTTTCAATATTTTTTTTTTAGAGCGGGCGATTGAAATCGCGCCTATAGAGGCGAAGTTCGCCTGCGCGGACTTTTTTTATTATAACATTTTGGAGGGGAAATGAACCAACATTTTTTATTAATTTTTTGTTTCATAATTAGCTATTTTGGGTTTTGATATAGGGCGATCGGGTTGTTTATTCAAAGCTTTAAAATCTGATAAATATTTATTAAATATATTTGGAAATATTTTACTCTACTTTTTTTAAAGTAAGTGCCATAAAGTACGGTTTTAAAACTAAATAACTCTACCAAAAAATAAGGAGACAGACTAAGTTTGTTTTAGGGGGGATGTTTTACGCCAGCACATTATTGGTAAATCATTGGTAAATATTATAGAATAGTCAACTCTAACCCCAGATGGTTGGCAGGGCTGTTTCATTCTACTTATGTAATTGCATTTTTGACATTAACAATTGTCTGCGTAACTAAATAAAATTAAAATTGACACACACTATCTAATTAACCCGCGCTAAAAGAAGCCAAGGAAAAAGTGAATTTGGGGCTTTTTACAACTGGACAAAATAACTATCAACTGGACTAACCAAAAGCCCCAAATTCACTTTTTCCTTGATTCATTTCTTGGCGGGTTTTGTCTATGTAGCAACGGGTTTAACCCCGTTGTTACAGGTTAATGATTTAAAAGTTTTGATAAAATAACAGAAATTAACCCCTAAAAACCCCATATAACAAGGGTTTTAACAATTATCAAATTTTTAAATGAAACAGCCCTGCTATCCCAGAAGGGAAAAAATAGTTAACAAAACATAACAAATTATGATTTGGTTGATGTCAAAGTTTTAAACTTATGATATGTTAATGTAAGTAAGAGAGCGTTTTGAGCAAAATGTTTGAGTAAAATATTTGATTTAACATAACTATTTCCCATGAACAAAAACTCACCAGAAACAGGATTAAATAGTGTCCATACTAATAACTTTCCCGCGCTTTTAAGTAAGTTGGGCATATCTTTGGTAGTGTCTACTTATCAAGCAGGAAAACTGATTATTATTCGTAACCAAGATGGGGTTATTAATACCCATTTTCGCAACTTTCAAAAACCAATGGGTTTGGCTGTAACTAGAGAAAAAATAGTTGTGGGTACCGCTTCTCAAATTTGGGAATTGCGTAATGTTCCCGCTGTTACTGCACAGTTAGAACCTGCAGGTAAACATGACGCTTGTTATTTACCACGAAAAAGTCATGTAACTGGGGATATTAATATTCATGAAATGGGGTTTGTTGGGGGTGAGTTATGGTTTGTAAATACTCGATTTTCTTGTTTGTGTACTTTGGATGCAGAACATAGTTTTGTACCACGTTGGCGACCGCCTTTTGTAACTGCTTATGATTTAAGCGACAGATGTCATCTCAATGGTTTGGCGATTAAAAATAATCAACCTCAATATGTTACTGCTTTAGGAGCCACCAACAGCGCGCAAGATTGGCGGGAAAATAAGGCTAAGGGGGGCATTTTGATGGATATCACCAATAACGAGTTTATCCGTCAAAACCTCTCTATGCCCCATTCTCCCCGTTGGTATAACCATAAATTATGGTTACTGGAGTCAGGTTATGGGAGTTTTGCGCAAGTTAACGCCAACTCTGGGAAAGTAGAAACTATAACTCAACTTTCTGGTTTTACGCGTGGTTTGGATTTTTGGGGGGAGTTTGCTTTTATAGGTTTGTCTCAAGTGCGGGAAACTGCGGTGTTTAGTGGGATTCCAATTACAGAAAAGGCACAAGAGCGGATTTGCGGTGTCTGGGTGGTAAATATCAAAACGGGGGAAACAGTGGCGTTTTTGCAGTTTACTTCTGGGGTAGAGGAAATTTTTGCAGTGCAAGTTATCCCAGGTTTTACCTATCCAGAGATACTTGACTGGGATGATAAGTTGTTGGAAAATTCTTTTGTTTTACCTAATGCAGCTTTGGCGGAAGTGGAGTTAACAGCTAGGGAAGTTGAGGATACTTAACAATATGCAGGGGATGCCTTTAATTTATCCGTTATCTTCTCCTAGTGGCTCAAAAATGCGGTAAAGTCATTCTTTCATATAGCAATCCTATTTGAGTTGTGGTATAGACTTGCGGGCTTAAGCCCCCAGTCTGGAGTACCTTGTCTATTACGGTGCGCCTACCGAAGACGTTCGCGCCAGCGTATTTGCAGTAAAAGCATAGATTTATCACAATTAAAATAGGATTGCTATAGACAAAAGACAATGGGATGGGTGTCGATTTTCTCTCCACAACTTTTTGAGAAACACTCATTTTGAATTTACCAGGTAAAAGTGCAAGAAAAAAGTGCTTAAAAATCTATGATATTAAAGTTATTTTATTACTAAAATTTATCAAAAAAAATTTATCCTCGCTTCAATATTTTCTGATAACGTTGCACCATACCAGCAATGGCTGCTAAAAGTAACCAACTCAAAGTATTTACCCGCAAATCAAAAATAGTGACATCCAACAGATTAAATAAGGTACAACTTGCAAAAGCAACTAAATAAGTAAATAAAATTAATTGCTCTCTTTCTCTTTTAACTGAGAAAAGTCTCATTAAAATAACCGCTTTTGCTATTATCCAACCCACTAAACCAAATAAGATTAAAGTAGCGGGAATACCAGTCTCAGCCATTAACATTAATGGGAGGTTGTGGGGATGTCCCAACCATTCTTGATATTGAGCACCATAAAGAGGGGTAAAGTTGCGTAAACCCCAACCAAAAAAGGGGCGCTTCTGGGTTAACTCCCATGCAAACCGCCATTGAGTAATGCGCATAATTTCTTTAGGTCTTTCGCCATACATTTCATCAGAGAGTCGCGCCCAAAAATAAGCTGGGATGATACCCCGCAACCAACTACGCCCAGGTTGTGGTCCAAAAGCTGCCCACAAAATACTAACTGCAACCGTTGCAACTCCTGCAACTAACCAGTGCCACCCCAGATAAAGGGCAAAAACTACACAGATACATAAGGCGATCGCCCAAGCATTACGAGAGCTGGTAAAAACCAAACCTATCCCATCCCCTATCAAAGTGAGAGTGAGAAAACAGATAACCCAGGGTGGTTTGTTTTTTTGTCGCCAAGTATCCAAGCATAAACCGAGGCTAAAACTAAAGACAATGAGGAGATAGAGAGCGAGGATATTAGCATACATAAAAACTGATGCCATTCTCTCTTCTGGGTTTCCTCGAGCGACTAACTCCCAACCCAAAAATAACATAGGGGTTGTCCAACCCCAAAAAAGTTGACCCACTCCTAAAATAACGATAGGTAGGGAGGGAATAACTATTAACCAAGCTAACTGACGTAGGTGTGAGGGTTTTTGAATTAAAAACTGAAAACCTGCAAAAAAGGCAAAGAAGGGCAAAAAATTAGCTAACCCCAAAAACGCTTCTTTTGGGGAAAAAGCAAAACAAGAGATAACGAGTAACCAGAGACTTAAAATAGCCAATACCTGGTTAAAAGGTTGTTTAACTATTTGGTGGTATTTTTGCTTCCAAATCAAAATCAAAGCCAAAATTAACCCCACTTCTCCCAAAGCGGGAAAAATGGGTAAAAATAATAGCCCCAGTTTTGCTAAATTCCAAGTTAATATGCGGGTTGCCAACATTCACTACGGATAAGACGAATTTGTGCTAGGGCGAAAATGGTGGGTATGATGCGGGTATAGTTGGTGGAAATGGAGCGCCAACCCAAGTCAGCTAAAAAATAACCCCACAACACTGGGCCTACAAAAGCAAACACAGTACGCACAGCACCATAACGAGCTGCACTCATTACCATACCTTGCTTGGCGGTTTGTAATGCTAAATGGTTTTGTAACTGTGCGGCGGCTACTGCACCACCTCTCACCAGAGCGGTTTTAGCTGCTTGATAAGTAGCACAATGGAGTGCAAATTGCTGGGCAATTTTGTTTAATAGCCAGGGTTTAAGAATAGAACCCACTGCTATAGTACTACTGCCTTTGAGTAATAAATTTACAGGGTTGTGTTGCAGGTGTACTGGTAAAGGTTCTGGTGAATTGGACTGAGCGAGCGATCGCACTACTTGAGCATTGAGAGATTTTTGTTCAGAAGCTGGTAAACGAGTCCAAGCTTTACTCATCAAATCAAGAAATATTTCTGCTTCTATTTCTGTGGTTGACATTGCTTGAGAATAGGGTATTTTAAGGAAATGACAAACTTTAATGAGAGTTTGGCGATAACTCACTTGTTGAGTTTTTCCTCTTAATACTGTTAACCCATCTGCTGCAAGATAGCGAAAGCGCTCTTCTAAATAGTCTAACTTACTATTCCAATCAAGACTTTGAACTTCTAGAGGTAATGGTGTTTTCAAGTAGTCTATTGGATTAAATTTTCGTGCAAATAATACCTGAGTCAACTGTTCTAATTCTTCTTCTGTAGCTAACTCCAGTGCTTCTCTTAGTTCATCTTCCAAGGTTTTTTTCTCTCCTCCCTTAAAATTATTAATTATAGCAATCTTTTATCCGTTGTGGTAAGGCAAGGGGCTGAAGCCTTTTGTCTTATTGTTTTTTTCACCAAAAAATATGCGATTAATTTTGTTTACTTAGGTTGTGAGTGGGCAAGGGGCTGAAGCCCCTTGTCTTGTGGTGTGTATTTATATATAAACAATATTGGTACCAATAATAATACTCGAATAAAAATCAATCATTTACATAAAATTATTTTAATTTATTCAGGTCAATATTGGTTTAAAAAACTGGCAAAAAATAAAAAAAAAATTGGTTTTAACTAAAGATAAAAAGGCAGAATAACTGTTATAATTAGAATCAATATAGCATTCCTAAATAGGTTGTAAAATTAGATCCCCCCTAACCCCCCTTGATAAGGGGGCTAGACGCGAAAATTTATCACAAATCATTTAGGAGTGGTATAGAGTTGGAAAAGACTCTAACCAATTAACTAATTCATTTAAAATTAGAAAAAGATGAGCAAGAAACAAGCTGATATTGGCAGTAAACGTTTAATTAGTTTATCCCCTGATAAATGGGTACGCTGGTTAACTCAAAATCCCAACTTAACTTTCAAAGAAATTATTTCCTCTGATTTTCAATGGGTAGCAAGAGAAAATGATGTACTCCTGAAGGTTAATAGTCCGATGGAAGGAGACTTTCTCATGCTTAATGAGTTGCAATTGCGTTATAAAAACAATCTGCCACAGCGAATTAATGCTTATACAGCTTTAGCGCAAGAAAAGTATAATTTGCCAGTTTATCCAGTCTTGATTAATATTTTACCCAATTCCAAAGTAGAGCAAATCCCCGCTTGTTATCAAGCTGAATTTATGGGAATTAAATCATATCAAGATTATCGGGTGATTAATTTGTGGGAAATTGATGCTAAGATAGTTTTTGAGCAGGAATTGACCACTTTACTACCATTCGTACCAATTCTTAAGGGAGGTGCAGATGAAATGGTTGTGCGTCAAGCAGTACAATTATTGAGAGATAATGAGAAACTAGAAGAATTAGAACCATTATTATCTTTTTTTGCTAGCTTTGTCTTATCTATTCCGTTAGTGCAACAAATAATGAGGTGGGATATGGTAATTTTAAAAGAATCGCCTTGGTATCAAGAAATACTGAAAGAAGGTTTAGAGCGAGGGGAAAAACAAGGAATTGAACAAGGAATTGAACAAGGAATTGAACAAGAAGGTATTAAATTGGTTTCAAAATTAATTAAGCGTCGTTTTGGGGAAACTTCACCAAGTTTAATGCTTCAAATTCAGCAACTTGAGTTAGATAAATTAGAAAATTTAGCAGAAGAGTTGTTGGATATAACTGAGCTTGAGGAATTGGAAAAATGGCTAGAAAACAACTCTGATTAAATTAACTTAAGGGGTGGATCTCACCCCTGCTTCTTGATAAAATCTATAAGATAAAATATTAATATTTTAGGTTTTAGGTGAAGAGAGCAAGGGCGATGTTTAGGTGACTCAAAAACTCTTGAGCTGGCTTTTGAACAAATCAACTCATTAGAAGTAATTAAAGGAAAAGTGAATGTTGAAAAAGACGGGTGCAAGAGCCAAAAGAATAGGGATCAGGATTTTTTGGGAGAAATGAAAATTTTACGTGAATTAATAAACTATATTGCCTTAAAAATGGCTTTGGAGGATTTACTTGGATGTTCGGTTGATGCGTCTGAAACTGAAAATTTGCACCCATATATTCGCGAACAAGTTTTACTGCAAACTCTACCTTTATGAAAAGCGATAACTATTACTTACTGGTGAGGGTTTTCGCTTCTGTTAAATAACCTGATAAAATAACTGTTGGTAAAGGCATTTTTTAAAATCAAGTGATTGGTATTTTATATGGAATAAGTGTAGGAACAGGCGATCCTGAATTAATTACAATGAAAGGAGTGCGCTTGTTGCAACAAGCTGCTGTGGTAGCTTTTCCTGCTGGGATAAAAGGTAAGCCAGGAATAGCCGAACAAATAGTTACTCCCTGGTTGCAGCCCCAACAGCAAAAATTGGCTTTATCCTTTCCCTACGTGCAAGATGAGGACATTTTACACCAAGCATGGGAAAAAGCAGCCAAAACAGTTTGGCAATATCTCCAACAAGGAGAAAATGTTGCTTTTGCTTGTGAGGGAGATGTGAGCTTTTACAGCACTTTTACTTATTTAGCACAGACTTTACAACATTTGCACCCAGAAGTGGTGGTTAAAACTGTACCTGGGGTATCTTCTCCTATGGCTGCAGCATCCGCACTGGGTATCCCTTTAACTGTTAGGAGTGAGCGTTTGGCTGTTTTACCAGCTCTTTATCGCGTGCAAGAGTTGGAAGCGGTTTTGCAATGGGCTGATGTTGTGGTTTTGTTGAAAGTTAGCTCGGTTTATGAGCAGGTATGGCAGGTTTTGGAGACATATAATTTATTGGAGCGGGCGTGGGTAGTAGAGCGTGCTTCGATGGCTAATGAAGTGGTTTATGGGAATTTAAAAGAATGCCCCTATTTAAAACTTTCCTATTTTTCTGTGTTAGTTATTAGTAGCGATCGCATTTGAGGCAAATGCCTCACTGATCGTGCTAGTCTGGTAGTTGACATATGTCAACTAAAACAATTATCATGGCTTATGGGGAGAAAAATACATCCCAACAAACACATAGAAGAGCAGTTGATCGGTGTGAACATGGAGGGGGTAAATATGAAACATTATAATTTTATCCTGATAATATCAGGAATTACAGAACCGAGTGAAGGGGTTGAGGATGGACTTTTTGAGGCTGGGTGCGATGATGCTACATTATCTTTTCGCCATCGCCTTTGTTATTTGGAATTTGACAGAGTTGCTTCTTCTTTCAAAGATGCAGTTATTAGCGCTATTCAACAAGTGGAAAGTGTTAATAGTAATTTGGTAGTTGAAAGAGTTGAGCCTGATGATTTAGTAACAGCATCACAGATAGCTCACAGGATAGGTAAAACTAGAGAATATGTTCGTCTTTTGATTGAAGGAAAAAGAGGTGCAGGTAATTTTCCAATTCCTATTACTGGTATTTATAATAAGTCCTTGATGTGGAGTTGGACAAAAGTATCAAAATGGCTAATGAAAAGCTCTCTACTTGATACTGAGTCTGTGCAAATTGCTCAAGACATTGCTGATATTAATAACGCGCTTTTCTATCGAGGTGATGCAGTGGCAATGACAAGGATCAATGAACTTAATAAAAGGCTGGTTGCGACCCTGTAAAGTTATTTAATGGTATCAATATGTTAACCAAAAATAATCCAATAAATTTAAAAGAATTATACACAACTGATGATTATCAATGGTTGTTAGAAAATATCGAATTACTGAAAGGGCAACGTTTTGATGATGTTGACTGGGAGAATTTAATTGAGGAGTTGGAAGACTTGGGAAGTGAGAAAAGAAATGCCGTAGAGAGTCTGTTAGAACAAGTTATCAGACATTTATTGTTGTTAGAATATTGGACAGAGGAATCTGAGAGAAATTCTGGTCATTGGAAGGCGGAAATTAGAAGTTTTCGGACTCAACTTAGAAGAAAGTTAACTACTAATTTGCGCAATCATTTACTGCAAGAGTTGCCCACAATTTATGATGATGCTTTAGGTTATGTTATGGCTAAAACTGAAGGAAAAATTACCAATTTTCCGCCAGAATGTCCCTATACTTTAGAGCAATTATTAGATTTTGATTGGCTCAGTGGGTAGCGATCGCTTTAGATTAAAAACCTCTAAAGAAGTGATATACTTAACAATTGTAACCAATTAAATTTTGCATTAGTTCCATAGACCGCCATAGGTTTTAACCTATGGCATACTATGGAACTGATAGAAAATTTTTAACGACCTCCGATTTTTCCTTCTTTTGTGCAATAATCTAAATTTATCGTTTCTTGAGTAAAATGGTATAAGAAAAACAACCTCAAAAAAAAAGATCGCCTTTCTTATTCCCAAAAAAAAGCGATTCTTTTCAAATTACTAAAAACCCAAAAATATCAACTCTAATTATGGAACTACAAAAATGTCTAACCTGGTAAGATCGGGTGAACTACTTAAGTTAGCAATTAGTTGTTGTTGAAATGAACCCGTGCCATCTTTGTCAAAAAATAAATTACCGCTGCCTTGATTGTAGATAAACCGATGTTGTGCGGTAGTGGATTTTGTTCCCTTAACAAATTGATTTGCTTTAATAGCACTAAGAGCAGTTAGTCCACCACCAAAGTTAGAACGGTCAACTCTGATGGTATCGTTAGCTGGGTTAAAATCGGTAATCTTGTCAACTCCGTGACTGGCTTGCAAAAAAGTTATTGTATCTTTGCCGCCACCTGTAATAATTGTATCACTCCCAGGGCCGCCTACCAAAACATCATTATTGTTGCCACCAATGAGAATATCATTATTTTTACCGCCGTCCAGGTTATTATTACCTGCTCCCCCAATCAGTAAGTCATCGCCATCGCCACCCAGGAGTTTATCATTGCCTGCTTTCCCAAGAATTAAATCACTGCCTCCCAAACCCTTGATGGTATCGTTGCCATTACCCCCTTCTAAAGTATCATTACCCGCTCCCCCAAGCGGAACACCATCACTTCTTGAGGCATTGATGATAAACCCGTTATGCTTTTTATTAGTTTCGTCGAATACTGTTAACCCTGAGCCTTCATTAAAATCCCAATAACCAATCAATCCTTTTTCATTGCCTTTGATCTCCACATTATAATTACTTTTAATTTGCGCTGCAGTGCGAGCTTGATTCCAGATGCGCACATCGTCTATTGTACCGTCAAAATATTCGTTAGCGTTTTGTCTTACACCAATGCGAAAGTCATTTTCTGATGGATAATAATCTTCGATCGCTCCCGAACCTTCTCTACTATAAACTAAATTACCGTTAGCATATAACTTGAGAGTAGTCCCCTTATAAGTCAAGGCTACATGAGTCCACTCCCCTTCTGGTGCGACATATTCTGTATTTGTCCAAGTCCAGCCTGGATTTGTATTTGCTAAAGCATAGTTAATAGTACCATTGGGAAATCGACCAAGTAGATATTCTCCTTCTTTACCCACAATAGTCCCACCATATGTGGAACTTGTACCAGGGCCTGTAGGATAGATCCAAGCTTCTATAGTGAATGCGTCATCTAGTCTTAAGGTTTCTGGTGGGCCCATATTTACATAGTCATTTACACCATTAAATTGAATTGCCCCTTCTGCCTGATTTGCCATGTTTTTTCTCCGCTTGTTTTTGATTTACGTTTATATTCTAATTCATAGTCTAAGCAATTTGCTACAATTTTAGGATTTAATTTACTTATTTGAATGTTGATATAGTATAAGAAAAAGTTATGATGGTTAATCATTCCATAGGGCGCAACGGGTTGAGGCTACAACGGGTTGAAACCCGTTGCTACATAGACAAAACCCGCCTGCGCGGGTTTGAATTAATCAATTATCAATTAAATTTATTTATCTTATGGGGAATTTTTGGCGCAACGGGTTTAAAACCGTTGCTACACAAACAAAACCCGCCTGCGCTGGTTTGAATTAATCAATTATCAATTAAATTTATTTATCTTATGGGGAATTTTTGGCGCAACGGGTTTAAAACCGTTGCTACACAAACAAAACCCGCCTGCGCGGGTTTGAATTAATCAATTATTGATTAAATTTATTTATCTTATGGGGAATTTTTGGCGCAACGGGTTGAAACCCGTTACTACACAAACAAAACCCGCCTGCGCGGGTTTGAATTAATCAATTATCAATTAAATTTATTTATCTTATGGGGAATTTTTGGCGCAACGGGTTGAAACCCGTTGCTACACA
>Ga0209594_1001048_pt1 | contig 14402 bp, 19 predicted proteins | sample AshMeaCrysSpring_FD_184126 | JGI IMG/M metagenome (GOLD analysis project Ga0209594, IMG submission 184126) | Groundwater microbial communities from Big Spring, Nevada to study Microbial Dark Matter (Phase II) - Ash Meadows Crystal Spring... | ecosystem: Environmental > Aquatic > Deep subsurface...
AGCTCCTAAGGAAGCTCGCGCAGCCTCCGGGATCGCAGGACCAGGCACTCCGCAGGTACTACGAGGACTTCAGAGAGCTGCACGGTGAACGTCCGACGGCAAGCGAAGCGCACCACGACGGGTTCAATCTCCGCAGCGTACGGACCCGGTACGGTAGCTGGCTGGCCTTCGCCCGAGAGATGGGCGATCTTCCCGGCGACCTCGGCCGAGCGTTCGAGGCCCATCGCCAGTTCCTGATGGCGCTCGAAACGACCGAGATGACGCGCAGCTTCAAGATGCTCGTCCTGAAGGCGATGCTCGATGCCGACGCACTCCCCGGGGCGATTTCCATGGAGGACCTGGCGGCCCGAGTGAACAGCCTGGCTCAACGGAGCCCGAGGCTGGCCGAGGAGTTCGGCGGCGCGTTGGCGGACCGATCCGCACTTAGGCGCCTCCTGGAGCGCAATCCCGTCGAGGCCTGGGTTGGCGGACGAGGCACCGGGAACGTCGCGTACTTCGCCTACGAGCAGGGCACCTTCAGGACGACGTTCTCCGAGTCGCGCGGGCTACGAGCACCCCTTCAGGAACTCGTCCGTGAAGTCGTCCAGTGGAGGTTGGACGAGTACTTCGATCGCCCGCACCCGGACTCCACACCGGACCAGTCGTTCGTCTGCAAAGTCAGCCACGCGGGTGGCAGGCCGATTCTCTTCCTGCCCGATCGCGCGCAGCATCCGGAGATCCCGGAGGGCACGACCGACGTGCGTATCGACGGCGACGTCCACCGGGCAGACTTCGTCAAGGTTGCCGTCAACGTGATCCGGCGGATCGACGGCGGCCCCAACGAGCTGCCGGCCATCCTGCGGCGCTGGTTCGGCCCGGACGCTGGGCTGCCCGGCACGCGCCATTCGGTGGCGTTCGAGCGGCGTGGTGACGCCTGGCATCTGTTCCCGGAAGGGCGACGGAGAGACCAGGCGGTGATCTGGCAAGCCTATAGCCGCGAGGAGATTCCGCCGCTGTTCGGCATGGAGTTCTCGAAGGCGATCTGGAACGTCGGCTACGTTGCGCGCAGCGGTCACATCTTCCTCCTCGTGACGCTGGACAAGCGCGGGCACAGCCAGGAGTTCAAGTACGGCGATACGTTCCTCTCGCCGGCGGTGTTCCAGTGGCAGAGTCAGAATCGCACGTCGCCCGAGAGCGCCGACGGCCAGCGGCTGAGCCGGCACCGCGACCAGGGCTACGCCGTTCACCTGTTCGTGCGGCCAGCGAAGAAGACGGCTTCGGGCGGGTCCTCACCATTCACCTACTGCGGCGACGTGGATTTCATCGAGTGGGAGGGAAGCCGACCCATCACGATTCGCTGGGCATTACGGGATGCGGTGCCCACGCGCCTCTGGGCGAGCCTGGGGGTGCCGTCGTAGCGTCTCGGGGGACCGAGCGCAGGCCCTCTGTCCGGCCGCAGCACGCCGGCGCCCTCGGTGCCCCTTGGGCGCGATGCCCCTGGAGAGGAGCGCCAGCCTCTGCCTGTCGCGCCAATCCGTCGATCTGCGGTATCCTGATCGTCTGTGCCCTCGCTACGGTTTACCGTGAGGGAGCGCAGCGACTCGAACGGTGAGGTGGCCGAGAGGCTGAAGGCGGCGGTTTGCTAAACGGCCGATTTCCTCCCCGCGATCCTCAATTTCAGGCCTAATTCCTAACAATTCCAGCGATCTCTCGCCGAGGCGAGTTGGCTGCCGTTGTCCCTAAATGGCCCGTTCTGGCCGCTCACAGGGACAATCGTAGGGACAGGAAGGCCGGGCGACGCATGTCCGTTTATGTCATAATTTGACATCATTGGGCATCACCGCTACGCTCGATCCATGAATGTCTCGCTGACGCCAGAGCTCGAGCGCGTAGTGAACGAGAAGGTCGAGAGTGGCATGTACCAAACGGCCAGCGAGGTCGTTCGGGAAGCGCTCCGGCTCTTGAAGGAACGGGACGAGGCGCGTGCGCATCTTCGCGCCGACGTGCAGGCCGGGTTCGATCAACTCGCGCGTGGCGAAGGCCGTTCGTACGACAAGGCCACGGGACGACAGCTCGCCGATCGAGTCAAGGCGAAAGGGCGAGCCACTTCCTCCCGGAAGACGTAGATGGCCTACCGGCTGTCCCCGCTGGCCGAGCAGGACCTCGAGGAGATCTGGCTCTACGTCGCTGAGGACGCCAGCCAGACGACGGCCGACCGGCTGATCGACGCGATCGTCGACCGGTTCAATCTGCTCGCGGAACAGCCTGCGGTGGGACGTGCTCGACCTGAGTTCGGGGCGGGCGTTCGGTCGTTCGTGGTCGAGCGCTACGTGATCTACTACCGCGTTGACGATGAGGTCCTGATCGCGCGAGTCCTGCATGGTCACCGTGACCAAGCGGCCGCCTGGACTAACTGGGGCGTCCACCGCGACTCGCGCTGCGGCCACACCGACACGCAGCCTGGCTCGCCTCGAACCTGCTCCGCTTACGCCGGAATCCCGTACTACGTCAGGGCCGGGGTTCATCGAGCCGGCGCTCGACTCGGTTGACGACGTCCGTCGGTACGCGAAACCGCCGGTACGACTTGTCCGCGTGCCGAATCTCATACGGCAAGACGTCGTCTTCGGGTACGGCCACGATCACACATCGCGTGTTCCCATAGGTGCCCACCAACGGCACGTTGGCGAACTCGACGTAGGCGGGGTCGGCGTCATCGCTGTACCCGAAGCCTCCGTCTCTGAACCCGTCCCGGACCAGGCGGTCTGCGTCGTCGCTCGCCGCGCAGTGATACAGCGTCAGTGTCGCCCTGCGACTACGGAATGGCGTCAGGGGATCGGCCTCGGCCACGTAGCGGTCGATCCAGCACAGCCATCGACCGAGCTCTGTCTGCTCATCGACACTCCCGACGGCGTCGCGCAGTTCTGCCGCGAACGCGGCCAGTCGCTTGGATCGAGTCGACGCCGCCGCCAATCGTAGGAACCGCTTGGCGCGAGCGCGCTCCTCTCGCGCACGTTGCTTGGCCAAGGCGAGACGTCGATCGCGTTTCGCCTGCTCGGCACGGGCACGCTCTTGCTCCGCCCGGCGGGCTTTGTGCGCCAGCGCCGTCTGGATCAACTGGACGACCACGCGGTTGAGTTGCTGCTCCAAGGGCCACTGCGCTCGATCGCGCAGCGTGATGCGTCGAAACGGCTGTTCGATGCGCAACTCGAATTCGCCCGTCGGTGTCAGGTCGTAGGGGCGTCGGTACGGGTCCTTGCTCGGAGGCGTTCGTGTTTGACGCAGCCGTTCGCGCAGGGCGATCTCGCAGGTCTCGTCCAGGACCTTCACGAGAATGGCGTGCTTCTCGCTGCACGCGATTCCGTGCCCTCGCTGCTCGAGTGCGGTGAACAGCGCCTGCAGCAGACGGAGCGCCCGAGTGCGTGAGGCCTTGGCCACATCGATGCTGAAGTGCTCCGGAAGCCGAACATCCCATCGATATGTCGGGGAGTTCTGGATGCGCCACGCCTCCTTGGTGGACTGGAGCAGCGGGTGTCGAATGCGGAGGTCCTCGGGGATCTCGATGGCCGCCGCGGGATCGTCTTCGGCCGTGATCAGCGGATGGACTGGTGGTGCGAGCGACGGGGACGGCTTCACTGGGGGCGCAGCCATGGCGCCCACAATCACCTTGTCGCCCAGTCGCTTGGGGGCTTCGGTGGGAAGCGGCGGCTGTGGCGCTGCTCGACCGGCCTGCTTCTTCGCCCAGTGGCCGCGTGGAGGCACCGGGATGTTGTATCGCCGGCAGGTCTTCGCGAGGGCCACGTCGGACAAGCCGAACGCCTTGGCGAGTTTCTGCATGGGCTCGGCCCAGACGCGGTCGTACAGTGCCTTTCTCGTCAGCGCAATCGACATGGCGCGGATTCTAGCCGCGTCCGAGAGATCCGAGATGATTCGTCCGGCGTCATCTTCCGCGCGCGATCTCACCTGCCTGAGCGCGTCATGACGTACGTCTCGTTCTGGGCTTCCGTCAGGCGAAGTTCCCGCCCCACCCGGTCGTAAGGCCAGGTCGTCGTGGACGTCCTTCGCGTCAGGACGAGATGGCCGCCGACAGTCTTGTAGACCCCGTGCTCGGTGATTCGCATCCACAGCAACTGGATGCGGTACGTGAACGCGCAGTTGTCTTGCAGGTCGAGACGGACCCATGCCGGCCCCAGCGAGGTCATCCGCGCGTCGGTCCACGTCCCGGTCAGTGGTCCAGCGATGGTGCAGGGCGCCATGGCCGGGGGTGTCGTCGGTGGCGCGATGGTCACGCACCCCGAGAGCACCAATGACATCGAGAGGATGGCCAGAGCCGGAGCGTCCTTCACGGGATTACCTCCGATACGAGGGTAGAAGGCGCGCCGTCGCGAAGTGGTGAGGGGATCGTGAAGAAGTGTGGCTCCGCTGGACCAACACGAGTCCGTGGCCCGGCCACTCCCATGTGCAGGGCGTCGGCAGGTTGACGTGAGCGGTCGCTGAGGCGGTCGGAAGGCGGCTGGCTGGGAACCGTTGCGGCCAGGACCCGTCTCAACAACTGCGTAAGACCCCCGTGCCAACCGACAATGTCCTGCACGGCGGCCCATGGAGGGCCTGGTCGTTACGCGTGGTCGGCCGTCGTGCTAGCCGGCACGGCGGTCGCCACCGCGAAGGGGGGCCGCCGCTACTGCCCTCCACGCGCATGACAGCCCGTGACACCGATGAAGGCCATCTGCTACTCGCGCTACGGCAACCCCGACGTGTTGCACGTGGAGGACGTCCCTACGCCCGAACCCGGGCCGGGGGAGATCCTCGTCACAGTCCGCGCCGCCGAAGCCACCAAGTCCGACTGTGAACTGCGCAGCTTCCGGTATGCGGTGAAGTGGTTCTGGTTGCCGCTGCGCCTCGCGATCGGCGTGCGCCGGCCTCGCCGCCGCATCCTGGGGGGCTACTTCGCTGGTGAGATTGCGGCGCTGGGTCCTGGTGTCACCGGGTTCGCCATGGGCGATGCCGTCTTCGGGTCGGCCGGGCTGCGACTGGGTGCCTACGCGGAGTACGTCGCGCTCCCGGCCGACTCGGCGATCGCGCCGAAGCCCCATGACATGACGTTCACCGAACCGGCGGCCGTTCCGCTCGGCGGACTCAATGCGCTGCACTTCATGCGCCTGGCGAAGATCTCGTCTCGGGACACGGTGCTGGTGAACGGGGCCGGCGGCAGCATCGGCGCGCACGCGGTCCAGATCGCCAGGGCCATGGGCGGGGACGTGACCGGTGTCGACCACACGATCAAGGAGGCGTTCGTGCGCCGGATGGGCGCGAGCGACTTCCTCGACTACACCAGGGTGGACTTCACGGCCGTCGGTCGGCGCTTCGACGTCATCTTCGACATGGTGCCACGGAGCCACTACGGCGCCTGCATGCGAGCGCTTCGCCCGGGCGGTCGCTACCTCGCGGGCAATCCCCGTCTCGCCGTGATGGTCCGGTCGGTGCTCACGACGCGGCTGACCGACAAGACCGCGCGCGTCGCGTTGGCGCGTGAGACAAAGGTCGAGTTGGAGGCGCTGCGGATCATGATTGAGCGCGGCGACATCGGACCCGTGGTCGATCGCGTCTACCCGATGGCGCAGGCCGCCGAGGCGCATCGTCTCGTCGAGAGCGAACGGCGCCTCGGTGCGATCGTGATCGAGATGGCATAGTGCTCGACCTCGGTGCGCGGCGGGGCACGCTCGAAGCTGACCCTCTGGCGCGCGCGAGCTTCAGCACGCGTCGGAGCGACAGGAGCCAGGCCCGGGCGTGCGCGAGGAGGGGCAACGAACGTGCGCATCACGATCGTCCAGATCAGGTGGGTCCACACCGCCATCTTCTGGCTGCTGAGCGCGTGCGTGATCGTCACGCTCTACAGTGGGATGAGCGGCAACATCACCACATGGACGTGGGTCGCCGTCGGCGCGCTGTTCCTCGAGAGCGTCGTCCTCGCCGTGAGTGGCTGGACAGACCCGCTCACCCTGCTCGCTGAACGACACGGGGCCGCACACGGCTCGGTGGCGGACATCTTCCTGCCCAAGGCGCTGGCGGACCGGATCTTCCCGGTCTGTGGAACCCTCTACGTGATCGCGCTGGGGTTGATTGTGTGGAGGCTCGTGCGGTAGGAACCGTATGCCGTGGACCACGTTCGTGCGGCGGTTCTGGAACCGCCGTGCGCTGAAGGGGCCCGACGGTCGCCGCAGATCCGCCAGGACTGTTGCCGTCGACCCACCCGCAGCCCGGCGTCGTCCGGGAAGAGCGTAGGCTACTGTCATGACACGCGCGGTCGTCGTTCTGTCGATGCTCCTTTGCGTCGGACACGTGCACGCGCAGGACGCCGAGATCTACGTCTTGCGCCAGGCCGTCTCGAATCGCGAGACCATCGTCTACACACGGACCATTCGTCTCGACGCACACCGGCACCTGTTCCACGTCCAGGACCGGTACGACGACGGGCGCCTCCAGATGGACGCCTTCTACACGGCCTTCGATAAGCAGGTGAAAGAGGACTACCAGTGCAACTACCGCTCGAACACCAAGGACGGACCGTATCGAGAGTGGTACCGGAACGGGCAATTGAAGTACGAGGCCCGCTTCTCGCAGGGTCGGCGGGATGGTGTGAGTACCGCCTGGTATGAGGACGGGCGAAAGGAAGCCGAGGAGCACTGGCGCCGTGGGCAATTGCACGGCCGCGTCAGGTACTGGTCCGAGCAAGGCGACCTGGAGTTCGAGTCGACGTTCGACCGAGGGATGAACCAGCACCGCCGGACGGTCAGCTATCCCTACCTGTCGTCGCTGCCGAGGGGCTACGAGGCCGACGTCGGCAAGACGTGGCCGCTGATCATCTACCTGCACGGCGGGTCTGACAGGGGGAACGACCTGAACAAGCTGTACTCGTCCGGGATCCCCGACCAGGTCTACCGGGGACGCGAGTTTCCGTTCATCATGCTCGCCCCGCAACTGCCGGCGCACCTGCGGTGGTCGACCGACGACTGGTTCGAGACCTTCATGAAGGAGGCGTTCGCCCGCTATCGGATTGCATGATGGTATATATGTATTGTCATGCAGACGACGCTGTTCGAAACGCTGGCCGATCCCAGTCGGCTGCGCATCGTCGAGGCGCTGGTCGAGGGCGAGCACGCCGTGAACGGCCTCGTCGCCCGGATGGACATCCACCAGTCGGGCGTGTCGCGCCACCTGCGCATCCTCGAGGAGGCCGGATTCGTACGCGTCCGCCCGGACGGACCTCGCCGCTTCTACTCGCTGCGCCCGGAGCCGTTCCAGGCGTTCGACGCGTGGGTCGCGCAGTACCGCCGGCTGTGGACGGCGCGGCTCGACGCGTTCGGCGACGCCCTCGCGCGCAAGCAGGCTGCGCGCGCGGCGACACCGCCGCCCCCAGCCCCCCGCGCAACCCGGAGGAAGAGACGATGACCGACACGACCCGCCGCGCCCCGACGCGCCGCACGATCGAGCTGGAACGCACGTACCAGGCCGATGCCCGGGACGTGTGGGACCTGTGGACGACCAAAGACGGGATCGAGTCGTGGTGGGGACCCGGCGGGTTCGCCGTCACCGTGCACGCCATCGATCTCAGGCCCGGCGGTGAGCTCCGCTATGCGATGACCGCGACCGACCCGCCGCAGATCGCGTTCATGAAGCAGCACGGGATGCCAACGACGACCGAAGCGCGGCTCACCTACGCCGAGGTGGTCCCGCACGAGCGCCTCGCCTGGATCCACATCGCCGACTTCGTCCCGGGCGTCGAGGCCTACGACGTCACGCACGTCCTCGAACTCTTCGCCGACGGCGATTCGGTGCGCTTGGTCCTCACCGTCGAGGCGATGCACGACGACGTGTGGACCGAACGGGCGGCGATGGGCTGGGAGAGTGAGCTCGGCAAGCTGGAGGCGCTCATCGCGCGGAGGCGCGCGTGACGGCCGGCACCGAGGTCGCCCAACGACGCCAGCTCGGTCGCAGCGTGCTGGCCATTGGCGTGGCGTTCATCGCCGTCTTCGCGCTCTCGCTCGGCACCGACGTCCTGTTGCACGCGACCGGCGTCTATCCGCCGTGGGGACGGTCCATGAGCGATGGCCTGTTCGGGCTCGCCACCGCCTACCGCCTGACCTACGGGACGTTCGGCAGCTGGATGACGGCGCGGCTGGCACCCTCGCGGCCGATGGCGCACTCGCTCGTGGGGGCGGCGATCGGCACCGTCCTCGCCACGGTCGGCGCCGTTGTCACGTGGAACAAGGGCCCCGAGTTCGGGCCGCACTGGTACCCGCTGGCGCTGGTGGTGACGGCGATCCCATGCGGCTGGCTGGGCGCCGTCATCGCGACACGGCGCCCCGGCTGAGTGTCGCTCCGCGGCATCGCGTTCGGCGTGAGGACACCAGGGCCACTGGGCCGTCCAGCCGGTCATCGTGATCGCGTCTCGTGAGTTGCGACAGTCCACCGGGCAGCTCACGCTACTGAGTTGCGGAGGCAGGAGCGTGAGACGCCTCGAACGTGTCCCCCCACGCGTCAGTTCACAACATCGACGGGCAGGGATTGGGACAGGGTCCCTGGCAGGGGAATGTGCTGGATCGGGTAGTGTCAGTCGTTGAGGGGTACGTCGACATAGGTTCGCGGGAGACGCATCACCATGTCAAAGCTCGTCGCCATCATGTCCATGTCGCTCGACGGCTACGTCGCCGACCGCAACGACGGCGTGAGCGACGTGTTCGACTGGTACTTCAACTCGGGAGACGTCGAGTTCCAGACCGGAGGGGCGGACCCCATGACCTTCAAGGTGTCAGGGTCGACCGCCCTGCACCTTCGCGATCTCTGGTCTGGACTTGGTGCCGTGCTGACCGGCCGACGCACGTTCGACAAGGCACACGGGTGGGGCGGACACCACGCGTGGGGGCCGGCGTTCGTGGTGACCCACGACATTCCCGCCGGATGGCCACGACCGAACTCGACGGTTCACTTCGTGACCGACGGCATCGCAAGCGCTGTGAAGCAAGCCAAGGCCGCTGCCGGTGGAAGGAACGTAGGGGTGCACGGTGCCGACACCATCCAGCAGTTACTGCGTGCCGGGCTCCTCGATGAACTGTCCATCGACATCGCGGCGGTGTGTCTCGGCGCCGGCGTCCGGCTCTTCGACCACCTCGCCGGCACGTGTGTGATCCTGGGCAACCCGACGGTCATCCCGGGTGTCGGCGTCACCCACCTGCGCTACCCGGTCAGCAAGGCGTAGTACGACCGACAGCCCAACGGCGCGGCGGCCCTGCGCCGTCACGCGGAATGGGCGGTGCCTGGCACGAACGCCTCGGGTCTCCACCGTTGACGCGCGTAGCCGCGGAAGCGATCGATGGCCTGTCGCGTCGGGCACAGGACGCGACAGGCCGACACGACAGACACCGACCAACGCCGCATGGCTCGCCCTCATTCGTGCGGGCTGGGCCGTCGGCTTCCACTCCGGGCCGATTACCATCTACGGCGTGGTGGTCCTAGCCGCATTCCACCTGCGCGTCGTGCCGTACGAGGAACCGCAACTGGCGAAGACCTTCAACGATGACTGGACGCGCTATCGCCAACGGGTCCCCCGATGGCTGTCACCCTTGAGCCGCTGACCCGTCGCGGTCGGTAAGCAACCCGAGTGGGTGGCGGGGCTTGTCTGGACTCATACTTAGGCATTTACAAAAGTATTATGAAGCCGTAGCATGTACTCGTCACACGGAACAACGCGGGTGTCTGGATGGATCGAGATGGTGCATTCAGCAGTTACTGACGTCGTCTTTCATGCCTTGGCCAATCCGACTAGGAGGAAGGTCCTGGAGCAGCTGTCGGCCGGACCGGCCACCGTCAGCGAGCTGGCGGCCCGCTTCGACATGCAACTCCCCTCGTTCGTGCAGCACCTCTCCGTACTCGAACGCAGCCGGCTGGTGAAGTCGAAGAAGCTCGGGCGCGTGCGGACCTACGAAATTGCACCGGAACGGCTCGCGGTCGTTGACGACTGGCTGACGGCGCGCCGTCGGGCGTGGGAGACACGGCTGAACCGATTCGACCAGTACGTCACACAGCTCAAAGAGAAGGAGTCAGGATCATGAGTCAGGTATTCGCGTTCAATCCGAAGCTGGATTTCGCCATCGAACGGTTCATCGATGCTCCCACACGGCTCGTCTGGGAGGCATTGACGAAGCCCGAGCACCTGAAAGAGTGGTACATGCCGAAGCCCTGGGGGCGGGTGGCGCGGGCCGAAATGGACGTCCGACCGGGCGGCATCTTCAGCGTCGACGTCGTCGTGGGAGACGGACAGGACTCGCCCAATCTCGGCTGCTTTCTCGAGGTGGTGCCGATGGAGCGACTCGCCTGGACCTCGATGTTGTTCCCCGGCTACCGTCCGGCGGTCTTCGATGACATTCCGATCACAGCCATCGTGACGATGGAGCCGGTCGGAGCCGGCACGCGGTACGTCTTCACCGCGCTGCACCGGAATGAGGAAGACCTCGCGAAGAACAGGGCGTCTGGCTTCTACCAGGGCACCGAAATGGCGGTCGACCAGTTCGTGGAACACGTGAAGACGATGAAGTAGTTCCCACGAGCGGCGGCCTCTTCGAGGCGCCTGGCCTGGCACCTGCGTCTGGTGACGCCACTTCCCACGAGGAATCAGCGATGGCTGCGTCCGACAACCGCACGAATCGACAGATCGCCGCCAGCGGGTCTGGCACGAACTCCAAGAGGGCGTCCACGCGCGCGACGCCGCAGGCACGAAAGGCCACCAGGCGACCGGCGGCGCCAGGCGACACCGTCACGACGTTGCCGGTCGCCATGACGTGCAGAGCGAGTCCCGCGAAGGCGGCCGTCGGCGACAAGCCCGTGTTCGCCTACATCAGCACCTTGCCGCAGCCGCAGCGCTCCATCGCTGAGCGCGTGGATGCGCTGGCGGCCAGGACGCTGCCGGGCCTGCAGCGTTCCGTGAAATGGGGCATCGCGTGGTACGGCGTCGGCGACGGCTGGTGCTTCTGCTGCGGCGGCTTCGCCGGCCACGTCAAGCTCACGTTCGGACGCGGGACGTCGCTCACACCTGTACCGCCCGCCGCCCCCATCGGCATGGGCAAGAATTCGCGCGGCGTCGAGCTCGCATCGGTCGAAGATCTTGACGAGCGCCAGGTTGCCGCCTGGATGCGACAGGCCACGGCGATGCCAGGCTTCGGCGGCAAGAAGCGATGAACCAGCACGTCCCGCGATCGGATGTAGGACCCGGTCGTCGTCCTGGTCATCGTGCTTGGCACTAATCGGACGGGCCGGTTTCGTACTGACCATCGGACGTGAGCATCGCAGGGTGTCGGACCGGACGCAGGGGTGTGCGTGCTGAGACAGCCCAGCGACATCGCCCCAAGAGCGCCAAGGTCGAAAGGTCAGGTGGTGACAAGTGGGGACGTGGCACAGCACCAATCGACGGTTCCGGAAACGGGTGTAGACCGAACCGTTCCCGCGCTTGACGACGCAACCCGATCTGACGCTCGTCGCGGCCGTTCGTCAGAAGGCCGGGTAAACGGGCCGGCTGCAAGCGGCTGATTCGGAATTGGTTGCGGAGAAGGCTCGCGTTTGAAGAACCGCTGCCTTCCGGCGGCCGGCTAGCGAGGTCGCCCACAGGGTTCTTGAAAGGCCCGAACTGCTTCGCGGCGGCGATCTTAGGGACAATCGTGGGGACAGTCCGCTCGCCGTAACCCATTGATCCTGATCGACTTGCGGGCGAGCTCGTGGGGACGCGTTGCTAGACTGAAAGACCGCGAGATTCAGGCCAGAAATCGAAGGATTTCCGGCCTGTTTTCACGTACGCAGGTTATTAGCGTAGGTCCAGGTTGGCTCGGATCGGACCGCGTCCGGGCACAGTTTCAGGCACAGGTCCAGGTACAGTCTGAGCACGGTCACCTCCGACGCCACTGTGTGCCTATCAAGCACACATCGTGCTACGCTGATGAATCCGTGAAGTACTTCGACTGGGACGACGCGAAGAACGCGAAGCTAAGGAAGGAGCGCGGCATCGGCTTCGAGGATGTCGTGTTCCACATCGAACGCGGTGACCTGCTCGACATCCTGGAACACCCGAACCCCGAGCGCTACGCCGGCCAGCGCATCTTCGTGGTGCGTCGCGATGAGTTCGTGTACCTCGTGCCGTTCGTCGAGGACAACGAGACGGTCTTCCTGAAGACGATCATGCCCAGCCGGAAGGCGACCAAGCAGTACCTGGGTGAGGAGTCTGACGATGAAGCTTGATGCCGACGAGAAGGAGTTGCTCGCGTCGGTCGAGGGCGGGGAGTGGACGTCTGCAGCCGGCGGCAAGCGGGAGCGCGCTCGGTACTCGCGCTACGCAAAGGCGACGTTCCGCAAAGACCGGCGCTTGAACATCCGGCTGTCGAGCAAAGACCTCGAGGCGATCCAGAAGCGAGCGTTGGCCGAGGGGCTGCCGTACCAGACGCTCGTCTCGAGCGTGCTGCACAAGTACGCGGCGGGGCGGTTGAAGGAAGTCTGATAATCGAAGACGCTACGCCGCCCTGACGGCCTGCGCCTTCAGTTCCACCTTCAGTCGCTGCCTGACCGCATCGAAGATTACGGCCAGATTGTCCATGCTGGGGTTGCCGTGCTTGGACAGCATCCGGTGCAGGCTCTTGGCGGGCTTGTTCGTCAACTCGGCCAACGTCTCGAACCCCACCGTGGCATTGACCAGGTCACGCAGCAGGAGCCGAGCCGCTTCGGGTTCGCCGTTGAGAAACAGCGTGGCGGCCTCATCGAGCAGCGAGCGCGCGAACCGCCTGTCCCGACGCACGCGTTCGCCAATCGTCTGCTGGAAGTCGCGTGTCAGTCCCATCTGGTCATCTCGCCTGCTTCGCCGAACCCTTCTTGCGCCTCTTGTACTCTGCATGTAGCGCAAGCGCTGTCTCAATGTCTGCCCGCTGTCGCTTCTTGGCTCCGCCGCAGAACAGCACGACCAGCGAATCGCCGTCCCTCGCCAAGTAGACGCGATAGCCGGGGCCCCAGTCGATTCGGATCTCGCCGATGCCGCTGAACCACTTGATGCTGGACGTGTTACCCGTGCTCACGCGTGCGAGCGCGGTGGCGACCTTCGCCGCCGCGTGAGGATCCAGCTGGTTGAACCACGACTCGAACGGGACCGAGCCGTCTTCCCTGACGTATTCCTGCACGCGGAACGCCACGGTCTAAATGGTAACACATACGTCACCATGCCGTGACTCTGTGAGACGTTCCCAACGGCCGCCTCGCGCAGACGCTGCAGGGGCACACAGAACTCGTCTACAGCCTCGACTACTCGCCAGACGGCAGCCGATTGGTGTCGGACTCCACCGACCAGACCGTGCGCCTGTCGGCGGCCGACACCGGCGACCACGTGTTGACGATTCCGATTGCCGTGCAGGTGTACGGCGCGCGGTTCTCCCGTGACGGGACGCGACTGGTGGTCATGCCGATGGACGGCACCGTGGACGATAAATCCGCATCAGAAAGCTCCAGCCCTCAGACAAACCCACCCGGTTCGGCATCATTCGCGAGATCAGAACTCGAGGCCACGTTGGGCGGGAGTGCCTCAGCGACCATACCGCGCCCGACGAGCCGCCGGCGTACCGCGGCCGCACGCGTGAGTCACACGCCCGCGTCCGGGCATCGACCGCATGGCGTCGGCGTGGCTGATCCGCCGGTTCGTCGATCCGGACGCGTGCTTCGATTTCCGCGACACCCAGGGGCCGCGCTCGCCGGGTGAGGTGACGTTCGACACCTTCGAGGGCGACTTCACGCACGACGGGAACGATGCACCTTCGAAGTCCTGTGCCTCCGCTTCGGTCTGGTCGACCCCACCTTGCCCTACCTCGGCGAACTCGTCCGCGACCTCGACCTGAAGGGTGGTCGGTTCGGGCTAACAGGCTGCTGAAATACGAACGTCACGCATGACTTCTTCTGCCTCCATGCTGTCGGTGGATGCCCGTGTCGGGGGGCCCGAGTCCGCGCGGCCGCTCGTCGGGTGCGCCGGAGTCCCACCCGTGGCCACCAACGAAGGCCGACCGGGAGCCTGCCCGGAGAGCACCGAATGACCCGCCGTGGCGATGCCCCCAACGCGACGTGCGGGTCGTCTTCCGGTCGGACAGGGAGCGTCAGGGCTGGACCTGTGGTCGTGGTGCCGCGGCAAACCGGCTCGCGATCCAGTCGATGGCCTGCCTTGACGTCTCGATCGCCGTGGTTCCGTGATCGCCGCCTTCGATTGGCACGAAGGTCACCTCCGCCCCATCGTCCTTCACCTTCTCCACGAAGCTCTTCGTCACGTTGTCGGCGATCAGCTTGTCGGCCGTGGCCGAGACCACGAACAGCGGCGTTCCGCGGAACTGGGTGCCCACGCTGTTGTCCTTCAGTAG
>Ga0209594_1001049_pt1 | contig 14390 bp, 12 predicted proteins | sample AshMeaCrysSpring_FD_184126 | JGI IMG/M metagenome (GOLD analysis project Ga0209594, IMG submission 184126) | Groundwater microbial communities from Big Spring, Nevada to study Microbial Dark Matter (Phase II) - Ash Meadows Crystal Spring... | ecosystem: Environmental > Aquatic > Deep subsurface...
CGCCGCCTTGCTGGCGCAGTAGGCGCCGTGGCCGGGCAGGCCGCGGATGCCGGCTACGCTGGCAATGCCCACCAAGCGGCCCGAGCCGCGCTCGCGCATGGCCTGGACGAAGGGGTGGAAGGTGGCGGCCATGCCGACGTTGTTGGTCTCGAAGGTGGCACGCATCACCTCCAGGTCGTCGAAGTCCGCCGTGTCCATGCCGATGCTGATGCCGGCGTTGGCCACCACCACCTCGGGCAGGCCCTGCGTCGCCACGCACTCGCGGCCGGCATCGACGATGGCGCGCGCGTCACGCACGTCCGCGGCGTAGATGCGGGCGCGGTCCTCGCCCAGGCCTTGCGCCTGCGTCCAGGCCCGCAGCTCGGCACCGCGACGCGCCACCAGCGCCAGGCGCCACCCGGCCTGGGCGAAACGCAGCGCCAGAGCCTGCCCGATGCCGCTGGAAGCACCGGTGATGAAGGCCAGGGGCGCAGTCACGCGCCCCTCCCGCAGCCGACAGGGACGCAGGCGCAGGACATGGCGGCTGCGATGGATTTCATCGGGCTCCCTGGGCGGGTGCGTTCGTGCCGGGCGCGCTGGCGGCGGGTGCGCCGGCGGCGGTGCCGTTGCGCGCGCCCGTGGCCTTGGCACTGGAATTGGCATTGGAGGGCAGCAGCAGCGCACGCATGCGGCCCTGCAACTTCAGCATGCCGCTGAGATGGTCGTAGTCCATGCCGTCGGCGCGGAACTCGCTGCCGTCGCGCGTCACCCGCACCGGCAGGTGCGAACGCAGGCGCTCGGTGTTGACGAAGACGTGCAGGAACTCCCCGCTGAACTGCACCGGCTCGCCGCGCGGGCCGGTGCTGTCCACGCGCGCATCGCCGATCAGCTGCATTTCGCTGCCGTCGCCGTTGGCCACCGCGCGCCTCGCGCTCGCCAGCGTGACGCGTCCTTCGGCGGACACCGCACGCACGCGCGCGCGGTCGACTTCGATCAGGTCGCGGTCGGCATAGTGGCGCAGCGTGTCGCCCTCGAGCCGCACCTTCAGCCGCCCGTCCTTGTCGAAGCGTTCGACGACGAAGTTCCGCATCGTGTAGTCGGGCTCCTCGCGCGGCGGGCCCCGCTCCGCCGGTTCGTCGGCGCGCGGCGTGTTCTTCACCAGCCACCAGGTGCCCAGCGCCAGCATCATCATCAGCACGACCGGCAGATAGGTCGACAGCAGTTCGCGCAGCCGCTGGTGCCACGGCAGCACCGCGCGCGGCGCGGCGCCGCGCGCCGGCATCGGACCGAGCGCGACCGGGCCCTCCGTCAGATCCGGCAGGTGCAGTTCCAGCGCCATGGCTCAACCTGCGTCCAGCGTCCGCGTCTCGGCGTGCAGCAGCGCCGCATAGCGGCCGCTGGCCGCGAGCAGCAGGTCGCAGAACTCGCGCGCGGCGCCATGGCCACCCGGCCGCGTCGTGACATGGTCGGCCACGGCCCGCACCTCCGCGTGCGCGTTGGCGCTGGCGCAGGCGAAGCCGGCCCGCACCAGCAGCGGCAGGTCGGGCCAGTCGTCGCCGATGGCCGCGGCGTCGGCCCAGTCCACGCCAAGGGAGTCCAGCGCGGACTGCGCCGCGGCCAGCTTGTCCTGCACGCCGTAGCAGGCGTGCGGCAGGCCCAGGTCGGCGACCCGGCGGCGCACCGCGGCCGAGTCGCGGCCGGTGATGACCAGCGGCACGATGCCGGCGCGCGCCAGCAGCTTCAGCCCGTGTCCGTCGAGCGTGCTGAACGCCTTGACCGTCTCGCCCTGCTCGCCGATGTACAGCCGGCCGTCGGTGAGCACGCCGTCGACGTCGAAGATCGCGCACTTCATGCCGAGCCCGCGGCCCTGCGCCTTGAGCAGCAGTTCGGCGGGGAAGCTCAGCGCCGGGGCCGTCTGCAGGCGCGGCATCAGATCACCTTCGCGCGCATCAGGTCGTTGCTGTTGACCGCACCCACCAGCCGGCCTTCGGCATCGACCGCGAGCACGCTGGTGACGCGCTGCCGTTCCATGACCTCCGCCGCATCCACCGCCAGCGCGTCGGCGCTGACGCTGCGCGGCTGGCGGTGCATGACGTCCTCGGCATGCAGCTCGCGCAGGTCGACGCCGCGCTCGATCAGCCGGCGCAGGTCGCCGTCGGTGAAGATGCCCACGGCGCGGCCGTCCGCGTCGACCACGGCGGTGAAGCCCAGCCCCTTGCCGGTCATCTCGCCGAGCATCTCGATGAAGCTGGCGCGCGGGCCGACGCGGGGCAGCGCGCCGCCGGAGCGCATCAGGTCGCGCACGTGCATCAGCAGCTTGCGTCCCAGGCTGCCGCCCGGGTGCGAGCGCGCGAAATCGTCCTCGCGAAAGCCGCGCGCGTCGAGCAGCGCCACGGCCAGCGCGTCGCCCAGCGCCATCTGCGCGGTGGTGCTGGCCGTGGGCGCCAGGTTCATCGGGCAGGCTTCCTGGTCCACCGCGCTGGAAATCACGTGGTCGGCATGGCGGGCCAGCGTGGACTCGGCCTGGCCGGTCATCGCCACCAGCGTGACGCCCAGCCGGCGCATCGCCGGCAGGATGGCCGCCAGTTCGTCGCTTTCGCCGCTGTTGGAGATGGCCAGCACCACGTCCCCGGACGTGACCATGCCCAGATCGCCGTGGCTGGCCTCGGCGGGGTGCACGAAGAAGGCCGGCGTGCCGGTCGAGGCCAGCGTGGCCGCGATCTTGCGCCCGACATGCCCGCTCTTGCCCATGCCCATCACGATGACGCGGCCGCGGCACTCCAGCATCGCCTGCACGCTGCGCACGAAGCCCTCGCCCTGGCGGGCGGCCAGCCCGTGCAGCGCGTTCGCCTCGATCTCGAAGGTCTGCGCCGCCAGGCGCAGGGCGCGTTGCGGGTCGAAGCTGCGGGCGGGGTTCACGGCGGTCGTGCTCCGATAGGATCGGGGCATTCTAGGAGCCCGCCGGAGGCCGCGACGCGACGGGCGCATCACGCCGATCCATGGCCACCACCCTCGACCTTGCCCTGCTGTACCTGATTGCCGCGGTGCTCGGCGTGGTGGCCTGCCGCACGCTGAAGCTGCCGCCGGTGCTGGGCTACCTGGTGGTGGGCGTGCTCATCGGCCCGAACGCGCTGGCGCTGGCCAAGGACACCGCCAGCGTGCGCTATCTGGCCGAGTTCGGCGTGGTGTTCCTGATGTTCGTCATCGGGCTGGAGTTCAACCTGCCCAAGCTGCGCAGCATGCGCTCGCTGGTGTTCGGCCTGGGACTGTCGCAGGTGCTGCTGACGATGCTCGGTACCGCGCTGGGCCACGGCCTGCTGGTGTGGATCTTCTCCTTCACCGACACGCCCTGGCAGATGGGCTGGCAGGGCTCGCTGGTGCTGGGCGGCGCGATGGCCATGTCCAGCACCGCCATCGTCGTGAAGATGATGGCCGAGCGGCTGGAGCTCGAGACCGAGCACGGCCGGCGCGTCATCGGCGTGCTGCTGCTCCAGGACCTGGCGGTGGTGCCGCTGCTGGTGCTGATCCCGGCGCTGGACGACAGCGGCGGCGACATGGCCTGGGCCATCGGCCTGGCGATGTTGAAGGCGGCGCTGCTGCTGACGCTGCTGCTGGTGGGCGGCAAGCGCGCGATGCGCTGGTGGCTGACGCTGGTGGCGCGACGCAAGAGCGAAGAGTTGTTCATGCTGAACCTGCTGCTGATCACGCTCGGCCTGGCCTGGCTGACCGAGCATGCGGGGCTGTCGCTTGCGCTGGGCGCGTTCGTGGCCGGCATGCTCGTCGCCGAGACCGAATACAAGCACCAGGTGGAGACCGACATCCGGCCCTTCCACGACGTGCTGCTGGGGCTGTTCTTCATCACCATCGGCATGAAGCTGGACTGGCGGCCGGTGCTCGACCAGTGGCTGCTGGTGCTGGTGCTGACCACCATCCCCGTGGTCGCCAAGTTCGTGCTCGTCGCGGCGCTGACGCGGGCCTTCGGCGCCCAGCCCGGCGTCGCCCTGCGCACCGGGCTGTACCTGGCGCAGGCCGGCGAGTTCGGCTTCGTGCTGCTGGCGCTGGGCGCGCAGAACCATCTGGTGGCGCCGCAGTGGGTGAGCCCGGTGCTGGCGAGCATGGTGCTGTCGATGCTGATCGCGCCGCTCCTGATCATCTACAGCAACCGCATCGTGATGCGCCTGTCGTCCACCGACTGGCTGCTGCAGTCGGTGCAGCTGACGACGATCGCCAAGCGCGCCATCACCACCCAGGGCCACGTCATCATCTGCGGCTACGGCCGCAGCGGCCAGAACCTGGCACGGCTGCTGGAGACGGAACACATCCCCTACATGGCGCTGGACCTGGACCCGGACCGCGTGCGCCAGGCCGCAGCCGCAGGCCAGAGCGTGGTCTTCGGTGATGCCGCACGGCTGCAGAGCCTGATGGCCGCGGGCCTGGCTCGGTCCAGCGCGGTGGTGGTCAGCTATCCCGACACGCCGTCGGCGCTGAAGATCCTGCGCCTGGTGCGCGAGCACGCGCCGAAGGTGCCGGTGGTCGTGCGCACCCTCGACGACACCGACCTGGAGCGGCTGCGCGAGGCCGGCGCCACCGAGGTGGTGCCCGAAGCCATCGAGGGCTCGCTGATGCTTGCCAGCCATGCATTGGTGCTGGTGGGCGTGCCGATGCGCCGCGTCATCCAGATGACGCGCGCCGCGCGCGATGCGCGCTACGGCCTGCTGCGCGGCTACTTCCACGGCGCCGACGACGACACCGTGGAAGAACGGCAGCAGGAGCGGCTGCATTCGGTGACGCTGCCCACCGCCGCGGCATGCATCGGCCGCAAGCTGGGCCACCTGGCCCTGCATGCCGTGGGCGTGCGCGTGGTGTCGGTGCGCCTGGCCGCCGGGCAGGTTCGCGACGCCGACGACGAGCTGCCGCTGGCCGCCGGCGACACGCTGGTGCTGTCCGGGCTGCCCGAGCCGCTGGCGCTGGCCGAGGCCAAGCTGCTGGGCGGTGGCTGAGCAGCAGGGGAGGCACCGCGCACAATGCGGTCCGCCGGTCGGCGGCGCACAGGGCACAGGAGCAGACATGACACCTTCCCCCTCGGACTACATCCGCGGCCACATCCGCACCGTGCCCGACTGGCCCGCGCCGGGCGTGCAGTTCCGCGACATCACGCCGCTGCTGTCGAACCCGCGCGTGTTCCGCGTGCTCATCGACCAGTTCGTGCACCGCTACTTCGACACCCGCCCGGCGGCCATCGCCGGCCTCGACGCGCGCGGGTTCATCATCGGCTCGGTGCTGGCCTACGAACTGAATGTCGGCTTCGTGCCGATCCGCAAGAAGGGCAAGCTGCCCTTCACCACCGTCGAGGAGAGTTACGAGCTGGAGTACGGCTCGGCGGCGGTGGAGATGCACACCGACGCGGTTCGTCCGGGCGATCGCGTGGTGCTGATCGACGACCTGATCGCCACCGGCGGCACGATGCTCGCCGGCCTGCGCCTGCTGCAACGTCTGGGCGCCGAGGTCATCGAAGGCGCGGCCATCGTCGACCTGCCGGAGCTGCAGGGCTCGCAGCGCCTGCGCGCCGCCGGCCTGCCGCTGTTCACGCTGGTCGACTTCGAAGGGCACTGAGCGCCGGCACGACGGCACTCGCCGCGTCGCCGCTCAGGTCAAGGGCAGCCCGCGCTCCAGGTTGGCGCGCACGCGCGCGGCCATCAGCGCGCCCGCAGCGCGCAGCAACTGCAGCGCCACCCCGGGCGCCTTCGCGCCCAGTTCGTCCAGCCGCGCCGCATGCAGCGCCCAGACCACGCCGGGTGTCATCGCCTCGACGTTCGCGCTGCGCGGCAGCTCGGCGAACAGCCCGGGCTCGCCCACCAGCGACCCGGGCCGCACGATGGCGATGCGCTGCCTGCCGGGCGGTCCGCCGGTGACGAAGACCTGCAGGTTGCCCAGCTCCACGAAGTAGGCGCTGCGGTCCCGGTCGCCCTGGCGGATCAGCAGGTCGCCTGCGCGCAGGCTGCGGCGCTCCAGGTACGGCGCCAGCGTCTGCCATTGCTGCGCGCTCAGACCGGCGTCGAATGCGTCGCCCGCCTTCGCCGTCTGCACAGCCTGGACCAAGGTGGTGATGTCCATCAACGTGTGCCCGATGCTTCTCGGCGCCCGGGCCCGCCACGGCAGGCCGGTCGCGCGTCTTGTTCTTGAAGTCACATTCTGCGGCCCTGGGCAGGGGCCTGCAATCGCCCGATCGCGGGATCCCGCACGGAGTTCACTTCCCGATGCAGAAGCGGCTGAATATCTCGCCCAGCAGGTCGTCGGCGGAAAACGCGCCGGTGATCTCGGCCAGCGCATCGTGGGCCAAGCGCAGTTCCTCGGCCAGGAGTTCCAGTGGCGTGTCCGGGGCCTCGGCCAGGGCCCGGGCCTGCAGCAGGTGCTGCCGCGAGCGCTGCAGCGCGTGCACGTGCCGGGCGCGCGCGATGAACTGGCCTTCGGGCACGGCGTGCCAGCCCACCTGCTGCAGCAGCGCCTGGCGCAAGGCCTGCAAGCCCTCGCCGCTGCGCACCGACAGGCTCAGCGCTCCAGGCGGGGCGCTGTCGGCCAGGTCGCGCTTGGTGTGCACGTGCAGCACCCTGGCATCGGCCGGCAGCCGGGCGGCGATCTGCGCTTCGGCCGCGTCGTACTGCGGCTGGCCCAGGCGCGTCAGGTCGTGCAGGAACAGCACGCTGTCAGCATCGGCGATGGAATCCCAGCTGCGCGCGATGCCGATGCGTTCGACCTCGTCGTCGGTCTGGCTGCGCAGCCCGGCGGTGTCGACGACGTGCAGCGGCACGCCCTCGATCTGGATCGTCTGGCTGACGCGGTCGCGCGTGGTGCCGGGGATCGGCGTCACGATCGCCAGCTCGGCGCCCGCCAGCGCGTTCAGCAGGGAGCTCTTGCCGACGTTGGGCTGGCCCGCCAGCACGACGTGGATGCCGTCGCGCAGCAACGCACCCTGCTGCGCACCGTCGAGCAGCCGGTCCAGCGCGGCGGCGATGTCACGCAGCTGTGCGCGTGCGCCGGCCTGCTGGAGGAAGTCGATCTCCTCCTCCGGGAAGTCCAGCGTCGCCTCGACCAGCATGCGCAGGCGCACCAGACGGTCGCGCAGCGCCTGCACCTGCTGCGAGAGGGCGCCGGCCAGCGAGCGGCCTGCCGAGCGTGCCGCCGCTTCGGTGCTGGCGTCGATCAGGTCGGCGACGGCTTCGGCCTGCGCCAGGTCGAGCTTGCCGTTGAGGAAGGCACGCTGCGTGAACTCACCGGGCTCGGCCAGCCGCAGCCCCTGGCCCTGGCCCGCATGCAGGCAGCGTGCCAGCAACATCTGCAGCAGCACCGGTCCGCCATGGGCCTGCAACTCGAGCACGTCCTCGCCGGTGTAGGAGTGCGGGGCCGGGAACCACAGCGCCAGGCCCTGGTCCAGCACCGCGCCCTGCACATCGCGAAAAGGCAGCAGCGTGGCCTGGCGCGGCACCAGCGGGCCGCCGCACAGCGCGTGCACCAGCGGCTGCAGCGCCTGGCCCGACAGGCGCACGATGCCGACCGCGCCGCGTCCGGGCGCCGTGGCGATGGCGACGATGGGTTGGGCGCGTCGGGCAAGCACACGACGATCGTATCTCGCGAGCCGCCGCTGGCCGGGCAGCCGGGCCGGCCGCCGAAGCACGGCGGCCGGCCCGCATCGATGGCGCGGGGCGGAGCGCCGCGCCGCCCGCACGGGCAGCCCCGGTTGCACGCTCCGCGAGCCGACGGCCCTGACGCTTGCCCGCCGGGCGTTGGCTGGCCCGACGGGTTCGTGCGGCCGACGGGTCAACCCCGCATGATCGGCGGCCTGGCCGCGGGACGCGGCCGGCACAAGGACTTCATCGGCCGCACCGCGGGGCGTTTGAACCCGCGCAGGCCCGACCGATGTGCCTTAGCTCACATGCTGTGCGCAGCGGTCCCGCCTGTCATCCCGCGAATGCGGGGGCAGGCGCGTGCAGCCTACTTGCCGAGCACGCCCAGCTTCTTGTTGATGTACCACTGCTGTGCAATCGACAGGATGTTGTTCGTCAGCCAGTACAGCACCAGGCCCGCGGGGAAGAAGAAGAACATCACCGAGAACACCAGCGGCATGATCCACATCATGCGCGCCTGCATCGGATCGGGCGGTGTCGGGTTGAGCCAGGTCTGGAACAGCGTCGACGCCGTCATCAGCAGCGGCAGGATGAAGTACGGGTCCGGCTGCGACAGGTCGTGGATCCACAGGATCCACGGCGCGTTGCGCATCTCCACGCTGGACAGCAGCACCCAGTACAGCGCGATGAAGAAGGGCATCTGCGCGACGATCGGCAGGCAGCCGCCGAGCGGGTTGACCTTCTCCTCGCGGTAGATGCGCATCATCTCCTGCTGCATCTGCTGCGGCTTGTCCTTGTAGCGCTCGCGCAGCTCGGTGACGCGCGGCGCCACCGCCTTCATCTTCGCCATGCTGCGGTAGGCGCTGGCGTTGAGCCAGTAGAAGGCGATCTTCAGCAGCACCACCAGCGCCACGATCGCCCAGCCCCAGTTGCCGAGCACGCTGTGCAGTTGCGTCAGCAGCCAGAACAGTGGCTTGGCCAGGATGGTGAACCAGCCGTAGTCCTTGACCAGCTCGAGCCCCGGCGCCAGCGCGGCGAGCTTGTTCTCTTCCTGCGGGCCCGCGAACAGCGTGGACACCAGCGTCTTGCGCCCGCCAGCGGCCACTTCGCCCAACGGCACGACCATCGCGATCGAATACAGGTTGTCGCCCAGCTTCTGCACGCGGAACTCGCGCGGCTCGTTGCCGGCCAGCAGCCAGGCCGACGCAAAGTAGTGCTGCACCATCGCCACCCAGCCGTTGTCGGCGCCCTTAGGCAGGTCGACCTTGCCCTTGGCGATGTCCTTGAAGTCGACCTTCTGGAACTTGCCGGCGTCGGTGTACAGGGCCGGGCCGGTGAAGGTGAAGTAGAAGGAGGACTCGCCCTCGGGCGGGTTGCCGTCCCGCGCCAGCTGCAGGTACAGCTGCGGCGTCACCGGCTGGTTGCTCTCGTTGAAGAATTCGTGCTTGACGCCGATGCTGTAGTCGCCGCGCTTGAGCGTGTAGGTCTTCGCCAGCCGCAGGCCGTCCACGGCGGGCGACTCGAAGCGGATCTGCAGTTCGTTGCCACCGTCCTTGAGCGTGCGCTCGCTCACCACCGGCGTCATCTGCGTCAGGTGGTTGGGCAGCGTGATGCCGGGCTGCGAGGTGATGAGCCCGGTCTGCGCCAGGTAGACCCGCTTGCCGGACTGGTCGAAGAGCACGACGTCGGGCACGTCCTGGGCTGCCGGCCGCGAAGAGAACAACCCCAGGAAGGGTTCGTACCACTTGCGGTGCACCGAGTCCTTGAAGTCCAGCAGGTCCAGACGCACCAGCGTACCGCCCTGGCTGTCGAAGGTGGCCTTGACGACGTCGGTGGTCAGCGTGATCTTCTCGCTGCCGGCGGCCACCGGCGTCGGTGCGGGCAGCGTCGGCGCCGACGCCGGCGCCGCGCCTGGAAGCACCGCGGCGCTGGGCGTGGGCACGCCAGGCGCCTGCTCCGGCGCACCGCCGGACAGGCCCGCCGGACCGGACGCTGCCGGCCGCGGGCTGCCGCCGAACATCGACGGCTGACCGGTGTGGACGGTCCAGCGGTCCCACAACAGAACCAGCGACATCGTGAAGATCACCCACAGCAGGGTGCGGCGCATATCCGTCATGAGAGCTTCTTCTTGTCGAAGGGGGGGTCGCTGCGGCCGAGGCCGAGGCGAGCGAAGAGCCTGGGCGGCTGCGCTGGCACCGGGTCGCAGCCGCCGTCGCACCAGGGGTGGCAGCGCAGCAGCCGGGCGGCCGCCAGCGTGGCGCCGACCGCCGCGCCGTGCTGTTCCAGGGCCTGCAGAGCATAGGCCGAGCAGGTGGGCTCGAAGCGGCAGGCATTACCCAGCCAGGGCTTGAGCAGCAGACGGTAGCCCTTGACCAGCCACACCAGCAAACGCCGCGGCAGGCGCACCAGCACCTGCGTGACCTGGCCCAGCCAGTGCATCACGGCCCGCACTCCACCGCCGGCCGCCCAGTAGCCGCGCACGCCGTCATGGGGCAGCCCGCTGGAACAGCCGGTCGAGTTCACCCGCAGCCGCGCTACGCAGCGGCACGGAGTCGGCCGAAACGAACTGCGCGCGTCCGAAAGGCTGGCGCAGGCGCACCAGCCACATTCCAGAAGGCAGTCGCTCCAGATGCCGCTGCATGGCCGCCCGGATCTGCCGCCGAAGCATGTTGCGCGTCACGGCGCGTGGCGCGTGGCGCTTGGGAAGGACGCTGCCCAGCCACCACCCGGCGGGGATGTTATCCACAGAATCGGTTCCTGCCGGTGCATGCCCTGTGCATAACCTGTCAACCCCGACCCATTCGGCAGATTCGGGTCGCGCGCGCAGGTGATGCACGGCGAAGTGAGCACTTCGCGAGCAGGCGGGCATGGCAAGCAGGCGCTCGAAGTCGGACTTGCGGAGCAGGCGGCCGATCATCGCCGGCGCCCGTCGAGTTGTCAGAGACCGAGGCGCTTGCGGCCTTTGGCGCGGCGGGCGCTGATGACCGCGCGGCCGGCGCGCGTCTTCATGCGCACCAGGAAGCCATGGGTGCGGGCGCGGCGGACTTTGGACGGCTGATAAGTGCGTTTCATGATGTTTCCTGCTTGATCTCCGCATTGCGGCAACTGCCGCCGCTGGAGCGATTGCGTCTGCCGGGCCCGATGCCACGACGGCAGGCGTATCGACAAAGTCCTTTGCCTACGCGCCCACGAACCCCGGATCGTCGCTCACCTCCGCGTCGCCTGCCGCCAGCGGTTGCCGAACAGACCGGCAGCCGCATGGCTTGCACACAGCGCAGACGTTGGCCCGGCGAGACACGCCCATCCAGACCCCGCGCCCCGGGAAACCCATGATTACAGCAAAAATTCCCTTTAGGGTCAAACACTTGGACCGCGCCGCCGTGCTCCGAGCGTGTATTGACTCGGGTCGCGAAACTGTGGATAACCATTTCTCTGCGGACGCGCAGAACATAGAATCCGGTTCCCAAGAGACGAGTTTTCCACAATGACGTCCGACCTCTGGCAGCGTGCCTGCGACCGGCTCGCGGAGCAACTGCCCGAACAGCAGTTCAACACCTGGATCCGCCCGCTTCCGCCGGCCGATTTGCAGCAGACGGCCGGCGAGGCCGCGGTGCTGAGCCTGCGCGTGCCCAACCGCTTCAAGCTGGACTGGATCCGCGCGCAGTACGCCGGGCTGATCGAATCCGTGCTCAGCGAACTGGCCGAGACGCCGGTGCGGCTGGAACTGAGCCTGGCTGCACGCGAGGCACCCGCCCGTGCGTCGACGGCGGCGCTGGAGCGCCGCCATGCCAACGGAGCCGCACACGCCGTTGCGGCCCTGTCGCTGCCGCAGGCCGATGCAAGCGGGCCGGCGGTCGAGCTGCGCAATGGCGGCGCGCCGTCGTCGTTCCAGCCGCCGCCGGCCGCCTCGAGGCACAAGCTGAACCCGGCGCTGACCTTCGACACGCTGGTGCCGGGCCGAGCCAACCAGATGGCCCGCACCGCGGCGCTGCACGTGGCCGGCGCACCGGGGCAGATGTACAACCCGCTGTTCATCTACGGCGGCGTGGGCCTGGGCAAGACGCACCTGGTGCATGCCGTGGGCAACGCGCTGCTCAAGGACAACCCCGACGCCCGGGTGCTGTACCTGCATGCCGAGCAGTTCATCAGCGACGTGGTCAAGAACTACCAGCGCAAGACCTTCGACGAGCTGAAGGCCAAGTACCACAACCTCGACCTGCTGCTGATCGACGACGTGCAGTTCTTCGCCGGCAAGGAGCGCACCCAGGAGGAGTTCTTCAACGCCTTCGAAGCGCTGCTGGCCAAGCGCGCGCACATCATCATGACCAGCGACACCTACCCGAAGGGGCTGGCCGACATCGACGAGCGGCTGACCAGCCGCTTCGACGCCGGGCTGACGGTGGCCATCGAGCCGCCCGAGCTGGAAATGCGCGTGGCCATCCTGATCCGCAAGGCCGAGGCCGAAGGCGCCGCCATGCCCGAGGAAGTGGCCTTCTTCATCGCCAAGAACGTGCGCGCCAACGTGCGCGAGCTGGAGGGCGCGCTGCGCAAGGTGCTGGCCTACAGCCGCTTCAGCCAGAAGGAGATCAGCATCGGCCTGGCGCGCGAGGCGCTGAAGGACCTGCTGTCGATCCAGAACCGGCAGATCTCGGTGGAGAACATCCAGAAGACGGTGGCCGACTTCTACAAGATCAAGGTCGCCGACATGTACAGCAAGAAGCGGCCGGCCTCGATCGCCAAGCCGCGGCAGATCGCGATGTACCTGGCCAAGGACATGACCAAGAAGAGCCTGCCCGAGATCGGCGAACTGTTCGGCGGCCGCGACCACACCACCGTGCTGCACGCCGTGCGCAAGATCGGTGGCGAACGCGGCAAGAACAGCGAACTGAACCAGCAGCTGCACGTGCTGGAGCAGACGCTCAAGGGCTGAAAAGCAGCGCACATGTCAAGGCACAACACTGGGGACAACTCTTTCGCAACCGGCCAGTCATCCACAGGTCCGGGCGCCGCGCCGAAGTTGCTGGCGAAAGCCCCCGCCCATCCCGCCTGCCCGCCCACAGGGTTCATCCTTTTCTAAGCCCTTGATGGAACAAGCGAAAATGTCGTTCTCCACAGAAGGTGTGGCGACCTACTACGACCACCAGGCTTGAAGAGAAACAAATGATTGTCTTGAAGGCGGCACAAGAAAAGATCCTGGGCGCACTGCAGTCCGTCAGCGGCATCGTCGAGCGACGGCATACGCTGCCCATCCTGGCCAACGTGCTGCTGCGCAAGACCGGCAAGCAGGTGGAGTTCACCACCAGCGACCTGGAGATCCAGGTGCGCACCACTCAGGACCTGGGCGGAGACGATGCCAGCCTCAACACCACCGTCGGCGCACGCAAGCTGATCGACATCCTGCGTTCGCTGCCCTCGGACCAGGTGGTCACGCTCAGTGCCGCGCAGAACAAGCTCACGCTGCAGGCCGGCAAGAGCCGCTTCACGCTGCAGACCTTGCCGGCCGAGGACTTTCCGCTGGTCAACGAGGCGGCGGATTTCGGGCCGACGTTCTCGGTGCCGCAGAAGGTGCTGCGCGGGCTGATCAACCAGGTGCACTTCGCGATGGCGGTGCACGACATCCGCTACTACCTGAACGGCATCCTGTTCATCGCCGAAGGCAAGCAGCTGACGCTGGTGGCCACCGACGGGCACCGGCTGGCGCTGGCGCAGTCCACGCTGGACAACGAGGTGCCCAAGCAGGAGGTGATCCTGCCGCGCAAGACGGTGCTGGAGCTGCAGCGCCTGCTGCGCGACGAGGACACGCCCATCGAGATGCGCTTTGCCGGCAACCAGGCCAAGTTCGGCTTCTCGGGCATGGAGTTCGTCACCAAGCTGGTGGAAGGCAAGTTCCCCGACTACAACCGCGTCATCCCCAAGAACCACCGCAATTCGGTGGTGCTGGGCCGCGTGCCGCTGCTCAGCAGCCTGCAGCGCGCCGCCATCCTGACGAGCGAGAAGTTCAAGGGCGTGCGCATCAACCTCGAGCCCGGCAGCCTGCGCATCGCCTCCAGCAATGCCGAGCAGGAAGAGGCCAAGGAAGAGCTCGAGGTCGACTACAACGGCGACAGCATCGAGATCGGCTTCAACGTCACCTACCTGATGGACGCGCTGGCCAACATGGACAGCGAGATGGTCAAGCTGGAGTTGCAGGACACGGCCGCCAGCGCGCTGTTCACGATGCCCGACGAGCCCGGCTTCAAGTACGTGGTGATGCCGATGCGCATCTGAAGGATGCGCATCGGCATCCTGCCCGATCGTTCGTGCACCCCCTGCCCGCGCCGGACGGGGTTCCAGTCAGAAAGACGAGGTGGCCGCCTTTGGCGGCCTTGAATCCATGAGTGATCCCCTGAACCAAGCCGACGAAGAAGCCCGCAAGGCCAGGCGCGACGACGCTGCGGCCCGCAGCGAAGCCTATGGCGAGGGCAGCATCCAGATCCTGGAGGGCCTGGAGGCAGTGCGCAAGCGCCCGGGCATGTACATCGGCGACACCAGCGACGGCACCGGGCTGCACCACTTGGTTTTTGAAGTCGTGGACAACTCCATCGACGAAAGCCTGGCCGGGCACTGCGACGACATCGTCGTCACCATCCACAGCGACAACAGCATCAGCGTCGTCGACAACGGCCGCGGCATCCCCACCGGCGTGAAGATGGACGACAAGCACGAGCCCAAGCGCAGCGCGGCGGAGATCGCGCTGACCGAGCTGCACGCCGGCGGCAAGTTCAACCAGAACAGCTACAAGGTCTCGGG
>Ga0209594_1001056_pt1 | contig 14350 bp, 12 predicted proteins | sample AshMeaCrysSpring_FD_184126 | JGI IMG/M metagenome (GOLD analysis project Ga0209594, IMG submission 184126) | Groundwater microbial communities from Big Spring, Nevada to study Microbial Dark Matter (Phase II) - Ash Meadows Crystal Spring... | ecosystem: Environmental > Aquatic > Deep subsurface...
CCCTTAAAACACCCCACCAAAGCCTCTAATTCCTCCCTAATTGACAACGGCGCATACCCCAACCCAACAGCTTTAGAACTATCCAAAGAAACATCCTTGGGACGTGGTGCAGCCATTTTCACATCTTCTTGACGACACGGCTTAAGTTTATCTTCTGGAAGTTGAAACACCTCGACTAATAGCTTACCAAAATCATAACGCGAAACTCTTTCTTTCCCGCCTAAGTGAATAATTCCGTTGACTTTTTCTAATGCTAATAACAATCCCTTTGCCGCTGTTTTTCCACTGGCTGGTGTGCGGATTTCATCAACAAATAAATTTAGTTCTTTTCCTGCTTTGAGTGTTTGAATAAACGGTTGCATAAAGCTGGTAGCAGGGGGATTTGCTACGCCAAACATTAACGGCATTCTACACACTGCTGTCAGCGGATAACGTTCTAGCATTCCTAGTTCTGCAATCACTTTCTGCTCACCGTAAAGATTGACAGGATTCACGGCATCTGTTTCTTTATAAGGTGCGTTTAAACCATTGAAAACTAGGTCGGTGGATGTGAAAGCGCAAGGAATAGAATAATCGGCACAAAGTCCGGCGATATTGCAGGATGCTTGAACATTTATGGCGTGGGATTCTTCGGGATGATTTTGGCAATAATTAGGTTGGGATTGGGCAGCGGTGTGAATAACTGCTGCTGGTTGAATGTCAGTAAATAGTTGTTTTAATTGCTCAAAGTCGGTGAGGTTGGTTTTTAGAGTATTAACGCCGGTAATTTCTATATAATGAGAATTATAAGTGGCGTAAATTTCCCACTCTTGCTTTGCTATTTGGCAGAGGTTTTGTCCTAAAAAGCCACTGGCTCCGGTAATTAATAGTTTTTTCATTGTTAGGGTGCAGATAAAATATTTTAACCGCCAAGATGCCAAGAACGCCAAGAATATTTTTCAGATTTGTCAGGAATTAATTTTTACTCATTGATGCGCTCTCTATGAATTATACCCACTTGATAGCAGTCAAGTTTTTCAATCAAAGGTAGCTATTATATTGCTGGTATCGATGAATTAACTACCAAGTCTAAAATAAATAAGTATTCACCTTCTCCCTTCTCTAATGGACTGGCAAGAAATCTCCGGTAACTGGGTACTATTACCCAAACGCCCTATTGGTATCATCCACTTCCTCGGCGGAGCTTTTGTTGCTGCTGCACCCCACGTCACCTACCGTTGGTTACTTGAAGGACTAGCGCAGAAAAACTTTGCTATCATTGCCACACCCTTTGTGAACACCTTCGATCATGGTGCGATCGCTCAGTCCGTACTGCTCAACTTTGAACGTGCCCTCTTAAGGCTGCAGGACAGAAATTTACTGGGCAAATGTTACCTACCCATCTATGGCATTGGACATAGTATGGGGTGCAAGCTCCACTTACTTATTGGTAGCCTTTATGAGGTGGAGCGTGCTGGAAATATTTTAATCTCTTTCAACAACTACGCGGCGAGAGATGCGATTCCCCTGGTTGAACAATTCAACTCCGCCTTTACTGTCGAATTTACACCCTCACCGTTGGAAACTAACAAACTCGTACAAGAAAGCTACAACGTGCGTCGCAACCTAGTCGTCAAGTTTACCAATGACACCATCGACCAATCAGTTCCCTTGGGTAAATTGTTGCAAGAACGGTTTCCGGGAATGGTGACAGCACAGACGCTATCAGGAACCCACACAACGCCCCTAGGGCAGGATTTGAAATGGCAAACAGGACAGTCGTTTAGTCCGTTTGATGCTTTTGGTCAGTGGTTCAAACAAGAAGTATACCGCGACCTGAATCAGTTGCAACGTGTTATACTCTTGTGGCTGAATCCCCTGTCACCGCCATAACGTTGTCATAATATTTTTTCAGCACCAAACAATTGCGGTTGTCAGAAGTGCGGATATAGTTCAAGAAGTTAGAAATCCGCTGCATCAGCGGTAGTCCCCATCCGCCCTCAGCATACAAGTCCTCTTTGGGAGACAAATTATTAATGAAGGAGCATAAATCAAAGGGTGGTCCGTGATCCCAAATGCGAAATTCCAGATACTCCGGAAGTAGATCAACTTCCAAGTCAATGGGCACATCTTGAGATTTATCTTTGTGGGCATGGCGCACAGCATTGGTAAACCCTTCTGCCAATGCTATTTTCAGCTGTAGCCAAAAATCCTGAGAAATCTCTGGCTGATACAATTGATCAAACCAAGCCAAAATATCAGCCAAACTATTTATGTCTGTCTTGACTTGCAGCCGAACCTTTTTAGGTACTAGCAATTTTCGACCTCCGTTAAATTACAGAACAGCAAGTAACAACAAAATATTAGCCCTGATGATTTTAATTTGCCCAAATTAATCTTTTTTTACACAAGTTGTCATAAACTTGGTTAAAAATTCTTGCTGTTGGGGATGACAAAAACATTTTTAGCTATTATCTCCTATGTTTCAAATTTTAGTTATTGATGATGACCTGGCAGTGCAGCTGCTTTTAAAAAGGATGCTGCAAAAACAGGGCTATGAAGTCATCGTCGCCAGCAACGGTGAAGAAGGACTGAATAAAGCAGTTGCTTGCTTACCAGCCTTGATTATTTGTGATTGGATGATGCCCGGTCTGAATGGTTTGGAGGTATGCCGTCGCCTCAAAGCAGATCCTAGTTTATCTACCACATTTTTTATCCTCCTAACCGCTTTGGTAGCTGTGGAGGATCGCGTCAAAGGTTTGGATGCTGGTGCAGATGATTTTATCTCCAAACCTATTGAACAAAATGAATTACAAGCGCGAGTTCGGGCTGGACTACGCTTACACCAGCTAAGTCGGGACTTACAAGCCCAAAAGCAAATATTAGAAGCGGAAATGGCAGAAGCTGCGGAATATGTCCGTTCCTTGCTGCCACCTCCAATGAATGAACCCATAAGCATAAATTCCCGGTTTATTCCCTCCCGACAACTTGGTGGAGATTGTTTTGACTACTACTGGCTAGATCCAGATTATTTAGCCCTCTACTTGCTGGATACGGCGGGACATGGGCTGAAAGCCACTCTGCCATCGATTTCCGTATTGAATTTGCTCCGTTCTCGCGCAGTGCAAAGTATAAACTATTACCAGCCTAATGAGGTATTAAAAGCTTTAAACGATACATTTCAAATGAATTATCAAAATGACAAATACTTCACTATTTGGTATGGAGTTTATAACCGAATTGAACGCCAGCTAATTTATGCTAGCGCTGGTCATCCGCCAGCAGTCTTAATCTCAGAAAACCATGACAATGGTTCCCAAATCCAACTGCTGAAAACTCCTGGAATGCCAGTAGGTATGTTTCCCGAAGCCAAATATGTCAATGCCTTTTGTAAAGTCAGCGAAGGTAGCACCCTCTATATCTTCAGTGACGGAGCGTATGAAATAACTTTAGCAGATGGCAGCGTTTGGAGTTTGAACGCTTTTATTCAAATGCTAGGGGCATTGAAAAATCCGGTCGAGGGACAACTCGACCAGATACTCAAGTACTTAGCAGAACTTAATCCCAAGGATGTATTTGATGATGACTTATCTATACTCCAAGTACAATTTAATTAATTAATCGATGAAAGAACAGTTTTGTTAAACTCCTCTTGGTTGGGATAGATTGTAAATGAATTATACATACTAGTCATTTCTAACAACATCTGGACTTGCTGATTCAGCGAACACAAGAACATTTGACCGCTGACAGCGCGAATCATTTTCATAGATTGCACCAAAGCCCCTAAACCAGAACTGTCCATAAAAGTGACATCCCGAAAATCAATCAACAAAAGGATGTTTTTTTTACCACCAGCCAAGAGGTCGATAACTTGTTGGCGCAACTGTGGTGCTTGGGTAGCATCCAACACGCCACTGGGTTGAATAACGTTGACTACAGGACTCATAAAATTTCTATGCTTGCTGGTATAAAATGCTTAACTAACTTGGCTAGTATAACCGTGCTTAATGGGAATCGCACAGAGGTGATCACACGGAAAACCCGCAACAATCAGGGGTAGATGGCAAGAGCAGGCTGTTTGTGGAACAGTAAATTATAACTAGGTATTGCCGGGAATTTCTAGATGACTGGAATATTCGGTAGATGCCTCAATTGAGCCGCTTGGTGAAACATCAAACTGGCGAGTGAGTTTTGCTGCTTGCTCTCCAATCTAGCATACTTAAAAATTTCAGATTTGGAACAACTAGTTGTTTTCAAGTCTAATAGATGAGCATGGGGTATGGAGTTTCCAGGGAGCAAAGCCTGATTAGCAATGCCCCATTCCCCCTTTCTAGTACTCTGGGTATTACGATGTTTGAAGTTATGTGCATGATTGCTTACACAAACTCAGGCACTGCGGTAAACTAACCCTTGATTATGATTCTTTCGCAGAGAAGAACACTCGGAAAGGAGCTTTTTTTCAATGTCTCATACCGTAAAAATCTACGATACCTGCATTGGCTGCACCCAATGCGTCCGTGCTTGCCCCACTGACGTACTAGAGATGGTGCCTTGGGATGGCTGCAAAGCTGGTCAGCTTGCTTCATCTCCCCGTACAGAAGACTGTGTGGGTTGCAAGCGCTGTGAAACAGCCTGTCCTACTGACTTTTTAAGCATTCGGGTTTATCTCGGTGCGGAAACCACCCGTAGTATGGGTCTGGCTTACTAAGATAAAAGTCTAATTTCCAGATTGTAGGAGGGGCATTGCCCACAATTTTCTGCCTTTGTTGGGCAAGGCTCAACCTACAACATGATAATCGCGGGCAATAACAAAATTTTTTTGGTTATGTATCTAGTGACAGGGGGGCAAATTGCTCCCTTTTTTAATTAATCTCAAGGGTCGTCTGTATTCCTCTTACCAGACTAAATGGCAAAATGGCAAGTCACGTTGGGGAACCCTTGGTGTATAACGGGAAAGATAATCGGCGAATTGCTTGCCTTATGCCTTGCTTGTAGATTTAAATCGTTAAGAAAAAGTACAGTGGAGTGAAACATGTGCGGTATTGTTGGTTACATAGGTACGCAAAGAGCAACAGAAATCTTGCTAGCGGGGTTAGAAAAACTGGAGTATCGGGGTTACGATTCAGCTGGTATCGCTACGATTTGGGAAGATGAAGTTGATTGCGTGCGGGCAAAGGGTAAATTGCATAATCTGCGTTCCAAACTGGAACAACAGGAAAACCCAGCCCAAATAGGCATTGGACATACTCGCTGGGCGACTCATGGTAAACCAGAAGAGTATAACGCCCATCCCCACATGGATACTGCTATGCGCGTCGCGGTTGTCCAAAATGGCATTATTGAAAACTATCGTGAGTTACGCGAAGAGCTTAAACAGCTAGGACATCAGTTTCGCTCTGATACTGACACCGAGGTAATTCCGCACTTAATTGCCGAGTTCTTAAAAGAATCTGCCAACTCTACCACTCCCCAGACCCCATCTTTTTTATTAGAGGCGGTTCGCAAAGCAGTAAATAAATTAAACGGAGCCTTTGCGATCGCGGTGATTTCTGCTGACTACCCCGATGAACTAATCGTTGCTCGACAACAAGCACCCCTGATTCTTGGTTTTGGACAAGGGGAATTTTTCTGTGCTTCCGATACTCCTGCTCTTGTCCCCCATACTCGCGCTGTGCTACCCCTAGAAAATGGGGAAGTAGCACGTCTGACACCCTTGGGTGCAGAAGTTTACAACTTTGCTGGTGACAGGTTGCGAAAGCACCCCCGTACCCTCAACTGGAATCCCGTAATGGTAGAAAAACAGGGATTCAAGCATTTTATGCTCAAGGAAATTTATGAGCAACCAGGGGTAGTGCGGGCTTGTTTGGAAGCTTATTTCAATAGTGAGGGGGAACCAGGTAAGGACGGAAAGTCTCCTATCCAACTTGGTCTACCAGAGGAACTTTACGCCGACTTAGAACAAATTCAAGTCGTTGCTTGTGGTACTAGTTGGCACGCTGGTCTTGTGGGTAAATATTTACTAGAACAACTAGCAGGCATTCCGACAACGGTGCAATATGCCTCAGAATTTCGCTATGCACCATCGCCACTAATGGCTAATACCTTGACTATTGGTGTGACTCAATCCGGTGAAACCGCCGATACTCTCGCGGCTTTGGCGATGGAAAAAGAACGCCGGGAAGGAAAAGATGATAAGTATAAAGCACGACTGATTGGTATTACTAATCGCCCGGAAAGTACCCTCGGTCATATGGTTTCCCATATTATTGATACCCGTGCGGGGATAGAAATTGGGGTAGCAGCGACGAAAACCTTTGTCGCCCAAGTGATGGCGTTTTACTGCTTGGCGATAGATTTAGCTTATCAGCGTCAGAGTGTAACCCCAGAGCGATTAGCCGAGATTATCGCTGGGTTACGCCAGTTACCAGCGGAAATCGAAGTAATTTTAGAAAGTCAAGAACGCTACATTGAACAACTAGCGCACAACTTTGCTGAAACCCAGGATTTCATATTTTTGGGACGGGGAATTAATTTCCCGATCGCTTTGGAAGGAGCGCTGAAATTAAAAGAAATTAGCTACATTCATGCTGAGGGATATCCCGCAGGAGAAATGAAGCACGGACCGATTGCTTTATTAGATGCCAAAGTGCCCGTAGTCACCATTGCTATGCCTGGTAGTGTGTATGAAAAGGTACTTTCTAATGCCCAAGAAGCAAAGGCGCGGGATTCCCGGTTGATTGGCGTCACCCCAATCAATGAGATAGAGGCGGCGGAAACCTTCGATGATTTAATTCCAGTACCGGCGATGGAAGAGTTACTGTCTCCCATTTTGACGGTGATTCCTTTACAACTGTTAGCTTACCACATTGCGGCGCGACGTGGTTTGGATGTGGATCAGCCGAGGAATTTGGCGAAGTCAGTGACGGTGGAGTAGTTGATGCAGTGATTGGGGGAACATCATAATTCACTCCCCTCGCGATGTATAACAATGTAGGTAGGGACAAGGCAATGCTTTGCCCCTATCTTCTTGAGGATAGTGCTGTCCGGTCAGTTATCCACTATGTTTAATTCCATTATATAAAGATAAATATCGTTAATACTGGTTACGTAAATTTACTGTCATTAATTGGGGATTTGAGTTGCTTCATGCGATAGCCAAGTCCATGAACTGTTTCAATGAAATCATTTGGGGCCCCTACCGCACGTAGTTTTTGTCGCAAGCTGCGGATATGGGTTTTTATAGTTTCTTCTGTAGGAGACTCATCAATTGACCACAAACGCTCAATAATTCCAGGTCTGCTTAAGACTCTACGACCATTAGTGACAAGTAATTCCAAGATGGCGTACTCTTTTGGTGTGAGGTTAAAAAGTTGCTGTTTGTAAGTCACTTCATAGGTAATGGGATTAAGTTCCAAATCTCCCCAACAGAGGCTGTTAGCTCTAGTTGAGGCTTCAGAACGCCGCAATAGCGCTCGCATTTGAGCCATCAACTCTTCCAGGTTAAAGGGTTTTACCATATAAGCATCCGCACCTGCGTCTAGCCCTGTGATTTTGTCTTCCGTGGTGTCACGGGCTGTTAACATCAAAATAGGGATAGCATAATTCCCTAGAGTACCCTTAGCTGTAGCGAAGCTATCGCGCAGTTTTTGACAAAATACTAACCCGTTCATTTTCGGCAGTGTGACATCCAGCAGCACTAGGTCATACTCGTAGGTTTCAATCCAGTCCCAAGCACTCTCCCCATCGTGGACTACATCAACAGTGTACTGACGATTGGTCAACGCCTCCGCCAGCATATCTGCAATCTGTACGTCATCTTCAACGACCAAAATACGCATTGCATTTTTGGATTTGAGACTTTATAGAGATTACTAAGTAAATTGTACATTATTTTTCACCTGAGATTCTCAAAAAATTTTCCTTCACTATCAATATTGAAACTATGTAAGCAACCTCACCCTAACATATTTAACTGTTAATTTTCACCTAATGCTTTTGCCGTTATAATTGTCAAAAAAATACCGAGAAAATATCTCAATATTAAGTATCAACTTTCAACTTCCCAATTTCTTATATAAAATCTCACTCCCATGATGAAATCGTCACTAGAACGGAAATTGATTACCAGAGGATTTGGCTTAGCACTTGTAGTCATGAGCGTAGTCAGTGTTATTTCTTATCAAAACGCAATTAACCTGACAGAAAGTGCAAAACGTATTCGGGAGACAAACATAGTTGTTAAACATATTAATAACCTCACTGGAACTTTGACAGATGCTGAATCTGGTCGCCGGGGCTATATTCTTTTTAATGACTATGAAGAATTAGAGCGCTATCACAAAAGTGTTGCTAGGTTAAAAATTCAAATCAATCAACTGGGTCAAACTTTAGCTAATACATCGAGCCAACAACAGCGGTTTAATCAATTACAATCATTAATTAATGATAGAGTTAAATTATTTCAACAATCGATTGACCAGTATCAAACTACTCCCAGAGAACTACTACCGATAAATCCTTTAAGAAATCAAATAAAACAAAATCGATATCAGATTCACCAGCTAATTGAAGAATTACAAAAAGAAGAAGAGTTATTGTTAGAAATTCAAGTAGAAAATTCTCAATCTAATTTGCAGTTGCGAATGCTGATTGAGATTTTAGGTACATTGTTGACTTTGGCGATTATTTTTGGTGTATATATTCTACTGTACCGTCAGATGGTAAAACGCCAGCAAGCAGAAGCTACACAAAGAGCATTAGCTCAAGAAAAAGAACTCAGCGAACTAAAATTGCAATTTTTCTCCATGATTTCCCATGAATTTCGTACCCCATTAAGTTTAATTGTCGGTTCAGCGCAACTCTTAGAACAAAATCTCAAGTTAATTGTCGAGCCACCTAAACTCAAAAACCTTTACCGGATTCAAGTTTCAGCTAAAGCAATGGCTCAATTACTCGATGATGTTCTCACTTTAGCAAGGGCTGATGCGGGTAAATTAGAGTTTAACCCAAAGAAGACAGAAATCCAGACGTTTTGTCTGAATTTGGTTGAGGATTTTCAAGAATCGAGTCAATCAAAACGAGTAATTAAATTTATCAACCAAGGTAGCGCTACCCATCCTTGGGTAGACGAGAAACTCCTCTACTCAATTCTCAGCAATTTGCTTTCTAATGCGATGAAATATTCACCTATAGACAGTATGGTGTATTTTACATTAACTTGTGAACCAGATGCTGTTTCTTTCCAAGTAAAAGACTCAGGAATTGGTATTTTTCAAGAAGATATGCAAAATCTTTATGACCCTTTTATACGCGGTAAAAATGCTAAAGAAATTTTAGGTACAGGATTGGGTTTAGCGGTAGTTAAAAAATGTTTAGATTTGCATCAAGGAGAAATTTATGTTGAGAGTGAGTTAGATGTTGGTACTACTTTTACTGTAAAAATTAGCCAAGATAAATTTAAGCAAAAAAATTGATTATTTTAAATTAATTGGAATTTAAAACTATTGATTATCTAGTTGTTTATGTAAGAGTTTTTTAAAAAAATAACATATCTCTGTTCAGAGAATACATTTTGCCTTCATTTCCGAATAAAGGATGTTTTTTCGTACCCCAATACGACATACCAACTCGTTTAGCTACTTGAAAACTATCAGCATTATCTTGACTAATATAAGCCCGAATTTCTCTCACACAACTGTTATAAAAGCAGTACTTAATTAATGCTTTTGTTGCTTCAGTAGCATAGCCTTGCTTCCAGTAGGTTGGCAGTAAACTATAGTAGCATTCATATATCTCATCTTCAGCGATTTCTGAAATACCACAAGACCCGATAAATTTATTGTCTTTCAGCGCAATTGCGTAGGCAAAAATAGGCTTTTCCGAATCATAAGAGGCGATAATGGCATCAAAAAGCTCTTTTGCACCTTCTGGTGTTTTCTGCTCTGCCGTAAACATCAAATATCTTGTCGCTTGTTCATCTGTCATGAACGTCAAATAAGCACTTAAATCTTCTTTTTGAAGAGGTCTGATAATCAGACGTTCCGTTAAAAGCTTTGCTGGTAAATTTATCATTATCCAGATCCAGAAATTTACAATCCAATTTGGAAATAATAAAAGAGTTGAGATAGAGTATTTACTAATAATACTCATCTCACTCGCAACTCCTGATGAAAGGATTTTTTAGCTGGCTAATTGATAGCAAAATTCTTCTAACGCTTCTTCCTCAGTGGCAAATATTTCCAACATTTCGTTCATTTTCGTCACTTCTAAGGCTACTTTAACTCTTGGATTTATATTACAAATCCGAAATTTACCATTAAAATGGTCTACGTAGCGCATTGCAACCATCAACGACCTTAATCCAGAGCTATCAATAAAATCGACTTCACTAAGATTCACCACCACATAGTGATGAACTTTAGACACACATTGCTGCAATTTCATGCGAAATTGCCAAGCAGCGGCGAAATCTAAATTACTCATCGGTTGCAAAATAATTATATTCTTGCCATCCTGAGTTTGATAGTTTGTTGTTCTAATCCGAATCAAAATTTTTTTCCTCTCAATTATCAACAGCGAACATCATTTAGGTAGGGAATTTAGGAAAAAATGAAAATTTGATGCTTACTACCTCTGACTCAGATTGTCGGGCTGATTAGTTTTTTCAGGAAGAGCGACCGAGTTATAATTGATTTACTGAGTCAGAACAATTTTCCTAAATTTGTACAAACCGTTCTGGTTTTTCTTTAACTGGCAACCTTGCTTAAATACGATATAGACTTCCAAAATATTGTTGGAAATCCTTGATGTACCTAGTAGTGTACTGTCTAATAACAAAAAAATCGGGGGTAAATCGGGTAAAAATCGGGTAGAGGACGTCTCACACGTCAATTTTGCTGACTTGCTCAATAATTATGTAGCTCCGAGGAATGTAAATAAACATCACCAGTACCCTCCGTAGGTCTCAAAATGAACTAAGATTGAGGTGTGAGAGTTTGGGACTATTTCCTAGGTTTTTAACTAATCTTCACAACTAAACCAAACCTCAACAGAATTGATTGTGGTTTTGTATCAAGGAGGTCGAGACTATGTTGCTCGAACGTCTAACTCTTGTATCTGAACAAGAAGCAAAAATTCTTCAAGAGAAAACTCCTCTGGAACGCCAACTGAATCTGGAAGATCCTAATACGGTAATGACAGAGTTGATTCGGAATTTGGGATATCGCGAATTTAAGACCATAGATGCAGCCCCTGGCCGTTGGTCTATGCAAGGGATTTTAGTCCAAGCAGGGACAGATAAGCCTTACAAAATGCAAGCTTTTGTCAACATTGGTGGATTTGATAATATTTTCATCCAAGTTGAAATCATTCGCGCCTCGGCTCAGCCCATAATCTTGGTCAACAGAAAATTTAATGGACTGGAAGCTTTAGAATTGATTCAGAAATTACCTTATTTTCCGCGTTATGAAGGGATGGAAGAAGAAAATGAACATTCGGAGTAAATTTCGGGCGGGGATAATATGATTTAAACGATGAAATGCAGTCATGAAAAATTCTGGCACCGACATGATAATTATTGGTGCGGGTATCGCCGGATTAGCGGCGGGGTGCTACGCTCAAATGAGCGGCTACCGCACTAAAATATTTGAGATGCACAACCTCCCAGGTGGTCTTTGCACTGCTTGGAATCGTAAAGGTTATGTCTTTGATGGCTGCATTCATTACCTGTTTGGTTCCGGAAAAGGTCAACCGTTCCATAGTATGTGGGAGGAACTGGGATGTATTCAGGGTCGGCAGTTCGTCAATCATGATGAATTAATCCGGATTACAGAACCAGGGGGAAAAACCTTAATCGTCTACAGCGACCCCGACCGACTAGAACATCATCTCAAGCAACTTTCACCCGCTGATAGCCGCTTAATTGAGAGCTTCTGCAGGGGTATCCAAGATCTGACTCGTTTTGATATGTCCTTGCTACAGCAAAAACCAAAAGCCTTAATGGGAATGGGTGATTGGTTGCGGCTGAGTCGGAAATTGCTGCCATTTTTAGGTACTTTAGCAAAATGGGGAAGCATATCCGCTCTTGATTTCGCTCACCGTTTCCGAGACCCCTTTTTGCAGCTTGCAATCCCGCAAATGTTTGCTTGGACAAATATCCCGATGATGGTGGGTATGTCTGTGCTGGCATATATGCATAATAAAAATGCTGGCTTCCCCGTGGGTGCATCCCTGGAATTTGCACGCGCTATTGAGAAGCGCTATCTAGAATTAGGCGGTGAAATTCACTACTGCTCACAAGTGGAAAGAGTACTGGTGGAGAACGACACGGCGATAGGCGTTAGGCTTTATAACAACCAGGAATACCGCGCTTACCGCGTCATCTCCGCCTGTGACGGTCGGGGGACGCTGTTTAATTTGCTTAAGGGTAAATACTTGAATGATGAAATAAAAATGCTATACGAGGGGGATTTACCCTTACACTCCCAATTGCAAGTATCTCTCGGAGTTAACCGTGACCTGTCGGGAGAACCCCATTGGGTAACGTATTTGCTAAATCAACCAGTCGCGATCGCCGGGGAAGAATACTCAGAAATTAGCGTCAAAAACTACTGTTTTGACCCCTCATTAGCTCCAGCGGGTAAGTCGGTGGTGATCGTGATGTTAAGGACATCTTACGATTACTGGCAGCGAATCTACGGTCGGTCAATTTACGACGCCGAGCAAATTCAAGAATCTGGCATTCTGATTGATTTATTAGAGCAGTTTTATCCTGGTATTAAAGCGGACATAGAATATGTGGATGTTGCGACGCCCTTAAGTTATGAGCGCTACACTGGGAATTGGCAGGGTTCAAGCTGTGGCTGGCTGTTGACTAAAGAAACCATGTCAATGATGATTTCTGGTATACCTAAAACCCTACCTGACCTGAAAAATTTTTACATGATAGGTCAGTGGGTAGAGCCTGGTGGTAGTGTGCCGGTGGTAGCGATGTCGGGACGCAACATCATCCAACAGATTTGTCACGAAGATGACAAGGGATTTGCGGTTACCTGACCGCACAGCACTATTCTCAATCATCGTAGGGTGGGCAGTTCAATATACGTACTAATAACCCACCCGACAAAAGTCTCAAGTAGGCTGATATCAGCAGCATGTGCTAGTAGGTTGGGTTAAAATAAGTCAAACCCAACCCTATCCCTAGGGAGGAATTTATTAAGGCTGACGGCGATAGAAGGGTTTCTTCACAACTTCGGCTGGGTAAGTTTTCCCGCGAATTTCTACTTCTAGCTGCTGTCCTAGGGTTCCTAACTCTGTAGGTACATAAGCAAGAGCGACGGGATAACCGAGGGTGAGTGATAGAGTCCCACTGGTAACTTCTCCGACGACTTTACCCCCTGCTACAACTGGGTAGCCGTGACGAGCTATGTTACGTCCTTGCATTTGCAAACCTACCAGTCGTCGTTTGACACCAGCAGTTTTTTGGGCTTCTAAAACTGCACGTCCGATAAAATCACCTTTAGTGTCTAGATGCACCAGCCAACCCAACCCAGCTTCAACAGGAGTGGTATGGTCATCGATATCTTGTCCGTAGAGCGCCATTGCTGCTTCCAAACGCAGAGTGTCCCGCGCACCCAGTCCGCAGGGGACTACACCAGCATCCACCAGACGATGCCATAATTCCACACCCACCTCTGGGTCTACCATGACTTCAAATCCATCTTCCCCTGTGTAACCTGTACGGGCAAGGAAGGCGGGTTTACCCAGTACTGAGGCACAGAGGTGTCCAAACGCTTTGACGGGGCTTAAGTCGCCTTCTACAAAGGGCTGAAGCAATGTAACAGCTTGCGGTCCCTGGACGGCAATTAATACTTTTTCTGCGGACAAGTCTTGAAGTTTTACTTCATTAGTGTCTAGGTGTTCCAATAACCAAGCTTTGTCTTTACCAGTGGTAGCGGCGTTAACAATTAATACCCCCCGTTGGTCGCCACTGCTATCTTGTCCTTGGTAGTAAAAAATAATATCGTCTACAATTCCCCCTTGGGGGTTAAGTAATACTGAATACTGGGCTTGACCCGGTTGTAAGCGACTTAAATCGGAGGGAACCAAGCCTTGTAGTTGGTTTACCAGTTGTTTACCCTTCAGGGTAAATTTACCCATGTGTGAAATATCAAACATTCCGGCTGCGGTTCTTACAGCTTCGTGTTCTTTACTAATGCTACTAAACTGTACTGGCATTTCCCACCCACCAAAGCTGGTCATACGGGCTTTCAGTTCGAGAGCTTGTTGGTAGAGTGGGGTTTTTGCTAGGGATATGGAGTTTTCTTGTTTATTAGCCACGGAGAGTATTTTAGGTATCAGTTCACATCTA
>Ga0209594_1001058_pt1 | contig 14332 bp, 12 predicted proteins | sample AshMeaCrysSpring_FD_184126 | JGI IMG/M metagenome (GOLD analysis project Ga0209594, IMG submission 184126) | Groundwater microbial communities from Big Spring, Nevada to study Microbial Dark Matter (Phase II) - Ash Meadows Crystal Spring... | ecosystem: Environmental > Aquatic > Deep subsurface...
TGGCCCACCGAACACGCGCCGCAGCAGCCGCACCCGCGCGACCCGCTGGCACCGCCGGCGCGCTTCGTCTCGGCCGCCAACGCGTCGAACCGCTCGGTGAACAGCTCCGAGAAGCGCCGCAGCTCCGCCAGGTTCCGGTCCAGCGCCGCGGTCGGGCGCTTGCCCGTTTCCTGGATCGGGTGCACCGGAAACTCGAAGCAGATGCCGCCCGAGGCGACGATGCCGTCGCGCACGCGCTTGGCCAGTTCCACGTGATGGCGGTTGCAGGGCGACAGGTCCGATCCGGTCTGCGCGATACCGATGATCGGCTTGCCGCTGCGCAATTCCTCAAGGCTGAGGCCAAAGTTGAGGTAACGCTCCAGATACAACGCGGTCATGTCCGGGTTGGACGGGTTGTCGAACCATTCGGCCGAACGCAGCCGCCGGCGCGGGTGGCCCGGCCGAACCCGCCGCGCCCCCCATCCCGGTCGGCGCCGACATCGTCGAGCGGATCGTCGCGCGAATGGCGCGGATTCCGGAGAAGCAGGCGAGCGCCTCCGACCGCACGCGGCTGCGGACGCTCGAGGAGTCGTTGCGGCGGGTGGTATTCGGGCAGGACGAGGCGGTGCACGCCGTGTCGCAGGCGATCAAGCGTGCGCGAGCCGGGTTGGGCCAGCCGGACCGGCCCGCCGGGTGCTTCCTCTTCACCGGCCCCACCGGCGTGGGCAAGACGGAGCTGGCCAAGCAGCTCGCGCTGCACCTCGGCAACGAGTTCATCCGCTACGACATGTCGGAGTACATGGAGAAGCACGCCGTGGCGCGGCTCATCGGCGCGCCGCCCGGCTACGTCGGCTTCGAGCAGGGCGGGCTGCTCGTGGACGCGGTACGCCAGCACCCGTACGCCGTGCTGCTGCTCGACGAGATCGAGAAGGCGCACCCCGACATCTTCAACATCCTGCTGCAGGTGATGGACCACGCCACGCTCACCGACAACAACGGGCGGAAGGCGGACTTCCGGCAGGTGGTGCTCATCATGACGAGCAACGCCGGCAGCCGTGAGATGAGCGCGGCCTCGATCGGCTTCGCGAGCCAGGGCGCCACGCTCGACAAGAAGGCGCGCAGTCGCGCGAAGGGCGCCCTCGAGAAGATCTTCAGCCCCGAGTTCCGTAATCGGCTCGACGCGATCGTCACCTTCGCGGCGCTCTCCTTCGACACGATGGAGACGATCGTCGAGAAGTTCATCCTGCAGCTCGAGGCGCAGCTCGCCGAGCGGCGCATTGCGTTCACGCTCACGCCGGAGGCGCGCGCCTGGCTGGCCCGGAAGGGGTACGACCCGGTGTTTGGCGCGCGGCCGCTCGCGCGCGTCGTGCAGACCGAGGTGCGCGACCCGCTCACCGACGAGATCCTCTTCGGCCGGCTCGAGCGCGGCGGCACGGTGACGATCGCCGTTGAGGAGGGGAAGCTGACCTTCACGGTGGAACCGGCCGCAGCGCCGGCCGAACCGGTTCCGGCCTGACGGGCGTTCGTCGGGCGGGGCTTCATCCCCCGCCGGGCCGTGGGGATCGAGGCGTCGAGCCCGGCGCGACGAGCGACCGACTGACCGATCGACCGAGACACCGAGAGGCTGAGAGACGGAATGACTGACGAGTCACACGAAATCCCCGTGAAGGTCGTGGACCGCCGCTGGTGGGCCCAGAAGGAGCGCACGCCGGACACGACACCGGCCGGCGAGGAGCTGTGGCGGCCAGGCAAGCCGACCTACGTCGAGGAACTCGAGCGCCAACTGGCCGACAAGGATCGGCTCCTGCAGGAGACGCTGGCGAAGTACCGCGACAGCGCGCGCGAATTCGACGAGGCGCGCGCACGCCTGCGGCGCGATGTCGGGCGGGAGGTGGAGCGCGGGCGTCGGACGTTCGTCGTGGAGCTGCTCGAGGTGCTCGACAACCTCGACCGCGCGCTCGAGGCGGGACGGTCCGCGGCCGATCCGGCCACGCTCGCCGAGGGGGTGCAGCTCGTGCGGCAGCAGTTTCTCGCGAAGCTCGCCGGCGCCGGCGTGACGCGCGTCGATCCGCTCGGCGATCTGTTCGACCCGGCGCGCCACGAGGCCATCACCTCGGTGCCGACGGCCGAGGCCACGCAGGACGGGGTGATCTGCGGCGTGCTCGCACCCGCGTATCTGATCGGCGACGACGTCCTGCGACCGGCGCGCGTGGCGGTGTTCAGATCGGCCTCGACGAGCGAGCCCTGAATCTGTGTCGCCTGCCTTCGAACTCGCCCCCGGCATCTGGATCACTGAGGTCGCCACGCCCGACTACGACGTGCGCGGCGCGTTGATCCTCGGAACACGCCGCGCGGCGGTGTGGGACACGCTGTCGCACCCGCGCGACATGTCGGCCTACCTGCCACTGATCGGCGGCCGCGACCTGGTCATCGTCTACAGCCACGCCGACTGGGACCACATCTGGGGCACGGCGGGCCTCCCGCACGACTCGGCGGTGGTCGTCGCGCACGAGCTGACCGGCGAACGGTTCGGCGACGACGTCCCACTGACACTGGCAGAGAAGCGGGCGACTGCGCCGGGCGCGTGGGACGCGGTGAGGCTCATCCCCCCCACACGGCTGTTCGCACGGGACCTCTCAATCGATCTCGGCGGCCTCTCGCTCTCGCTGCGCCACCTCCCCGGCCACACGCCCGACTCCATCGTCGGCCTCGTGCCCGAGCGCGGCGTGCTGCTCGCCGGCGACGCGGTGGAGACGCCGTGCCCGGTGGTCCCGCGCGACTGCCCGCTCGACGCCTGGCTCGAGGAACTCCGCCGCTGGGAACGCGACGACCGGGTCCGCACCGTCGTGCCCGCGCACGGTGCCGTCGGCGGACGCGATGTGATCGCGCAGACCGGAGCGTATCTCGAGGCGCTGCGTCGCGGCTCGCCCGTGCACCCTCTCGAACCCCTCACGCCGTTCTACCGCGAGGCCCACGCGAACAACATCGCGCACACCCGGCCGGTCACCTCTGGCTGAATATTCGCCCGTTCACCCGTCCGGTCGCCGATCCACTTCGGCCCAGCCGGCAGGCTGTCCGACGGGTGTCGACCGGCGGAGCGCGTGAACACCTGAACGGATGAACGGGTGAACGAGCGTGAATCAGTAGATCGGATGCAGCGTCGTGAACAGCGCGAGGCACAGCACGTACAGCCCCGCGAACAGCGCGACGAGTGCGGTCTTGGTGGTCTGGCCGCGGAAGCCGCCGAGCCAGATGAAGAAGGGGAACAGCACCGCGCAGTAGCGGCCGAGGCCGAGGAAGGAGCCGGAGGAGAGCGGCAGTGCCAGGTTGGCGGCCATGAAGAGCGCGTAGCCCGTGCCGAGGCGCCACCACACGAAGGGGATGCAGGCGACCACCAACAGCGCCGACAGCCCGTTGAGCGTGTCGGCCGGCGCCGCGGGGTCGTGCACGAGGTACTCGTACGGTCGCGTGAGGAGCGTCCAGGCGAGCGATGAGAGCTGCGTGGGCAGGCCGCCCGGGTAGTAGCCCCACCGCTCGATGCTCGCCTTCCACTCGAGCGGGTTGCCGCTGAGTTGCCAGTTGAACGCGCACCAGGTGGCAAAGCCCGCGGCCACCAGGGCGAGGGCCGTGACGGCGCCCGGCCATGCCTTCCGGTCCTCGCGGACGCTCGCCCACGCGATCCACGCCATCGCCGGCGCTGCCATGATGCCGTTCACGCGCGTGCCCACCGCGACGGCACCGGCGAGTCCCGCAAGCGCCCAGTTCCGCGTGCGGAATCCGTAGAAGCTCGCCACCATCATGCACAGGAACAGGGCCTCGGAGTAGACGAGCCCGTAGAAGAAGGCGAACGGGAACAGCGCCGCGTAGTGCACGGTCCTCAGGGCCGCCTCCTCATCGACGTCCAGCCGCGCGAGGCGGTAGAGCAGCAGGAGTGCGACGACGAACGCGACCCAGGAGATGAGGATGCCACCCAGGTACAGATGGTGCGGCCGGCTGCCGAGCAGCCGCCCGACGTACCGCATCGAGAGCGGATAGGCCGGGAAGAAGGCGAGATTGCTGCGCCCGCCCTCGACCCATGCGTAGCCGTCCCGCGCGATGCCGTGGTACCACCCCGAGTCGTAGCGGGCGAAGGCGTCCCAGAAGGCGTGCGGCCGGCCCATCACCGTGAACTGCTGCTTCTCGTGCAGCGGGAAGACGACGTTGGCAAACAAGCCCAGGCCCGCGCTCAACAGGCGGAGGGCGATGCCGAAGGCGATGATGCGGAGAATGGGGGACGAGGCGGTCGAGCCCGGGGCCGCCGCCCCGCGGCGTGGTGGCATCGGGGGCGAATAGTACCACCCGCGGTGGGCGCACGGAATACGTGGGCGGGCCGGCACGGGGGCCGGCCCCTACTCTGTTTTCTTGAACCGCAGGATCGCGAGGCCGATGATCACCACCGTGTAGAACGACAGCCAGGCAACCGGCTCCCACAGCTCGATGAGCGACGCCCCGCGCAGGACGATCCCGCGCAGCGCCTCGATGAAGTACCGCGCCGGGATGATCATCGACACCCACTGGAAGAAGCGCGGCATGCCGTCGATCGGGAACACGTATCCCGACAGGAAGACGAAGGGCAGCAGGAAGATGAGCGACATCTGCCACGCCTGCATCTGCGTCTTGGCCACGGTGGAGATCAGCATGCCGAGGCCGAGGACGGCGGCGATGAACAGGAAGGCCACGAGGTAGAGGTCGATCACCCGGCCGGCGATGGGGATGCGGAACAGGTAGATCATCAGCAACGTGATCAGCGTCAGCTGGATGTAGCCGATGACCATCGGCGGGATGAGCTTGCCGAGGATCAGCTCGACCCGGCTGATGGGCGTCACCTGCAGCTGCTCGAGGGTGCCGCGCTCGCGCTCGCGCACGATCGCCACGGCCGTGAACTGCACCAGCGTGAAGGTGAGGATGATCGCGATCAGGCCGGGGATGGTGAAGGTCGAGGTCTTGAGGTCGGGGTTGTACCAGGGCCGCACCCGCATGTCCACCGGCAACGCCCGTTCCCGCCAGCCGGCGCGCCGCGCCAGCAGCTCCACCGACATCCGGGTGGCCACGCCGCCGGCAATCCCGATGGCCTGGCTGGAGGTGGTGACGTCGGACGCGTTGACGATGAGCAGCGCGCGCGCCGGCCGACCGCTGCGCCGGTCCTTGCCGAAGTCGGCGTCGATGACGAGTCCCACGGCGGCCCGCCCGGCGTCGAGTTCCCGTTGCAGCTGGCCGAAGGAGTCGACGCTCCCCAACACCCTGAAGTACTCGCTCGCCGTGAGCTTCGACACGAGCTCGCGGCTGTCGTACGAGCGGCTCTCGTCGAGGACGACGGTCCGCAGGTGCTTGACGTCGTAGTTGATGGCGTAGCCGAAGACGAGGGTCTGCATCAGCGGCACGAAGATGATCAGCCGCAGCGTGACCGTGTCGCGCCGCAGCTGGACGAACTCCTTCCACGTGAGGGCGAGCAGCCGCCTCATGCCGCCACCTCCTTCCCTCCACGCGCACGGGAGCGCGCAAGCGAGACGAACACGTCCTCGAGCGTGGGGTCGGCGGCGCGCACCGCCCCCGCCCGCGCGGCGAGCGCATGCGCCTCGGCCTCGCGGCCGGGTCGCGCCACCACGCGCAGCGTCACGCCGAACAGGTAGGCGTCCTCGAGCGCCGCGTCGGCCCGCACGGCTGCAAGCGCCTCGAAGGCATCCCCCGTGGTGCGCAGCTGGAAGATCCGGCCGGCGAGCCCACGCTTCAGCTCGAGTGGCGACCCGTCGGCGATGGCGAGGCCGTCGAGGAAGAACAGCAGCCGGTCGCACTGCTCGGCCTCGTCCATGTAGTGCGTGGTCACGACGACGGTCATGCCGCGGTCGGCCGCGAGTTCGTAGATCAGGTCCCAGAAGATGCGACGGCCGTGCGGGTCGACCCCGCCCGTCGGCTCGTCGAGGAACAACAGTTCAGGCTCGTGGAGCAGGGCGGCCGCGAGCGCCACGCGCTGCCGCTGCCCGGTCGAGAGCGTTGCGGTCGGGCTGTCGCGGAGGCCGTCGATGTGCAGCCGCGCGGTCACCTCACCGATGCGCGCAGCGAGGCGGCCGGCGGCCAGGCCGTACACGCGCCCGAAGAAGCGGAGGTTCTCCTGCACGGTCAGGTCCGTGTAGAGAGAGAACCGCTGGCTCATGTAGCCGATCCGGCGCTTCCAGGCCTCGGTGTCGCGCGCCACGTCGAGCCCGCCGAGGCCGCGCACCGTGCCGCCCGTCGGGGCGAGCAGACCGGCCAGCATCCGGATCGTCGTGGACTTCCCCGCGCCGTTGGGGCCGAGCACGCCGAACACGATGCCCCGCGGCAGGTCGAAGCTCACGTGGTCGACCGCGACGAAGCTGCCGAAGCGCCGCGTGAGGTCGCGCACGGCAACGAGGGTGTCGGGTGCCACGTCAGTCCCCCGCGGTGGCCTCGTGCGCGAGCACGAAGACGTCCTCGAGCGTCGGCAGCAGCGTCTCCACCTCGCCCGGGCCGACGACACCGTCGAGCGCGCGCTCCACCACGGCCCCGAGCGCCGCGGCCGTTCCTTCCCGCCCCCGCACGTGCAGCCGCGTCCCGAACAGCGACACATCGTCCACCGCGGCGAGGTGGGCGAGGCGCTCTCGAATGGCCAGGCGGTTGGAGGAGCGGACCTCGACGAGCGGCCGCGAGTAGGCCGCGAGGATCTCCTCGCGCGTGCCGAGGGCCCCGAGCCGCCCCCGGTCGAGGAACCCGATGCGTGTGGCGTACTCGGCCTCGTCCATGTAGGGCGTGGAGACGAGAATGGTCAGCCCGTCGTGGTGCAGCTGGTTGAGCAGGAGCCAGAACTCGCGCCGCGACACCGGGTCGACGCCGGTCGTGGGCTCGTCGAGCAGGAGCAGCTCCGGCTCGGTGATGAGCGCGGAGACGAGCGAGAGCTTCTGCTTCATCCCGCCGGAGAGCGCCCCGGCGAGCCGAGCGGTGAAGCGGTCGAGGCCGACGCGCGCGAGCAGATCGGTCCACCGCGCGCGCGCCACCGCATCGGGCACGCCGTAGAGCCGGGCGCGGAGCCGGAGGTTCTCCTCGATCGACAGGTCCTCGTACAGGGCGAAGCGCTGTGGCACCATGCCCATCGTGTGCACGCCGCCCGTCAGCACCCGGCCGGCGCTCGGGCGCTGGACACCGGCAATCGTGCGGAACAGGGTCGTCTTGCCCGCCCCATCGGGACCGATCAGCGCGAACAGCTCGCCGCGACGCACCTCGAGGTCCAGGCCGCGCAACGCCTCGACACGGCCGAACCGCACGACGAGCGCACGGACAGTCACCAGCGCGTCGGCCGACGGGGCGGCCGCAACGGCCGCGTCGGGCGGGCGGCGGCGCAGCAGGCCCATCACCGGGGACCGTCCTGGCCGCGGCCCGACGGGACCAAGACCAACACCTCCGCCGGCTGCCCGGGCACGAGGGGCGCATTCCAGCCGGCGTCGAGGTCCACCTTGGCGGCGTAGACCAGGTTCACGCGCTCGGCGCGCGTTTCGACCGCCTTGGGGGTGAACTCGGCGTCGGGCGAGATCTCCCCCACCCGTGCGGGGAAGGTGCGGCCGGGGAAGGCGTCCACCCGCACGGCCACGGCGAGACCAGGCCGCACGGCGCCGAGGCGCGTCTCGGGAACGAAGGTCCGCACGTAGAGCCGGTCGGTAAAGGCGAGCGTCACGCCCGGCTGCGATGGTCCCAAGAGCTGGCCGGGCTCGGCGAGCCGATGGAGGATCACGCCGTCGGCGGGCGCGCGCACTTCGTTCTCACGGGCCACCGTCTCCGACTGCTCGAGCACGAGACGGGCGCGGTCCACCTCGCTGCGCGCCACCTCGGTCTGCCACTTCCGGAAGCCCTCGCGGACGAGCTGCAGGCGCTCCTGCGACGCGGCGAGCGCCGCCTGAGCGCGGTCCACGTCGGCCCGCGCGCGGTCGAGGTTCTGCGGGGTGCCCACCTTCCGCGACATCAGCAACTCCTGGCGCACCAGTTCGCGCCTCGCCAGGTCGAGCGCAGCCTGCTTGTCCGAGAGGTCCGCCGCCGCGGCCGCCACCTCCGCGCTGCGGCTGCCCGCCGCGAGATCGCGGTAGCGCGCCGCGGCAGACTGCACCGCCTGCCGGTCGCGCGGCACGGCCAGACTGGTCTCCCCGAGGTCGAGCCGGATGAGTACGTCGCCGGCCTTGACGCGGTCGCCTTCGCGAACCCGCACCTCCAGGACACGCCCAACCACCTTGGGCGCGAGATCGACGAGCGGCGCCTCGATGCGGCCGTTGAGGACCAGCGCGGCGGGGTCGGCCCGGTCGCGGCAGCCCGACACAGCAGCGAGCACGAGGCCGGCGAGCGCGAGGACGGCGGGAGCTCTCATGGACGGTCTCCGGGAGCGGCAATCTCGATGCGGCGATCCGCGGCGAGCGAGCCGGTTGCGCGCGACAGCTCGGTGACCGCCTTGCGGTAGTCCGCAAGCGCGGTGGCCTCGGCCACCTCGGCCTGCGCCAGGTCGTTCTGGCGGGTGAGGACGAAGAACTCGGTGGTGAGCCCCGCCTCGTAGCGGTCCCGCTCGGCCTGCAGCTGCACGACCGAGGCGGCACGCCCGGCCCGCGCCGCCTCGACGCGCTGCGCGGCCGTGCTCACGCCGACGAGTGCGTTCCGGACCTCGGCCGCGATGCGCGTGCGCAACTGGTCGAGCGCAATCACCGCCTGCCGGCGGGCAATCTCGGCCGTGGCGAGGTCGGCATGCGCCACCCGGTTGCCGATCGGGACGCCCATCGACACCCCGATCGCCGCGTCGAGGAATCGGTGCGCCACCAGGTTGAGGTAGCTCTGCCCGATGGCCCCCTCGAGATCCTCCTTCACGGTGATCAGGCCGGGGAAGGGCGGCAGCAGGTCGTCGTTCTGGTCGCCGGCGAGTCCGCGCAGGGCGTAGGTGCCCACGAGGTCCAGCGAGGGCCGCAGGCGTTCGCGCGCCGCCTCGATGAAGATGTCGGCACGCGAGAGCGCCGTGCCAGACTCCGCAACCTCGGGTCTCTGGGCAAGCGCGCGCGCGACGGCCTCGCCGGGCTCGGGCAGGGTGGCCATGCCCTCCGGTGCGTCGCTCGGCTCGAGGCGCCGATCCCACCACGGGTCGTCGGGCGTCGGGAGCAGCAGCACCTTGAGTGCCTGCTCGGCACGCACCGCCGTCTCCTCGGCCGAGAACAGCTCGCCCCGTCGCCGCGCAATCTCGGTGTCGGGCTGGGCCAGGTCCGCCTCGGCCGCCGTGCCCGCGTCCACGCGCGCCAGCGTGTCGGTTCGCTGCTGCTCGGCGAGGGCGACGGCCCGTCGGCGCACTCCGACCTGGTCGCGCGCGGCGACGAGCGTCCAGTAGGCGCGCTCTACGGCGGCCACGGTGTCGTTCACCGTCCGCGCAAGCGCGTGAACGGATCGCTCGCGGTCCACGGCACTCACACGGAAGGCGCGCCGTGCGGGGTCGATGCGCCGACCCTGAAGCAGCGGCTGCCGGATGTCGAGCACGGCCGTCGTGAGCCAGGCCGGCGCGAGGGGCGTGTAGATGTTGTTGGTCGAGTCCACCAGCAGGCCCGTCGAAACGCTCGCCTCGGCGCCCGATGCGAAGAGGCGCCCGAACACCACGTTGGTGGCCCAGCTCGTCACCGTCGGGGCCAACTCCGTGCCGGGGGCTCCCGAGAAGATGGTGTTGAACGGCTCCGTGCGTCGCCGCACCCGCGAGTCGAGACGGAACGTCGTGTCGTAGGCACCGTCGGCACGCCGACGGGCCTCGTCGGCCAGCGTCACCGATTCACGCTGGATCCGAAGGTCGTGGTTCCCTTCAAGGGCCCTCGCCACCGCATCCGCCACTGACAGGCGCAGTGGCTCCTGAGCGTATGTCGGCTTTACGACACATAGCACCGCCGACACAAGAACCGACACCAGAGGGGCGAGTCGAAAGCACGACACATGGAGGCCGTGACGCAGACCAGTTCGTGTCGTCATGACGTCACTCCGCGAGCAGGTCCAGCTTCTGGAGGCGGGAATCGACGGCGTCGGCAATCCGATCCCACGCCTCCGGGGGTGTTTCGATCAACGCGGTGCGCTCCGCCCGGGTCAGCTCCACCTGCGCGTCCCTGGCGGCCCGTTCGAGGACGCCGGCTGGATCCCGGCGAAAGGCCAGGCGGAAGGCCTCGTCGGTGGCAAGCCGGCCGATCACGACTTCCACGCCTTTCTGTGACACGGCATGCTCCGAGTTGCTCCGAGCCCGCCCCAATCCCCAGCGCCGCGCCCCGGTCACTGGGGGCTTCCCATGCCGACAGGACGACACGGTCCAGCACCGGGAGCACGCTGGGCAACCGAGGAGTCGGACCAAAATTCCTGGCTACCGACAGTGTCGGCGAGCCGACGACATGCACCTGCTGCAGCCGCCTCGCGCCGGCAACTTGTGTTTGTAAACGCAAGCAGCGGACCGTTGGAGCCGTCGACGGGTCAACGAGGTTACTTTGCCCGTAACATCATCGTGATCAACAGTTATGTGAGTGAACCAGCACGACTCCTCGGCCTGACGGCTTCCCCGGCGTCAAGCCGAAATGCTCACTAAATCTCCAGTATGTTCAATTTGAGTCAAGTTGACTAGAAGGCGGTCAGTCCTCTGCCGTCTCTCGGCCCCGCGCTGCCGCACTGCCTCTCTGCTCGGTTGGGGGCGACGGTCGCTGACACCGAGGCCTGGCGCGTGGCGATGGCGCCGTGGCGCGGCGCCGCCAGCCTTCTGGACGCACTTGACGTGACCGTGGGCCGTCAGGCGCCCTCCGCTGAGCGCCGGGCGCTAGGGGCCAGGCTGCCCTTTGTCACTCCAGGCCGTAGCGCCGCAAGCGGACGTAGAGCTGGGCCCGAGTCAGCCCGAGGCGCTTGGCGGCGCGGGTCTTGTTGAAGCGGGACTCCCGGAGGACCCTTTCCACGAGCGTCCGCTCAAGCCTGCGAAGGTCCGTCGCAACGTCGGTCGATTGTCCGACATCCCTCCCGTGGCTCAGGGACCAGGAAGATGCCTCTGGAGTCCAACTCGTCACGGCAGCGTCGGTTTCATGAAGAGTGTCGACCGGTCGGCTCTGGTCGGTGGGCCGACCACTGGGAGGATTTGCGCGAGGATCGCGATCGGTTCTGATCCCGTCATGTCGGTTGGCCGTCGATGACTCGGCGATCGCCCGCTCGAGTCCGCCGAGGTGCTCCCGCGTAATGAGGCCGCCGTCAGCCAGGATCGAGGCCCGCTCGAGGACGTTGCGCAACTCGCGGGCGTTTCCTGGCCAGCCGTAGCCGAGGAGCACGGGCTTGGCCTCCCGCGAGAGCCCCGCGGGCGGACGCCCCAGCGCGCGACCGATCTCGTCGAGGAACGCGCCGCACAAGGGCACGATGTCCTCGGGGCGCTCGCGCAGCGGAGGCAGGTGAATCTGGAAGACGTCCAGCCGGTAGAAGAGATCCTCGCGGAACTCCCCCCGCCCCACCATTCCCCGCAGGTCGCGGTTGGTGGCCGCGAGCACCCGGACGTCAGCCTTCAGGGTGCGGGTCCCCCCGAGGCGCTGGAACTCGCGCTCCTGGAGCACGCGCAACAGCTTGGCCTGTAACGGGGCGCTCATTTCCGCCACCTCGTCGAGGAACAGCACCCCGCCGGCGGCGAGCTCGAGGCGGCCCGGTTTGGCCTGCACGGCCCCGGTGAACGCGCCCCGCTCGTAGCCGAAGAGCTCCGACTCGAGGAGCGGGTCGGGCAGTGCGGCGCAGTTCACGGCAAGGAACGGCCCGCCCGCCCGTGGCGAGCCCTGGTGGATGAGGCGCGCCACCACCTCCTTGCCTGTCCCTGACTCACCGGTGAGCAGGACGGTGGCCTCCGTTGGCGCCACGCGGGTCGCCTCGCGCAGGACGGCCTTCCACGCCGACGAGGGCCCGACGATGCGGTGGCTGGACCCGGTGAGGGAGGCGAGTTCGCTGGTGAGCGCCTCGACACGGTGTTCGAGCTGCCCAGCCCGCTCGCGCGCCGCCGCCTCGAGCGCGGCGCGGGCCGACAGTTCTTGGTGGGACAGGGCCAGCGCGACGTAGTCGGCCACCCGGCGGGCCACCGGGACATCGGCGGCCGAGAAGGCGTGCGGCTCCCGGTGCAGGAAGTTGACGCCGCCGAGCAATTCGCCCGCCGTGCGGATGGGCACCCGCAGGGAGCTGCGATACCCGGCCCGCACGGGCGGCAGGTTCCGCCACTCCTCGAGCGCCTGGGCATCGTCGATGAGCATGAACTCCCAGGGCTCGCCGAGCAGCCTGGCACGTTCGCTCGGCGGGATCGGCAGCACGTCGGGCCGTTCGAAGTCGATGTCGGCCGAGACGGCGTACAGGTGCACGTGCTCGCGGTCGTCGGCAAGGAGGACCAGGGCCATCGCATCGTGCGGCAGCACCTGCCGCGTGACGTGCGACAGCCGCTCGAACACCTCGCGCACGTCGAGCGAGCCGGCCACCATCGGCAGCAGCTCGGCCAGCGCCTCGAGCCGTTCGAGGTCGGCCAGGCGGTCGGACATGGAGGGATTATGTACGCCTAATGCCTGGCGCCCAACGCCTCGCGCCCGGGTCTGTCTGACGCCTGGCGCCGCAGCGCCTCGCGCCCTGGACCGGTGCCGGCTACGCCTCGATCACAAGCCCGGCGTGCGCGCAGCGTACGGCCCGCTCATCGACGACGTTCACTCGGGACTGGCGTGAGTCCTGGCGGGCGTTGGCTGTGGGCCGTGCCTGGGCGCCGGGCGTGGGACGTCAGGCGTGAGGCGGCCTCCCCACTTCCTCGAACACGATCCGCTCGGGCGGTCCGGCCGACCGGCTCGCGTAGTAGGTCTCGACGGCAACCTGGGGGAACAGCTCGCACAGGCGCGCGGTGGCGCGCGCCAGGTCGGCCACCTGCCGCGCGCGCAGGTCCAGCGTCACCGGCCCGATCTTGTGCACGCGGTACCACGAGCAGTCCTCGTGGGCGATGGCAACGATGCGTGTCGTCCCGTGGCCGGCCACGAGCGCCTCGAGGCGGCGCCGGAGGAAGTTGAAGTCCTTGGGCACGAGGTCGACGAGGGTCAGCGGCTCGATTCCCCCTGGCACCGACACGATGTCGGCGTGCGTGTGGGTGCCGAGGTGGCGGACCGCGAATTCCTGGATGGCCGCGCTCCAGCGGCCATCCGAGCAGCAGACGATCAGCGTGTCCGGGCGCGAGCCGTCCCAGGCCACACTCGCCTCGTACCGTTTCTCGCGAGGCACGGCTGGCGCCTCGCCCCGCGGCAGGTGTTTCTCACCCTTCCAGCCGACGACCGCCATCCGCCTCACGGCTGCGCCTGCTTCTCGGCCTGGGCGGTGGCGGCCTCCGTCCTCGCCTGCACCAGCTTGACGAGGTCGATGCCGAACTGGTCGCGCAGCATCTCGGTCATCGCGGCCACGCCGCCGCCGACGGTGCCCATCAGGCGGTTGACGCCACTCCCGCCGCCGTTGCCCATCTCGATGATGTTGATGCGGTCGACGCCGGCGAGCTGCGTGGCGAAGGCCTGCGCGAGGTCGGGCATCTTCTCGATCACCATGTTGAGGACGGCCGCCTGGTTGAACTGCTTCCAGGCCTCGGCCTTGCGCTGCAGCCCTTCGGCCTCGGCGAGCAGCTTCTTCTTGATCACCTCGGCCTCGGCCTCGCCGACCGCAAGCACCCGGGTCGCTTCGGCGTGGCCCACCTTCTCGATCTTCGCCGCCTCGCCCGCACCCTCGTACTCGAGCTCCTTCTGCGTGGCCTCGGCCTTGACGATCTGCGCCTGCTTCTCGCCCTCGGCGCGGAGGATGGTGGCCTGGCGCTCTCCCTCCGCCCGCAGGACCGTCGCCTGCCGCTCGGCCTCTGTGGGCCGGATCACGGTGGCCAGCAGCTCCTTCTCCTTGCGCAGCGACTCCTGCTCCTGGACGAGCACCTCCTGCTGCTTGCGCACCTGCTCGATCCGGACCTCCTGCTCCATCACGCGCTGGCGGGCGACGGCGGTGGCGAGCGGGCCGGCCTGCTGCGCCTCGGCCTCCTTGGAGCTCACGCTCGCGTCGAACTCCGCCTGCCGCATCTCCTTGTCACGGAGCGACTGGGCGATCGTGACGTCGGCCTCGTACCGCTTCGTCTTGCCCTCCTGGTCGGCCTGCGCGGAGCGGATCATCGCGTCGCGCTGGGCGAGGGCCTCGCCGATGATCGCGTCGCGCTTGACCTCGGCCGTGCGCTTCTTGCCGAGCGCGTCGAGGTAGCCCTGCTCGTCGCTGATCTGCTGGATGGTGAGGATGTCGATGTTCACCCCCATCTTCTTCA
>Ga0209594_1001063_pt1 | contig 14301 bp, 13 predicted proteins | sample AshMeaCrysSpring_FD_184126 | JGI IMG/M metagenome (GOLD analysis project Ga0209594, IMG submission 184126) | Groundwater microbial communities from Big Spring, Nevada to study Microbial Dark Matter (Phase II) - Ash Meadows Crystal Spring... | ecosystem: Environmental > Aquatic > Deep subsurface...
TGATGCAAGCCAAGCGTACTCTTCACGATCCTGCGGAGGAGTGGCCTCTACGGCAATGGATCGAATCACCGAGCAAGGGTGCTCATCGACAATAAGCATCTCCGCCCCGCCAGGACGGGAGCCGTCTGCCATATAAAAAAGAGCCCGCGACTGCTGCCACATGGGCGCAATCAGTTCTGCGTTGACCACACCAGCCCCCAACGAACCGACAGGGCCGGGCAGATTTGTCAGCAAGGGGAACGCGATTGCGGCGGATTGAAGCCAGGCCATGCGAGGCTCGAAGGTCTAGCCCGGTCGCGGGCCAAGTAAATTAAGCGGTAAATCGTATTGGCCGCGCCCAGAATGCAACTTGCAGTTTGTCAGCAGATGCACAAAGTTCGGCTGTGATGTTGAATGCGCGGGGTAGGCCGTGCAATCATGGGAAGCCATCTTTCTAAAAGCAAGCCCGCTGGCCCGCAATGAACATACTGCTCATCCATCAAAACTTCCCCGGACAGTTTCGGAGCCTGGCGCCAGAGCTTGCACGTGCAGGCCATCGACTGCAGGCCATCTCCATGCGCCCCGCGCCAACTCTGGCTGGAGTGCCCAACCGCTGCTATGCGCTTGAAAGGGGCAACACGCAAGGCATACACCCCTGGCTGGTCAACACGGAATCGGCGGTGCTGCGCGGCCAGCAGGTGGCCAGAGAGGTGCAACAGCTTCAAAGCAATGGTTTTGAACCCGACGTGGTGCTGGGCCACACCGGCTGGGGAGAAATGCTGTGCTTGCGCGAGATACTGCCGGCGGCCCGGATCATTGGCCTCAACGAGATGTACTACCGCGCCATAGGAAGCGACGTGGGCTTTGACCCGGAGTTTCCCGCCGATGCAGAGGCGGCCGCACGCCTTTCGGTACGCAATATGCACCTCACCGCCAGCCTGCTTGCGTGCGACGTTGCCATTACCCCAACTGAATGGCAGGCCAGCACATTTCCTGCCGCGCTTCGCAAGCGCATCACGGTGCTGCACGAGGGCATACGGACTGATCAGCTGCGGCCAGACCCAAATGCTTCAGTCAGGGTCGGGAACCACATCCTGCGCAGCGGAGACGAGGTTGTAACCTTCGTCAACCGCAACCTCGAGCCCATGCGTGGCTACCACCAGTTCATGCGTGCCCTGCCGGGCATTCTCCGGGAACGCCCCAATGCCCGGGCCGTCATTGTTGGAGGAAACGACGTCAGCTACGGAAGCCGCCCCCCAAGCGGCAGCAGCTGGCAGCAAATCTTTCTTGAGGAGGTTCGCACCGACCTCGACATGCGCCGCGTGCACTTTGTCGGCCAGGTTCCATACACCGACCTCATTCAGCTCCTGCAAGTAAGCGCCGGCCACGTCTACCTGACGGCGCCCTTTGTGTTGAGTTGGTCCATGCTTGAGGCAATGAGCGTTGGTGCGCTGGTCATAGGTTCAAGTACAGCGCCAGTTCGCGAAGTCATCACTCATGGTCAAAATGGCATGCTGGTTGATTTCTTCCAGCCCGCGCAGATCGCCGAGGCTGTATGCGATGCGCTAGCCCGCCCAAAGGACTATGCGGCGCTACGAACTGCGGCCAGGCAGTCTGTGGTGGATAGATTCGACTTCACTACCCGCAGCCTGCCCGCTTATCTGAGGTTGGTTTCAGAAGGAATTTCACTGACTCACAGGCCCTGAACGCTACATCTTTTTCAGGCCAACCAGATCTCATGTGCCAATCATCTGTCACCGAGTTGGTTTGCCGGCACAAACAAAATGCCTGATCTGTTGACGTGCCAAGGCTTTTGCTCGAGTCGACGCAGTTTACTTGCCCTAATCGACTAAGCGCGCGTCTTGAAGAACTGATCAAGCACGAGACACGGATCAAACACATGGCGAACCTGTTTTGGATTGACAGCCTTTTTGATTTGATGCGCAGGTTTGTCCAGGCTTCCCAGCATCGGGGCTCCGAGCGGAAGACCACTCACTCCGATGAGACGGATAACGTAGAACTTTCCCGTAGCTTCATCCAAGTCTGCAATCAGTGCGATTTCGCCGTTGTTCAGTTCAACATAGTCACCGGGCAGGTGGTAGGCGGGAGAATCGAGAAGCTCCAAGCGACGCAGTTCACGCACCATATGGTCGTGGGTGTTGTTGTTGACCGATTTTTGAAGCGTGGAAAGGCGATCGGTCGCGACCGCAGAGAAGACGTTGCTCAAACGGTTTATACCTAAACGCATCACCGCAAGAGACGTCGCACCGATCAGTTGTGAAATCGGCCCAGAGTCTGGTCCATGTGATGGTGCTTGGGTTGCATGCTGCGTGGCAATGACTTCCAGGACCCCCCGGAAATCACCAAGCAAAACATCAGCGGAATGCGCGGGAGAACCAGAGGGTGCCTGTAATTGCGTGACCAGACAAAAGATGACAACAGAGACCTCATGCACAAGAGGCTTGATTGCGGGCGCCAAGTCGGGCTGTGTAGCGATCCACTTGATGCATGCAAGCATGTAAAGGCATGCGCTTGCAGATCTGTCGATAGCTGTAGCGGCAAGGTTGACCTCTCGCCCGGCAAAGATAAGTGAAGCGGCGGGTATTTCGAACAAATCCTGATTGAGCAAATCAAGTTCTTCCCGTAACTCAAAAACATGCTCAGAGACTGCTGATGCAGACAACCTTTTGCAAATTGTTCTGATCGCCTCCAGGTGCGCCGACAGGAATTCAAAGTGACGCTCAGCAGGCTTTCTGTACCTGGAGCCGTTGTCCGTACGAATTGGTTCGTCTACTCTCAGATCCAGCAGGTCTCTCACCGTGGCCTGTGGCTTGTTGATGACCAGATTGGCCTTGTGGATCAGCCTCTTGTTGTAGCCCTCAAGTTGGCTCTCGGTTGTGAAGAGCGCACTCCAGTTATGTCGCCCGGAAACGAGTTCACTTGCTGGCAAGTTCCACGCCTTGCACAACAGCCTGCCCCTTTCATCATAGAGGTCAACAGGTGAGAGCTGACCCGCAATCAGCATCCCGGCCGGGACTGCAACCAAGGCCATATCAGGCGTCAGTCTCGCACATGCCCTTGTAAAGGGGTGAGCTTTCGTTGGTGATGATGAAGTACCGCGTGGGCTCACTGTCAACTCCCGGAATCACCTCCTTCATCCTGACCAACGCCGGGCCATCCAGAAAGCGTACGGAATTTACCAGCACATCTGAGATCAACGGTGCACTGTCTCCAAAATAATCTGCGAGTTGCGAGTGCGGAGGTGAATTACTCAAACGCGTGAGTGTCAGCGGGTAGTGAAAAACAAGTCCGCTGAATGCGCCCCATCGGTCCCTATGCCGACTGAAGATCAGATAGCTTTCACCGTCCTTGACGATCTTCAATACAGGCCCAGAACGCTTTTCTGCCGAATAGCAACCGACAAAAGGATCTCCTTCAAGATGTTGCTTACCAAACCACAGCCAAGCTGCAAAAAGAGCAATAGCAACCCAAACGACAGAGAAAGCCCGTGAAGCGAAACGTAGAGAAGATCGCATTAAAGTGAAGAATCGGCAAAAGAAGAATCAGACAAGCTTCACTTTGCCTCAGTCACTTCAGGAGATAGCCCTCAATTGTTTATAGAAATACCATTGGACTAATGTGGCGATTCAAAGTCCTTGCGCAGGCAAAACCAAAATCGGCGTGGTGCATCTGCATCTTTTTTATGGGCAGGCGTCAGAGGGCGTTTCTATAACTTGAAGGTTGCTACTTCTGCAAGAAGATTGGTGGCACTCTGACGAAGAGACTGGGCAGCCGCGGATGACTGCTCGACAACGGCCGCATTTTGCTGGGTATTTTTCTCAAGAATGTTCATGGCACCGTTGATCTGCTCGACGCTGGTTGTCTGACCATTCGCAGATTGAAGGATGTCCTCCATGTTTCCATTGAGCTGCTGGGCATTGGAAATGACCTCTTTCATGACGCCGCCAGCCGATCTGACCACACCAGATGTGAGCTCCACTTGGCTAAGACTCTCGGTGACCAATGTTCCGATTTCCTTGGCCGCCATGCTGGTTTGTTCCGCAAGCTTGCGAACTTCCCAGGCTACAACGGCAAACCCGCTGCCTTCATCGCCAGCACGAGCGGCTTCCACCGCGGCATTCAGCGCCAGAATCTTCGTTTGAAAAGCAATGCTGTTGATGATTCCTGCGATATCGCTCACCTTGATGGATGCTCGGTGAAGGTCATCCATGTTGGCAACGACCTGCTCCACGATCTGGCCGCTTCTTTGCGCGGCATCGGCGTTAGAAGATGCAAATACAGCGGACCTGGCAGCAAGCTCAGACGTGTGCTTGGCGGCTTCCCGAATAAGGGTCATGGACATTGATTGCTGATGCAGGGAAGCCGCCACACCTTCCGTACGTGTCTGAAGGTCAAGACTGACCTGTGCTATCTCATTGCTTGCCACTTGCAACTCCTGGGCAGTCGCTTTGACATTGTGGACAAGCTTGCGCAAAGAATTCCAGGCAATGCCCAACTTATGCAGAGTCTGAGATTCCTCGTCCTTTCCGCCAGATACAGCGGGAACAGACCGCAGATCACCAACGGCCAGCGACTCCAGGTTTTCGCGGATCGTTCGCAGGCTGGTGGAAGTTGCCAGGTAATAGGCATAGTACAGGTAAACGGCGAGACTCAGGCAAACGAGCACAACAGCCAGTCCGACCATTCTGGACGACTTGTATTCCGAGATTCTTTCTCGAAGCAGGCGCTCCATGACAGGAATGGTTTGCATGTGCATCTGGTGAAGCGCATCTGTTACCTTGGCTCCTTCGTGCCTGAAGAAATCGACATCTTTCTCCCGGCTTTCCTGCATGGTTGCGGCATAGGTAGCCTTGCGGAAAGCATCGGCGCGGTCTAGCACCGACAGATCAAGCGTCGTTAGCACCTCCGGCGACTTCTTGGCCGCTTTTTCGATGAAGGTCCGCAAGTCGTTCAAGGCGGTGGCTGCCTTGGTATCGTAAACCGCAAAGCGGGCCCGCGCCCCACTGATGTCCGAGACGGCGGTTGCATCGCGCTGAATCTGCATTGCGCCGAATCGGGCAAGCAGGAGATTGTCTACAAGTACCGGAAATGCCTGGGTGGCGGCCAATCCCAGATAAAGAACATCCAGTTCCGGATCAAGCACAAGGCCTGACTGATCAGATATGTACTGTAGAGTCTGCAGTGAGTTGTCGGCCCATAGCCTTATTGCATTTTCGTCAGCATTGCCCTTCTCGATGCCTGAAGCCACCAGCGACCATTGAGACTTCAGCTCCGAAATCTTGTTGGACAAAGCCAATCGGTCCAACGATGCACCCCGCTGGTTGTTCGACAGACTGTCAAGGACCTGTTCAACCCTGGCCGAAGCAGATTGGATGTCCGCAGGAAGCTCCGCCTTGATGAGGCGCGAGTCAACGATGGCGCGATAGTCGGACGCGAGCTTGCTCAGCGCAACATAACCTTGCAGGGCGGTCACGCCGTCCATTTCTGACTCGATGAACTCAATCTGGGCAAAGTAGTCCCTGGTAAGAATGGATGCGGTCAAAACCAGGGGCAGCAGAAAGACTGAGCTGATCAGCAAAGCCTTCTGGGTAAAACTAAGTCTTTGCATGAGCCATATGCCCAAGCGCATCAGCAAGTTGTGTTGTTGTTGGGGTAAGGCCTCCGTCCGCACGGCAGGTGAAGCAGAGAAAACGGTTGGAAGAAGCTTGAGCTCACTTGACATAAGGCCGCACAAAAATGAAAAGCAGAAAAACGACGAACGCCACCCGGTTAGCAAGAGCCAGGAGCGCGTCGCGAACTCGTTGGTAGCCGACTATAGTTCGCCACTGACATCCTCTCTAGAGGACACACCAAGCCAGCATTACCCCGATAGACTACGCCGCAGTTTCCTCGCACCAAATTAAATGCCCCCGGCTCAATGTTCAAAGGAGAACAATCCAGCAAAGAACTGTTACGGCGTCTTCGAGTTTTCCGACATGAGCCCAAGAGATGGGTTCGTCCTGCTCCTCCCTTCCTCCAAGCCCGCTCATCCGATCGTTGCGATTCGGACAAACCGAGCCGAGGCTGCGATTTCCAAGCAGCTCAGCGTCAACAAGTGCCGCTCTGATCCAGTCAAGTCGTTGCGATCATCTCCGCCCAACTCAAATGATTCACCTGCGAACAAATTACAGAGTTTGTGCGTATCGAAAGCAGGAAAATACGCTCCCTTTTCGAATCGATATGTTTTCCTGATGAAAGTTGAGTCATGCCAGCACAGGCCGGGAGCGTTTGTTTTGTTGGCTCAGTACCACAAGCTCGGGCGGAGTTCGGCTCTTTGGCACACAGACAACGCTTGCGGTCACTATTCGCGCCCCTCCTTTCCCGTTGGAATTCATGAAGCGGCGCCTGAGTTTGAAAAATTGATTTGGAACAGGCAGGCTAATGCAAGGAGCTCTGGTTTGATCAACCTGCGGCAGCGCCCTCTCCCGCTCAGACTTCCCGTATCTCCTCTAAGACCCAAGCCTCATCAGCAGCCGCAAAAGCCACAGCCTCAGCCACAGCCTCAGTGAGCGTCAGCCGATTGAGCTTCAGTCTGGCCAATTTGCATTTGCATTTCTTGTCTAGCCTCTTCGGGCGTTTGTGTGCCGGCAAACAGAGTCGGCAGCTGAGACACCGCTTCCTAATGAGAATGGCTCGAATCCCCATATCTGTGCAGTCTGCTTTCGATCCGATAACGCCATTGCGTCGCAAGATCAGCAGACTTGCCTTCATCTTCCGCAGGGGGAGCCAGTAAGTTCCTAAGGAGAGGTTGTGAGAAGTCTTGCCGATTCATCCCATCTTTTGATTCTTGAAAGCCTGCCGGATGCCACATACCTCATTGACCCGGAATCTTCAAGGATCATCTGGTGCAACAGCGTCGGATACGAAGGCTTGGGGTACTCAAGATCAGAGATCGTGGGTCACTCGGTCCTGAGTCTGCAGAAAGATGTTCCTGGGCATACCGCCTGGAAAGACATCGCCGCAGAAATCAGGCGCTGCGACACCTATCTCTTCTCGGGACGACACATTCATAAGCAAGGGCATGAAGTCAGCGTTGAGGTACTGACCAAGCCAACTTGGATCGAAGGCACGGAGTTTTTTCTGTCAGTTGCAAGAGATATCAGCAGGCGGCTTTCTACTGCTGCGATGCAGATCACTCGGGATGAGCAGGTCAGGTTTGCGCTGAGCGAAGCCGGAGACGGCTTGTGGGACTGGTCAGTTCTGACTGGAGAGGTCTATTTCAGCCCTCAACTCAAGCGGATGTTGGGATATGGTCCCGATGAAATGCAGCCGGGCATCGACTCCTGGTCGAGCCGCGTACACCCTGATGATGCACCTATGGTTTTCCGTGCTATCGAGCAGCACCTGCAGGGCATGAGGGAGCGCTATGAGGCGGAATACAGATTGCGCAACAGGAACGGGCACTACATTTGGGTGCATGACAGGGGGCGCATCTGCGAGAGCGGACCTGACGGAAGTCCTACCCGCATGGTGGGCATGGTCAGAAACATTACAGACCAGAAGAATCTTGAGTTTCAATTGCTTCGGGACGCGTCCATCGACAGTCTCACCGGTCTCAGGAACAGACGTGAGTGCGATCAGCACTTTATGCAACTTGTTGAAACCTGCAAACGCCTCGGTGTCGAGCTGGGAGTTTGCATCATCGACATTGATCACTTCAAACGTATCAATGACGTTCATGGGCACCTGGTAGGTGACCGGGTACTTGCTTCCGTTGCCTCCCTGTTGCTCAATCGCGTCAGACAGTCCGACTCTTTGTTCAGATGGGGTGGTGAAGAATTCGTACTCCTTTGCCCCGGCCAGCATCTGGAGGGACTTTGCACACTGGCCCAAGATCTCAGAGAGATGTTGGCCACTCATTCTTGGGCCGATGTCCCGGGTCTGGGTCAGATAACAGCAAGCTTCGGTCTGACGATCATGCCCGTGGAGGGAGCATCACCCGAGAACCTCTTTCTTGCCGCGGACACCGCGCTTTTCACTGCGAAAGCACAGGGGCGAAACTGCGTCGTGTTCACTGCAGTAGCCGATGTCGTTTGCAGTACGAATCTGCAAGTACCACAGCCTCCATCGGAAATTACTGTCCGCAGCGCATTTTGACTACGCGACTACAACGCCCAGTCGCTTTTTTGCGGCGATGTTCAGCAAACTCCTAGAACGGGCAGGCATGTGCCACGGCGATGTTCTTCCTGGCTGTTTCAGAGTTGCGCCGTCAACCAGACTTGGATGCGATCGTTCCTCAACGCCATCGACTCTCAGGCTCCAGGAACACCCATGGTTTTCGTCTTGCGAGGATGCTGCAGCTTTCGGCCCACCCCAAAGCATGCCCCAATTCAATGAGACCTGCCCAGTCCAAATCAACCTTGGCGTCGAGTCGATTGTCGAGACCGATTGGGGAATCGTTGCGCAAATGTCTCCTGCCGATGTCGCATTCGCCATTCTTGCTGTAGCGCCAATCCAGCTACAGGTTCAGGAGGTCAGCAAGATAATCTGGCCAGAGCTTGAACGCGGCGAGGGTTTGTGCCGCTACAGACAGACAGTCGAACACCAGTCCGACTTGGTTGGATGCCGGCTATACGCGCTTCAAGTAACGCATGAACTGCTAAGCTTTGTTCATGTAAGCATTATGGGCGTGCCAGCCAAGTGGAAAGACATGATGCAGTTCACCGCTGCAAACAGGCTTCTGTTCTCATGCCCGCAGATTCAGACCCAAGAAGTACAGTTGAGCTTACGGTTTCTCAACAGACCAGAACATTACCTGTCTGAATTCGCCATGCCGCACGGGCCTGCATGACTCCAAAAGTCAACGGACTTGTTGTACGGATTAATCCTGAAACAACCGCCGAGCCAGAGCAAGAAGCACTGCACATCGCTGTTCCAGACCAGGCAGAACTCGCCCATTAGGAAAATGTGCAGTGCTCACACGCCAAAAATCAATCCGAGTAAACGCCTGCCGCCTTGATGATGGGGCTCCATTTCGCAATTTCTGAGGCGACAAACTTTTTATGTTCGGCTGGTTCAACGCGTTTGTCGGTCACGACAACGGCTCCCAGGCCCTCCTGTTTCCTGATGAATTCGGCATCTTTCAACGCGGCTTTTACTGCTGAATTCAACTTGGCCAGGACATCGGGCGGCGTTCCCTTGGGAGCATACAAACCGTGCCAGATTGTCACCTCGAGGCCCTTCAGGCCGGATTCCTGGAGCGTGGGCAGTTCTTTCAAAGCGGGGGTGGTCAACCTCTTCGCAGTGGTGACCGCGTAAGCCTGAACCTTCTTGGCTTCAATCTGTCCAGTGGTATTCGTCGTCTGGTCACACATCAGATCAATCTGACCACCGATAAGATCGGTCATGGCCGGACCTGTTCCCTTGTAGGGCACGGTGGTCATGTCAACCTGCAGCGCACTCTGAAACAACAGCCCGCACAAGTGAGAGGCCGCACCAACGCCAGCGTTGCCAAGATTGATCTTCCCCTTGTTCTGGCTGATCCACGCAGTGAGCTCTTTGAAGTTCTTGGCAGGCAGGGACGGGCGACCGATAAGCGTCATTGGAACGTCATTGACCATTCCGAGATACTCAAAGTCGCTTTCCACCTTGAAAGGCAGATTACGCACCAAAGATGGCATGGTTGCCATGCCGATGTGGTGCAGCAGCAGGGTATGACCGTCAGGCTCTGCTTTGGCTACCTTGCCCGCTCCGATGGACCCTCCGGCGCCGGGCGAATTGTCCACGATGACGGTCGTACCTCCCAATGGCTTGCGCAAAGCCTCTGCCAAATCGCGGGCCACCCTGTCAGTAGGTCCGCCGGCGGCAAAAGGAACCACAATGACCACCGGCTTGGAACCAGGGTAGCCTTGTGCAAAAGCACAGAATGCGGAAAAACAGGCGATAGCTGCAACAAGTTTTTTCATAAGTCTCCTTCGGTGGTTAAAAAACTTCCATTGACACAAAAACGATTCCCAGCCGCCTTGGTCTCCAACGCCAGACGAACTCAGATTCTTTGGGCCTGGCTTGACCTCTTTAGCCACTGCAGGGGCCTTAGATGCCCGTGGAGCAACTAGCTGCGGTAGCACATCCAGCTTCGCCTGGACTTCGCTTGAAAGCTGAAAAAAAGAAACCGCACGAACCAGATCGCTCGCCTGCATCTTGAGACTTGCCGCCGCTGCAGCCATCTGCTCCACCAGCGCGGCATTCTGCTGCGTCGCATGATCTATATGAGACACGGTTTCTCGGAAACGAACAACGTCGGCACTCTGCTCGGCACTGCCTGCGCTGATCTCGCCAACGATATCGTTGAGCTCACGAACTCTGGCTACTACATCGTTCATGGTATTGCCCGCGCGGTCGACCAATGCACTGCCCTGCTCAACGCGGGAAACGCTTTCGTCAATCAATGTCTTGATCTCCCGTGCAGCAGCAGCGGAGCGTCCGGCAAGGGCACGCACTTCGCTTGCTACTACGGCAAAACCAAGCCCCTGCTCCCCAGCCCGCGCTGCCTCCACCGCGGCATTCAATGCGAGTATGTTGGTCTGGAAAGCTATCCCGTCGATAACACCAATGATCTCGGATATCTTGTTGCTGGACTCGTTGATTTCCTTCATGGTTCCAACGACCTGGCCAACAACCTCTCCCCCTAGTACAGCCAAAGCACTGGTATCACGCGCCAGTTGACTTGCATGCTGGGCATTCACGGAGTTCTGAGAGACTTTGAGTGTGAGCTGCTCCATGGAAGCCGCCGCCTGCTGAAGCGTGCCGGCCTCTCTTTCCGTACGGTCGCTCAGGTCCTGGTTGCCTTGGGCAATCTCCGCACTTGCAACCTCCACTGACTCACTTCCTTGCCGAACGCGGAGCACCACATCGCACAAGCGCTGCTGTGTCATGGATACAGCATGGAGCAATTGACCAATCTCATCTGATCCGCGGCCGTATGCCCGGCCCGCAGAGAAAGAACTCAGATCACCATCGCCAATACGCTGTGCCGCGGATAGAGCCAGCTTGACCCCCCCCGAAATGTTTCGAGACAGGCTCCACGCCAGAAACACGGCAAAGAACGTAGCCGCCGCTACGACAAGCACAATCGTGTATCTGGTGAGACTGGACAGGGACGCTGACTCAGCCAACTGGGCCTGAGTCATACGCTGATTTTCTGCAAGTTGCGCGTCAAGGGCCTTGAAGTACTTCTCCTGAAAAGGCCTTACCTCCAAAACCAGCAACTCCACTGCTTCATTGTCCCGCCCTTGAGTCACCAAGCCATTGAAGCGTTGCACAGCGCTGCTGTACTCCTTGTGCGCTGTATTGACTTGGGTCAGAAGATTCTGCTCGATCACAGCCATGGGCAATCTCTGCAGATCATCCAGCACAGACTGCAACCGTGATCCAATTTGCTGAACCGCCGCTCTTTCTGAACGTATCTCTTTGGGTTCAGTCAAAATTGCAGTGTTTCGCATTGCCTGCCCCTGCAGAAGAACTGCCTCCCTGACTTCTGCAATCTTCTGCGTGATGGGATAGCGCTCCTCAATGAGACTTTCCTGGCTTTGCGCCAGCTTGCCGCTTGCCCAAAAAGCGATCGCACCTGTCAGGGAGATGAGAGCCGTCATTGCAGTCAGAGTTGACGCAAGTTTCGTAGAGATCTTCATATCTGACTTTCTGGCGCATTCCGTTTGATGGCAAGACAAAGCCCTGGCACTTTTTCTTGATCGTTGAGTAATTCCTACCTCCAACTTTCATCTTTTTCTCAAGATGGAATTTTCACGTTTGACTAACTGCGAACATTTGAAAGATGTTTAGTTGACACCCGCATGTTTGGGGTGATCCGACAGCAGATGCATCAGTACTCACTGAAGCATCAGTCCGAGGAGTGTCGCGCGCGCCGGATGATGACCAGGGGTGCCTTGAATGCTGGCCGCCCCAGCCCTGCAAGTCATGGAATGGATAGAAAAGGCAATGGCTCGGCAAGATGCCATGCCAATAAGTTCGGCCGGCATGCACCCACTGACTGCGCTAGAACCGAGGCCGACAATAAGGGAGCCATGCGCCTGCTTCAAAAAGCAAGTCAGCGGAGAATCCCTGGACTAAATCTTGGCAGCGAGTAACTCGGCGGCGGCACGTTTGCCGATTTTCCGGATTCGCGCAATGGCAGCCAACTGGCTGGCGCGCGGCTTGGATTTGCCAGACTCCCAAGCGTAGATGGTTGCACCCGTGACATCCAATAGCTTGCCCATATCGCCCGCAGAAAGGGCCAGCTTCTTGCGAAGTGACGCAAACCCGGCGGTACGCCATCGCAACGATGGCGACTCTTCCTGCGCGACTGCCTTGGGTACAACAGACCTGCTGACATTTTTCAGGGCTGCTTCCATGGCCGCGAGGCGCCGCTTCAGTGCTGCTATTTCTGCGCGTTGGGCTGCCGCACCCTTGCGCAGAGATGAAATCGTCGAGCGAACCTCTTTGCGGGCGATGCGCTGAATTTCCGACTTGAGCTGGGCGGCGAAATTGGTCATGACGGTAGCTTTACGAGTAATTTCTGAAGGTACCTCTATCAGAGCCTGGTTAAATAGTGTATCTGTATATCGCATCCAGACTGCACAGGTACAGGCTTACCCATACTCCGTAATCGTCACCCCATGTGCAGCCCGCCATTCACTGAAAACGCCCCACCGGTAGAGTAGCCGCCCTCCTCCGACGCCAGCCAGGCGATGATGGAGGCAATCTCGCTCGGCTGGCCCAGGCGCTTGACCGGGATGGTGCCGACGATCTTGTCCAGCACGTCCTGGCGGATGGCTTTCACCATGTCGGTGCCGATGTAGCCCGGGCTCACGGTGTTGACCGTCACACCCTTGGCGGCCAGCTCCTGCGCCAGCGCCATGGTGAAGCCGTGCATGCCGGCCTTGGCGGCCGAGTAGTTGGTCTGGCCGGCCTGGCCCTTCTCGCCGTTGACCGAGCTGATGTTGATGATGCGGCCCCAGCCCCGCTCCACCATGTCCGGCACCACCTGCTTGGTGACGTTGAACATGGAGTCCAGGTTGGTGCTCATCACCGCATCCCAGTCCTCGCGCGTCATCTTCAGGAACATGCGGTCACGCGTGATGCCGGCGTTGTTGACCAGCACGTCGATCGGACCATGCTCGGCCTTGGCCTTGCTGAAGGCCTCCACCGTCGAATCCCACTCGGCCACGTTGCCGACCGAGGCGTAGAAGGTGTAGCCGTGGGCCTTCTGCTCGTCCAACCAGGACTTGAAGTCGCGCGTGGGCCCGCAGCCGGCAATGACCTTGAAGCCTTCCTTGTGCAGGCGTTGGCAGATGGCAGTACCGATACCGCCCATGCCGCCGGTGACGTAGGCTACTTTCTGACTCATGATGCTCTCCTCGTTGTAAACGCTATCAATTCAGTAGCTGCCTGCGCTTATCCCGCAAGGCTCAGCAGCCAAAAACACTTCAAAACCCAACCACATCAACGCTCGATGGTCAGCGCCACCCCCATGCCGCCGCCGATGCACAGGCTGGCAATGCCTTTCTTGGCATCGCGGCGCTGCATCTCGTGCAGCAGCGTCACCAGGATGCGGCAACCCGAGGCGCCGATGGGGTGGCCGATGGCAATGGCGCCGCCATTGACGTTGACCTTGCTCGTGTCCCAGCCCATTTCCTTGTTGACGGCACAGGCCTGGGCGGCAAACGCTTCGTTGATCTCCAGCAGGTCGAGGTCGGCCGCCTTCCAACCGGCACGCGCCAGCGCCTTCGTTGATGCCGGCACCGGCCCCATGCCCATGGTGGCCGGGTCCAGGCCGCTGGTGGCAAAGCTGGCAATGCGGCCCAGCGGCTTCAAGCCCAGAGCGGCGGCCTTCTTCGCCGTCATCACCATCACGGCGGCGGCACCGTCGTTGATGCCGGAGGCATTGCCGGCGGTCACACCACCCGCCTTGTCGAAAGCCGGCTTGAGGCCGGCCAAGGCGTCGGCATTGGTCTTGCGGTTGATGAACTCGTCGTTCTCAAAAATGATGGGGTCACCCTTCTTCTGCGGCAACACCACCGGCACGATCTCATCCTTGAACTTGCCGGCGTCCTGTGCGGCCGCAGCCTTCTGCTGGCTGGCCAGGGCCAGCGCGTCCTGCATGTCGCGCGTGATGCCGTACTGCTTGGCCACGTTCTCGGCCGTGATGCCCATGTGGTACTGGTTGTAGACGTCCCACAGACCGTCGACGATCATGGAGTCGATCATCTTCCAGTCGCCCATGCGCTGGCCGTCGCGCGAGCCCAGCAGCACGTGCGGGCTGGC
>Ga0209594_1001069_pt1 | contig 14267 bp, 15 predicted proteins | sample AshMeaCrysSpring_FD_184126 | JGI IMG/M metagenome (GOLD analysis project Ga0209594, IMG submission 184126) | Groundwater microbial communities from Big Spring, Nevada to study Microbial Dark Matter (Phase II) - Ash Meadows Crystal Spring... | ecosystem: Environmental > Aquatic > Deep subsurface...
GCGAAGATCGACAAGCTGATCGCCGACGCCACCACGAAGGCCGCCGTCGCGGCCGAGCACAAGCAGGCCGAGCAGAAGTTCAACAAGGCCATGCGCGAGATCCTCGTCAACGCGTCCTTCCACGAGAAGGGATTCAGCTGGAAGTCCTTCCCGAACCACGTGGGCCACGCGGACACGCCGGGCTGCATGCGTTGCCACGACGGCAAGCATTACAACGACAAGGGCGAGGCCGTGCGGCTGCAGTGCACGCTTTGCCACGCGCTGCCGGAAGTCACGCGCGAAAAGGGCAAGGGAACGGTGGCGTCGCTGGTGCCGGAGAAGGCCGGCGAGAAGCAGCCGGAAAGCCACCAGAAGCCGAACTTCATGCACGTGCACGGCGACGACGTCGGTCCGGAATGCGAGAAGTGCCACGGCACGCCGCTCAAGCACGGCAAGAACGGCGGCAACTTCTGCGCGAACCCCGCGTGCCACGGGCGCACCTGGCCCGGGGTGAACCTGACGGCGGAGCCGCCGAAGCCGGCAGCGGAACCGCCCAAGAGGGCGGATGCGGCCGCCGGCCGGAAAGGCTGAACCCCGTTTGACCGTGCAGACGGAATGGCGCCCGCCGGGTGTTGGCCCCGTCGGACGCCTTGACAAGGAGACCACCATGAAGCGCGTTCTGATCGCCCTCGCCGCCGCCGGCCTCGTCGCCGGTTCCCTCCCCGCCTCGGCCGACGAGGCCCTCTTCAAAGCCAAGGGCTGCGCGATCGGCGCCAAGTAGCGCATCGGACCGGAGGAAGGGCGTCCAGCCCTCGTCAAACGAAAACGCCGGCTCGCGCCGGCGTTTTCGCTGGTCGGCTGGAAAGCCTTACATCGCCAGGATCCACTTGGCGATGGAGCCGGCCACGGCGGCGTCGCCGCCCTTGACCGCCTTGTGGTCCTCTTCCTGGCCATCGACCTTGATCTTGCCGCCCTTCGAGAGGAAGGCGGTGAGCTTCGCTTCGGCATCGGCCTTGCCCTTGTACTTCTTGGCCACTTCCTTGAACGCGGGGCCGTCCTTCTTCTTGTCCACGGCATGGCACTTCAGGCAGCCGTTGGCCTTCGCCGCGGCCTCGTCGGCGGAGGCGATGCCGGGCACCGCCAGGGCGGCGAAAACGAGCGGGATGAGCAGATTCTTCATGGAGTGGATCTCCTCTGTCAGTGGGCTTGGGGAAGGGGGTATTGTTTCACAAATGGCCGGCTGCGGGCCATCGGTCTCAACGGCTGGGGCAGTTTCCCGGTTGACAGGGCCGCGCGGGCGGGACGGAGGGCCGTCCGGCTAGAATTGCAGGGTGAAGATCCATTTCCTCGGCGCGGCCCGCGAAGTCACCGGTTCGTGCTTCGTGGTGGAAGCCGGCCGCGTGCGCTTCGCGGTCGACTGCGGGATGTTCCAAGGGGGGCGGGAAGCCTCTCCCAAGAACCGCGCCTTTCCCGCATTCGACGCCTCCCGCCTGGACTTCGCCCTCGTCACGCACGCGCACCTCGACCACTGCGGGCTGCTGCCCGTCCTCTCCGCACGGGCGCCGGGGCTGCCCATCTATGCCACGAAGCCGACGGCGGACCTCCTGCCGGTGATGCTGCGCGACAGCGCGCACATCCAGGAGCGGGAGGCGGCCCACGCCAAGTGGCGCCACGTTCCCTCGCCGCCCGTTCTCTACGACATGGCGGACGTCGACCGGGCGATGCGGCGTGTCTCCGGCGTTCCCTACGGCATCGAGTTCAAGCCGCACCCCGACGTGCGCGTCCGGTTTCTCGATGCCGGCCACATTGTCGGCGCGGCGATCGCCGAACTGCGCGTCCGCGAGGGCGGCCGGGAGCGGCGGGTCGTCTTCTCGGGCGACCTCGGCCTGCCCACGCGGCCGATCGTGCGCGACCCCGAAACGGTCACCTCCGCGGAAATCCTGGTGGTGGAATCGACCTACGGCAACCGCCTTCACAAGTCGATGGAGGAGACGGAGAACGAACTGGTCGACGCCGTGCGCGACACCCTCGCCAACCGCCGCGGCAATCTCATCGTGCCCTCGTTCGCCCTCGGGCGCACCCAGGAACTGCTCGTGATGCTTTTCGAGTTGTGCGAAGCCGGCGTCCTGCCGCCGCTGCACGTCTTCGTCGATTCTCCGCTCGCGCAACAGGCCACCGACGTCACCCTGGCACACCTCGAGGCACTGGACGAAAGCGCCCGCCGCTTTGCCGATGCCCTGCGGCGGGGACGGCTGCCGTACCGGCTGCGGTTCACGCAGACGCCCCAGGAGTCGATGGCCATCAACAAGATCCGCGCCGGGGCCCTCGTGATCGCCGCGAGCGGCATGTGCGAGGCCGGGCGCATACGCCACCACCTCCGCCAGAACCTCGGCCGCGGCGAATGCGGCATCCTGTTCACCGGATTTCAGGCGGGCGGGACGCTGGGACGGCGCATCGTGGACGGTGCGCGCAGTGTCCGCCTCTATGGAGAGACGGTGCCGGTCAAGGCGCGCATCTTCACCCTGGGCGGGCTCTCCGCCCATGCGGACCAGCGGGCGCTCATGGGATGGCTCAAGGGCTTCCGCCGTCCGCCGGCGCGCACGTTTGTGGTGCATGGCGAGGAAACGGCCGCCCTTGCGCTGGCCGACCTGGTGGCCGCGAACCTCGGGTGGGTCGTCGACGTTCCTTGGCGGAGCGACTGGATCGACTGCGACGCCGGCGACGACTGACGGGTGGCGGGCGGTCCTGCTATCCTAACGGCCGCGGTTGTAACCCTGTCCGTAACGCGTCAGACCCTCCCTGCACGCAATGCCCCCCGACGCCGCCCCGCCCGCCCCTCCCGACACCGACCGCTGGCGCGAAGCCGTCCTCACCGCGGGCATCGGCGTCTTCGACTGGGACATTCCCGCCCAAAGCATCGTGCGTTCGCCCGAACTCGTGGCGACCTACGACTTCGCGGACACCACGGGATCGTCCTTCGATGCCGCCCGGGACGTGATCCACCCCGACGACCTCGTGGCCTTCGAGATGCGCATGGCGGAGTTGCGCAACGGCACAGTGGACCGCGCCGCCTTCGAACTCCGGATGCGGGCGCGCGACAAGTCGTCGCGCTGGGTGCGGCTCCGCGCCCGCATCGTCGCGCGCGACGCCGACGGCCGCCCGCAGAGGGTCGTCGCGACGGTGAGTGACGTCCACGAAATGCACAAGGGTCGCGACCTCGCCCGCGAGAGCCAGATGCGGCTGCAGGGGATCGTCGACTCGGCCATGGACGCCATCATCTCCGTCGACGAGACCCAGCGCATCACGCTCTTCAACCGGGCTGCCGAGCGGATCTTCGGCTACGAAACCCGCGAGGTCCTCGGCCAGCCGCTCGACATGCTGATTCCGGCACGATTCCATGCCACCCACCGCGCCCATGTCGAGGCCTTCGGCCACACCGGCGTCTCGAGCCGCCCCATGATGGCGCAGCGCATCGTGACCGCCCTGCGCAAGGGGGGGGAGGAATTCCCGATAGACGCGTCGATCTCGCAGAACGAGATCGGGCGCCTGCGCTTCTTCACGGTGATCCTGCGCGACGTGTCCTTGCGCGAGCGCACGCGCCGGGAACTCGCGCAGGCGCGCGTAGACCTGCGGGAGCTCGCCGTGACCTCCCGCACCGCCCGCGAGCAGGAGAACAGCCGGATCTCGCGGGAACTGCACGACGAGCTCGGGCAGAACCTCACGTCCCTCAAGATGGACCTCGCCTGGCTCGAGGCCAACTGCCCGCCCGATCGTCCCAAGTTCCTCGAGGCCATCGCGGGCATGCGGTCGGTTCTGGACAGCACGGTGGCCGCCACCCGGCGCATTTCGGCGGACCTGCGGCCCCTCATGCTGGACGACCTCGGCCTGCTGGCCGCACTCGAATGGCTGGCGGAGGAAACCGCCCGCCGCCATGGCTACCGAGTCGAGCTGTCCGTGGATCCGGCGAGCGAGAACCTCCCCGAGCCCCTCGCCTCGCAGGTCTACCGCATCGTGCAGGAAAGCCTCACCAACGCCGGGCGGCATGCCGCGGCAACGCGGGTCACGATCCGGCTCCAGACCATCGGGCAGGAGGTCCTCCTCGACGTGCAGGACGACGGCCGCGGCCTCCGTCCCGACGACCTGCAGAAGAAGGGCTCCTTCGGGCTCGTCGGGATCCGCGAGCGCGCGTACATGCTCGCCGGATCGGTGGAGATACGGGGCGAGGACGGGCGCGGCACGGGCATCCGGGTGCGACTGCCGCTCGTCGCCCGTGACGGAGACGCGGCGTGACCCGCGTCGTCGTGGCGGACGATCACGCCATCGTCCGGGAGGGCCTGAAGCGCATCCTCGACGGCCAGGAAGGCATCGCCATCGCCGGCGAGGCCACCAACGGCCACGAGGTGCTCGAGCGGGTTCGGGCCGGCGGCTTCGACCTCCTGCTCCTGGACCTCTCGATGCCCGGCAAGAGCGGGATCGAGCTCATCCGGCAGGTCAAGGCGGAAAGCCCGAAGCTTCGCGTGCTGGTCCTCACCATGCACGAGGAGGACCAGTACGCCGTCCGTGCCATCCGCGCCGGCGCCTCGGGCTACCTCACGAAGGAGAGCGCCACGGCCCAGCTGGTGTCGGCCATCCGGCGCATCGCCGACGGCCGCCTCTACATCAGCCCCAACGTGGCCGAGCAGCTCGCCCTCGACGTGCACGCCGGCGGCGACGAGACGCCGCACAAGCACCTGTCCGACCGCGAGTTCGAGATCTTCAACCTCCTCGTGGCCGGACGGAGCGTCTCCGACATCGCCGGACAGCTGCACCTCAGCGTGAAGACCGTCAGCACCCACAAGACGCGCATCCTGCAGAAGATGAACGCGGGGTCGGTCGCCGACCTCGTGCGTTACGCCATCCAGCACCGCCTCACGCCCGACGCCACGCCCGGCGCGTGAGCCTGCCGGCGCCGTAGGAATCGTCCTACCCCCTGTCGGCCCCGCCCTAGGCGCCATTGCGGCGGGCGCCTACCCTCCGAATCAGCGGCCGCCGATACCGGCGCACGCGGCGGATGCCGATACTGGCTCCATGTCCAACGCCCCTGCCGCGCCGCTGCCGTGATGAACCTCTTCATCGTGGAAGACTCGATTCCCGTGCGCGACCGGCTGGTGCGTTCGATCGCGAACCTGCCCGGTCTCGCCATCGTCGGTACCGCCGAGGATGTCGCCGGCGCCATTCGCGCCCTCACCGACCGCTCGCCCGACGCCCTCATCCTCGACCTGCAGCTGCCCGGCGGCAGCGGCCTCGAGGTGCTGCGGGCGGTTCGCGGCCAGCTACCGCACATGCGCGTCATCGTGATGACCAACTTCGCCGCCGAGCCCTACCGCAAGGCGGCCCTGGCTGCGGGCGCCGAGGTCTTTCTCGACAAGTCGGCCGAATTTGGGCGCGTGCGCGACATCCTCTCCGGGTGGCGCGACGAGGCCGCGTCCGGCGCCCTGCACTGACTTCATGCACACCCCATCGAAAGGATCCCCCATGAGCACCGTCCGAGCCGAAAGCCACGCCGATGCCCATCGCTCGACCCTCGCGGAGGCTTGCCGCCTCCTGCGTCTGCCGGAAGTGGCCGGCGCGCGGCAGGTCGACACCACGTTCCTGCACCGGCGCCTGAAGGCCGGGCAGCGCCTGGTCTCGCAGGGCGAGCCCTTCGAGGCCCTCTACATCGTGGCGGACGGATTCTTCAAGACTTTCGTGGCCGATGAGACCGGCAACCAGCTGGTGCTGGGCTTTCCGCTTCGGGGCGACCTTGTGGGCGCCGACGGGCTCTGCCACCACCGGCACGCCTCGTATGCGGTTGCCCTGAGCGAAGCCGAGGTCGTTGTCGTTCCCTTCCGCAGCATCGCCCACCTGGGCCGCTCCCTGGACGATTTCGAACAGATCATCTACCGCGCCATCAGCCGCGAACTCGTCACCGATTATTCGCTGCGCTCCCTCGTCGGCACGCTCGGCGCCGAGGCGCGCGTGGCGCGTTTCCTCGCCAACTTCGCCGACCGGCGCGGCCAGGCCGGACGGCCCGCGACGCGCTTCACCCTGCCGATGACGCGCCAGGAGATCGGCAGCTACCTTGGCCTCACCCTGGAGACCGTGAGCCGCGCCTTTTCCGCCCTCGCCGATGCCGGCCTCATCCGCGTGGCGCAACGCGAGATCGAGTTGCTCGACCTCGAGCCGCTGCGCACCCTGCAGAAGCTGACGGCGGCCAGCGGCAGCCGCGGCGTCCGGCGTGCTGACCGCCCGATCCGCCGGAACGTCACCTGGGTGGACATGCTCGGCGCCGCGGCCTGAATTCGCTCCCCTTGCCGTGCACCCGCGCGGCCTTTCACGAGGCGGCACCGGCCGCCTCTTTTCATCTGCGGCGCCGCCGGTGTAGGGTCGTGTCATGGACAGCCTCGCGATGGCCCTCGCGGCGCCGGGATCAAGGCTCGCGCCGCTCACGCGTGCCGTTCCGGATCCCGGTCCCGGCCAAATCCTCATTGCGGTGACGGCGTGCGGCGTGTGCCGCACCGACCTGCACATCGTCGACGGGGAACTGGCGCCGCCCCGCTTCCCGATCGTGCCCGGCCACGAGGTGATCGGCGTCGTCGCCGCGACCGGGCCCGGAGCTCGGCTTTTCCGCCGCGGCGAACGCGTCGGCGTGCCCTGGCTCGGCGGTTCCTGCGGCCACTGCCGGCACTGCGCCGGCGAACACGAGAACCTTTGCGACGCGCCGGTCTTCACGGGCTTCAGCCGCGACGGAGGCTTCGCGGAGCACGTCGTGGCCGACGAACGGTACTGCCTTCCCGTTCCGGGCGGCTATGACGACCTGCATGCCGCGCCGCTGCTGTGTGCGGGCCTGATCGGCTACCGCGCCTACGCCATGGCTCCCGGGGCGATGCGCCTCGGCCTGTATGGTTTCGGGGCGGCAGCCCACCTCGTGGCGCAACTCGCGCGGCAAGGGGGCCGGGAGGTGTTCGCCTTCACCCGGCCGGGCGACGCGCGCTCGCAGGCGTTCGCGCGGGAACTGGGATGCGCGTGGGCCGGCGGCTCGGACGAGCGGCCTCCCGTCGAGCTCGATGCGGCAATCCTGTTCGCGCCGGTGGGCAGCCTCGTGCCGGCGGCGCTGGCGGCGACGCGCAAGGGCGGAACGGTGGTGTGCGCGGGAATCCACATGAGCGACATCCCGGCCTTCCCGTACCGGTTGCTGTGGGGGGAGCGCACGGTCCGCTCCGTCGCCAACCTGACGCGGGCGGACGGGCAGGCATTCATGGCGCTGGCCGGCAGCATTCGTCTCGACGCGCGTCCCGTCGCCTACCCTTTGCTGCGCGCGAACGATGCGCTCGACGACCTTCGCCGGGGTGCCTTCGACGGGGCAGCGGTGCTGACGGTAGCGTAGGGCCGCGGGAGTCCGTCGCCGGCAAGCGGGCTCAGCCGGCCAGGCCGGGGCGGGGCGCGGCGGTGAGGCCCAGCAACACGCCGGAAGCGACCATCGACAGCAGCCGCGCATCGGCAACGGGGGCAGCGCCGCGCCCCACCGCCTCGCCGGCTTCGGCAGAACGCAGCAGGCCGATCACGGTAGCCAGGCGCGCCCTGAATTCCTCGGTCAGGAGCCGCTCCCCCGTGCCGCCACGCGAAAGTTCGCGCTCCAGTTCCTGGAACTCGCGGACGACTTCGTCACGGTCTCCAGCGGGGAAAACGGCCCATTCCTCGTCCAGGTTTCGCGCCGCCAGTTCGTACGCGTACAGCGCCTGGTCGACGGCCTCCGCAAGGCCTTCCCAAGCCCCGCGCTGGACCTCCCGCACGGCCGCCGCCTGCGCCAACGTGCAACTGCCAATGCCTTCGCCGACCGCACGCACTACGGAAGCGATGTGTTGTGGCGTGAGGCTTCGGCTGCGCAGGGCGCGCAGGGCAAGTTCGCGCACCGCATCGCGGACGAGCGGCGCCGAAGCGGCGTCGCGCGCAGCGCGCAGGAGGTCTTCGGCGAGGATCAAGGAAACCATCGGGAACGTGCCGGGCGGCGTTTCCCCACGCCGCCATCTCGACGGCAGTCTGGCGCAAGCCCCATCGCCCTCGTTGAGATAGATCAACGGGCCGCCCCTGCCTGCCCGCGCCGCGCCGCGCCTCGGCGGCACCATGCCTTCGTTCATTGGCGCAGCCAATGAGCCGAATCGGAACAATCAATTGGACGCCCCCGCCGACGGGGCCTATTCTCGCTCCCAGTTATGGTTCAACCCGACAGTGCGGCCATGCCGCAGTCACCCACCAGGAGGCAAGCATGAAGTCACTCGCAGGCACCAAGACTCATCAGAACCTGAAGGACGCGTTCGCGGGCGAGTCCCAGGCGAACCGTCGCTACCTGTATTTCGCAAACAAGGCCGACGTGGAAGGCCAGAACGACGTCGCCGCGCTGTTCCGCTCGACGGCTGAGGGGGAGACCGGCCACGCCCACGGCCACCTCGACTACCTCGCGCAGGTGGGCGACCCCGCAACGGACCTGCCCATCGGATCGTCCCGCCAGAACCTGAAGGCGGCGGTGCACGGCGAGACGCACGAGTACACCGACATGTATCCGGGCATGGCCAAGAGCGCGCGCGACGAGGGCTTCGACGAGATCGCCGACTGGTTCGAGACCCTTGCGAAGGCCGAACGATCGCACGCCAACCGCTTCCAGAAGGCCCTGGACGCGCTGGCCGACTGACCGGAGGGCCCAACCCCCCGCTGGCAGCGACCAAAGGGGCGGGCAACCGCCCCTTTTCTCTGGCGAACCCTAGGACGCGAGCATCATGAGCACGAGAGAAGGCAGCCTCGAAGCCCCCACCCGTCACCCCATCGACTGGAAGAATCCGGATTTCTACGACGTAGGCAAGCTCTTCGCGGAGATGGAGCGCGTCTTCGACATCTGCCACGGCTGCCGCCGCTGCGTGAGCCTCTGCGGCTCGTTCCCGCGGCTTTTCGATCTCGTCGACGACGGACCCACCGGCGAAGTGGACGGCGTGCCGAAGGAGAAGTACTGGGAGGTCGTCGACCAGTGCTACCTGTGCGACGTGTGCTACATGACCAAGTGTCCCTACGTGCCGCCGCACCCGTGGAACCTGGACTTCCCCCACCTGATGCTGCGCGCCAAGGCGGTCAAGTTCCAGGCCGGCAAGGTGCCGTTCAAGGACAAGCTGCTCGCGTCCACGGACGCGCTGGGCACGCTCGCCACGATTCCCATCGTGACCCAGTTCACCAACGCGCTGAACAGGAGCGGCGCGGCCCGCGGCGTCATGGAGAGCGCCCTTGGCGTGGACAAGACCGCCTGGGTACCGGAGTACGCGACGACCACGTTCCGCTCCGGCGCGGCCAAGAGCGCCCCGTTCCCGGTGCGGGACGGCGCCAAGACCCCCGGCAAGGTGGCCATCTATTCCACCTGCTACATCAACTACAACGAACCGGGCATCGGCCACGACCTCACGAAGATCCTCGCGCACAACGAGATCCCCTACGTGATCGTCGAGAAGGAGGCCTGCTGCGGCATGCCCAAGCTGGAACTGGGCGACCTCCCGGCCGTGGCCGCCAACAAGGACAAGAACATCCCGGCGCTCGCGAAGCTCGCCCGCGAGGGCTACGCCATCCTCACGCCGATCCCCTCCTGCACGCTGATGTTCAAGCAGGAGCTGCCCCTCATGTTCCCCGGGGATGAGGATGTGAAGGCCGTGCAAAAGGCCATGTTCGACCCCTTCGAATACCTCGTGCTGCGCCAGAGGGAGGGGCTGCTGAAGACCGACTTCAAGAAGCCGCTCGGCAAGGTCTCCTACCACATCCCCTGCCACTCGCGCGTGCAGAACGTCGGCCAGAAGACGCGCGAGACCCTCGAGATGGTACCCGGCACCACCGTGAACACCGTCGAGCGTTGCTCGGGCCACTCGGGCACCTGGGGCTGCAAGAAGGAGTTCCACGCGATGGCGATGAAGATCGGCAAGCCCGTCTTCCGCCAGATGGCCGAGCCGCAGCCCGACTACATCAGCTCCGACTGCCAGCTCGGCGGCCGCCACATCGAGCAGGGTATGGCCGAGACCAAGGGCAACGCCCAGCTCAAGCATCCCCTCACGCTGGTGAGGATGGCCTACGGCCTGCCCGACTGACCCCGGCGCCCCGTTCGCGCGAGGCGCCACCACACAACCGTGAACCGACGACAACCGAGACCATGATCACCACCATGCCCAAGATCACCCGTGAATCCCTCATGACCCTCGAGGCCTATGCCAAGGCGCGCAAGGACTTCCGCGCCAGGGTGCTGGCGCACAAGAAGCCGCGCGCCGTGCATCTGGGCGCGCACATCACCCTGCTCTTCGAGGACGAGCTGACGATCCGCTACCAGGTGCAGGAGATGCTGCGCATCGAGAAGACCTTCGAGGAGGCCGGCATCCAGGACGAGCTCGACGCCTACAACCCCCTCGTTCCGGACGGGCGCAACTTCAAGGCGACGATGCTGATCGAGTACGACGACGTCGACGAACGCCGTGCGGCCCTGGCGAAGATGAAGGGCATCGAGGACCGGGTCTGGGTGCAGGCGGAGGGCGCACCGAGGGTCTATGCGATCGCGGACGAGGACCTCGAACGCGAGGACGAGCAGAAGACCGCGTCGGTCCATTTCCTGCGCTTCGAACTCACCAAGGAGATGGCCGAGGCGCTCAAGTACGGCGTCGCGCTCTCCATCGGCGTGGACCACCCCGCCTACACCGCCGCGGCCGATCCGGTCGGCAGTGAAACGCGGGCGGCGCTGGTGAAGGACCTCGCCTAGCCTGCCGCTTCAGGCCGGTCGCCGCCCTACGCGGCGACCTTCTTCAGGCACGGAAGCTTCACCTCGAGAACCGCCTCTGCCACGGTCGCCACGGCCTTCGGCCGCGAGAAGCTGCCGCGCCAGGCGATCGCCACCTGGCGCGACGGCGCCGGGTCCGTGAAGGGGATCTCCTTCACGAGCTTGTTCACGTAGCGCGGCTCGAGCGCCGTCGCGGGAAGGACGCTGACCCCGAGGCCCGAGGCCACCATGTTGCGGATCGTCTCGAGCGAGCTGCCGGAGCGCCCCTCCGGATTGGCCGTGTTCAGCTGCCCCGGGCACGCCTCCAGCACCTGCTCCCGGAAGCAGTGGCCGGCGTTGAGCACCAGCAGGTCCTCGCCGGCCAGCTCGTCGGGCCGCACCCGCTTCTTCCTCGCCCACGCGTGCCCCTCGGGCACCACCACGCTGAACGGCTCCTCGTAGAGCGTCCTCGTGTGCACGCCCGCCACCGTGAACGGCAGCGCGATGATGGCCGCGTCGATATCGCCGTCGCGCAGCATCGGCACCAGGCTGCCGGTGAAGTTCTCCTCGATGATCAGCGGCATGCGCGGCGCCTTGCGGCGCAGGATCGGCACCAGCTCCGGCAGCAGGTAGGGCCCGATGGTCGGGATGACGCCGAGCCGCAGCGGCCCGGCCAGCTGGTCCTGGCTGCCCTTCGCGAGCGACTGGATCTTGCCGACCTCGTCGAGGACCCGGCGCGCCTGCTCGACGATCGCGGCGCCCATCGGCGTCACCAGCACCTCGGTCTTGTTGCGCTCGAAGAGCCGCACGGCCAGCTCGTCCTCGAGCTTCGCCAGCGCGAGCGACAGCGTCGGCTGGGTCACGAAGCACTTCTGCGCCGCCCGCCCGAAATGGCGTTCCTGGGCGAGCGCGACGACGTAGCGCAGTTCGGTCAGGGTCATGGTCACCTCGATAGGGGTTGTCTATGAAAATTATAACCACAATTAATTGGACGATTCAATCACCAAGAAACAGAATGGCGTTCGTTATCAATCAACCACCCCGACAGGAGACTCCCATGCTGCAGCACAAGGAAGGCCAGCGCGTTCCCGCCGTCACGTTCCGCACCCGCCAGGACAACCAGTGGAAGGACGTGACGACCGACGAGGTCTTCGCCGGCAAGACCGTGATCGTGTTCGCGCTTCCCGGCGCCTACACGCCGACCTGCTCCACCACGCACCTGCCCCGCTACAACGAGCTCGCACCCACGTTCTCGCAGTTCGGCGTCGACGAGATCGTCTGCCTGTCGGTGAACGACGGCTTCGTGATGTCCGAGTGGCAGAAGGACCAGGCCGCCCCGAACGTCACCTTCATCCCGGACGGCAACGGCGAGTTCACGGAGAAGATGGGCATGCTCGTCGACAAGGCGAACCTGGGCTTCGGCAGGCGCTCCTGGCGCTACTCGATGCTCGTGAAGGACGGCGTCATCGTGAAGCAGTTCATCGAGCCGGAGAAGGAGGGCGATCCGTTCGAGGTCAGCGACGCGGACACGATGCTGAAGTACCTCGCCCCGGCGGCCAAGGCTCCCGAGCCCGCCGTGATCTTCACCAAGCCCGGCTGCCCGCACTGCGCCCGCGCGAAGTCGCTGCTGGAGGCGAACGGCGTCGCCTACGAGGAGGTCATGCTCGGCAAGAACGTCACCTTCTCGACCATCCGCGCCGTCTCGGGCCGCGGCACGGCCCCGCAGGTGTTCATCGGCGGCCGCCACATCGGCGGCGCCGACGACGTTGCGGCTTACTTCTCGGCCGGCCAGAAGCTCGCCGCCTAGCCCCCCGACGCGGGCCGGCGACCCGGCCGGCCCGCCCATTCCGATCTGGAGAACCCCATGAAGACCCTGAATGTCGACGTCGCCGTGATCGGTGCCGGCACGGCTGGACTCGCCGCTTACCGGGCCGCGAGGGCCCGCAGCGCGCAGGCCGTGATTATCGAGGCCGGCCCCCACGGCACCACGTGCGCCCGCGTGGGCTGCATGCCCTCGAAGCTGCTCATCGCGGCCGCCGAGGCCGCGCACGCCATAGACCATGCCGCAGCCTTCGGGGTCCGCGTCGACGGCGCCACGCGCATCGACGGGCGCGAGGTGATGGACCGTGTCCGGCGGGAGCGCGACCGCTTCGTGGGTTTCGTGGTCCGCGGCGTCGAGGGCATCGCCGCGGAGGACCGTGTCGAGGGCCGCGCGCGCTTCCTCGACCGGAATACGCTCGACGTCGGGGGCCACACGCGGATTGCCGCCCGTTCGGTCGTCATCGCCACCGGCTCGCGCCCCGCCGTGCCGCAATTCCTCACGGCGGCTGGCGACCGCCTGGTGGTGAACGACGACGTCTTCGCTTGGGAAACCCTGCCGCGCTCCGTGGCCGTGTTCGGCCCCGGTGTCATCGGCCTCGAACTCGGCCAGGCGCTCGCCCGCCTTGGCGTGCGCGTCGTGGTGCTCGGCCGCGGCGGGCGAGTCGGCCCCCTCACCGACCCGGTGGTCCGCGAGGCGGCTGTGAAGGCCTTCTCCGCCGAGGTGTACCTCGATGCCGACGCGGACGTGAGGCGTGTCGCCCGGGTGCCCGCCGGTGTCGAGGTCGAGTACCGGCGCGTCGACGGCACCGTCGCCACCGAGACGTTCGACTACCTTCTCGCCGCCACCGGCCGGCGCCCGAACGTGGACGGCCTCGGCCTCGAATCGCTGGGACTGGAGCGCGATGCGCAGGGCGTCCCCCGGTTCGATCCGCGGACGCTGCGCGTGGCCGACACCGATCTCTTCATCGCGGGCGATGCGGCCAACGACATTCCCCTGCTCCACGAGGCGGCCGACGAAGGCCGGATCGCCGGCGACAACGCGGCGCTGCTGCCCGCCGTGGCGCCCGGCCACCGGCGCGCACCCCTCGCCGTGGTCTTCACCGATCCGCAGATCGCCATCGTCGGCGGAGGCTACGAGAAGCTCGTTCCCGGCTCTTTCGAGGCGGGCGAAGTTTCATTCGAGGACCAGGGGCGCGCCCGCGTCATGCTCCGCAACCGCGGCCACCTGCGCGCCTACGCCGACCGCGCGACGGGCCGCTTCCTCGGCGCCGAGATGGCGGGGCCTGCGGCCGAGCACATCGGCCACCTGCTGGCCTGGGCGCTGGCCAACCGGATGACCGTGGCATCGATGCTGGAGATGCCGTTCTACCACCCCGTCGTCGAGGAGGGTTTGAGGACGGCGCTGCGCGACCTCCATGCGCGGCTCAACGCCGCGCAGCGTGCCGCCGCCTAGAGAAGTTCGGGAAAGCGCTTCGCGAACTGGCGCAGGTTGTCGGTCACGATGCCGTCGACGCCTTCGGCCAGGAGTTCTTCGGCGCGGTCGACGTCGTTCACCGTCCACGCGAGCAGTCGGCATCCCCGCGCGTGGACTTCGCGCACGACCGCCGGCGTGATCAACCCGTGTTCGAGATGCAGGGAGACAGCGTCCAGGCCATCGAGAGGCGCCAGGTCGCCGTCC
>Ga0209594_1001078_pt1 | contig 14191 bp, 14 predicted proteins | sample AshMeaCrysSpring_FD_184126 | JGI IMG/M metagenome (GOLD analysis project Ga0209594, IMG submission 184126) | Groundwater microbial communities from Big Spring, Nevada to study Microbial Dark Matter (Phase II) - Ash Meadows Crystal Spring... | ecosystem: Environmental > Aquatic > Deep subsurface...
CTCGGGAGCGGCTCGACGTGGGCATCCGCGAGCTGCAAGACGATCGGTTGATGCTCGTCGCCGCCCAGGTCGCCGAACGACGGCCGCTCACGAGCGCGAGTCTCGCCCGAGCGCTGCTCGCCATCCCCCTCCAGACCCTCAAGGTGGTGGGCATGATCCACTGGCAGGCCCTGAAGATCTGGCTCAGGGGCGCAACCTTTCACCGCAAGCCGGCGCCGCCGGCGCAGGAGGTTAGCTGATGCAGCTCGAAAACGTCCGCTCGGACGCGTCCGCCGAAATTGCCCCGCGGGGCCCGGCGACCGCCTGGCTCCTCTCCGTGCTCTCCCGCCTGCGCCTGGGGCGGCTCGATGTGACCCTGCCCGGCGGCGAGACGCAGGCCGTCGTCGGCGCCGAGCCCGGCCCGCAGGGGGAGCTCACCCTGCGCCGGCCCTTGCGGCTGGCCCTGCGCGTGCTGGCGCGAGGCGACCTCGGTTTCGGGGAGGCGTATGTCGCAGGCGACTGGGACGCGCGGCGACCAGCCGACACGCTGTCCCTGCTCGCGCTCAACGAGCCCGCCCTCTGGGTTGGGAATGGACGGGTACTGCGCCTGCTCGATCGGCTGCAGCACCGGCTGCGGCGCAACGATCGCCGCGGCAGCCGGCGCAACATCGCCGCCCACTACGACCTGGGCAACGACTTCTACAGGCTCTGGCTCGACCCGGGCATGACCTATTCGGCGGCGCTCTTCGTCGCGCCAGGCGAGACCCTCGAGAGCGCGCAGGAGCGCAAGTACGACGCCATCCTCGACCGCCTGGGGGCGAAGGCCGGCGAGCACCTGCTCGAGATCGGCTGCGGCTGGGGAGGGCTTGCCGAACGCGCCGCCCGGCGCGGCCTGCGCGTCACCGGCATCACGCTGTCGCAGGCCCAGTTGGATTACGCCCGGGCGCGCATCGCGGCGGCTGGACTCGCCGACCGGGTGGATCTTCGGCTCCAGGACTACCGAGACCTCAAGGAGACCTTCGATCACGTGGTCTCGATCGAGATGTTCGAGGCGGTGGGCGAGGAATACTGGCCGACCTACTTCGCGACGATCGGGCGCTGCCTCAAGCCCGGCGGGCGGGCCTCCCTGCAGGTCATCACGATCGACGAGGTGGCCTTCCAGCACTACCGGCGCAGCGCCGACTTCATCCAGAAGCACGTCTTCCCGGGCGGGATGCTGCCCTCCGTGACCGCCTTCGACGCCGCCGCAGCGGGGGCGGGGCTCGCGGTCGCCGAACGCACGTTCCACGGCCTCGACTACGCCGAGACGCTGCGCCGCTGGGAGGCGCTGTTTCGCGCCCGCGAGTCCGAGATCGCGGCGCTGGGCTACGCCGCGCGCTTCCGCCGGCTGTGGCGCTACTACCTCGCGTATTGCGAAGCGGGCTTCCGCACCGGGCGCATCGACCTCATGCAGGTCGCGCTGACGCGGAACGGCGCGCCGCGGTGAGCTCGACCGCGCCGGGCCGGCTGCTGGCCTACGGCGTCACCGGACTGCCGCTGGCGGCGCTCGGCCTGCCGCTCTACGTCTACCTGCCGGCCTTCTACGCCGAGGGGCTCGGCGTGGCGGCGACCGCGGTGGGCGTGGCCCTGCTTGCCGCGCGTCTGCTCGATGTGGTGACCGACCCGGTCGCGGGCTGGCTCAGCGACCGCTGGCCGACCGGCGCCTGGCGGCGCAAGGGCCTCATGCTGCTCGGCGCGCCGCTGCTGCTGGTCGCCGTGGAGCAACTGTTCCGCCCCCCCGCCGGCGCAGAGGCGGCACACCTGCTCATCTGGTCCGTCGTCGCCTACCTGGGCTGGACGCTGATCGCCATCCCCTATGCGGCCTGGGGCGCGGAGCTGAGCGACGCCCCGCACGGGCGCACGCGCGTGGCCGCCGCGCGCGAGGGTTTCGTGATCGCCGGCACGCTTGCTGCCCTCGTGATCCCGGCAGTGGCCGGCGTCGCCGCCGACCCCGGCGGAACGCTCGCGGTCATGGCGCAGTGGCTGTGGGCGGCGCTGCCGCTCGCTCTCCTGCTGACGCTCACCGGCGTGCCGGCCATTCCCGTCCGGAGCGCCGTCCGGCCCCGATGGAACGACGCCCTGCGGCTGCTCGCCGCCAACCGGCCCATGCGGCGCCTAGTCGCCGCCTACCTGCTCAACGGCACGGCCAACGGCCTGCCCGCGACCCTGTTCCTGCTGTTCGTCGGGCACGTCCTGGTCGCGCGGGAGCAGACCGGCCTGCTGCTCGCGGTCTATTTCGCCGCCGGCATCCTCGCCCTGCCCGCCTGGGTCCGGCTGGCGCGGCGCCGCGGCAAGCTGACGGCGTGGAACGCCTCGCTCCTGCTCGCCGCGCTGACCTTCGCCTGGGTGCCGCTGCTCGGTCCCGGCGACGTCGCCGCCTTCCTCTTCATCAGCGTGCTGTCCGGGCTGTCGCTCGGCGCCGACCTGGCGCTGCCGGCCTCGATCCAGGCAGACCTCGTGGAAGCCGACCGCGCGGCCGGCGGCGGCGAGCGCGCCGGCCTGCTGTTCGGGCTCTGGGGCATGACGACCAAGCTCGCCCTGGCGCTTGCGGTCGGGCTCGCTTTTCCGCTGCTCGACCTGGCCGGATTTGCGGCGGACCGGGCGGTGAACCCGCCCGAGGCCCTGCTCGCGCTCGCCTTCCTCTACGGCGGCCTGCCCGTGCTGCTCAAGCTCGCCGCGCTCGCGATGCTGCGGCGCCTGGCGCAGGACCTCCCGCCCCACCCTTCCACCGGAGACGACGATGACGCTGCCAAAGCCGCTCGCCCTGCTGGCGCTGGCCGGCCTGACGCTGATCCTGGCCGGGTGCGCCAGCGTGAAGCCTGAGGACTACGCCGGGACGACGCCGCGTCTGGTGCTCGAGGATTACTTCCTCGGCAAGACGCGGGCGCACGGCATCTTCCAGGACCGCAGCGGCCGGCTGAAGCGGCAGTTCACGGTCGACATCGACGGGCGCATGGAGGGGGGCGAGCTGGTGCTCACCGAGGACTTCGTCTACGCCGACGGCGAGCGCAGCCAGCGGATCTGGCGCATCCGCCGCCTCGACGAGCACCGTTACGAGGGCCGTGCCGCGGACGTCGTCGGTGCTGCCACCGGTCTTGCCTACGGCCAGGCGCTCAATTGGCGCTACGACCTCGACCTCAAGGTGGGAGAGGACGTCTACCGCGTGCACTTCGACGACTGGATGTTCCTGCACGCGGACGGCGTCCTCGTGAACCGGGCCGAGATGCGCAAGTTCGGCATCCGCCTGGGCGAGGTGACGATCTTCTTCCAGCGCGTCGAGCGCGCGCCCAGACAGGAGTGACGGATGATGCGACGGATTCTTGGAGTTGCGGCCGCGGCCGGCCTCGCCGCCGCCGTTGCCGGCCCCGCGGACGCGAGCGGCGCGAAGTTCGAGCCCACGCTGGAGGCTGCGCCGGAGCGGCTCGGCCTGCGCAGCAGCGGCACGGCGTACTACGCGGGGGTGATTCGCGTCTACGACGCCGCGCTGTACGCGCCGGCGGGCAGCAGTTCCGGGTCGGTGGTCGCGGGGACCGTGCCCCGCTGCCTCGTGCTCGCCTACCGTCGTGATGTGACCCGCGACCTCATCGTCGAGGCCGCAACCAAGGTTCTCGAGCGGCAGGGCGTGGCGAGTGGCGCCCTCGGCGCCCCCCTCGAACGACTCCACGCCGCCTACCGCGACGTGCGCGCGGGCGATCGCTACCGACTGTGCCATGCACCCGGCCGTAAAGCAGAGCTCTCGCTGAACGGCGAGGTTCTGGCGCGGGAAGGTGGCGACGCCTTTGCCGCCGCCTACTTCGGCATCTGGCTGCGGGACGGGGCGATCTCCGAGACCCTGCGCGAGGCCCTGCTGAGCGAGGCGAGCACTCCCGCGTCCTGAAGTCTCGGCCTCAGGCGCAAACTGGCCGCCCGGTCAGCGCTCGCACTCGGCCAGCCGGCGGGCGACGGGCGGGAGCATGCTCACCAGGAACAGGCCGAGGATGAGCAGGACGGAGGAGGTGGCGAGCAAGAGCCCCAGGTAGCTGCCGCTGACAATGGGCAACACGCCGGCGACCGAGAGCAGCTCGGTGGCGAAGCCTGCGATCAGGAGGGCCGCCGCGAGGAAGATGCCGTAACGGAGCGAGGTACAGGACAACATGGTGGAGCCCCCTCGGACAGAAGTTTAATCTGAATATCATAATATTCTTATTTATTTCCCAAGGGAACCCTCCCGCCACGAAAGAAAAAAGCATGGCCCGCCTCCGCGGGCCATGCCCCTTTTGTCCTCGATGACGCGGATCAGCCGCCGACCTTGCGCTCCGACTCCGCAATCAGCACGGGCGCGCGGACATCCTCGGGCAAGGCGGCCTTGAACTTGTCGGCGAGCCCCTGCCACAGCAGGTGGTAGTAGAGCTCAGCCCGCACCAGCACGACCCCCTTGGCCGGGATCTCGTAGCTCAGCGCGCGCTCCTCGTGCGGCTTGAGGCGGCTGTCCAGGCCAATCTTGGTCGCCGTCGGCGGCATCGCCGTCTTCCCCTCGTCGTCGACCATCTGGTACTGGAAGTAGGCCTTCTGGTCGTCCTTCGCCGGGTGCTCCTTGGCACTCTGCCACACCACCTCCCCCTTCTCGTCGTAGGCAGCGAGCCTGAGGAACATGTTCCGGAACGGCGCGCCCGTCGGCAGGCTGTGGGGTAGCTGGTTCTTCAGCACGGCCTTCGCCTGCAGCTTGTCGCCCTGCTTCTCCACCGCGAGCTCCATCAGCGGCCCGCGCTGGAGCATGCCCTTGTCGTGCCCGCCGCCCATCGCGTGGTCGGCGACGCCGTTGCTCATCGGCATGTGGCAGGACTGGCAGGCCACCTTCGACTGGCTCATCTCGTACTCGCTGCCGGTCTGGCACAGCGGGGCGCCCTGCGGGTTGTTGCGCTGGTCGTGGCAGCCCATGCAGGCGTCCATCGACTTCATCAGCTTTGCATTGCCCTCCATCGGCAGCGCCGGCACTTCCTTCCCCTCGAAAGTCACCGGCTTGCCCAGGTGCGGGTTGGGCTTCTGCTTATCGTCCCCGCCACCGCCAAAGAGGTCGCCACCGGCCTTGAGCGCAGCCAGGTGACGGCCCACGCCCTGTGGCCCCTGCAGCTCGCCGGGCGACACCTCGTAGGCGCTGACGCCGAGCTGGAACTTGCCATCGGGCTTGCGGATGCCCTTGTAGCTCTTGAGCGTGTGGCAAGAAACGCAGTTCACGCCCTCGGCGTAGGCAGGCTTGGCGTCGAGCTTGGTGGACTTGCCGAGCGCCGCATTGGGCGCATGGCACGCGAGGCAGACCGGATAGTTCTGCATCTTCTTGTGCACCTGGCCCTCGGCGCGCGGATCGCCCACCTCCTGCTCGTAGAACGCGCCGTGCAACGGATCGGTGAGCGCGGTGCTCTGCGCATGCATCGATTTCTTCCACTGCTTGTAGACGTCGTTGTGGCAGCCCTTGCAAAGCTCCGCCGACACCTCGCCGAGCGGCGCTTGCTGCGCGACCGCCGTCCCGCTGGCGAGCGCGAGTGCGCCGGCCGACGCGGACAGCACGAACAACCCCCAACTGCGCTTTGTCATTTTCGAGCCTCCTTTGGTGAACCGGGTGCCGCGGCAGACGCAGGCTTCGGCCGGCGCCGCCCGCAACGCCCCGAAGCATAGCCAAGGGCCCCGGCGCGCCCAACGGAAGCAGTTGTGCTTTGTCAACCCTGGCGCGCTTTTACCCTGCCTATAATTCGCTGGCATTGCTTTGCGCGGCTCGCATCGTCGCGCAGATAACCAACAAAAACGCCCGGTCATCGCCGGCAACGCTGGATGAGGAGGAGCTCCATGTCGCACCCGCTGCGGAGCGCTGTCGTGTTTCCGTGCGCGCTCGTCGTCGCGCTGCTACTGCCGACGCCGGCCGGCGCCGCCAAGGTGACGCTCGACAAGAGCCACTGGGGCCACGAGGTCGGCGAGAAGTGCGTGAGCTGCCACCAGAAGGCCTCGGCCGGGCTCACGAAGCAGTGGGAGGACAGCGTGCACGCGAAGGTCGGCGTGAACTGCATGGACTGCCACCAGGCGGAGGCGAAGGACGCCGACGCCATCACGCACGAGGGCTATGTGATCGCGACCGTGGTCTCACCCAAGGACTGCGGCCGCTGCCACACGACCGAGCTCGCCGAGCACCAGGGCTCGGTGCACGCCGAGGCCGTCAGCCTCATCCAGGACAAGGTGCCGTCGCTCGCCCACACCCTCACCGGCGTGGCGATGGAGGCGGCCGGCTGCGCGCAGTGTCACGGCTCGGTGCTCAAGGTGCGCGGCGACGGCACGCTCGACCCATCCACCTGGCCAAACTCGGGCATCGGCCGCATCAACCCCGACGGCTCGAAGGGTTCGTGCTCCTCGTGCCACGGCCGGCACCGCTTCTCGAAGGCCCAGGCACGTGAGCCCTCCGCCTGCGTGCGCTGTCACTTCGGCCCCGACTCGCCCGACAAGGAGATCTACGAGGCGTCGAAGCACGGGATGCTCTATGCCGCGCAACGCGACGAGATGAACCTCGGCAGCGATACCTGGGTCGCAGGCAAGGACTACTCCGCGGCGCCCACCTGCGTCACCTGTCACATGGGAGCGGCCGGCAAGCTGCCGCCGACGCACGACGTCGGCATGCGCAACATGTGGAGCCTCAACACCCCGGTCTCGCAGCGCCAGCACCTCGTGGTGTTCGAGGACGGCGACAAGCGCGAGCTGCCGGATTCGATGGAAGCGCCGAAGCGCGGCACGGAGATGGAGAAGGGCAACGGGACGGTCGGCAAGGTGAAGGCCGTCGCGACGCCCGAGCGCCGGCGGCAGGCGATGAGCAGCGTCTGCCTCGAGTGCCACAGCAAGCCGCTGGTCACCGACTTCATGAAGCAGTTCGACGACGTGGTCCTGCTGTTCAACGAGAAGTTCGGCGCGCCGGCGACGGCGATCATGCAGGACCTGTACGCGCGCGGCGTGCTGACGCCGCAGCCCTTCGACGAGCCGATCGAGTTCACCTACTGGGAGCTCTGGCACGACGAGGGGGCGCGCGCCCGCCACGGCGCAGCGATGGCCAGCCCGAACCATGCCTGGTGGGAAGGCATGTACCTCGTCGGCCGAAACTTCTATGGCAAGTTCCTGCCGCAGGTGCGCGAGGCGGCTGGCAAGGCTGACGGCGACGCGATCATCCGCAAGCACCTCGCGGATGTCGCCGGGCACGCCTGGCTCGCGCAGCCGCAGCGCACGAACCCGATCCTCGGCTATCCGCCGAAGCCCGCGGCGCCGGCCGCTGCCGAGGGCACCGCACCATGACGAAGCCCCGCTGGCTGCCTAGCCTGGCGCTCACGCGCCACGTGCTGTTCGCCATCGTCGCGGGCGGCGTGGCCGGCGTGCTGTTCATGGTGTTCCTGATCGAGTTCGACCACTACACCAGCACGGCCGAGTTCTGCACCACCTGCCACTCGATGAAGATCGCCGAGAACGAGTACCGGCAGTCGGCGCACTACCGGTCGGCGAGCGGCGTGCGCGCGGACTGCGGCCACTGCCACGTCTCCGAGGGGGTCTTCGCCGCAACCTGGGACCACATCAAGGGCGCCCAGGACCTGCTCAAGGAGATCAAGGGCAAGCTGGTCGGCCCCGACTACGACGACCCGGTGATCAACGCGCTGCACGCGCCGGAAGCGGCCTTCGCCGCACGCCGGCAGTTCCGCGCCAACGACTCGGCGAACTGCAAGCGCTGCCACGTCCTCGACGCGGTCGTCGGCAAGCGCCCCGACACGGCGGCGATCCATCGCGAGGACGCGAAGGGCAAGACCTGCGTCGATTGCCACATGAACCTCGTGCACCGCAAGGTGCCCGACGAGCGGACCTTCAAGCGCGACGCCTGGAACCGGATGATCGAGGAGGAGTTCGGCCTCGCGCCGGGGACGGCGGACCGGTTGATGAAGGAATGATGCCTGCGGCGCGCGCGATCCGCCCTATCGGTCGCACTGCTCCAGCTTCTTCTTCGACCCCGGCCACACGGTGGCGAGGAAGGTCGAGATCAGGATGAGCGGCGCGAGCAGCAGGCAGATCACGCCGAGGACGTTGGCGATGAGCGGCAGTGCGGCGACTGCCGGCAGGAAGTGGCCCGCGGCGTAGATGAGGACTGCGCCCGTGAGCAGGAAGGCAGCCGACACGACGACGCCGTCGCGCATGGTTTCGCACGTGAGCAGCCGCATGACACTCCTCCCCTGACGACCCGGTCGAAGTATGCGGCGTTTGGCAGCGTTGTGCGAGAACCGCGGACGGGCCCTACGCCGCCCCCCGGCGCGGCAGAAGCAGGGAGACGTGCAGCCCCGGACCGTTGTCGGCGAGACGGATGTTCGCGGCGTGGAGGCGCGCGACCGCCCGCACGAGGCTCAGGCCCAACCCGCTGCCCGGCGTCGAGCGGCTGCTCTCCAGGCGGTGAAAACGGTCGAACACGCGCTCGTGCTGGTCGGGCGGGATGCCGGGTCCGGAGTCCGCGACGTATAGCTCGACGAGCCCGCCCACGGGCGCGAGCCCGAGCGTGATGCGGGTGCCGGCGGGCGTGTGCTTGATCGCGTTGTCGACGAGGTTGGCGACGGCTTGGAAGAGCAGGTCACGGTCACCCTCGACCGGAGAGCTCGGCGCGATGGCGAGATCGACGCGCTGCCCCTTCTCGGCGGCCACCGGCTCGTAGAGCTCCGCGACGTCCGCCAGCAGTTGGCCGAGGTCCACGGGAGCGAAACCCTCGCGACGCTGCTCGGCCTCGATGCGCGCGATGCGCAGCAACGCCTGGAAGGTCGCGAGCAGGCTGTCCGCCTCCTCGATCGCCTGCTCGATGCCTGCCCGCGCCTCGGCGTCGTCCCGTCCCTGCTGGGCGCGCGCCAGCTCGAGGCGGCTGCGCAGCCGCGTGAGCGGCGTGCGCAGGTCGTGGGCGATGTTGTCGGACACCTGCCGCACCGCCTCCATCAGCCCGGTGATGCGATCGAGCATGCCGTTGAGGTTGCCGATCAGGCGGTCGAAGTCGTCGCCGGCGCCGGTCGCCGGAATCCGGCGCGTGAGGTCGCCTTCCATGATCTCCCGACTCGTCTCGTTGATGGCCTCGATGCGCCGCAGCATGCGCGAGGCCATGGTCAGACCACCGGCGAGCGACAGCCCGAGGGAGATGGCGAGTCCCCAGCCTAGCGCGCCGAGGATGAGCGAGCGGATGGCCTCGAGGTCGCGCACGTCGCGCCCGACGAGCAGCCGCAGGTCGCCGACGAGACTGAACACCCGGGCGCGGGCGCGATGGTCGTCGGCGCCGTCGGGACGCGGCTCGCGCAAGGTGAACTCGACCCAGCCCTCCGTCGACACCGGCGCGGTCGGCCAGCTCGAGAGGTTGCCGACGATCGGCTGGAGGTTCTCGCCGGCGAGCAGGTAGACGCTCGACCCGACCGGATCCTTGGACACGCGCTCGGCAATCAGCGTCGTGAGGCCGGCAAGACCGCGGCGCCGGTACTGCTCCGCCAGCCCCTGGATCTCGGCCTCGATGGTCAGCGCGACCTGCCGATCCATGAAGCCGGCAGTCGCCCAGTAGATGAATCCGAAGAGCACGAGCACGGAGCCGCTGACCAGCACCGTGTAAAGCAGCACCAGCCGGACAGTGGAGCTGCGCAGCAGCCTAGTCATTGGCCCGCAGCATATAGCCCGCGCCGCGCACCGTGTGCAGGATCGGCGTATCGAAGCCCGCGTCGATCTTGCGCCGCAGCCGGCTCACGTGGACGTCGACGACGTTGGTCTGCGGGTCGAAGTGATAGTCCCAGACGTTCTCGAGCAGCATCGTCCGGCTCACGACCTGCCCTGCGTGCCGCATCAGGTATTCCAGCAGGCGGAATTCGCGCGGCTGCAGCTCGATGCGCCGGCCGCCTCGCGTCAACTCGCGCGCGAGCAGATCCATCTCCAGGTCGCCGACGCGCAGCGTCGTCTCCGCCGTCGTCGGGCGGGCACGGCGCAGCAGCGCTTCGATGCGCGCCTGCAGCTCGGAGAAGGCAAAGGGCTTGGCGAGATAGTCGTCGCCGCCGGCGCGCAGCCCCGCGACGCGGTCGTCCACGTCGCCGAGCGCGCTCAGGATCAGCGCCGGCACGGCGTTGCCGGAGGCACGCAGGGTGCGCAGGATCGAGAGGCCATCCAGGCCGGGCAGCATCCGGTCGACGACCAGCACGTCATAGGGTTCGGTCGCCGCCAGCAGGAGCCCCTCCTTGCCGTCGGCCGCGCGATCCACGACGGCACCGACCTCGCGCAGCGCCTTCCCGAGATAGGCGGCGACGTCGTTGTCGTCCTCGATGACCAGTACCCGCATATCCCAATCGTTCGCGGCGCGACGCCGGGTCCTTCACGGCGATGGTAGCCTGCGCGTTGGCCGGGCGCAGGCGAGAGGAAGCGGCCGAGCCCCGCCGGACCCGGCCGCATCGGCTCACGCCGAGAACCGTACCGGGATGAAGCTCTTCTCGCCGTCGACCTCGACGAGCAGCAGCACGGTCGACCGCTTCTCGACCGCCGCGGCCGCCACCTCGCGGACCACGTCCTCCGGCGCCGTCACCGGCCGCTGGCCGACCATCGAGATCAGGCTGCCGGCGCGGATGCCCGCCTTGGCGGCCGGGCTGTCGCGCTCGACGCGCATGACCACCACGCCCTCCTTCCCCGGGTCGATGCCGAAGCGTTCGCGCGCCTCCGGCGTCAGAGAGGCCAGCGCCAAGCCGAGCCGCGGCGCCGCGGCGGCTTTGCCAGTGGACTCGCCGGCGGCCGCCACGCGCTCCTCACCCGGGGGCGTGCCGACCTGCACCTGCAGCTCGCGGGTCTTCTGCTCGCGGCTCACCTCGAGGGTCAGCGCGGTGCCGGGCCGGGTGTCGCCGACCAGGCGGGCCAGCGTCTTGGCGTCGGCGAGCGGCTTGCCGTTCACCCCGAGCACGACGTCGCCCGCCTTGAGGCCGGCCCTGGCTGCCGGGCTGTCCGGCACGACCGAGGCGACCAGGGTGCCCCGCTCCTCCTTCAGGCCCAGACCCTCGGCCACTTCCGCCGACACGGTCTGCAGTTGCACGCCGAGCCAGCCGCGATCGATGCGGCCCTGGCTGCGCAGCTCGTCGACCACGCGCGAGGCGATCGAGGAGGGAATCGCGAAACCGATGCCCACGCTGCCGCCGGTCGGCGAGTAGATCGCGGTGTTCACGCCGATCACGCGACCGGTGGTGTCGAACAGCGGGCCGCCGGAGTTGCCGCGATTGATCGGCGCATCGATCTGCAGATAGTCGTCGTACGGGCCCGAGTCGATGTCGCGGCCCCGCCCCGAGACGATGCCCGCGGTCACCGTGCCGCCCAGGCCGAAGGGGTTGCCGACCGCGAGCACCCAGTCACCGATGCGCGCCGCTTCCGAGTTGCCGAACTGCACGGACGGCAGCTGCTTGCCGGCGTCGATCTTGAGCAGGGCGAGATCGGTCTTCTCGTCGCGGCCCTTCACCTCGGCCTTGTGCTTGGAGCCGTCCGCGAGGCTCACGGTGATCTCGCTTGCGCCATCCACCACGTGGTAGTTGGTGACGATCCACCCGGCAGGGTCGACGATGAAGCCCGAGCCCTGGCCCTGCACCGTGCGCGGACCCCGGTGCTCGAGGTCCGGCATGCCGCGCTCGCCGAAGAAGCGGCGGAACATCTCGGCCGCCGGCCCGTCCTCGGGAATCTCCAGCCCCTTCTTGCCGTGGGCGGCGCGCTTCTCGCTCACCGCGACGTTCACGACCGCGCCCTTGACGCGCGCCACGATGTCGGCGAACTGGTCCGTTCCGGCACGCGCGAGGCCTGCGGCCGGCGGCGCCGACGGGTCCGCGCCATCGCGGGCGAGGGCCCAGTGCCCGCCGGCCAGCGCCAGCGCGACCGCGCCGGCCAGGGCCGTCCGCTTGGTCCACGCGCCAGAGAGCGGGCGGCGGGCCGCGCCGTCGTGCGTATTGCCAATGGTTGCATTCGTCATGTCGGTTGCCTCCGCTAGGTGCCGATGATCACCCCGACGGCGGCGCCAGGCGCCCGGCCGCGGGGAACTGGGCATCGTTCTAGTCGGCGGCGGATGACGTCAGGCTGGCCGGAAGATTACGGATCCGTAATCCGGCCGGGGAAACGCTGGAGAGCAGCCAGGCAAGGCGGCTCCAGCCCGAATGGGAACTCCTTCACAGCGTGCCGACTCCTGGGACGCAACGGGTACGAGTGAAACCGACCCCGAGCGGGCGTCCTTGCAGACCGCAGGCGCAATGCGACCCCAAGCGGTCTTGGCGCCCCCCCCGTGGCTGAGTCGCCCGAAAGCCGACATCAACCGGCGGGGCGAAAGTTCGACGCTGCCAAGTCGATGAAGGCGCGCACTTTCGGCGTCAGGTAGCGCGAGCTGGCGAACACCGCGTGCACCGGGATCTCGGGCGCTGCCCACTCCGGCAGCACGCGCTGCAACGACGCCGGCTGGCCAGGGGGCTCGGCCACGCGGCGCGGCAGCAGGCCGATGCCCAGGCCGCGCTGCAGCGCCTCGCGCACCGCCAGACTGGTGTTGACGCGCAGCCGCGGCTGCAGCGTCAGGCGCTGCCTGTCGTTACCCCGGCTCAGTTGCCACTGGCCCTGCGGTGCCGCGCCGGCGTACACCACCAGCGGATGTGCGCTCAACTCCTGCGGGCCGGCCGGCAGACCATGGCGCCGCAGGTAGTCGGCCGAGGCATACAGGCCGTAATCCAGCAGGCCCAGCCGCCGCGCCGCCAACGACGAATCGGACAGCGGGCCCACCCGCACCGCCAGGTCGTAGCCCTCGTGCACGATGTCGACCACGCGGTTGCTGTAGTCGGCCTCCACCTGCACCTGCGGGAAGGCCGTCAGGTAGTCGGCGATCCAGCCGCTCACGGCCACCAGCCCGAATTCCACGCCGCAGGTCAACCGCAGCGTGCCCTGCGGTTCGCCGCGAATGCGCTGCATCGCCTGCCGCGCGTCGTCCACCGAGGCCAGGATCGCGTGCGCGCGCTCGAAGAACTCGCGCCCCGCTTCGGTCATCGACAACGCGCGCGTGCTGCGCTCCAGCAGCCGCACCCCCAGCTCGCGCTCCAGCTGGCTGACGACCCGCGACAGCCGCGCCTTCTGCGTGTGCAGCGCGTCGGCGGCACGGGTGAAGCTGCCGGCCTGCACCACCTTGACGAAGGCCTGCAGGGAGGCCAAATCCATTGTTGTCTCCTTAAGCAACAGTGTGTCGCATTCTGATGGATTGAATCGTCAGTAGCCAATGGCGAAATTACGATGCAGCGCGCTACCTTCGAAAGCCGGAGCCCCTCGATGAGCCTGCAAGACCCCAACGTGCTGAACCCGCAGCGCCGCAAGCGGGTGGCCATCGTCATTGCCAACCCAGCGGTGTCCACTACCACCGGCTGGCCGGTGGGCTTTTGGTGGAGCGAACTGACCCACCCGTACCACGCCTTTGCGGAGGCCGGCTACGCGGTGGAAGTGTTCAGCCCCGCCGGCGGCGCCTGCGAGGCCGACGGGATGAGCGACCCCAACGACGCCAGTGGCTATAGCAAGACGGACCTGATCAGCCAGGGCTTCATCCACACGCCGAAGTTGAAGGCGCTGGTCGAGCACACAAAGAAGGTGGCCGACCTGGACGTGGCGGCCTTCGATGCCCTCGTCGTGGCCGGTGGCCAGGCGCCCATGTTCACCTTCGAGGACGCGACCGAACTGCACGCCAAGTTCGCCGCCTTCTTCGAGGCCGGCAAGGTGGCTGCGGCGCTGTGCCACGGCAGCGCGATCCTGGCCTACGCGAAGGACAGCCAGGGCCGGTACCTCGTCCAGGGCCGCACCGTCACCGGCTTTGCCAACGTCGAGGAAGACTTCGCCGACAACGCAGTGTGGTCCGCCGGCATGCTGCCGCGCGACAAGCATGTGATGCCATGGCGCATCGAGGACAGGCTCAAGGGCCTCGGCGCCAACTACGTGCAAGGCGGCCTGTGGCGCGGTTTCGCGGTGCGCGACGGCAATCTGATCACGGGCCAGCAGAACTTCTCCGGCGGCGAAACCGCGCGCCTGGTGATCGAGGCGCTGGGCCGCTAACACGGGAGAACAGCATGAAGATCAGCATTCTGGGAGCCGGGAACGTCGGCATGGCGCTGGCCCGCGCACTGGTGCGCGCCGGCCA
>Ga0209594_1001081_pt1 | contig 14177 bp, 11 predicted proteins | sample AshMeaCrysSpring_FD_184126 | JGI IMG/M metagenome (GOLD analysis project Ga0209594, IMG submission 184126) | Groundwater microbial communities from Big Spring, Nevada to study Microbial Dark Matter (Phase II) - Ash Meadows Crystal Spring... | ecosystem: Environmental > Aquatic > Deep subsurface...
ACCCTGCTCGCCGAGCACGCCGAGCCCGTGGGCGTCGTCGACCATCAGCCAGGCGCCATGCCGCGCGCACGCTTCGGCGAGCGCGGGCAGCGGGGCGAGGTCGCCGTCCATGCTGAATACGCCATCCGTGGCGAGTAGCCGCTCGCCCTCCGGCCCAGCGAGCGCGGCCTCGGCCGCCTCGGCGTCGGCGTGCGCGTAGCGTCGCAGCCGCGCCCGGGAAAGCAGTCCACCGTCGAGCAGCGAGGCGTGATTGAGGCGGTCCTCGATCACCGCGTCGCCGCGGCCAAGCAACGCGGACAGCACGCCGAGGTTTGCCATGTAGCCGGTCGAGAAGAGCAGCGCGCGCGGCCGCTGCGTGAACGCGGCGAGCTCTTCCTCGAGCGCGTGATGCGCGGCCGAGTGGCCGCTGACCAGGTGCGCCGCGCCGCTGCCGGCACCGTACCGCGCCGCGCCGCGCTGCATCGCCTCCACGAGCCGCGGATCCGCCGCGAGGCCCAGGTAGTCGTTGCTGCAGAAGGCGACGAGCTCGCGCCCATCGATGCGCAGCGCCGGCCCCTGCATCCCCTCCACGACGCGCCGGCGGCGATAGAGGTGCTCGGCGCGGCGACGATCGAGATTGGCGGCGAGGTTTTTCATGGCGCGAGTGGCAAGTCGTCGAAAGACGCCGGACACCCTGCGCAAGCACGCGTGCCTTGCGCCGGTGGCCGCTCGCCGCCCGGACGAATCGTCCACGATTCACAGGCTAACGCGCACGTCCCTGTGCGCTGCTCGCGGCCACGCGGCTCCGGCCCGCCAAGCACCATGCGGCGGCAAGACGGCGGCAGGCAGGCGGGACTTGCGAGGACCGAGCCCAGCAGGGATGCTGCGCTCGAGCCTGCAGGGGTGAGCCGCGGCCGAAGGTCCGGTGGACCTTCGTGGCGCGGTGAACGCCCGTGCCAAGGAGGACACGGGCAGGACCCAGCCGCGAAGGAGGATTGCGAAGCGGCTGGGAATTCTCGGCGCGTCCGAGCAGGTCCTGCGCGCCCGCCGCCGTGCGTCGGTCTATCGCGTCCCGGCGCAAGGCGCGCCGCATCCCCGCCAGACACTCGCGCCCTCACCCCGCCGCGCACCGCTCGCACGCGCCGGGAGTCTCGCGTTCATGTGCCTCGACCTCCTCGGCCAGCAGCCCGAGGCGTTCAAACAGTTGCCGATCGTGATCGGCGGCCGGGTTGTCGGTGGTGAGCAGGCGCTCGCCGTAGAAGATCGAGTTGGCGCCTGCGAAGAAGCACAGCGCCTGCAGCTCGTCGCTCATGTCGGTGCGCCCGGCGGACAGGCGGACGTGCGAGCGCGGCATGAGGAGGCGCGCGACCGCGACGGTGCGCACGAACTCGAGCGGATCGAGCGCCGCGGTGCCGTGCAGCGGCGTGCCCTCGACCTGCACCAGCAGGTTGATCGGCACCGACTCGGGATGCTGCGGCAGCGTCGCGAGCTCCTGCAGCAGGCGCGCGCGGTCGCGGCGCGATTCGCCCATGCCGAGGATGCCGCCGGAGCAGACGTTGATCCCGGCGGCCCGCACGTGCGCCAGCGTGTCGAGCCGGTCCTGGTAGGTGCGCGTGGTGATCACGCTGCCATAGAACTCGGGCGAGGTGTCGAGGTTGTGGTTGTAGTAGTCGAGCCCGGCGTCGCGCAACCGCGCCGCCTGCGGCCTCGTCAGCATGCCGAGCGTCACGCAGGTCTCCATGCCTAGCCCGTGCACCGCCGCCACCATCTCGGCGACGCGCTCGAGATTTCGGTCGGTCGGGTTGCGCCACGCCGCGCCCATGCAGAAGCGCGTCGCCCCCTTGGCCTTCGCCGCCGCCGCGGCCTGCACGACCTCCTCCAGCGGCATCAGCCGCTCGGGCTCGACGTGCGTCGCGTGCTTGGCGCTCTGCGAGCAGTAGCCGCAGTCCTCCGGGCAGGCGCCGGTCTTGATCGACAGCAGGGTGCTCACCTGCACCCGATTCGGGTCGAAGTGCGCCCGGTGCGCCGACTGGGCGCGGAACAGCAGGTCGTTGAAGGGCAGGTCGAGCAGGCCCTCGATCTCGGCGAGGGTCCAGTCGTGGCGCAGGGCAGTCAGGGTCATGGGAACCTCGGCGGGAGACAGGCGTTCGCCCGCCGCTGCCCGGCAGGCATAGAATGAGGTCGGCGCCCACGGACCCGGGCGTCGAAGGGGTTTGCCCATGGTAGGCGTGGGCGGACTGCCGTCAACCTGGAATGGATGCCATGGTTTACCACTGGATCGAATCCGCCCTTCTCGGGCTGTACCCACCGGTCTGCCTGCTTTGCGGTGCCGATGGCCAGCCAGGGCGCGACCTGTGCGGCGGTTGCCGCGATGACCTCCCGATCAACGGGAGCCCCTGCCGGCTCTGCGCGGAGCCGCTCCCCGCAGGCGCGCGACCGGGCTCGATCTGCGGAAGCTGCCTGCGACACCCGCCGCCCTTTGCGTCCTGCCACGCGCCCTTCCTTTACGAGCCGCCCATCGACTGGCTGGTGGGTCGGCTGAAGTTTCATGGGCGGCTGGCCGCCGGGCGCGTGCTCGCCGGGCTGCTCGGCGACGCGCTCGAGCCAGTGTCCGACCCGCGCCCCGACCTGATCCTGCCGATGCCCTTGCACCCCTCCCGGCTGCGGACACGCGGCTTCAACCAGGCCACGGAGATCGCGCGCCCCGTGGCCCGGCGCCTCGGGGTCCCGCTCGTCACCGATCTCGCGCGACGGATCCGCCCCGGCGCCCCGCAGAGCCGACTGGCCAAGGCCCTGAGGCAGGCAAACGTGCGTGGGGCCTTCGTCGTGCGCGCGCCGCTCGCGGGCGAGCAGATCGCCCTGATCGACGACGTGATCACCACCGGCGCAACGGCCGCGGAGCTGGCCCGTACGCTGCTGCGCGCGGGGGCGTCGCGCGTGGACGTGTGGGCCGTCGCGCGGACTTCGCACGACCACGAGCCGTCCGCTTTCGGGGCGGGGTCGCGGTCATGACCGCGAAGGGGGGAAGGATGGCGCGCTTGCCGCGCTCGTGCGCCCACAATGCTTGCGACTGCACTTCACCGCATCGTGGTCAATTCGCTTTATCCCAGCCTCGATGGTGATTGCGGGCCGGACTCAGTTGACCTTGGGTTGCCCCATGACGCCGCTTTGCGTTTATTCGCTAGACGCTTCCCGACGTGTTGTCGGATCCTGGAATCGTCTCGCGTCCCGGGACACGAGCGCTGTTCGCTGCAGCGCTGTACGGCTCTGCCCTGGTCGGCCTAGTCCACGCGTCAGGCTGGGCGTGTGGGGGCGGGAGCCGTCCTCGGGTATCATGAGAGCCGATTCGGCCAGGAGTGGGAAGCCATGGGAAATGACGAGCCATCTGCCCCCGATGAAACGCGCCGCACGTTTCTGAAGACTGCGGCGGCCGGCGCCCTCGCGACGGCCTTTGGCGGCCACTTGCCGGGGGCGTCCGCGACAGGGTCGGCAGATTCGGCCAGCCCAGGGCCCCGCAAGGCAACGGCTGGGCCCTACAACATCCTCTTCATCCTGACCGACCAGGAAAGCGGCTTTCGCCCCGGCGAGCTCCCCTCGGACTATCGCTTGGTGGCCCACGAGCGGCTGGCGAGGCAGGGCGTCACCTTCGAGAACCATCGCATCAACTCCTGCGTGTGCACGTCGTCGCGCTCCGTTCTCTACACCGGGCGCCACATCCAGCACACCCGAATGTTCGACAACACGAACTTCCCCTGGATCCAGAGCATGTCGACCGAGATCAAGACCCTCGGCCACCTGCTGCGCGAAGCCGGCTACTTCACCGCCTACAAAGGCAAGTGGCACCTCACCCGCGAGTTCGAGACCGTCAACAAGCTCGAGGCGCCCGAGAAGATCTTCACCAAGGAGATGGAGGCCTACGGCTTCTCCGACTACCTCGGCATCGGCGACATCATCGCGCACACCCAGGGCGGCTACCTGCACGACGGCTTGATCGCCGCATCGGCATCGAGCTGGCTGCGCGGGCGGGCGGCGGAGCTCGCGCAACAGAACAAGCCGTGGTTCCTCGCGGTGAACCTGGTCAACCCGCACGACGTGATGTTCTACAACACCGACCGGCCGGGCGAATCCTTTCAGGACAGGAACAATCTCACCCACATTGCCCGCGATCCGGTGCATGCGCTGTACGCAAGGCAGTGGGCCTTCGAGTTGCCGGCGAGCTTCTCGCAGCCGATCGACGCACCGGGACGCCCTGCCGCGCACAAAGATTTCAGCCTCGGCAACGACGTGATGACCGGCCCGATCCCGGTGAACGAACCCTGGCGCTGGCGCAAGCGGCACAACTTCTATCTCAATTGCCTGCGCGACGTGGATCGCCACGTCATTTCGCTGCTGGATGAACTGGAGGCAACCGGGCTCGCCCCCAACACCATCGTCATCTACACTTCGGACCACGGCGAACTCGGCGGCGCGCACCAGCTGAGCGGCAAGGGGCCCACTTCCTATCGCGAACAGAACAACGTGCCGCTGATCGTGGCCCACCCGGCCTATCCGGGCGGCAAGCGCTGCAAGGCGGTGACCTCGCACCTGGACATCGCGCCGACCCTGATCTCGCTCACCAACGCGAGCCCGGAGAAGAAGGCGGCAATCACCCAGCCGCTGCCGGGCAAGGACTTCTCGTCGATGCTCGCCGCCCCGGAGAAGGCGGGCCTCGATGCGGTGCGCGACGGCCAGTTGTTCTGCTTCAACATGTTCGCCTCGCTGGACGGCGACTTTCTGAAAAAGGCGCGCGACCTGCTGAAGCAGGGTGGCCCGGCGGCGGTCAAGGAATCCGGCCTGCGCCCGGATCTCACCAAGCGCGGCGCGGTTCGCAGTGTGTTCGACGGCCGCTATCAGTTCACCCGCTACTTCTCCCCCAGGCAGCACAACCGACCCGCCTCGATCGAGGATCTGTTCGCGCTGAACGACGTCGAGCTCTTCGATCTCCAGGCGGACCCGCACGAGGTCGTGAACCTCGCGATGGACCCGAGGAAGCATGCCGATCTGCTCGCGGCCATGAACGCGAAGCTGAACCGGCTGATCGATGCGGAAGTGGGTGAGGATGTCGGCCAGATGCTGCCCGGCGGGGTGGATGCCGGCTGGGTGGCGACGCCCGCCGTCAACGACTTGTGACAACGGGAAAGCCTGGAACGGCATCAGGCCCCGCGAGCACCCAACCAAAAGGCATCGAACCAGAGATCGCGAACATGATGAAGATCCTCAGAGTGACCACCCTGCTCGCCGCGCTCGGCACTGCCGTTCCGCTGCACGCCCTGCCCTACCCTGTCCCGGAGACTTGGGGCGGCGACCTCGCATCACGGCCCCGGCTCACCGGCGACTGGGGCGGCGTGCGGGACGAGATGGCGAAGAATGGTGTGGTGCTCGACCTGGACGTCTACTGGATGCCGCAGACGATCACGAGCGGTGGCAAGGACGACGGCGGTGGCAGCGGGTGGGGCAACGCCATCGCCACGCTCAACGTGGATACGCAGAAGGCGGGCCTCTGGCCGGGCGGCTTCTTCAAGGTCCAGACCGTCACGAGCTTCGGGGACAGCATCATCAAAGATACCGGCGCCATCGTGCCCGCCAACCTCGCCTGGATACTGCCCACGATCGAGTCCGACACCGGCCTCCAAGAATTCACCTACACGCAATTCCTCAGTCCGCAGTTCGGGATGTTCCTTGGCAAGATCAACGCCATCGCACCGACCAACGTGCTCCATGGCGACTACACCACCGGATTTCTCAATACGGGACTGAGCTTTCCTCTGGCGCTCGCCATGGTCCCCCTCTCGGCCTACGGCGCGGGCGCCCTCTATCTGCCCACGCACGAGGTGACCCTGGCCGGCATGGTGCTGGACCCGAGCGGCACCATCATGAAGGACAACCTGGGCGATGCCTTCGACGACGGCGTGATGGTGCTCGCCAGCGCCGACCTGAAGATCCAGCCCTTCGGGCTTCCCGGCCATCAGAACCTGACGTTCGCCTGGAGCAACAAGGACCGCCTCTCGCTCGACCAGGATCCGACGAACATCGCGCGCCTGCTCCTGAGGACGCGCTTTCCACGGCTCGGGGACCCCGGCCCGATCCTCACCGAAATCCTCGAGGAGCTTGCGCCGGGCCTGCTCCTCCCGGTCGAGCCACTGAATCAGGAGGACGAGACCTGGGCGGCCGTCTACAGTTTCGAGCAGTTCCTCTGGCAGCCTGCCGGCGACCACAAGCGCGGGATCGGGGTGTTTTTCAATGCCGGCGTGAGCGACGGGGAAGCGAATCCGGTCAAGTACAGCTATTCCCTGGGACTGGTCGGCAAGGGCGTGGTGCCCGGTCGGCCGCGCGACGATTTCGGGGTTGGCTGGGCGCGCACCGAATTCAGCGACGACTTCGTTCCCTTCCTGCGCAGCAGGTTCGATCTCGGCCTCGACCACGAGGACGCGGTCGAGCTGTACTACAACGCCTCGGTCACGCCCTGGCTGAGCATCACCCCCAGCCTCCAGATCATCTCTTCCGGGCTGAACAAGGCGCTCGACTCGAACGACGACTTGGTGAAGCTGGACACCACTTACATAGCGGGTGTACGCGTGGGTATCCGGTTCTGACTTGGCCGATGCCGGATCGATCGTCCCCGAAACCCTAGGGAGCTGGCGCCCCGGGTGACTCGCGCTCGGAAGCGTCCGCCCTCTGCCGACCTCGAGGCCGGCCGTCATGGCGAGGTGCAGGAAATCGGTCGCGTACCCGTCGAGCTCCGCCACGTAAAGTTTGAGCCGGCGCAGACCATAGTTGTACGCGAGCACGGCAGGGATGGTTGAGCCGCGATGCGGGCCGATCCCCCATCTCGCGGTCTGACCCGGATGAGTTCAGGGAGGGGGTTGGAGAAAACCGGTTTTCCGCAGGGGTAAATGCTATTGTAATAACCCCACATCAAGCTAAGTTAACCAGAACATGGATCCGCACCTGTGAATCGCCCCAGCCAGGGAAGCTGCCAAGGGGCATACCCATCCGGAGGAATACTGCGATGCCGTTATCCAGACGCACTTTCGTGCGGGCTTCCCTCGTTGGAGCCACGTTCAGCGCCGTTGCCTCACAGCGCGGGAATGCAGCGCTGCCAGCGGCAGTCTTCAATGCAACTACCCCGAGCGAAGCCATGCGCGCCACGCTCGGCAGCACCGAGTTCGTTCCGGACGAGAGGGTCAGGCTCAACGTGCCCGATCGTGCGGAGAACGGTGACGTCGTGCCCGTTTCCGTCGATGCGGATCTCAGCAATGTCCGACGCATCACGTTGGTGGCCGAAAAAAACCCCGTACCGATTATTGCCTCCTTCCGGCTCGAACCAGAGGTCGAGGGCTTCGTCGCGACGCGCATGAGGCTCGCTGAAACCGGCAACGTGATCGCGCTGGTCGAGTCAGGCGGAAAGGTCTACACGGGCAGCAAGACCGTTCAGGTCTTGATCGGCGGATGTGGCGGGGAATGAGGGGGGACGCCGACATGGCAGACAGCATCAGGATCAAGACCCTTCAGGTTGCCGGCGGTGTAGAGGTTCGCGCGGTGATCAATCACCCCATGTCGATCGGATTACCGGCGGGGGCGCCGCGCAAGTTTGCTAACGCGCACTACATCGAAGAAGTCACGGTCGCGCTGAATGGGAAGACCATCCTTCAGGGGGACTGGAGCTCCGGTATCGCCAGAAACCCCTACCTCATGTTCAAGGTGCGCGGCGCCATGCCCGGAGACAAGCTAACGCTCAGCTGGAAGGACAACAAAGGGGCATCGGATTCTTACGAGACCACGCTGAGCTGATAGCGAGCACCTCAGCGACCTGCTCGCCGGACCGGCAATGGTCTGCGTGCTCGCGTCAACCGCGGCGGTCTTCGGGGCCCTGCGGCGCGTCAGCGGCTGAGGAGACAGTCGATCAGCAGGGCGAAGAACACCGCCATGCCGAACTGGTTGTTGTCGAGAAAGGCCCGGAAGCATTTCTTCGGCTCTCGGTCCCGGATCATCCACTGCTGCCGCGCGAACAGCAGCGCGCCGACGCCGAGCCCGGCGTAGTACGTCGCGCCGCGGCCGGCGAGCCATCCGGCCGCGGCCAGCAGCGCGAGCATCAGCGCCTGCAGGAGGCCGATGATCAGCCGGTCGCGCTCGCCGAACAGGATCGCGGTCGATTTGACGCCGATCTTGAGATCGTCTGCGCGGTCCACCATCGCGTACTCGGTGTCGTAGATGAGCGCCCACACCACCGTCGCGACGAACAGCACCCACCCGACCGGCGGCACCGTACCCTGGATCGCGGTGAAGGCCATCGGCACCGCCCACCCGAACGCCAGCCCGAGCACCAGCTGCGGCCAGTGCGTGATGCGCTTGGTGAAGGGGTAGCTGGCGGCCAGCGCGAGCGCGACGACCGACATGAGCACCGTCTGCCGGTTGAGGAACAGGACGAGGCCAAAGGCAACCAGGCTCAACGCCGCGAACACGCCGAGGGCCTCGCGCGGCGAAACATGGCCGCTGGCGACGGGGCGCCCGCAGGTGCGCGCGACGTGCCCGTCGAAGCCGCGGTCCGCGTAGTCGTTGATCGCGCAGCCGGCCGAGCGCATCACCGCCGTGCCGAGCAGGAAGATCAACACGATGCCCCAGGGCGGATTGCCTACGCCGGCGATCCACAGCGCCCACAACGCGGGCCAGAGCAGCAGCAGGATGCCGATGGGCCGGTCGGCGCGCACGAGGTCCAGATAGCGCGCGAGCCGCGTCCGCCAGGTCGCCGGCGGGGGGGAGTCCAGCTTGACCTCGATGCCGCTCATCCGGGTCTCGTCGCGCCGCGGGAGCCCAAAGCCTACCGCCAAGCCGGCCCGCGCGCCTATGGGCTCAGACGGGCAGCAAGGGCAGGAAGATCTCGTTCACGAGCAGCGGCTTGCCGGCGTAGCGGAACAGGGTGCGCCGTCCCCAAAGGGCGGTGGCACGCGCACCTGACAGTTGGCCGGTCGCCGCGGCGTAGAGCGCGTGCGTCGGCGAGAGCCGCGCCCATTCCATCGCGCAGCGCCGGGTTGCCGGGCTGGCGAACAGCACGGCGCCGAGCGAGTGGGTGCCCACGTGACCGAGGCGCCGGGCCGCGCCGGTGAGGCTGCGCGCCGGTATCACGGTGCGCGCGTACACCCAGGGCGTGCCGCGGCACACCAGCGCAACTTCGCGCACCAGGGCCTTGCCGCGGGCGCCGACGCCGAGCAGGCGCAGCTCCGTGGGCAGGGCCCGGCCCCAGCCCTGATGCAGCAGGCGAACCTCGAAGGCGCCGCCGCTCGCCTGCCGCAGCCGGCGGGTGAGCGACCCCTGATCCGCGAGCCAGGACCACATCGCGGCCGACATGCCCGCGGGCCGCGAGCGTCCGAGGCGTTGCCAGGCGGGCTCCGCCATGTTGCTCGGGGACGCGGGACGACGCACGGGGTCACTCGCACTCGCAGGGGGCGGCATTATGGCACGGGGTGCCTGCCCGACCGGCGGGCTGCGTGCGACGAAGGCCTTTCCGATGGGTGTCAGCGACAGACGCGTCAGGGGGCCTTGCGCCGGGTGCTGCTCGCCGCTCGACGGGTCATCCGGACTCCACTCGCTACCGCGGACATCCCTGTCCGCTGCTCGCAGCACACCGGCTCCGGCCCACGGCAAGCATTGAGTCTCGACCATGAGGCGTACCGATCTCACACGCTCGCGTAGCGCGACTTCTCGCCGACCCAGCGGCGGATGAGCGGCTCGACGCGCTCGGGATAGCGGGCCAGCACGAGGTCGGCCGCGCGCTGCACCTGCGGCACCAGCGGCTGGTCGCGCAGCAGGTCGGCGATGCGAAAGCCCATCTCGCCCGTCTGCCGGGTGCCGAGCACCTCGCCCGGCCCGCGCAGCTCGAGATCGCGCTGCGCGATCGCGAAGCCGTCCGTGGTCTCGCGCAGGATCGCGAGGCGCTCGCGCGCGGCCTCGCCGAGCGGCGGGTGATAGAGCAGCACGCAGTGGCTCTCGGTGCTGCCGCGGCCGACGCGCCCGCGCAGCTGGTGCAGCTGCGCCAGCCCGAGGCGCTCGGCGTTCTCGATCACCATGAGGCTCGCGTTCGGCACGTCGACGCCCACCTCGATCACGGTGGTCGCGACGAGCAGATCGATCCGACCCGCCTTGAAGCGCGTCATCGCCTCCTCCTTGTCGGCGGGACGCTGGCGACCGTGCACCAGGCCTACCCGCAGCTCGGGAAGCGCCTGCGCGAGGGCAGCCGCCGTGTCCTCGGCGGCCTGGCACTGCAACGCCTCCGACTCCTCGATCAGCGTGCACACCCAGTAGACCTGCCGGCCCGCGCGGCAGGCGTCGTGCACCCGCGCGACCACCTCGTCGCGCCGTGCGTCGGCGACCGTGACCGTCCGGATCGGCGTGCGCCCGGGTGGCAGCTCATCGATCACCGAGAGGTCGAGGTCCGCGTAGGCGGTCATCGCGAGGGTGCGCGGGATCGGCGTTGCCGTCATCACGAGCTGGTGCGGCACGCGGCCCTCGCGCGCGCCCTTGTCGTGGAGCGCGAGGCGCTGGTGCACGCCAAAGCGGTGCTGCTCGTCGACGATCACGAGGCCGAGCGAGGCGAAGTCCACGCCCTGCTGGAACAGCGCGTGGGTTCCGCAGGCCACCTGCGCCGTGCCGTCCTGGAGGGCCGCCAGCGCCTCGCGCCGCGCCGCCGCCCGCAACCGGCCGTTGAGTCCCGCGACCGTGACGCCGAGCGGCGCGAGCCACGACGTGAAATTGCGCAGGTGCTGCTCCGCCAGCAGCTCGGTCGGCGCCATCAGCGCCGCCTGGTGGCCCGCTTCGACCGCGCGCAGCGCCGCGAGCGCGGCCACCACCGTCTTGCCGGAGCCGACGTCGCCCTGCACGAGGCGCAGCATCGGGTGCTCGCCGGCGAGATCGGCCCCGATCTCGCGCCACACCCGCTCCTGCGCGCCGGTGAGGCGGAACGGCAGCGAATCGCGCAGGCGCGGCACCAGCGCACCCCCGCCGGCGAGTCGCGGCGCGGGCCTTTGCCGTTGCGCCGCGCGCAGCCGCCGCAGCCCGAGCTGGTGCGCGAGCAGCTCCTCGAAGGCGAGCCGCCGCTGCGCGGGGTGGCTCCCCTCCTGAAGCGCGTCGAGCGGCGCGGCGGGCGGCGGGCGGTGCAGGTAGCGCACCGCGTCGTCGAGCCGCGGGAGATGCAATGCCTCGAGCAGCTCGGCCGGCACCCAGTCGATCAGGCCGTCACCGCCCATCGCGTCGAGCGCGGCCGTCGTAAGCCGGCGCCACGTGGGCTGCTGCAGGCCCTCCGTCGTCGGGTAGATCGGCGTGAGCGCGTCCTCGACGGTGACCTCCGCGTCGCCGCCTACCCGCCGGTACTCCGGGTGCACCATCTCGAGCGACGCGGGCCCGGCCCGCACCTCGCCGAAGCAGCGCAGCCGCGTTCCGCGCTCGAGCGCGCGCTGCTGCATCCCGGTGAAGTGGAAGAAGCGCAGCACGAGCGCGCCGGTGCCGTCGGAAAGGTGCACGAGCAGCGCGCGGCGGCGCCCGAACTTCACGGTGGCATGGTCCACCGCGCCTTCGATCACGGCCTGGTCGCCAGGGCGCAGCCCGCCGATCGGCAGCACGCGCGTGCGGTCCTGGTAACGCAGCGGCAGGTGAAAGAGCACGTCCTGCACGGTGATCACGCCGAGGCGCGCCAGGCGCTCCGCCACGTTCGGGCCGACGCCTTTCAACGTCCCCACCGGCCGCCGCTCCAGGGCCTGCCCGCCGTCCTGCACCGCTACCCGTTCCGCCCGCCAAGACCCGGATGCGAGAATACGCGTCTTACGCCAGATGGGTCAGCCCGATGTACCAGCGCACGATCACCTTCACCAGTCGCGGACGCGGCACGCTGGAGCTCAGCCACGAGGTCGCGGCGGCAGTGCGCGACGCGGGCGTGACGACGGGGCTCTGCCACGTCTACTGCCACCACACCAGCGCCTCGCTGATCCTCTGCGAGAATGCCGACTCCACGGTGCGCCGCGACCTCGAGGCCTTCATGGCGCGCCTGGTGCCCGACGGCGACCGCCTGTTCGACCACAACGACGAAGGACCCGACGACATGCCGGCGCACGTCCGCGCGATCCTGACCGCCTCCAGCCTCACGATCCCGGTGACCCGCGGCGCGCTCGCGCTCGGCACCTGGCAGGGCATCTACCTCTGGGAGCACCGGACGATGGGCCACTCGCGGCAGGTCACGATCACGGTGCAGGGCGCATGACCACATTCCCTGCACGCCTCGTGGCGCCGCTGGGCGCCGTTCTCGCCGTCGCGTTCGCGGCGTTCGCCCTCTGGGCATGGCTCGGCCGGCCGATCGGCCTGCCCGATGCGCCGGGCGGCAAGCTCGAGTGCCTGTCCTACACGCCCTATCGCGGCGACCAGACGCCCTTCGACAAGGAATTCGTCGTGCCGAAGGGGCAGATCGAGGACGATCTCGCCCACCTCGCCACGAGCACCCGCTGCGTGCGCACCTACAGCTCGCGACTGGGGCTGGACGCGGTGGCCGAGCTCGCCCCCCGGCACGACCTCGACGTGCTGCTGGGCATCTGGATCAGCCGCGAGGCCAAGGACAACGCCAAGGAGATCGAGTCAGCCCTGCGCGCCGCGGCGGCGCACCCCGAGCGCGTCAAGGCGATCGTCGTCGGCAACGAGACCCTGCTGCGCCGCGAGCTGACCGGCGAGCAGCTCATCGAGGAGATCCAGCGCGTTCGTGCCCGCACGTCGGTGCCGCTCACTTACGCGGACGTGTGGGAGTTCTGGCTCAAGCACCCGGAGGTGGCCGGGCACGTCGACTTCCTCACCGTGCACATCCTGCCCTACTGGGAGGACGAGCCCGTGTCCATCGAGGACGGCCTCGCGCACGTGCAGGCCGTCCTCGACAAGATGAAGGCGGCGTTTCCGGGCAAACCGATCCTGATCGGCGAGACCGGCTGGCCGAGCGAGGGGCGCAGCCGGGAGGAGGCAGTGCCGGGACGCATCCAACAGGCGCGCTTCGTGCGCGAGTTCGTGCAGCTCGCCCGGCGCAACGACGTCCGCTACAACCTGATCGAGGCCTTCGACCAGCCGTGGAAGCGCAAGCTCGAGGGCACGGTCGGCGGCTACTGGGGCCTCTTCAGCGAGGGGCGCGAACCGAAGTGGCCGCTCGTGGGCCCCGTGAGCGAGTACCCGCACTGGCCGCTCGCCGCCGGGCTCGCCTCAGCGGTCGCACTCGCCTTTGTGGCCTGGGGTCTGGTGCGCCGCAACGCCATGTCGTTCACGCGCTGGCTGGCGCTCGCGCTCGTCGGCGGCGTCTGGGGCAGCGTCCTGGTGCTGCAGTGGCGCCTAGCCGAGACCGCGAGCAAGCACGCGCTGGAGTGGGCCTTTTATCTCGTTCTGATCCTCGCGAGCGCGACGGCGTGGCTGACGCTCGCTGCGCGCATCGCGACGCCCGCGAGCGCCTGGGCGAGCGCCCTGCCCGCTTCGCTCGAATCCGTGCGCGCCTGGCTGCGCCGGCCGCGAATCGGCACACTCGACCCCTCGCTCTCGCTCGGCCTAGCGCACGGGGTGATCGGCCTCGCCACCGCCGCCGTCGCGCTGGCCCTGGTGTTCGACTCCCGCTACCGCGACTTTCCCATCGCGATCGTGCTGCCCGCGGCGCTCGCGCTGCTCGCGCGCACGGCCGGCCGCGGCCAGGCGACGGCCGGAGCCATGGAGCGTGCGCTCGGGTGGGTGATGCTCGCGTGCGTGCCCGCCGGGCTCGTGATCGAACAGGGCTTCGTCAACCGCGAAGCGGTGGCGTGGGCCGCGACGCTGGCGCTGACTGCTCTGCCATGGGTTTTGCCGGATTCGAACCATCGCGCCGTGGACGGCGCTCCTACGAGGGCCTCGCCGTCGGTCGGTAGGCGCGACCTCCCGCTCGCGACGGAAGCCGATCGAAATCCAGCGGCCGATCGCGCCGTGGACGGCGCTCCGACGAGGTCATCGCCGTCGGTCGGTAGGCGCGACCTCCAGGTCGCGAAGGATGCCGATCGATAGCCAGCGCCCGATCGCGCCGTGGACGGCGCTCCGACGAGGTCATCGCCGTCGGTCGGTAGGAGCGACCTCCAGGTCGCGACGCAAGCCGATCGATAGCCAGCGCCCGATCGGGCCGTAGA